>Ga0268262_10000106_pt1 | contig 102809 bp, 87 predicted proteins | sample TergutNc150P3_FD_190354 | JGI IMG/M metagenome (GOLD analysis project Ga0268262, IMG submission 190354) | Nasutitermes corniger P3 segment gut microbial community from laboratory colony in Florida, USA - Nc150 P3 (SPAdes) (version 2) | ecosystem: Host-associated > Arthropoda: Insects >... | reverse complement strand
TACTCCACCTTGAAGCGCGAAACTTCCTTCAGCAAATCCTCAATGGCGTCGCGGTTCTTTTGGGTCATCTCGTTGACATTGTGCACCGCCATGTTTATCTGCTCCGCGCCGGACGCCATCTCGTTCATGCCGCCGGTTATTTCGTCCGTCGCTTTTTCAAGGTTCTGGCATTCGCGCCTGACCTCCATGCTCCCGTTAAGCATTTCCTCGGAACTGTTTTTTACCTTCTGGGTAAGGTCGTTCAAACCGCTCGCGCTCTGCAATACCTGCTTGCTTCCCTCGCTCTGCTCCTCCATCGCGTTGCGGATGTTCTCTTCCTGATCCGACACCGTTATGATTCCAGAGTCTATCGCCTCAAACTTGGTAAGCACGTTCTCGGTGGAGGCCGTGATTTTTTTGATCGATTCCGCTATCTTTTCCAGCACACTGCCGATCGTTTTGGACTGCTGGCTGGAGTTTTCAGCCAGCTTGCGTATCTCGTCGGCGACTACGGCAAAGCCCTTGCCCGCTTCCCCCGCGTGGGCGGCTTCTATCGCCGCGTTCATCGAAAGCAGGTTTGTCTGGCTCGCTATGTTTTCCATTACCGTGTTGATTTCCAAAAGCCCCTCGGACTCGCGGGCTATCTCCTGGATGTCAGCCGAAACTTCCTGCAGCCCGCCGCGTCCGACTTCGGAGGCGTCTTTTAGCGAGTTTACGCTGGCGGCGTTGCTGACAAGCGTGTTGGTTATTGAAGAAATGTTGGCCACCATTTCTTCGATGGCGGACGAGGCCTGGGAAACGTTTTGGCTTTGTTTTTCGACATGGCTGTTGAGGGTGCCGATGTGGGCGATGACCTGTTCCATGGTCGCGTTGGTTTCGGTTACGCTGGCGCTCTGGTTGATGACGCGGCCCTTGATGCTCTGGATGTTGGCGGTAATCTGGTTTATCGCCGCCGCAGTTTCGGTCATGTTGCTGGCAAGGTCGTTGCCGATGTCCTTCAGTATGCCGGCCTGGTTCCTGATGAGGAGCACCAGGTTTTTGATTTTTTCGAGCGTTTTGTTGAAGTAGTTGGAAAGGTCGCCTACCTCGTCGTCGGAGGTGACTTCAATGCTCCGCGTCAGGTCGCCCTCGCCTTCGGAAATGTCCTTGAGTGTGTCCGCTACGTTGACTATTGGCGCGGTAGTCTTGCCCAGGGAGATGTATATAACTACCACTGCGATTCCAATGGCCACCACCGCCAAAATAGCGACAAACAGTGTCATCATGTTGACGTCTCTCAGGACGTAGGCTTCCGTTGAGCCGATCATTATCGACCACGTTGTCGGGGAGGCCGCCAGGGGGATCGGGGCTATGGCCATTACCATGTTTGTATGCATCGCGGGGTCGTAGTTTGTGCCTTCCCATTCTTTCGCGTTTTTAACGGCATAGTTGACCTTGTTTAAGTAATTTCCGTACTGGGTTTCCACGTCGGCCAGCTGCTTTCCTATCGTCTCCGGCAGGTAGTTTGCCAAAATAAACCCGGTATCGGTGTAAATAGCCATGCTGGCAACTTCGTCGTAGTCTTTGATGGTCTTCTCTACCAGGGGTTGTATCAGGTTCATATTAAACCGGCAGCCAATAATTCCGACTGTTTCATCAAGGCGTTTGTTGATAATGGGGACCATGATTTTTGCAGCCCAGGTATCCTCTCCATTCAGCTTAACGATGGTGGGGTCAGCCATATCGACTGCTTTGCTGTTGGGCCCGGCCATATGGTTCATCGCGTCCTCAACAACATTGCTGAGTGTTTTCTGTATCTGCCCGGTTTCTCTTGACAGAGCAAAAGCGAACTGTCCCGTTTCGGTTGAGCCTATCCTGCCTATATAACGGCTGTCCATGCCGTCAATTGCGTTAGGCTTCCAGATGGTAAACATTCGGACAAAATCGGGCATGTCCTCAAAAACAGATTGCATCGTATTTTCATATTGCTGACGCCGTAGCGCCGGATCTATGTTTTCGTAAAAATTCATTATATTCGACAACGATTGCAGCACCTTTATATAGCCGTCTATTTTGGCGTCCCACTCCTTGGCGTACTCGCGCGCTAAATACAAGGTTTTCTCTTTGGACAGTTTCAGGGCTATGCTGGACGCCTGGTTCAGTTCGATTATGGCAATGGTAGCTGACACAACCACCACAATGGCGATCATCATTAAGCTCAGTTTGAGCTTAATCGTCATTTTAACCTTTGTTTTTGGCTTTGGCTCTGCCTTTATTTTTATCTTCTTCGCCTTCTTCGTCTTTTTCATTGATAACACCTCTTTCCTTTCACAGTTTTATTGTAAATTTTTTAGGGGGAAACTAATTATTAGGAAGGCTTCAGATTCGGAGTTTCAAAAGAACAAGGTTTTTTATTATTGGAATATTGTCATTTTTTATTGTTTTCAAATTCGCTCCCGCCAGATATATTGCCGCAACGATTGTCCCGGCTAGCGCAAATAAACGTAGCAATCTGTTTCGCAACGGTAAATTTGAATAACCGTTGGTTTTTCTTATTGTAAGTATGTCTCCGGCCAACCAATCAATAATATGACTTATTGAAGAAAAATACCTGCCTGAACATATGCTGTCATTGTTTGAACAATCAAAGCTGAAAGCTTCGCCCGCTGAAATGGCGGACGAGCCTATCAAGGCAAGTATCAAATACGCCAGAAGAACAAGTTTTAACTGTTTTTTTTCTGTATGGCTATATACCATGGAGGAATCATACCACAGGAAAAATATCTGTACAATACCTACCACTACCGCCACACCAGCCAGACAAAGATGGCGGAAGCCGCGGTGGTGATTAAGGTGAACGGGACGCCGATTTTCAGCCATTGGCCGAAATTCATCGAAACGTCCTGCTTGCGGAGTATGCCCACCGCGACCACGTTTGCCGAAGCGCCGAAGGGGGTTAGGTTTCCGCCCAGGCAGGAACCAATCAGCAGGGCAAACATGTAGAGTTCCGGCTTTAGGGCAAGCTCCCTGGCCAAAGTTGCCGCAATGGGCAGCATAACGATTATGTAAGGCACATTGTCAACAAAGCCGGAAATAAACACGGAAACCGCAATGATCAGCAAAAAACCCAATAGCACGTTATTGCCGACTATACGCGACAAAAAAACCGCGAACTCTTCCAGCAGGCCCGTTTGGGCGACCGCGCCCACAACCACAAAAATCCCGACAAGGAACAACACCGTGTCCCAGTCAAGTTCTTTCATCATCTTCCATGATTTGGCAATTCCCTCCCGGGGAGCAAACCAAATAAAACCGAATATGCCCAGCGCTATAACCAGAATACCCGAAGCCACGGTAAGCCCGTTAAATATAAACGAGAACGCGGCAAGCCCTACGATCATAAGCACCAACAAAATGGAAGGAACGATAGAGAGAATTTTCTCTTTTTCAATTTGGGCCTTTTCCTTTCCCGCCTTTGCGAAAAAGCAGTAAAAAAACAACGCCCCGGCGATCATGCCGATTTGAACCGCGAAGAAGATTGACAACTTGCCTTGATAAAAGAAAAAGTTATTGAAATTAAAGCCAGAGTAATCGGCAAAGATCATCGAGGGCGGATCGCCCACAAGCGTTGCCGTACCCTGGAGGTTTGCCATCACCGCAAGGCCCACCATGAACATTTTTGGGGAGAGTTTGAGTTTTTGGCAGAAGGCCAGGGCAATTGGGGCCATGACCAGTACGGTGGCGACATTCTCGACAAAGGCCGAGATTATCCCGGTCATGATAAGAACCGCCACGATAGCGAAGCCAACGTTTGGCGAATGAAGCACTATGGAATCTGCAATAGCGGCTGGAACCCGCGAGTAAATAAAAAGGTCGGCCAAAACCAGACTGCCCACAAATATCATAAGCACAGTCCAGTTGATATGGCCTAACGCCTCGATAGGACTAATCGCCCGTATTATCAGCATAAGAACCGCCGCCCCAAGCGAAGCCCACGATTTCCGCTCAGGAAAAGCAATGATAAATCCGTACATCAGCACGGCAGAAACAAGGACAATCCACTTCATATATTAAAATTATCACAAAACCATGTATAATGAAATACGCATGAAAGGGTACCCTACAGCTATTAATGATCCTGTTCTGGACAAGTCCAGCCGCCTGACCGCCCTGGAGTCCCTGGCGGCTGAAGCTCCAAAAGACATTTTCCGAGATTTCCATCGAGCTTCTGCGGAGATAAACAACCACATTCACACGATTTACAGCTTTAGTCCCTACAGCCCCAGCATGGCGGCTCTGCTGGCGATGGAAGCGGGGCTTGGCGCGGCAGGTTCCGTTGACCACGATTCCATCGCCGCCGCGGAGGAGATGCTTGCCGCCTGCGCGCTCTTGGGCATAGGAGGCTGCGCGGGCTTTGAGGTCAGGGCGAGCTTCAGAACGGGCGCGGACGGGAAAACCAGCCCCTTCGCGTCAAGGAAGATCAACAACCCGGATTCATTCGGATACGCCTATATGACTGTGCAGGGCATTCCGCGTCAGGCGATTAAAAAGACGGCGGAGTTTCTTACACCCATCAGGGCGAAACGCCTCGGACGCACCAGAGCGATGACCAAGCTGGCTAACTCCCTGCTATTGGAGGCGGGGCTTTCCGAAATTGATTTTGACGCGGATGTTTTAGCGCAATCAAAATACAACGAGGGGGGAGAAATAACCGAGCGCCATCTCTTAAAGGCAGTTGCCGATAAGATCATTTTAAAATTCGGAAAGGGGCCGGAACTTGGCGAAGGGCTCAAGTCAAAAATGGGAATTACGATCCCTCCCAAACAAATTGCCATGTTCACCGACGCAAAAAATCCCCATTACATATACGATTTATTGGGAATCTTAAAAACCGAATTTCTCCCCAAGATATTTATTCAGCCGGATGAGGAGGAGTGCATTCCGGCAACACAGGTCACCGCCTTTGCCCATTCCATCGCCACCATTCCTGCCTATGCCTACCTCGGCGATGTGGGCGAATCGCCAACGGGCGATAAAAAAGCGGAAAAATTCGAGGACGACTATATTGAGGAGCTCTTTGCCGAAATTTCCAGGCTTGGCTTTAAAGCAATTACATACATGCCCCCAAGAAATACCCAGGAGCAGTTACGCAATTTAAGGCGGCTTTCAGCCGAATGGGGTTTTATGGAAATCTCCGGTGTAGACATAAATAGTTCCCGCCAGTCCTTTAACTGCCCCGAAGTTTTGAAATCTGAATTCCGCCATCTTTTGGATACCACCTGGGCTTTGATCGCCCACGAGCGGCTTGCGTCAGTAGATACTTGCTACGGACTTTTTTCGGATAATAATCCTATCGCTTCCATGAATCTCGCGGAACGACTCGGAGTTTACGCTGGCTTGGGGAGAAAGCTTGATCTTCATCACCCCGACGAATCCGCAATTATGCTGGCTAAAGAAATTGATAAAGGTGATACTTAAAAAAACAATGAATAAATCAACCCTAAAAATTTCACCACGGAGTTACACGGAGTTTCACGGAGGAAAAAATGATTTTCGTATCAAAACTCCGTGGTACTCCGTGACCTCCGTGGTTAATTCTTACTTCTTAGACACCTACAGTACTCTGTGGTTTTCTGTGGTTATTATTTTTCTTCGTCTGATTAATCAATACTTTGTTAGATAACTTTGGGGGTTTGTATGGAAAAAGAAAACTTCGCGGTGCTTGTCAGGGGATTTTGCGTTAACCTGTCGAAAAGACCGCAAATCGTTATCTCGGAAGCGGCGGGAGGAAGTATCCCGGCTTCCGCCATGAAGGTAGAAATAGTAGACGGAGAGGACGAAGCAAGCGCGGCCTGTGCCATTCAAAAGTCCTATGAAGCATGGAAAAAATCCAGCGCTTTATATGACCAAAATGACGGCAAGATTCCGCTTCCTTCCTGCATTGCGTTATGCGCCAACGGAAAAGCTGAGACTCTATGCTGGATTGGCCCGGATCTTGATTCAACGCACAAGCGGCTTTCCGAAAAAAACGCTTCGCCTGAAATTATACCTGCCTGTAAAGCGGGGATAACAATAGACCCTTCAGAAAGGGCTTTGGTTGTTAAAAACAGGATCGCGCTTGTTACAGGCGGGGCTCAGGGCATCGGGGAGGAAATTGTCAGAAACCTTGCCGCAGCCGGTGCGCTTGTTTTCATCGCGGACTTAAACATTGAAGGGGCAGAAAAACTGGCGAACGCAATAAATGCCGAAGAAAAGAGAAGCGCCGCACTTGCGATTAAAGTGAACGTCTGCGACGAAACTTCCGTCGAGGCAATGTTTAGGACAATTGCCGAAACAGCGGGCGGCCTGGATCTTTGCGTAAGCAATGCCGGGGTACTCAAGGCCGGCAGCGTGCTTGAACAGCCGCTTTCCGAATTTAAATTTGTTACCGATATAAACTACACAGGCTTTTTTATTATCTGCAAGTACGCTGGCCAGCTCCTGCGGATTCAACATTACACAGCGCCCGACTGGAAAACCGACATAGTGCAGATCAATTCAAAGTCCGGCCTGGAAGGTTCAAACAAGAACGGCGCTTACTCAGGCGGCAAATTCGGCGGCCTTGGCCTGGTGGCAAGCTTCGCGCTGGAACTGGTTGACTACAGTATTAAAGTAAACGCGATTTGCCCGGGCAACTTTTTGGACGGCCCCCTCTGGTCAGATCCCGAAAAAGGGCTTTTTGTCCAATACCTGAAAACAGGCAAGGTACCCGGGGCCAAAACCGTCGCCGATGTCCGTTCCTTTTACGAGTCCAAAGTTCCAATGAAAAGGGGCTGCACCGGCAAAGACCTGATTCGCTCTCTTTTTTACATCGTGGAACAGGAATACGAAACCGGGCAGGCCATTCCGGTAACCGGAGGTCAGGTAATGCTGCACTGACGTACTTCAAACACATAATGCAGCATATCCATATTGTAATAATGCTTCATTATTTCACTTGTTTTTTCCATCCCTATCCTTTTTGCCACATTTTGCGAAGCTATATTGCTTTCCCTAATAATTGAATACACGCTCATGGCATTTAATTTTTCAAAGGCGTAATTTTTACAGCCAAGCGCCGCTTCTGTCGCGTAGCCTTTATGCCAATGCTTCTTTTTAAATAAATATCCAATTTCCAAATATTCATTCCCATTTAAGTCCTGAATTGTTAAGCCGCATTGTCCTAAAAATTCATTTGTTTCTTTGTGTATAACGGCCCATAACCCAAACCCGTGTCGCGCGTAATGTGCGACAATTAATTTATTGTACCAGCCTTTAACTTCATCTTCTGAAAACGAATGTTCATACGCGTACATAACATCCTCGTCGCATAGAATTCCACATAAGTCATTATAATCGCTGTCAACAAATTCGCGTAAAAATAATCTGTCCGTTTCAAATATTGTTTTCATTTGTTACAGTGTATTCTTTTTCAGGCCTTTTTCAATACTTGCCGCGTATCTGACATACGCCACTTGAATAAACCTTCACTTTCCTCCATTATTGAATGCGGCAATAGAAGTAAAAAGGAAAAAATATGAAATTATTCCATTCTCTCAGATTCCGGTTTGTCGCGCTTCTATCAGTTTTCATTATTGCCCTAATCGGAATAATGTCCGTATTGGAAATACGCCAAATCTCAAAAGCAGTGTCTGAGACCTTTGCCGCACAGGGAATCTTCATTGCCGAAAAAGCGGCATCTCTTATTGACGGGGATTCTTTTGAGGCGCTTGCAAAGTCACGCGATTCAAGCGATCCCTTTTATGAAGAAACAAGGGTTAAACTGCTGGAATTAAAAGACTTTTCTGACTGTTTGTATCTGTACACCATGGCACCGGTAAACGGCGATATTTGGCAGTTTGTCATTGACGGCAGCGTGGAGCCGGGCGACACTGAAAATTTCTCCAATATCGGTGATGAAGAAGATACCGGCTCTTATGACAAAGCGTTTAGGCAAGTATTGATTTCAGGAAAAACCGAGGGCAGCAATTTGGTAAAACAAGAAGAATGGGGATGGCTGATTTCGGTTTATACTCCCATCAAAAATTCCGCCGGAAAAATAGTGGGAATAGCCGCCTGCGATTATAACGGTGAGCATCTTCATAACACCATTATTGCCAACATACGGCAGCAGATAATTATCGGCGGATTTTCCGTGCTGTTTGGTCTAGCGCTGGTCCTGTTTTTACTACGGCAGATTTTCTCGCCCCTCGGCAGAATCAACTCCATCCTAAAAGAGATTTCAATGGGCGAAGGAGACTTAACCAGAAGGATCAAAGCGAACAAAAATGACGAGATTGGGGAACTGGCGGGATATTTCAACCTTACCATGGAAAAAATCAGAAACCTTGTGGGGATAATAAAATACAAAATCAACGGGCTTAACCATACTAGCTTTGAGCTTTCCGCGAACATGGGCAAAACTTCTACAGCCGTGCAGCAAATTTCAACTAACCTTGACAATATGGAGAACCTTATGGTCAACCAGGAAAACGGTGCACTGGAAGCGGGTAAGGCGGTTGGAAATATTAAGCTCAATATTGACAACCTGAACAAAATGATAGAAGAACAGACTAACAGCGTCGATTTATCATCTTCCGCTATTGAGGAAATGACCGCTAACATTCACTCGGTAACCCAGACGCTGGCGGAAAACAGCAAAAACGTCGGCGCATTAACCGAAGCGTCGGAAAACGGCAAAACAGGGCTTCAGGCGGTTGCGCAGGAGATACGGGAAATAGCCCATGATTCCGAGGGGCTTCTGGAAATAAACTCTTTAATAAACAGTATCGCAAGCCAGACCAATTTGCTTGCGATGAATGCGGCAATAGAGGCGGCGCATGCAGGAGAAGCGGGCAAGGGTTTTGCTGTTGTAGCAGATGAAATCCGCAAACTAGCAGAGTCGTCGGCGCAGCAGTCAAAGAGCACCGCGGCGATGCTCAAAAAAATAAAAGCGTCCATAGATAACATCACCCAATCCTCCGACGAGGTGCTGGCCCGTTTTGGCGCTATAGACTCAAGCGTAAAAACAGTTTCCGAGCATGAACAAAATATCCTGGACGCGATGGAAGAGCAGGAAACAGGCGGAAAGCAAATACTGGAATCCATAAGCCGCCTTAGGGATATAACGTCCTCGGTTAAAAAAGGGTCTCTTAACATGGAGAAATCCGGAGAGACTCTTGTCAGGGAGACAGATGAATTCATAAAAACCAGCAAAGAAACTGTAGGAGGCATGAACGAGATACTGAAAGGCATTAACCAGATAAATGTTTCGATAAGCCATGTGAACGATATGAGTCAGGAAAACAACCGGAACTTCGAATCATTAAAGCAGGAAACACAGAAGTTTAATACTACTGTCGGCAACGAGAAGCAAAAGCTCCTCGTAGTGGATGACGATGCTATCTTTCTTACAATGGTGGAAAATGAATTAGAGAATGATTATGATGTAATTACCGCCAATTCGGGTAAAGAAGCGCTGGGCTTATTCTACCAGGGTCTTGTTCCTCACTTAATATTATTGGACTTAATAATGCCTGATATGGACGGATGGGATACTTATAGCAGACTAAAAGCGATTGGCAGCTTACACGACATACCGATTGCGTTTTTCACGGCTTCAGACGATCCCAAAGATATGCAACACGCGCACGAAATAGGGGCGGTTGATTATATCAAGAAACCGATTAAAAAAGCCGATCTTTTACTCAGGATAAAAAAAATCCTGAAAAAATAGAATTGTTAGACAACCGCATACCCGCAGGGCTTGAAAAAACCAGCCCCTCACGACATAATATTGAGGCATATGACCCAAACAACACAGCTCCGTTCATGGGCTACATTAAGTGAAGCAGGCAAGAACTTAACCCCCAAAAAAACAGAAACAGATGATAACAGGAACCGTGTGCTCTTGGTATTCGACGCCCTTAACGATCTTAGCGAAAAACTGAGCAGACTGGAATATTTGCTCAAAAGAAAAAATTTAGAACAAATCTTATACCAAAAGGGCAAAGAGTGATTTGATTATTTAAGCTCCGCAGCACTTCTTATATTTCTTTCCGCTTCCGCATGGGCATGGATCGTTTCGACCGACTTTAGGGGACTCGCGTTTATAAGGCGTTACATCATCGTCATCATGGAATTCTTCCCCGTGAAATACGGCATTTTTTGGCCTGATCTTTTTATATATTGCGGCATATTTATCAGTAAGATATTCTTCCTTTCTTTCATTAAGAACGTCAATGTAAAAAGCCTGATTCAGTTTGAAATATTCAGGATATTCGTTTTTCAATACTTTTATTGACGGGCGTAATTCAGAAATATGAAAGACAATATAAACTTCCATCTGCAGCCGATCATTTTTACCTTCTTCGTCTTCTTCCAAAAGACATCCGGTCAAATCAACAAGTACGTCGTGTATTCGTTTATCCGAGCGAAGCTTATTTATTACGATGGCTGCACGTATATACACAAAACTTTTTTCGTCTTCATCACTGTATTGCTTGCTTTTTTCAAGCGTAGGCAGTATTTTTTCTACGAACGGAATTAGATCATCATTCATTAAAAATTGTGGCATTAACCTCATCACTTCAAAATATATTTCTTCATCCGGGTCTTTATCATTGATATAAAATTCCGCGAATTTATCAAAATATTCCAGATATATATCATCGTTGAATAAATTAGTTTCGTGCGCACCCACTAAATACATAATATAATTATCGCGGAACATATTTTTATCCCGTTCCATGGCGCGATAAAAAATGTTTGGAACCTGATAATGCGCATCTGTGAGCCCGAAACGCATATACTCAACCCATGTCTTTGGGTTCAGCGGATCGAGGTTGACCGCGTCGGTAAAATATTTGTTGGCTTTACCTTTTTGCCTCATAGTTGCCGCTATTCTTGCGCGCAACAACAGCGTTTCGTAATCAGAGGGATCTTTTTCCAGCAGCTCTCCGCACAATTTGTCGGCAGTTCCGCTCTTTTTCAAGTACCATAATACCGTGGCAAGAAGCCGTTTAACATCCGTTGAATCCGGATATTTGCCGTTCAATTCCGTTAAGAATTCCGAGGCTTGCTTGTATTTGTTTTCCCGAATGAGTTCGCGGGCCGCAAGCAGATCGTTTTGCAGATCGCCTGACGCGGTAAAAAAAGTGTCATACTCGGCGCGCTTTTTCTGGTCTATAAGCGTCTCATAGGCAATACGTATCGCCTTAAAGCCTTCCGGGTCGGAATCCGGCGAATGTAATTTTACCGCTGAAAAATAAGCGCGTTTAATTTGATTGGCATCCGCGCCGCGCTCAATATTCAACAGTTCGTAGTAATTCAATCCTTGTCTTCCTCTTCCAGGTCGTCAATCAGGTCGGTAAGAATGTCCTTCATTTTTTCGATAACCACATAGTCCCAGTTCATAACAAGCGCTTTTTTTAATTCATCGGTGGCTGCTTTAACATCGTTTGATGCTTCATCGCCATGAACTTTTACAAGCCGTTCCGCTTTATTTATTATCTGCCGGTATTTCCTGGCGGCGGGAATGTCCTTCCATTTTGAAAGATCAAGATTCTTGCCCATCTGTGATGTGTTCACCGTCACTGTAGCCGATTTACCTGTTGAAACTATTTCCGCCTGAATCGTCAAAATGCCGTTCAAATCATATTCAAAGCGGATATTTATCTTTTCTTTGCCTGCTCTTGCTTTAGGTATGCCGCTGAGTTCGAAACAATTCAAAAGGTAATTCTCGTCAGGATCGGGACTTTCGCCCTGATACGCGGTAACATGAACTTTTGTCTGATTATCGCGGGAAGTCGAGTATATTTTAGATGCCGACGCGGGAAGGGTCGTGTTGCGTTTTATAATAATATCGCAGATCAATTCATCATGACCAAACCCTAAATCCATCAGGGCTTCCGTGCTGAGGCTGTAGGGGCAAATATCCGTAAGGACAATCGCGTTTTCGTTTAGCACCCCGCTTAACACGCCTGCCTGGATAGCCGCGCCGCGAACTACGGCCAGATCCGGATCCACCGCCGATTCGGGAGCAATGCCAAAGGTTTCATCCAAGAAATGGGATACCAGCGGAATGCGCGTGCTTCCGCCGACCAACAGCGTTAAATCAACATCTTCGGCATTCAAATTCGCGTCGAATAAAGCCGTCTTGATTTGCTGTTCGGTGGAATATATCTTTTCGCGGATCAGGGATTCAAAAAAAGTCCGTGTTATTTTTTCGGAATACCCGACAGGGTTACCGCTCTTACTGTATAAAAACGGCAATTCTATTTCGTTTTCCGTTTTGCCGCTCAGCGCTATTTTACATTGCTCTGCCGCGATTTTTATGCGCATCATTGCGCGGGCGTCGCTTGAAACATCAATTTTATCGCGCTTTTTAATTGCCCCGGTAATATGATCCATGATAGCCTGGTCGAAATCTTTGCCGCCCAGCGCGTTGTTTCCACAGCTTGATTTTACTTCCACTACGCCTTCAAAAAGCTCAAGCACGGTAACATCAAGGGTTCCTCCGCCCAGATCATACACCAGCATATACTTACAGTCGCGCATATGTTCGATTCCGTAGTCCAGGCTGGCCGCCGTCGGTTCATTGATAATACGATCAACTTCAAGTCCGGCGGCCTTTCCCGCAGCCATAACGTCCTTGCGCTGTGAATCGGTAAAATAGGCTGGAACGGTAATTACCGCAGAATCAACTGCCCGGCCTGAATGTTTTTGCGCGCAGTCGGTTAAATAGCGAATAATCATTGCCGCGACATCCACAGGCGAATAAACCTTGTCCCGCGCCTGAAGTTCCGTATTTTGGCCAAAAAGCCGCTTCACCTCAAGAAAAGTGTTTTCCGGTTCAAGAAGCGCCTTTACCTTGGCTTCAAGCCCGACAACAGGCTTGCCGTCCTCGGCAATATATACGATCGATGGCGTTATCGTTTCTCCCAAATGATTGGGAACGATGATAATTTTGCCGGTATCGTCAACATAAGCTATTTCCGAGGTCGAGGTGCCAAAATCTATTCCTGCCTTCATTATGTACTAACTCCTTATTTACAAATAAATAATATTTGGCGGTTCGTTTTCATTTTCGTTTTTTTCGATTCTTTCGATTTTATTGATGGTTACAGCCGCCCGCCGTATAACTTTATCATCGTAAATATATCCGAATTTCAGGGTTTTGATTACATAACCGTTCGGTATTTCCGGATCCTGTTCAGTACTTTCTGCCGAATGAAGGCGAAAATCAAAAGGCTCGTTGCCTGCGTCAATTACATCAAGCCCCACGGCTTCTAAAGCGCTTTTTGCCTTGTTCCACATCATCTGCGCTTGTTCAAAAAGCGGCGAACTCTCGTCTGCGGCGGCAAAAAAGTAAAAATCCCCGATAGTGTCAGCAAGCGCGATCAACGTATCAATAAACACGCTTTCATTGCCGCCGTTTTGAAGATACTCGTCGATTTCTTCAAGCTGGATACTTGTTTCTTTTTGCCTGGTTTCAATTCTGCGCAAACGCTCGCTTGTTTCCGAAAGATAATCATTAATTCCGGAAACGGCGTTTTGTGCGCTTGTGTCGGTATAGTATTTTACTTTTTTCCAGAAAAAATCAAAAAACGCCATCCGGTTACCCGATAAAAATTTTCTTAATTATAGAATATAACAAACTGGCTATAATTGACAAGCCAACAGTTGGTAAATCTAAATTTAGGGGCATCAATAGTAAAAACTACTGAGTGCACGGAGTACCACGGCTACAGAACCGAAGGTAGAAAAAAGCTAAAATTTTATATAAACTCCGTGAAACTCCAAGCTGTCCAATGGACAGCAGTCCTCCGTGGTTTATATTTTTCTTCAGATTTCCGGGGCGTTTTGTAAAAGGTAGTTTTCCGCCTCTACATTCCATAGATTCCCGTAGCGGTTGCAAATTTTCGCCAGCTTCGCGAAAAGAGGATCGGCTTTGCCAACATTCTCAAAATCATCAATAGCGGTAAGCGGAATTTTCTTATGCGTGTAAATTAGCTTTTTGCCGCCGGGAATTTTATCCAGGTCGATGGTCGCTTTTACCGCGGCGTCAAGGCCACCAATATGGGTGATCATAAAAACAGGGTTGAGTTTTCCCTGAGCCATCATCGTCAGGGATTCTTTCATGTCGTCGGTGTTGCCGCCTGAGGTTCCCACAATGTGGTGGGATTCGTAATGCACGTTGTAAAAATTAAGGGCGGCGGAAAAAGCCGTATCAGTGGGGCCGGCGAAAAAGTTCAGACAGCCGTCCCTGCCCAAAAGGCTATCGCCCATTTCCAACACAGGCTTAACCGGCGCGAAGACGAAAACGTCGTCGTATAGCCGTCCCCCGTTTAATGACCTCAAATGATCCACCGGATCAGAAATACCTTTGGTGTTCACATAATGAAGCTCCACGTTGTTCTTCTTTGCTTCCTCAACGCTTAGGAGCTGGGCCGCCCTTTCAATGCGTTTATCGTCGATGTCGGTAACAACCAGGCGGGACGGTTTTCTCTTGTTATGAATGGCGTAATCAATAGCTCCAAGCCCCATCGGGCCTACTCCCGCAAGGAGGGCAAGAGAGCCTCCTTCAACAATCCCCATGGAGTGAATGTATGAACCGCCCTTTGTGTGGTATTGGGCGTTAAAAGCCCCGACTATGCAGGAAACAGGTTCCGCCAGGGAACCCATAAAAAAATTGTCTGCCCGGTATTCCAAAAGGCAGTCCATTTCCATTACTTCTTTTGGGATGACAATATAAGTCGCGTCACCGCCTATGTGCTCATACGAGTATCCGGGCGCCCAAAGCGTTGGAACGCCGCTATCGTCAGGGCAATTCAACGCGGGCTGTATGGCAAATTTATCCCCCGCTGAAAATTTTCCCGCCCATTTTACGCCGACCTTTTCAATGACGCCGCAAAATTCGTGGCCGATAATGGGCTGATTCTGAGCCAGGTTGTGGCGTACCCTTTTGTGCGCCCCTCCCTGCACGGCCAGTTTATGGCTGGACATACAGATTGAATCGGAAACAACTTTCGCAAGTATTTCGTCATCACGGATTTCAGGCAGCTCAAACTCTTCAAGCCTTAAATCGTTTGTTCCGTATAAGCGTATCGCCTTTGTCTTCATCTCCGTTTTTCCAAAACAGTTTTCTCGTACTGATTCACCTTTTCAAGCCAGTCGATACCGGCACTTACTTCGGCGTTAAGGCACAGCTTATCCCAGACTGCCGGGAACGGCAGAGTCTTGAGCTCTTCCATCAACGCCAGGCGCTCGTGGTACCTGCCCGCCAATTCGGCTTTCTTTAGCAGTTCCACCGGCTCAAGAAGCGCTTCCAAAAGGCCCTTCCGCAAACTTCTGCTCCCGATCGTCCACGCGGCGATACGGTTGATCGACGCGTCAAAATAATCAAGGGCGATGTTTACACGGCTAAGGTATTTGTGCCTGATTATTTCACGACAAACCTCCCGAAGCTCGTCGGAAAAAATTGCGACGTGATCCGAATCCCAGCGGACTCCCCGGCTAAAGTGTATTAAAAGGCCCGGCACAAAAAGCATAATGGCGGAGATTTTGTCAGCAATGGTTTCGGTGGGGTGGAAATGTCCCGTATCCAGGCATAGCCTGATCTGTTTCAAAGCGGCATATGCCAGATAAAACTCATGCGAACCTACCACGTATGATTCACTTCCAATCCCGAAGAGCTTGGATTCTACCGCGTCGGTAATTGTATTGGCGTCATATTTTACCGAAAGAATATCATCCAGCGCGTCCTGTAGCCTTTTTCGCGGGGTCTGGCGATCGGCGGGTAGGTCTTTTGAGCCGTCGGGTATCCAGATGTCATTGACCGAAGCGGAGCCTTGGTTACTCCCGAAAGCAGACGCAATTTTACGGGAAGCCTTGGCGTGCCTTATCCAGAAATCCCTGATTTTAGAATCGGCGCTTGAAAGGGTAAAACCGGAATCGGCCATGGGGTGCGAAAAAAAGCTTGGGTTAAAATCCAGGGGAATCTTATTTTTCTTTGACCAGTCCATCCATTTTTGAAAGTGTTCCGGTTCGAGTGCGTCCCTTGATACCTTTTTTCCACCGGAAACCATAGTTTCCGCAGGCTCCGCGTAAAAGGTATGGAGGTTAAAACGCTTTGTCCCGGGAATAAGGGTAAAAGCAAATTCGGCATCCGCCCTCAGTTCATCCCCGTTCCTCGCCCTGCCGGGATAATTGCCGGTGGTTAAAATACCGCCCCCGGAAAGCCCTTCCGCTCCCTCAAAGCCGATAACATCGTCTCCCTGCCAGCAATGTATGGATATGGGAATATCCATCGCGGCGCTTATCGCCTTGTCTGTGTCAACGCCAAAGGCGGCATAAACAGGCTTTGCCAGAGCATAAGCTTTTTCAATTGTTTCCGGGTTTAGATGCGATTCCATGTTTTCCTCCTTCTTATATTTTGTATTTTCGCAGCCTGCGAACCATAGGTTTGTAGGCGATAAAATACAACAGACTTTAGTCTGCTGAGACCTTTGCGCGATAGCGTTCTACTTCCCAGTTATTAATAAAACCAATTTTATCGTTTGTCATAAAAAGAGGCCCGCCGAAAGATTGCGAGTACACCGCGACCTTGATCGCGTCCCTGAAAAGCTCAAGCGCCAGAAGGGAGGCTTTTTCCGAAGCCCCAACGCCGAAGACCCCCAGCCCCTGAACAGCGACTATTTTCGGCTTCCTTCCGGTTTTATCAACATAGTCTTTCCATGCGTCATGAATACCGGCACTTGTATTTGCTGGCGTAAAAAGTGGCTCGCTCCCAGCGTAGACAATGTGATCCGGCGTAAAGGCTGACGAGACCGGGGCAAAGGACGCGCGGTCTTTGACCAGCATCGCGATTTCACCGCTCCGCATAAAAACCGCGGAGCCCGCAAGACCTGCCAGTGTTTCGAAAATATCGCCAATTTGAGGATCGTCCAATATAACTTTTTCATCAGAAAAATCAGGACACCGTTTTATCCTCGCGCCGATTTTATTCATAATTTCACCGTATATTTCTTTTATGCCTTTTGCGCTGTTGTCTCCCACAAATACGCCGTGGTTCTGCAAAAAAATCACAGCCGCAGATTTGCCGCTTTCGGATCTGTAGTCATCAATGGCGGTCTTCACAATTCTGGAAAGCACATAGCCGGGATTAACCGGAGCAATCCAAGTGGCATCCTTGCCGAAAATTTCTTTTGCCGCTTTTTCTCCCTGCTGTGAGCAGGTAAGGCCGTTTACCAGCGCCGGATGCAGATGCACAACAAAAGCAAACGGCAGAATGTCGTGCAGTAAAGTCTCTACGCTTGGCCGCTTTTTTTCTTCGCCTGTTTTTCTTGCGGCCATCAGGTCGGCAAGTACCGCGCTTTCCCGCTCGTCGCTTGATTCGGGGTACTGTTTTTCCCAAATCATCGCCAGGGCCTTTCTGTCCATTTTCACAAAAGAATCAGGAACCGCTTCGGCTAGGGATATGCCCGATCCTTTAACGTAAAGAGTATCTTCGTCCTTCCACGAAGTATTTCCGCCACCGGCGAGAACATAGTCGGGATCTTTTCCGTAATAACGGGATATTTCAGTCAGCGCATCAAGGCTCATCATTTAACCCGCACTAGGGGCTTACCCTAAACAACCGAACGCAGGAACCAGGCGTCACCAAAGCAGGTCCATACCTATAGTCTTATGTTTTCCACGGCCCAATCATACATATCTTGATTGATTTCCACATAAGGCAAAAGAATATCATTATCTATTCCCGCTTTTCTCGAAAGATCTCTACGGCCAAATGTATACTTTTCTAACATTTTCGCAGAGAATTGTCCTAAAAGCACCATATTTCCGTAGTCTTCTTCTTTTTTATTGCTCCTTTTGAGTATTTCCTTAAATAAATCTTTAACAACCAGCGGCCTTTTAGATGCACGTTTAATGAGCGTGGGCTCCTGAGGCGTTTCCCCGGCGGCAGGTGTTTTTTCCGGCACAGCCTCGGCAACTGGCGGCTTCTTGGGCACATTTTCACCAATCAGCAACTCTTGAAGAAATATTATATCCTCATCATCAGCCGACGACTCATCCTGTGGCACTTCCCCGGCGACATTCCCCTCTTCTTGAGGTGCTTCTATGCTGGCAGGCTCATCTTCCTGGGGCGCTTCCTCGATAACTGGCGGTTCCTTGAGCACATCTTCAACAACCTTCGAGTCTTGAAGAAATATCATATCCTCATCAGTTGACGGTTCCCCAACCACAGGCGGCTCATCCTGGGACGTTTCCTCAGCTGCGGGCTCCTCCTCTTGGGGCACATCTTCGGCAACCAGCGGCTCTTGAAATACTATATCCTCATCCTCATCAGTCGGCGGTTCCCCCTCTTGGGACACTTCGTCGGCTACAGGCCCCTCCTCCTGGGGCGCTTCCTCGGTCGCGGGCGTCTCTTCAGGCGCAATCTCGGCTACAGGCTCTTCCTCTTGGGGCGTTCCTTCGGCAACAGGCTCCTCTTCCTGGGGTGCTTCCTCGGCTGCAGGCCCCTCCTCCTTGGGCGCTTCCTCGGTCGCGGGCGTCTCTTCAGGCGCAATCTCGGCTGCCGGGGGCTCTTGGGGCACATCTTCGGCAACCAGAGGCTCTTGAAATACTATATCCTCATCCTCATCAGTCGGCGGTTCCCCCTCTTGGGACACTTCGTCGGCTACAGGCTCCTCCTCCTGGGGCGCTTCCTCGGTCGTGGGCGTCTCTTCAGGCGCAATCTCGGCTACAGGCTCTTCCTCTTGGGGCGTTCCTTCGGCTGCAGGCTCCTCTTCCTGGGGTGCTTCCTCGGCTGCGGGCCCCTCTTCTTGAGGCGCTTCCTCGGCTGCAGGCGTCTCTTCAGGCGCAATCTCGGCTGCCGGGGGCTCTTGGTGCACATCTTCGGCAACCAGAGGCTCTTGAAATACTATATCCTCATCCTCATCAGTCGGCGGTTCCCCCTCTTGGGACACTTCGTCGGCTACAGGCCCCTCCTCCTGGGGCGCTTCCTCGGTCGCGGGCGTCTCTTCAGGCGCAATCTCGGCTACAGGCTCTTCCTCTTGGGGCGTTTCCTCGGCTGCGGGCTCCTCTTCCTGGGTTGCTTCTTCGGCTGCAAGCGTCTCTTCAGGCGCAATCTCGGCTGCCGGGGGCTCTTGGGGCACATCTTCGGCAACCAGAGGCTCTTGAAATACTATATCCTCATCCTCATCAGTCGGCGGTTCTCCCTCTTGGGACACTTCGTCGGCTACAGGCTCCTCCTCCTGGGGCGCTTCCTCGGTCGCGGGCGTCTCTTCAGGCGCAATCTCGGCTACAGGCTCTTCCTCTTGGGGTGTTCCTTCGGCAGCAGGCTCCTCTTCCTGGGTTGCTTCCTCGGTCGCGGGCGTCTCTTCAGGCGTAATCTCGGCTGCAGGGGGCACATCTTCGGCAACCAGCGGCTCTTGAAATACTATATCTTTATCCTCATCAATCGGCGGTTCCCCCTCTTGGGGCGTTTCCTCGGCTGCCGGAGGCTCCTCCTCCTGGGGCGCTTCCTCGGCAACCGGCGGCTCATCTTGGGGCGCTTCTTCGGCGACAAGCTCCTCTTTTTGGGGGGCGTTCCTGGCTGTCGGCGGCTTCATCTTATCAAGTATTTTGGTATCAAGTTTGTGCATCTTGAACAATATATTCAGTTCTTCCAATAATTTAGTAATTTCCCTATTATATGCGTCATCTTTTAGAGCAATGCCAAGTTCAAAATAGTTTTCTTGTGAATGTTCATACAAATTTAATGGCGCTATTATTAGGGTACTGCTTGTGATATACGCTTTTGCATGAAAATCCGGCACACTAATAACATTTACATTTGGCATTGTTTTTTCTAAATTATCAATTTTTTCCTTATCGCTTTCTCTGGTGGGTACGTGACACACGATGACAATTTCGGCGGAAGACATTGACAGTATTGCTTCTATTTTTTCTGTTAAATCCAAATAAGGGGATAGTATAAAGATAAAATTTCTTTCATTTTTAAGCATATTTTCGATTTCGTAATTTAATTCGGTTGTGTTCAACAGATCAATTGATTCCGACATTGTTTGACCTCCCTTCAAAAGTATGCTATAATACAGTACCACGAGTGGAAAAATTTAGCAATATATCGTTTCCAACACGTAATTTTCGCTTACTTGACTTTGTTAGGGATTTTATGTATATGTAATAAGAGACAATTGGAGGGACTATGGATTTGGAGAAATTGAAAGAAAGAATCGATTCTACTAAAGTTGTAGAAGAATTGATTATTTTATCAAAAAAAGTATTTGATAAAAACAGCGATGAGGTCAAACAAGTCATTGAAACGTTTATTACAAAATCATATTTGATGGGTAAGAAAAATATGGTTAAAACAATTGATGACTAAAATTATCGGCAATAGGCTCCCTCTTTTTGGAGAGATTTAGTATTCTTTAAGAGCGTAAGGCTCGTGTCTTACGCTCTCTGAGTTATTATCTTCACCTTATCTAGCAGTTCTTCAAGGGAGATGTCGGCGCTATTGCGTGCGACATAAACTCCGGTAAAGCCCTTCCTGCTCAATCAACTCGGCATGACTCCCCGATTGTATAATGCGGCCTTTTTGAAAAACATAAATAACATCCGCGTTGCGAATGGTAGAAAGCCGGTGGGCGATGGTTACGATTGTACGGCTTCCGGCTATTTCGTTGATTGCCTGCTGTATCTGCTCTTCGGTGTGTACGTCTACGGACGCGGTCGCTTCGTCAAGAATAAGCACCGGAGCCCGGCACAGTACCGCCCTTGCTATCGCTATGCGCTGTTTTTGACCTCCTGATAACTTAACGCCGCGTTCTCCTATCTGCGTCTGATAGCTATCGGGCATTTGCGTTATGTCATCGTGTATCCTTGCGGTCTGCGCCGCCGCTTTAATTTCCTCAAACGAAGCGTCGGGCCTGGCAAACGCGATATTTTCTTCGATAGTCCCGTTAAACAAAAAGGTATCTTGCAGCACCAAAGAGATATTGTTACGCAGGCTTTCCAAAGTAATCTCCCGCAGATCGTGCCCATCAAGGCATACCCTTCCACCAGTTGGATCATAAAACCTTGAAATAAGCTTGCTTAACGTGGTTTTTCCCACGCCTGTCGCCCCGACAAACGCGGCCATTTGCCCCGGTTTAATTTCAAACGACACGTCATCAAGGACAGGAACGTCCTGAATGTAGGAAAAACTGACATTTTCGAAAACAATCCGCCCCTCCGCTTTTCCGATTGATTTTGCCGTTGGGCTGTCCTTGACGCTTTGTGGGGCATCCAAAATTTCAATCACGCGCTCAGCGCCGGCAAGCGATTGTTGGGCGGATTCCAAAAGCTGGGCAACACCTGTAATCGGCGCGTAAAAAAGGGCAAGGTAAAGAAGAAAACCGACAACCTCAGAAACGGAAAGCTCACTTTTATACGCCAAAAATCCTCCGAAGCCGACAACTATAACGCTGCCAATGGAAGTTAAAAACTCCACGCTAGGATGAAATATGGCGCTTAACTTCAGGGCGCGAAGCATATTATTTGTAAAGTCTTTGCCTTTGTTCAAAACTTTTTCAGAAGCGTAAGTTTGGCGTCCAAAAGCCTGTATTTCCTGTATGCCCGATAAATTATCCTGCAGCTGCGCGGATAATTCTCCCTGCGATTTTTGCGTTTTCCTGAAATTGGGTCGTACTTTTTGGCTGAAAAACCAGCCCGATAACAAAATGAACGGTATGGGAATACAGGTAACAAGCGCGAGACGCGCGTTTAAGTTAAAAAGTATAATTGTTACGCCTGTGAGGGTAACAAAATTTGTTATAATATCGGGAGTGATGTGGGCGTATATCAATTCAAAGGTCGCGACATCGTTCATTACACGGCTCAAGAGGTCGCCCGTTTGCTTGTTGTGAAAATAGTCCATGGAAAATGACTGAATCGCGTTATAAACTTTAATCCGCAGTTCAAGCACAAGCCGCCACGCCGCTCTGTGCGAGCAGTAATTGGACAAAAACCTGAACAGGATACGCGTCAAGTACAGGCCAAGCAGTCCGCCCGCCATCTTCAGCACAGTGGTAAAATTTTCCCGCGTCATGCCGGCTGCCACTAGTCCCGTCATACCCGCCATTATTCTTGGGGCAATCAGGTTTACCGCCGTCAGCATAAGCGTGCCAAAAATCGACAGCAACAGCCAGAGCCTGTATCTTACAGCTTCTTTTGCTATGCGCCATAAAGTTTTCATTTTTTCCTTTTAGGAGTATAGCCCAAGGGGTTGAATTTGTCTTGTATGGCGCTAGATGGGTAAAATTTTACAAAATTTGGACATATATTGGTTAATATGGGTAAAAAACACGAGATTTTGGACATGAGTTGAATGACATGGGTAAGCTTTGGACATATTCTGACGATATGGGTAAAAAACGCGAAATTTTGGACATGAGCTTGATAATATGGGTAAAATTTGGTAAAATTTGGACATGAGGAAGATTAAAAGCCAAGTCCCGTTATTGCCGATTGATACGGACAAAATTGAGAGCAGGGCGGTTTTACGCAAAGAAGCGCAGACACGCCAAATTTTGGCGGAATTAAAAGGATTTGCCCCGGTAATTCCAAATCAAAGCATACTGATTAGCGCCATAGTGCTACAAGAGGCGCAGGAAAGTTCGGCCATTGAAAATATTTTAACAACCCCGGATGAGCTATATAAAAACCTGATCATACAGTCTCCAAATATGGATTCTTCGACAAAAGAAGTTATTAATTACCGGGAAGCAGTTTACGCTGGAGATGAAATCCTTAAAAAAAAGCAAATAATCAGCATTAGCGATATTGTAAAAATTCAGGGAACAATAGTAGAAAATAACGCGGGAATAAGGAAATTGCCAGGAACTACGCTGGTAAACAACGCAACCGGAGAAACCGTTTATACGCCTCCACAAGAATACGATGAATTGTGTTTTCTGCTGGATAATTTTTGCGCCTATTTTAATGACAAAGAAAACAGTTTGTGGAAAATGGCCGTTTTGCATTATCAATTTGAAACCATACACCCGTTCTATGACGGCAACGGGCGAACCGGACGAATATTGAATATTCTGTATTTGTTGTCAAAAAACCATATAGATACTCCTATTTTGTATTTAAGCTCTTACATAATAAAGCATAAAGAAAAGTATTATAGTCTGCTTCGGGAAGTCAGGGAAAAGGATATATGGGAAAACTGGATTCTCTATATTCTGGATGGGATAGAGGAAACCTCAAAATTAACCCTTGAAAAAATAAAGTCGATAAAAGTCCTATTGGAATCAACATTGGAAAAAATAAAAGAGCGGTGCCCCAAGATATACTCCAAGGAGCTGGTAGAACTGACTTTTGAAAATCCCTATTCCAAAATAGACTTTTTGGTAAAAAAATTGAACATAAACAGGAAGACGGCTTCAAAATACCTTAAAAAGATGGAAGAAAATAACTTCCTGACGCATATCCAGGTAGGCAAGGAATTAGTCTATATAAACCAGAATCTGATGAAAATATTGGCAACTTAGAACTCTCTTATATCAAAAGACCTCTCCACCAGTTTCTCAAAACCGCCTTTCACAGCAGGATCCCCAGCAGCCTGCATCTGGAGCAGGATATTCCCCACCGCGGTTGCCTCAGATGGACCGGCAAAAACGGTTTTCCCCGTGTATTTCGCGGTCAGCGTGTTTAGGTATGCGTCTTTACTGCCGCCGCCAATAATTGAGATAGACGGGTATTTTTCCCCGGTGATTTTTTCAAGATCGTCAATCGCGGTTTTATAGCATTGAGCAAGGCTGGCATAAATGGAAAAAGCCAGCTCTGCCGGGCTTTCAGGGACTTTTTTGCCAAGCCTGGCGTATTCGTTTTTTATTTCGGTTATCATGCTTTCCGGAGCCAAAAACCGCGGCAGGTTAATGTCTATGGCCCAGTCTTTCGGCGCTGTTTTTTCCGTTTCTTTGGCCATGTTTTCCAGTTCCGCGAAACTATACGCGTCATTAAGCTCATGGCGGACGGATTGAATTACCCAAAGGCCCATGATGTTTTTCAGAAAACGGATATGGCCGTTGTGGGCACCCTCGTTTGTGTAGCCTGCTTTTCTGGCTTCGTTGCTCAGGACAGGGTCTCCGGTAACGCCCAAGAGGCTCCATGTGCCGGAACTGATATACAGGGAATCCTTTTTTACCGTGGCAACCGCCGAAGCCGTATCGTGGCTCGCAACCATCACAACTTTAGTATTCAAGCCTATAGTGTTTTGCAGTTCCTTGCCTAAGCATCCGACCTCATACGGAGGCTCACGGATCGGCTTCATAATCCTTAGAGGAATTCCAAGTTTATCGAAGATTTCTTCGGCCCATACTTTTTTCTTCGCGTCCAGCAATGCGGTGGTAGAGGCCATTGTGTATTCGCTGTACTGCTTGCCAGGGAGATTTCCCGTAAGGAGCTGGGAAAAATATTCGGGTAACTGAAGCATATGTTCCGCCTTATCCAGCCTGCCTGCGGCTTTATCGGCAAGCAGTTGATAAATGGTATTAAAAGGCTGGTTGGCAATGCCTGTAATACTGTATCTGGTTTCAAAAGACATTGGTGTATTTAAAAAGGCCTCCGTTCTTGAATCGCGGTAGGCAAAAACCGGCTTTATGACATTTCCATCCTTATCAAGCAAGACATAATCAACCCCCCAGGTGTCGATGCCCACAGAATGCAGAATTCCGCCAGACTGTTTTTCTTTTATCCATCGCGAACACGCTTTAAGGCCGGCAATTATTTCGCCGGAAATTAGCTCTATATCCCATAAAAGAGAGTTGTTTTTTTTAACGGGAGCGTTGTTAAACCGGTAAACTTCTTGCAAATAGAGTTTTTCGTCTTCAACAAAGCCAAGAATATGCCGCCCTCCGGAAGCGCCCAAATCAATTGCCTGATAATAATCTTTCATATAATCCTCTTTAAATAATCGCAATTTTTTACAATAATAAATCCAACAATTACGAATATCAAGGAGAAATAAATGAGAAGAAACTCTTTCGCGATGCGGTTAAAACAAGGCTGTAAGGATGAATATAAAAAACGGCATGACACAATTTGGCCTGAGCTAAAGGCGGAACTCCGTAAGTCCGGAGTTTCCGATTATTCAATTTACCTTGATGAAAAAACCAATACCCTGTTTGCCTTTCAATACCTGGCTGATGACGCGACTGACGGGGAACTTGCCCAAAAGGACATTGTCAAAAAATGGTGGCACATGATGAAGGATATAATGGACACAAACCCCGACGAATCCCCTGTAAGCGATCCGCTGGTGGAAATGTTTCATATGGATTAGTCAGTTATTCCACGTTCAATATTTTTATGTCTTTTAGCTCACACCGCTGACCGGCATAAAAGCCGTTTGCGAACCTCAGCTCGAATACGCTTTCATAGCCTTCAACAGTTACGGTCCGGTGCTGTAGTTCTCTTAGCAAGCGATCGTCTTCCCTTGAAACATACCATTCCTTGTCCTGCCCTGTGATTACTATTTCAGTTATGGGCGCGCTCCCTACAAGCCTTACTATGCCGGTTACCTGCACAAGTACAGCTTCTACCGCTTCGGTTTCCCCTTCTTTGATCTTCTCCACGGCATTTTTCTCCACGTTAATTTGTTTAAGGTCAGTTATTTTTGTTTCGGCTTTTTCTTTTCTGCCCCAGGCAGGCAAAACAGCCGTGAGGCATACGAAGAAAACGCAGAGAAATAGAGAATGTCTGTTACTCAGATATTGTAATCCTTTTCGTTGGCTTGGTTAATCCAAAAGAGAACTTGTTCTCAGAGAACTCGTTCTCAGGGGACGGCATCTCAAATCCGTTCCGCCTTAGTATATCTCCGGCGCCAATCGCGTAGGGCACCGAGAAACTTACCCCTACAACGGAGCGGCCTGACGCATCTGCCTCAGCGTAAGAAGCGGCGACACCGGTCGTTGTTCCGTTTTCTGCCCCGCCTTTGATATTGGTATTTGCGTTATAGGTAAGCAGGGCACCACCTGAAAAAGTCGCGGTATCGCTTAGGACATTGCCTGATTTGTTCAACCCCGCATAGCGTACAGATTGTTTGTTCCCCGGCATACTAAAACTGTTTGTAATGCTGTAGACCCCCTCCCCCGGAGCCAGAGAAATGTTGGTAACACCTCCAGGCGCGGTTTTAGCCTTTATGTTTTTCAACACACTATCGTTCTTGTAGCCATATGGGCCGCTTGAAGCATTGATGTAGTTAGCCGCCAGCCAGGTTTTAAGCAGGGTTCCCCAGTCATCGTATCCGTTTCCGCCCATAGCCCTGTTTGCGGCACTAGCGACAGCCAAGTGATTGTAGTAATCCGACAATGTGATCTCTTTGTAAATATCTTTACTCCCCGACTGCAACCTGAGCCACTGAAAGAAAAGATAAACCGTTGAGTAATCATCCAGGTTGGCATACAGGTTTTCATTTTCCCGGTTGCCCCAAACAAAGAAATTATTCCCCTGTTTAATCAGACCGGACGGATCGCTGTTATACCAACCTACTCTGCTGTCGACTTGCTCACCGAGATAAAGCCATTCGGCGGCGGACGAAAGGCCTTCGTCAATCCAAACATCCAAATAGTTTTGTTTTTCTGAAAGGTAATAGTTAGTATGACTCATTAAGTGCTGAAGCTCATGGGCTATAGTAGTGTATGATTCTTCTGACCCCGGCTCTCCGGGATAAGTGTCGATGTAGATCATACTGCACTCATTGGAATATTTTAAATCCGGATGGGAAGGAACCTTTTTGTAAGAATTACCAGACCAGTAATATCCCGCGCAATAAGATTCATTTTCGCGCGGTTTATAGTCATCTCTGATATCCAGAAGAAGAATGATCATTTTTCCGTCCCCGCCGACAATCCAGTTTGCCAGTTCCAGGGTGTTATTAGCGATTATAGTTTCACCGTCGTTGGTTATCGGGCCATTATAGGCAAATGTTTCCAACATTTTGGGCAGGATTTTCTCTTCATATTCATTGGCTATGGAACTAGCCACGCTTTTGGTAACATTATTCCCTCTTTCTGCCCATACCCTGCAATTTTCGTTCTCAGCCAGAAGATCCGCGGTAATTGAGTAGAAACTCTTTGTTTCCAGATTTTGTGCCCAAAACGTCCTGGGTGGTTCATTTGTCGGGTTGCTCACACCGCCAGATCCGCCGCCCGAACCACCGCCGTTACCGTCGCCACCGCCGATTACGATCTGTATATCACAAGAGCAAAAAAGAATGGTGAAAAGGCAACAATACAGTAAAAAATGTTTTATCTTCATATAGACTCCCATCAGACTCCCATCTTTCAATATACCCTTCATTAAACATCTCACCCCACAAAATGTTTCACTTAATAATGCCCTATTTGAATAATTCTGTAAACATACTCATAATAACGTAATGTTATACATAGAAAGCCGGAACACAAACCCGCACCATAACCTTGCCCTGGAACAGCTGGTTTTTGAAAAGCTGGGAGGGGAAAACGATTGCTTCATGCTTTGGCAGAACAACAATTCGATAATAATCGGCAGGCACCAAAACACCCTGGAAGAGATCGATTCGGATTTTGTAAGGGAAAACAATATTACCGTGGCGCGCAGGCTTTCGGGGGGCGGCGCGGTCTATCACGACCTTGGCAATTTGAATTTTACTTTTATCACTGCGTCGGACAAACAAAAAGGGATAGACTTTTCCGCGTTTTGCGAGCCCATTCGAAAAGCCCTTTGTTCATTGGGAGTTCCGGTGGAATTTTCCGGGCGCAACGACATGACCGTAGAAGGGAAAAAATTCTCAGGCAATGCCCAATACGTTAAAGACGGAAAAGTAATGCACCACGGAACAATCTTATACGATTCGGATTTACAGGTACTCTCGCGCGCCCTAAAGCCGCCCAGCGACAAGATCGAGTCAAGGGGCATCAAGTCCGTTAAAAGCCGGGTTACAAATATCAGACCCTACATGAAAACCGATATGCCTGTTACAGACTTTTGGGAAGCCTTAAAAAATTATTTTTTTGAAGCGTTTGATATGCGGGAATTCGCATTGACTCCGGTTTATAACGCCGAAGTGGAAGAGCTTAGGCAAAAAATTTACTCCCGGTGGAGCTGGAATTATGGGAACTCCCCGCCCTACTCCCTCCGCAAAGTCCGCCGCATTGAGGGCTGCGGTAAAATTGAGATTCTGCTTGATGTGGCAAAGGACGGAATAATAAAGAACATTGCCTTTTACGGCGACTTCTTCGGGAACCGCGAGCTTTCGGAGCTTGGGGAAAAGCTGGTTGGGCTCCATTTTGAACATGGCGAATTGACAGCCGCCCTGGAAAAGCTGGATTTTTCAGAGTACATTTACAATTTGACAAAGAAGGATTTTCTTGATTTGCTCTTTTAACACGCCGAAATTAAAAAATATAGCGGTGAAAAATTATCTACCTCTCATCAGCATACTAATTTTTGCTTTATTTTTATCCTGCACGAGCAGACCGACAGTTATCGAATCCGTCCCGCCGCGAATTGAACCACCAATGGAAGCGCCCACTGAAACAATAACGGAATTAACCCCACCTCCTCCGGTAACGTTGTCACCCATCGAGTTGGCAATTCAGAAGGTTAAACGGAATTCGCCCGATATAAGAAAATACTATATTCTTGACAAAAACGGGGATATTACGGTAAAGGGCGAATTCTGGGAAATTTCGCAAAACCAGGAAGAACCGGAAATTTTTGAAGTGGTATACGGCATGGACTTTACTGGAGAATTGTCGGAGGATTCAGGCTACACGGTTCCCTTTACCCTGAAATCCAATAAAACCGACATGGTTGTAAACGACAGTTTTCTTTGGAAACCACAAAAAGATTCAGCCGGCTTATTGCTCACGTTTGATGATAATTATGTGGAAACATGGAAGAAAAACTTTGATTTGCTGGATAGCTATAACGCAAAGGTTACTTTTTTTGTCCAGGGGGAATATTTTTCCTTTTGCCAAATGGCTTTGGAGCGGGGCCACGATATTGGATACCACTCAAAAAATCATCTGGATTTAAGAAATGTTTCCAGAGAAGTTTTTATCAGGGAAACTCTTACTCCCATTGAGTCCTTCCGAAAAGTCGGCATACCTCTTAATTCTTTCGCGTATCCTTACGGCTATTACAATTCGTGGATGCATGGGGAACTGTTAAAGCATTATTCGATTCTTCGCGGTTACGGCGTCACTTTTCGCTTGTACGACAGTAAGCAAATCCAAAACGCTTTTATTTCCTCAAGGGCCCTTGATAACACTTTGTTTGTCAAAGACGAGGATTTCATGGCCGCCGTTGATATAATGCTGAGGACAGTGAAGTTTATCGGGGGAGACCTTGTATTGCCCCTGACTACTCACGACATTTCCAACACCGCAATCTGGGGAATAAAACCGCAGCGTCTTGAATACGTTCTACAAACCGCGAATGATTTGCAGTTGGTATTTTACACTTATAGGGATTTAGCGGGCCAATAGCCCCGCCAGCGCAGGAATGGTAACAAAAGTCCCGGCCGCCCCGCCCATTTGAGAAAGAAAGAAAACAAGCAATGCCCGTGTAATGCGGTTCCGGTAAAAGCCCTTTAAGCTTCCCACGTCGTCGATAATTGCCTGCGCGTCAATTACCCTCGGCTTTTTAAGGCTGACCTGTACCACACCGGAGAAAAGCCCTACCCCGATAAAAGGGGTAAATGTCGTAATGGGCGCCAATAAAAAAGACGCCAGTATAGCCAGGGGATGGCCCAGAGCGATGATCGCTCCAATAGCCGCAAGGGAGCCGTTCCACAAGATATACGTGCGCAGCATGGAGAGGCTTACCCCCGCGCCGCCCCTTAAAAAGCCGCTGACAAAAAGCGCAAGAATTGCCAATGGAATAATAAACGGCAGGGCTTTTGAAAGAAAGCCTCGGGGCGGCATTTTAATTAAGGCGGAAACATCCACGTCTTTTTCCCCCGCCGCTATTTTTTCCATCCAGGCCTTTATCCCCTGCATGTGCCCGGCCCCGACCACCGCTACAATGCGCTTTGCCTCCGCCGGGGTACTGCTCCAGATTTTAGCGGCAAGGTACTGATCCCGCTCGTTGATGAGGGTTTCCTTTACTTCGGGAAGATAGTTTGCAAGCTCTTCCATCATCCCGTCAAGCTCGCTGCGGTTTTTTAGATTCTCTATTTCCTCAGCGCTCAATTTTTCGGTGGTAAAGGCGCTTGCCAGAAGCGCCGAAAGGAGTTTGCTCTTGCTCCAAAGCCCACAGCCGGTCCATGCCCTTCGCAGGGTAATCTGCACTTCCCGGTCGCAAAGGGCATAGGGAATGCCAAGCTCGGAAGCAATATCCAAGGCAGCCTTCATTTCTTCGCCGGGTTTTACCCCAAGCTCCGCCCCCATGCGGCGCTGAAAGCCGGAAAGCACCAGGTTGGCCATAAGGAGAAAGCCCTTGCCTTCTTTAAAAACCTTGATCATGTTCAGGTTTTCCCAGCTCTCCTTCTGGGTAATTGAAGCGTAACGGCCTTCATCCAGCTCAACGCAAATCAGATCTGGTTTCTCTTCGCGGATTATGGCGCTTACTTCGTCGATGCTTTCCCGGGAAACATGGGCCGTGCCTATTAAAACAAATTCTTTCCCGCCAAGAGGCAAAATCATTTTTGTATCGTTCATGAGGACTCCGTTAATTCGTTTTATTTAAGGCCGCGATCCGCAAGGATCCATTCGTTAAGCCGCCATTCGGGAATGGTCTGTGCTTTTGTTTCAGCAACAAATTGATAGTACATATTCGCCGTGCTTGCGTTGCCCCTGACCTCGTAATACAAAGCCATATAAAACATCATTCTGGCTTTTAGCGTTAAATCGGTTGTCCTGTCAATGCGGGTAATCATGTCGCTTTCCCCCAGATAATTTCTGGAAGTAAAATCGTAAAAAAGCCGTACCATGTACCATAGAAGAGTATCCCGCGTAACCTTGGCTTGAACCTGGGCAAGAAAAGTCCTGGCGTTTGCGAGGCTTTCCGGACGGTTATCCGCCCGCATCTGGTTAATTGCCGCCAAAAGGCCGTAACAATGCTCATTTGGGGCCTGCCTGTAGGCTTCCATAAAAGCGTCCCTGGCTTCCGCCCATTTTTCATTCTTCATTTTATGAAGCCCAAGCCCTTCCAAAGCAAAGTAATAATCCGGCTTTAGCCTCGCAAGTATCGCGTAGTCCCTCTCGGCTCCGTCAGTGTCGCCAAGATCGTCTTTTAACCCGGCGGAATATGCATAGGCTTGGTACTCGGCAGGATTAATTTGAATGGCGCGGCTAAACTCTTCAAGAGCCTGGCTTCTCCTGTTCATCTCCAAAAGCAGGTTTCCACGATCAATGGCGACCCAGTAATCGTTACCCGCAATTTTCTTTGCCTCGTCATAATCCGCGAGAGCCTGCAGCATAAATCCCCTGCCCCAGTAAAACCGGCCCCTTTCCGTCCGCGCCTCGACCATGTTCGGGTAAAGCCTTACAACCTCGTTAAGAAGAAATTCGGCGTTGTCCCATTCGGTGTTCATGCGATAGGCTCTGGACAAGCCTATCAGGGCTTCGGCGTTCCGGGGATCTTTGAGCAACACCTGGTCAAAATAGGAAGCCGCCGCCTTTATGGCCCTTGACTGAAGGCTTACGTTCCCCAGGGCAAGAAGAGCCTCGGTGTTTCCCGGCTGAAGCTTCAATATTTTTTCCAGCGCCGCCTGCTGCTGCCTCTGCCTGCCGGAAACGGCTTCGATGGAGGCCAGAACAAAAAGCGGCTCCGTGTTTTGCGGTTCCGCCGCAGCAACGGCTTCCGCTATGGCCCTGGCCTCGGCGTATTTTCCCGCGGAACTCAGCACCGACGCTTTTAGAAGTTTAATTCCGGAACTGTCCTTTTCAGGTTGGGGAATTGCGTCGAAAAGGGCAATAGCTTCGTTGAATTTGGAAGCCGAAAGAAGCTCCGCCACCCGCGTCAGCACGGATTCCGCAGTTTCCGCCTGGGCGTAAACAAAGCCCGCACCGTAAAAAAGTACCATTAAATGAAGAAAAAGCGTAATTGGCAAGCTTAAACGCTTCAAAACATCTCCCCGATGACAATATAAATGCCATCATACAAAAAGTAAATGCCTGTTGGTGTCTCTATTATGTTCGGCTGGTTATATCTTAATAAACATAAAAATCCACCATGGAGTTACATGGCAACGCGTACCCTTGTAAAACCCGGCGCTGAAGGGGTATCCTACCATATATGTACATGCAAAAGCCGATTTTCCCCAAAATTTTAATACTTTTGCTGGTTTATTTTGTAATCTTTACAGCACTGGTATCCATCCAATTTGCCAGAAAGGAAACAACAACGCGCAGAGCCGGGAACTTTGTTGTTTCGGGACAGTACCGGTTGCCAACTGAAAGCGATCCACCGGCATCTCCAAATGAATACATAATCAAAGGAGACGTGCACATTTCTTTTGGGGGGATGGATTTTAACATAGTTAAAATTAGCGACGGGCTTTCCCTCTGCTTATTGGGAAAGGAAGGATCAAGGGATGAAGTTCTGCCGGAGCGCATGGTCATTCAGGAAAACTCAATCAGCTTTACCTTCGCTAACGGAGTTGAGCTGGCCTTTAACGCGCAAAATACGGGCGGATCCCCCGAATTGCGTATAAACGCCGTTTTTTCTGAAGATGTTTCAGGTATAGAGCTTCCTTTTAAGCCCCAGAGAAATACCGGAATTCGGTACACCGGGAACGGCCAGTTTATCGTCAGCGTCGGCAAAACCAGCTATACTTTCGGCAATTCCCCGATAGACGATGCGCGAAGGGTATTGCTAATCGAAGCCGGAGGAAGGCAAGTCAGCTACAGGGCTATCCCGGAAAGCCAGGGCTTGACCACACAGGACTTCATCCTTCCACAGGCGGAGACTGCCGAAGCCTACAACGAGGCAATTAAATGGTGGAGGGATCAGAATTACTCCCTTTGGAACCGCAGTGTTTCCACCCAGGATAACGAGGACCTCGCTATTGCCCTGATTGGCGAAGCTTTTGTCCGCGGGAATTACGCCTCCGCAGTTGCGGCAATTCCCCAAGCCTTTTTGAGGGGAAACGCCATAACTTATGAATCGTCGGCTTATCTGGGCAACCTTGATCAGGCGTACCGTTCGCTAAGTGCCAGCGAAAGAGAAAAACTATCCCGCCTTACAAGGCAAATTAGCGAAAAATCTCTTGACTTCCTTTTGGAACCAAAAGTATTTGAGTATTTCGCGATCAGGGGCAATACAAATCTGTTTAATTCGGCTTTGGAGTTGGTACGAACTATAAACCCTTCAACCGAGCCTTTAATTCCGGCGCTGGAAATCATGCCAGGAATTTTTGAAGGGTATTCATTCTATAGAACTTATCGTCCTAATACTGAAAACCCTTTTGAAGGCCTTGTTGACCACTGTTGCCAGACGATTTCAGAATTGCTAAGGAAAACAAGCGACGGAGGATGGGTCTTTGTTTATGATGAAGGAGGAGATAATCCGGAATTCAACCTTCGCCTTGGAAAAGCAATTCTTGTTTACGCCGAAGCCGCGCGCAACAATCTATGGGCGGGAATCGGCCGTTCCCTCATTCTTTCGGCCATCTCAACCGCCGAAAAAAACGACGAAAGCCCCTCGACAGAACTTACAAGCGCAAAGCTATACCGCATCCTCTGCCCGCTTGATACCTACCCCAGGGCATTGGAAATCAGCTCGTCATCCGGCGGCATTTGGGCATGGACCGCGGCTCAGGCTGTCAGCGGTTCCCAGCAAGGCGACATACTGGATATAAGCGTAACTTTCCCCGTCGGAGAAACCCATTATCTGATCATCCGTGGTATACGGTCTTTTTCCCGAGTCCAGCTTTACGGCATAGACTACCGCTCGGATACCCAGTTTGAGCGTTACGATTCCTCAGGCTGGACTTACAACACCCAGGAGCAGACCTTGCTTGTAAAAATGAAGCACCGCAATCCCGAAGAGCGTATCAGGATCATTTTCAGAGAAGCGCCCAGACCAGTCGTTGCGCCTCCGGTTGTCGAAGAGAGCCCTGTAACCGAGACCAGCGCCGTCCCAGGAGAAACAGATTGACTATAGATTTTTCACGAGAATGGGTAATCATTATTCCGCCCGATGTACCACAGGCGGAAAAGGCCGCGGGGGATCTTTCCCGTTACATGGGCATTTTAGCCGCGCTTAACGGTAGCCCTGAACCGCCAAAGATAATGAACGCGTTTGATCCTATGCCCTCGGAAACAGCTTCAACCATCGTTCTAAACTGCGGAAACACAGATTCCGGAAGAAACGGCTTTGAATGGAGGGCAAAACCCAGGCGTGTAGAAATCTTCGGCGAATCAGGGCGCGGGCTTTGCAACGGCATTTACAGCTTCATCGCCGCCATGGGCATTAGCTGGCCTGCCCCCGCGCAGGAAAAACTCCCAAAGGCAGGAGCCGTCCTTGAATGCGACAGCGTCAGCGAGCCCTCCCGTTTTGAAGCGAAAGACCCCCTGGTCCCATGCCGGCGTTTTGTACCGTCCGGGAAAAGAGAGCTGGGAATAATGCTGGAGAATTGCGAAGCTTTTGCCGCGTGGGCGGCCCGCAACCGCTATGACGCTCTGGTTATCCCCCTGGCGGCGTTTGTTTCCGAAAGGGAAAAAGTAAAGCGGCTTGAAAAATCAGCCTGTGAATACGGCATCGCTTTGGAAGCCGGCGGCCACGAACTAAGTTCGCTTGTGCCCCGCAAGGCGTTCTTTTTGCACCGGGATTATTTTCGCATGGAAGACGGCAAAAGGAAAAAGGATCATCATTTCTGCCCGACCAGTCCGGGCGCAATCCGTCTTATCGGCGAAGAAGCGGAAAAATTGTTCCGGGCGGCGGATGGTATAAAGGTCTTTCACCTTTGGCCCGATAACGGGGCAGAAAACGCGTGGTGCTCGTGCCCTACCTGCAGGGCCTTTACCACGCAGGAACAGAGCCGCATGGGCGTGAACGCCGCCGCGGACGTTCTTGCTGCAATAAAACCGAATGCTTTGATAACTTTTTATGAAAAACCAGGCGAAGACGGTAAAATCCCCATGAGGAAAAATACAATTAAAATGGAGAAACCGCCTGAGCCAGGAATTTTCGATTAACCAGGATAATCAAGAATTATTGACTAATCTAATCAAGAATTATCTATGCCTGAAGTACTGCCCTTTTTCTTATTTTTCTTATCTTTCCGCTTTTCTTTCTGTGATTTTTGCGGAGTTTTTTTAGACTCCTTTTTATGCAGTATGTGTTCGCCCATATAGTCCTCCCGGCGTTTATGTTATATAATATCTCCATAAAAAAATCAATATAAAAACCTATACAGATACCAGGAGGACGCTATGGAAAGAATGGTTTTGAAGGTAGATGGTATGTCATGTGAGCATTGCGCCAGGGCGGTAACAAACGCCGTCAGCGGCATTTCAAGCACACAGGATGTGTCGGTAGATTTGAAAGGCGGAACAGTATCTTTCAACTTTGATTCGGGCAAAGCGGCGCTTGACGCCATTGAAGCCGCCATCACCGAAGAGGGTTACACGGTAAAGCACTGACGAAAAGCCACGATTAAAGGTTCCGGATTGAAAGCTTCGATTGAAAGCAACAATGGAAATCCCCGATGATCAAGAAGATAAAAGCAGCTTTTAGCAAAAAAGAAAAAGCCGATTTGGCAAAAGAGACTTTGGGGGTAAAAAACAGGCTTCTGGAGATGGTGGCGGCCATTTCGGAAATACTCCTTACTTTCGAAGCGAGTAATTTAGAGAAAACTCTTTTGGAAGCTATGGAACTAATGGCCCGTTGTGTAGACGTAGACAGAATGCATATATGGGAAAATCGGGACATCGGCGGGACGACCATGTATGAACAGCTGTATGAATGGCTTAGAGACAAGGAAGATACAAAAACGCCTCGTGTCTCTACCAGATATTTTTATGAGGATACGCTTCCGGATTGGGAAGATTATTTTTCCGCAGGGAACTGTATAAACGGCCCCCTCAGTTCTCTTCCGGAAGCCGAATACATATTTCTTGCTTCTTTTGGTATCCGTTCCGTATTGATTATACCTGTATTTTTACAGAAGTGTTTTTGGGGGTTTGTCAGTTTTGGCGACCTTAAACAGGAAAGAACATTTTCGGACGAGGAAATCAGCGTTCTCCGTTCCGGCTGCCTGCTCCTGGCAAATGCGACTGTCCGGTATCAAAATCAAATTTTGATCGAAACCCGCCTTGAACAGCAACAGATAATGGCGGATATCTCCAGGAGTTTCAATACCAATGAACCTGTGGGCCGTCTTATCAACGATGCTCTAAGGCAGATAGGCGAATTCATGGACGTTTCCAGAATTGTGGTGATGGCTGCGGATAACAGCATTGATGAAAGCCGGCCGATTTATTCCTGGTATGGCCGCAAGAAGTGGTGGCAGGCAGATATCCAAGCCGGAATAAAAAATTTAATCACAGAATCTTTCACACAGTCCGTACCTGAAACCGGAAGTGCCGCTATCATCTGGTGTAATGACATTACACAGGAATATTCAGGCAAGTATAAAGGCCTCTCCTCCGCCTGCATTAAATCCTTCATCTGGGCGCCGGTTTATGTGGAAAATTTTTTCTGGGGTCTGATCAGCATTGAAGAGTGCGAATCTATCCGGACATGGAGCGAAAGCGATATTCAGCTAGCCGGTTCTGTAAGCAGTGAAATTGCCAGCGCCGTAATGAGGGATCTTATCGACAAAGCCAGAAACGAGGCATTGGAACAAGCCGTGCGGGCAAGCAAGGCCAAGGGAAATTTTCTTGCCAACATGAGCCACGAAATGCGCACTCCCATGAACGCTATTATCGGCATGACTGCAATCGGCAAAGTCTCGGAAGACATCAATAAAAAAAATTACGCTTTCGAAAGAATTGAAAACGCTTCTTCGCATCTTTTGGGCGTAATAAATGACATTCTGGATATGTCAAAGATTGAGGCAAACAAGCTGGAACTTTCTCCGGTTACCTATTGTTTTGAAAAAATGCTCCAAAAAATTATTGAAGTTATCAGTTTCCGCGTTGATGAAAAACACCAGGAATTGATCATTTCTATTGACGAGAAAACACCCCGCTTTCTGACAGGAGACGATCAGCACCTGGCACAGGTGATTACCAACCTTCTGTCAAACGCGGTGAAATTCACCCCCGAACACGGCAGGATAGGCCTTATCGCGAAACTTTTGGAAGAAAAAGACGACTTATGCACCTTGCAGATCGAAGTAAGCGATTCCGGCATCGGGATCAGCGAAGAACAGCAGTCGCGGCTTTTCAGTTCCTTTGAGCAGGCGGACAGCGGAACTTCCCGTAAATACGGGGGCACGGGACTCGGGCTTGCGATTTCCAAAAGCATTGTGGAACTAATGGAAGGCAAAATCTGGATTGAATCAAAACCGGGAAAGGGTTCCACTTTCTATTTTACAATAAAAACCCTAAAGGCCGATGAGGTCGGTGTCGATATACCGGAAGAAGAAAATGAGCAACAGGCTGAAAACGAAAATTTTGAAGGCCATACAATTCTTCTGACCGAGGATGTAGAAATAAACCGCGAAATTGTCATTACCATCCTCGAGCCGACGGCCCTGAAAATAGAAAGCGCCGAAAACGGAAGGGAAGCGGTAGAAAAATTCACCGCCTCGCCGGATAAATATGATTTAATTTTAATGGACCTTCAGATGCCGGAAATGGACGGATACGAAGCGGCAAGAAATATCCGCAGAATTGAGCAGGAAACCGTGCGCAAACCTGTTCCAATTGTGGCAATGACCGCAAATGTTTTTAAAGAAGACATTGAAAGATGCCTTTCAGCCGGCATGAACGATCATCTGGGAAAACCGCTGGATATAAAAGAATTAATGAAGAAGCTTAGGAAGTATCTACATAGAGTTGACTAAACTCCGCAAGCCAGCAGCATCGCGAGGCCTTTTGCGTTCAGTAAGACTCGCAATCTCCAGAAAGTATTTTTTCATGCTTTCTCTGGCTCTGGAATCATTCAAATTTGCCTGTAGATTCGGAATAATTAGTCTCATACCAGGTGTAATCTTGTCCTGATCCTTTACAGCATCACTTGAGGCCATCATGATAAGTGGATAATAAAAACCGTTGCGATATTTGCTTCGGGCTATTTTCGAAAGCGTGTCTCCCCTGACAACAGTATAAGTCTCAGCCCCATCAAGGATGAGATCAGTAGTACGGGAGGAAGAGGCTGTATTGGACGGAGGCGAAGTAGGCGTAGAGACTGCGGGTGTTGACGCCGGTGAAGACGCAGGCGCGGATGAAGACGGGGATGTGGGCGCGGGCGCGGGTGGCTCGGAAGCGCAGGCAAAAAGCACGAATAAACTTAAAATCAGTACCAAACAAAGAACGATCTTTTTCATTAACAACTCCTTTTGACTCTACCTCCCCCTTGGCAGACGATCTGTAAAAATAGAATATCAATTCTTGACATGAAAGTCAACGAAAAATAATTTCACCCGCCTGTTCGCAGTTCCGCCCTGAACACTGCCTGTCCCGAATCGGGCCTTTTTCCTTCATAAGCGAAAGATGGCCCGGGCGTTGAAGGATAATCCCGCTCTTGAATTTCAGTATCAGTTCCTTCCGGCACGGCGTCTGTTATAGGGCCAGTCCAAAGTTCCACCGTATCGCCGGGCATTACTTCGCTCAGATAGTTAATATCCAGGCGAATCTGGGAGGCTTTTGTAAGGATCTCCATGTCGGTAACATCCTGTATCCATTGTATATAACGGGCGTTGTTCGCATGGCCGTAAAAATCTATGTCTGAATATTGCGCGCTTCGTTCCGCGATTTTTACAAGGTTCTCCCTTGGGTCAAGCCCTTTGGGACCAGCCGGAAAGGCGTCGCGCCCCGTGTTATGCGGCAGAGCGTCTACAAGCTGCTGCGGCCTGAGCGGCCTGCGCTTTTCAACGTCCAGCACAAGCCAGCCGCCGCGCCCACGGACAATCGCTTTCCCCTGAGCGTCTTTAATCTCATAATCACGCAGGGCAAAAAGCTTTTCGGATCTGCGCGGCCAGGTGCTTACCTCGACAGTTTCCCCGTAAGCCGCCCGGCGTTCAATAAAAAGCGAAAGCCGCGAAAGTATCCAGGCTTGTCCGGACTTGGCCAAATCATCACGTCCGACCCCAAGATCCGCCGCGTGGCTGATGGCCGCTTCCTGAAAAAAATCAAAAACGCTTGCCAGTGTAAGCCTGTCGGAGCGATCCACGCAGCCAAAGCGTATGTCCTCTGTTTCTTTCCAAACGTCCAACATAAGTAGCCTCCTATGTTTCTTTTAATTCCCTCTCTACTTCCTCAAGGCGCTTTGTAAGGGAAGCAATGGTTCTTTCAAGGCGGAGCTTTTCTTTTTCAAGGCTCTGGCGCGGATCCTCGGCTTCCGGTTTTTGGCGGAGGGCAATTTTGACCGTATCCGGGCTTCTGCCAGAAAGCAGGGAGCTTTCCGCGGCCTGGCGTTTTTCCTCGTTGGCAATGCCCGCCAGAAACCGCATGTTGTCGGGGCCGGTCTTTGGGTTCAGGTTGTATTGGTGCATCCGTACAGCCAGGTTTGCGGCCTGCCGTGGAATGCAAAGTACCCTGTCAATGTAGTCCTCGTAGCGGCCGCCTATTTCAGTACAAAGCTCCCTGGCTTTTAACAGGAGCTCGCCCAGCTCTTTCATTAGATTGCCGTTTTCAGTCAAATATTTTTCCCGTATAACGCCGGTAAGTTCTTCCAGCTCCTTAGATCCAGAGAAAACATTTTTATATATCTTTTTCTTCTCTGCCTTTTCAAGAAGACCGTGGAGTATTGCCCAGAATTCCGCCGTGTGCGCCCTCGCTGAAAGATGCCCTCCCCTTGCACAGGCGTGGAGGTGGTGGGCATATTCGTGAATGGCGGTATACATTAAAAGGTTTGCGTCGGAAAAATTACGGTTGTGAATTATTATTTCCCTGGTATCAGGCTTGTAAAGGCCGTTCACCTTTTTGCTTTTCTTGCCGGAAAAAATAACTGAAAAATCCAGCGGGGCGTCTTCAAGGGCAAGCAGTTTTTCTTTTACCTGATCCTGGTTCACCGCAAAACTTTACCTTAATGCGCCGGTTTTTTCCAGAGCCAGCACAGCCGCCGCCACACAGGCAGTTTCGGTACGCATTGCGCGGCCCCCCATCGAAAGGCGGACGAAACTCGCCTTTTCAAGCTCTTCCCGCTCCCTGTCCGACCAGCCACGCTCGGAGCCTAGTGCCAGAACCATGGCCCTTCCATACGCCGAAAGCAAAGAGAAGGTTCCGTCAGGGCGAACATTATCAAGCGCGACAAGCAACGGAAAGCGATGGATGCCTGTTCCTATATGAAGGCTTCCAGTGGCGTCGCTTTTGTCCGGCGGGGGCTTTTCCCAGGGACGATCCGCGAGCCAGTCTTCCAGACTGTTATATACGGACAGCGCCGGTATTGTGCTATCCCTGGCCTGAACAGCGCCTTCAACAAGAGCGGCCTTCGCGCCACCATCGGCAAACAGTTTTGTATCGCGGTAACTTTTCTCGCCCAGCTCGGTTCCGATAAGGTCAACGGCCTCAAGCCCCAAATTGGATAGATCCCTTAAGAGCCGCTTAATCTGTATGGGCCGTGGAAACCCGACGGCGATTCGTATCGGAAAATGCTCAGGCGGCTCCTCCCGAAGATCCAATGAATAAATAACAGAACCGTCCAGCCTTATCGATTCAATGCGCCCAAGGCCAAGACTCCCTCCCAGTACGCCTGCCTCAAAAGTGTCCCCGGCTTTTTTATGCAGCACTTTCAAAAGATGTATGGTACGCTCGTCCCGCCGCGCCAGGGGCTTTCCTATTTCAGCCGCCTTAAATAGGATAATATTCACGGGAAAACTATAGCATGGATACCAACGAAATTCTTGTCGTTTACGGCAGCGATATAAGCGAGATGGCTATTGCCCTTGCCCGCGAAGCAAGACTCGCTGAATTGATAGGAGACCGCAGCAGGCGAATCGGCATAAAGCCGAATCTGGTGACAGCCAAGCCAGCTTCCAGCGGCGCAACAACTCATCCTGAAATTGCGGCAGGGCTTATTTCATACCTGAAAGAAAACGGCTTTAACAACATGGCGATTCTTGAAGGTGCGTGGACCGGGGGATCCACTGCCGAGGCTTTTAGGGTCTGCAAATATAGCGAGCTTGCCAAAGCAAGCGGTATTGAGCTTATTGATACCAAGCATGATAAAAGCCGCACCTGCGATTGCAGGGGCATGGAAATCAAAATCTGCGAAAGCGCCCTGGCGGTTGACTTCATGATCAACCTGCCGGTAATGAAAGGCCACTGCCAGACCCTTGTTACCTGTGCCCTAAAGAACAACAAGGGGATCATTCCCGATTCAGAAAAACGCCGCTTTCATGCCATGGGCCTGCACAAACCCATTGCCCACTTAAACACCGTGACGCGTAACGATTTCATAGTCGTTGACGGGATATGCGGCGATCTCGATTTTGAGGAAGGGGGAAACCCTCTGTACGCCGGGCGAATGTTCGCCGCCCGCGATCCGGTACTGTGCGACGCCTGGGCGGCGGCCCAGATGGGCTACGCCGTGCAGGATATTCCGTACATCGGCCTGGCGGAAAAATTGGGAATCGGAAGTGCCGACCTTAGTAAAGCAAAAGTGCGCGAACTAAACAGCGCCCGGCAAGCCAACGCTCCCAGGCCGTCGGGCAAGGTCAGCCGGCTTGCCGGGTACATTGCGGATAACAACGCGTGCAGCGCCTGTTACGCCTCGCTGGTTTTCGCCCTTTCGCGCCTTGGCCCCAATGCCGCGCGTGAGTGGACAGGCCGACTGAAAGAGAAGTTTTGCGTAGGCCAAGGCTACAAGGGAAAGCAGGGAACGCTTGGAATTGGGCAGTGCACCTCCTCTTTTAAACTGTCCTGCCCCGGCTGTCCGCCTTCTGGGGCGGATGTGCTGGCTTTTCTGAGCGGAGTTTCCAGACGCACGGGACGAGGGCGGTAAATGGCGAAAACAAACGCAATGCGCCTCCTGAGCGCAGCCGGAATAAGCTACGCCGTCAAAGAATACAAAATAGATGAATCGGACCTTTCCGCCGTTCACGCCGCCGAATCCCTGGGGATGCCTCCTGAACAGGTTTTTAAAACCCTTGTACTGCAAGGCGCTTCAGGCTCCTACGCAGTTTGCTGTATTCCCGCCGCCTGCGAGCTGGATTTGAAAAAGACCGCTCTGGCGGCTAAGGAAAAAAGCATCGATCTTATCCCAATGAAAGACATTTTGCCGCTTACCGGCTATGTACGCGGCGGCTGTTCGCCTGTGGGCATGAAAAAGCAATTCCCCACGTTCATCGACGAGACAGCCCAGCTTTTTGATACCATCAGCGTCAGCGCGGGAGAGCGGGGGGTGCAAGTCATCCTTGCCCCGAAAGACCTTGCCGGTTTTCTTAACGCTGTCTTCTCTAATTTAACATGAGGCAATACCGGGGCCGAAGGGAAATTATTTCAATCTTTGTAGAACAAGCGGTATAGAAAATATTTTTCCCACATAATTCTTAATGTGTTCATTTAACATATCAATACTAGGCACTTCAACAATGGCAATATCAACAGAACCAAATACATATTGATTTATGCAATGCACTATATAAAGTCCTATAAGATTGAAATATATCATTATGGCAAGCAATAGGCAACAAAGAAAGATTGTCATTTTTTTTGGCAGTACTTGTCTTATGAAGGCAAACATACCTATATATATGCACATGATTACCGGTGAATATAAAGCAAGTTCATTATAGCCATAAAAACGGTGAAATAAAAATAAAAACACACAACACACTACAATGGCAATAAATAAGGGTTTGTTGATAATTTTTTTGAAACCTAAAACAGGAATCATAAGCAACAGGGCCCATATCCAACCGTTATTAAATAGTGCCCCGATATTAAATGGCAGATGATAAAACAAAATGACATTGAAAAATTTCTTTGCGTATTGTGTATATGAAATCGGATATGTCGATATGTAGTTCCCCTCTTCGGCTAAAATTTGCCTGATCATCAAAAAAATATTTGACGGCGCACTTGATCCATAAAAAAGTGTTTGTGTTAATAACAATATACTGAAAATAAATATGTACCACAAAAAAAACATTAAAACCTTATTCCACGCTGTACGCACTGAATCTGATACTCGATACAACAGAATAATATAGAATATTGCGAAAATACATAGATAGGCAATATTGTTTCCTGTTATAAATAGTGACAATGCCAGTAAAGCAGGCAAATTATAATCTTTCCTGGTAAAGGCAAATGAAAAATACAAAAGCATAAGCACTACTGAAGATTGAGCAAAAATGTACGCCTCCAGTATCTGCGAGCTATGCATAATCTGCGGAAAGCTAAATATCATTATTGCGCTAATAATAACATTTAAAAACCTGCTTTTTGTAATTCGTGAAATAAAAAGCGAAAAAATGCCGCAATTCAAGGCAGAGAATATACAAACCATTGTCCGTATTGCCAGCGATGTTTTATTAACCAGAGGGCAGAACAAATGATAAAGAGATTGCCATAATAAGACATAAAACGGATGAACCTTTACTCTATAATGATCTGCGTACACTAATGTAAAATCATAAAATACTCTGTTTTGATCCGCATCAAAGAATAAGTCCATAACTATCACAACTCTGAAAAGAAGCATAACGACAATAAAAAAGACCATAGCCATACCAGCAATAAACAATGCGGTTTTTGTTTCTTTCTTGCCAAATATTTTAAAAAGCCAGTTTATAAAACCAAGCCGATATATAACCCAGCAGACTATAATCGGCATAATATTTATGTTAAGCCTGACATATAAAAACAAAAATAAACATAAAAAAGCGAATAACGATACTGGTTCAGGAATTGGAAGTTTTCTTGCTTCAAGAAACACTTTTTGAAGCATATGCACTATCTTTTGCCGGGTCAGATAAAAACATATCCAACAAAAGAACAAGAATGGAATACTTATAATTAGTGCGAGTGCATAGGCCTTTAGTTTACTCAACCAGTATTCGCGATTTATTGATCTAAGGACGATATTTTCTGTGATTGTTATAATAAATTCACGCAGATGTGCGGACAATGACAACGTAATTCCAAAAATCAATGTACACAACGAAACAGAAATCAAAACTATCTTAATAATCGTGAATTTTCTTTTCAGTAAATCTTCGGTTTTCAATCTCAAGCACCCCTATTCAAATAGACAATGCAGAAGGCGCATATAACATATACCCCGCATAAAAATATTAGGATTTTGTCGCCCAATAAGACCGATGTAGGATCCCCATCGGCATCGGTTTCAATATTCAGACTGTATTTCAGGAAAATAATGAGTATTATCGGTATGGTATAAACAAACGCGGACGTATGCAATCTTTCCACGGTTTCGGAATCGATGCTCCACAGGACATAAAAAACCACGCAGAGCACCTGGCAAACATACATATTCTTATCGAGAAAACTATGCGAATAGAACCTCATAACCGATCTGGTTCCCGTTTCATTGCCGGTTATCTCATTCCTGCGTTTCCCAAACCCCATGTAATACGCGCCCAGCGTAACCACCAAATAGAGCCACACAGAAACATTAACCCCGATAATCATTGCCCCAAAGAGGACCCGGATCACATATCCCGAAGCGAGTATCGTAACATCAACAAGCGGAAAATTCTTTAAACCCCAGCTATAAGCAACATTCAAAACCGCATACAGCAGCAGCAATCCAATGGCCTCGATGCTAAACAAACGGTTCCCATGGGTCCGTACCATAACCAACATGGCAATCAATGCCACCGATAAAACAGCCATAACCACAACCGCGTGTGGCATAGGTATTTTGCCCGACGCCAGTGGGCGCAGGCGTTTGGTACTGTGCATACGGTCCTTTTCCATGTCCCGTATGTCATTGAGAATATAAACGACGGAAGATAGCAAAGAAAAACAGATAAAGCCAAAAACCGTATCGGTTACAAGCGAAGGGTTAAGGAAATTCAGGCTAAAGAAAAGCGGCATAAAAACAAGAATGTTTTTTATCCAATGGCGAACCCTGAGTAATTGTAAATAATACCGCGCCTTGACTATCAAATTTGCCGTACAGCTACCCCTGGATAGGGTTTTTCGCCCCTCTTAAAAATAAAGTACACTATCTTTTAATACGTATCAAGACATCCGAACTATTTATATCGTTAATTAAAGATAAGAGACTGATACGTGGAAACAAAAGGACAGGGTTTGCGGCAAATTCTGGCCGCAAATATCAAGGAACAACGTCAAATTCTCAGAATTTCGCAAGAAAAACTGGCAGAAATGGCTGGTCTTTCATGGCAAACAGTAAACAGCATCGAATGTCAGAGGACGTGGGTCAGCGACAATACTTTGGAAGCCCTCGCCAGTGTGTTCAAAATAGAGACTTTTCAACTGCTTATGCCTTCTGAAACCAGAGCCGCCCTCTCCCTTAATTCTACCGAAGCCTTGCGGAAACTGGCGGAAGCCAAAAAGGCCTATGATGACACTTTTAACGGAATATACACCAAAACAACGTAAAAAATGCAGAAATTGCTTGGCAGCGGACTGTATCAGTTATGGCGGCCAGGAGGGCTTGCTCCTGGAACTCTTCAAATCAGGCCCCCTTGAAAAATGCCGCCAATTTTGCTAGTTTGCCAAAGGAGCCCACAAGCTCCTAAATTGGCGGTTCGCCATGTTTTACCGTTACTAAGGAGTATTAATATTTATGGGCGCCGATACAAGCCTGACAAAAGTACAGCGGACTGAAGTCCGAATGATGCGGAACATCGGAATCAGTGCGCATATAGATTCCGGAAAGACTACCCTTTCCGAGCGCATCTTGTTTTACACAAAAAAAATCCATTCAATTCACGAGGTTCGGGGTAAAGACGGAGTTGGAGCCACCATGGATCACATGGAACTTGAGCGGGAACGGGGAATAACAATTCAGTCCGCCGCTACCCAGGTTGAGTGGAAAAACCATACGATTAACCTTATCGACACCCCGGGGCATGTGGATTTTCAGATTGAAGTTGAGCGCGCCCTGCGGGTGCTTGACGGGGCGGTACTTGTTCTTTGCGCGGTCGGCGGGGTTCAGTCCCAGTCCATCACCGTGGACAGACAGCTCAAGCGCTATCACGTTCCGCGCATCGCTTTTGTAAACAAGTGCGACCGAATGGGGGCAAATCCCTTCAAAGTTAAAACCCAGCTCCGCGAAAAACTCGCCCTTAACGCGGTTTTGATACAGATTCCGATAGGGCTGGAGGACAAGCTTGAAGGCGTAGTCGATCTGATTTCCATGAAGGCGATTTACTTTGACGGCGATCAGGGAACGGATATCCGCTACGCCGAGATTCCCGCCCACCTGAAACAGGACGCGGAAAAGTACCGCGAAGAGCTAATCGACGAGGTTTCAATTTTTTCCGACGAATTGGCTGAAAAATTTATCTCAGGCGAAGAGATCTCCGAAGACCTGCTCCGCGCGGCCATCCGCAAGGGAACTCTGGCGGAGGCTTTTGTTCCTGTCATGCTGGGTTCAGCCTATAAATTCAAGGGCATTCAGCCCCTTCTTGACGCGGTGAATAACTTTCTTCCGAATCCGACAGAAGTAAAGAACTACGCCTATGACATTGACAACAACGAAGAACAAAGGGAACTATCCCCGGATGAAAAAAGCCCTACGGTAGCGCTGGGTTTCAAGCTCGAAGACGGCCAGTACGGCCAGCTCACCTATGTCAGGGTTTATCAGGGCGCTCTTAGAAAGGGCGAGGAACTGATGAACACCCGTTCCAGGAAAAGGTTCAAAGTGGGGCGGCTCGTGCGAATGCACGCCGACAGCATGGAAGACATAAACGAGGGAGCGCCGGGGGACATAGTCGCCCTTTTCGGCGTTGAGTGCGCGTCCGGCGACACTTTTTGCGGCGGCGGCCTTAACTACGCCATGAGCTCAATGTTTGTGCCGGAGCCGGTAATCTCCCTTGCCGTTACGCCAAAGGACAAAAAAAGCGCCGATCAGCTCGCTAAAGCCCTCGGACGTTTTACAAAAGAAGACCCGACTTTTCGCAGCTATGTGGATCAGGAATCCAACCAGTGCATTATACAGGGCATGGGGGAGCTGCACCTGGAAGTTTACATTGAAAGGATGAAAAGGGAATACAAAGCCGAAGTGGATGTCGGAATGCCCCAGGTTGCGTACAGGGAAGCCATTACCCAGCGCGCGGATTACAACTATACCCATAAAAAGCAAACCGGCGGCGCGGGCCAGTTCGGAAGAGTGGCGGGTTATATGGAACCGTTCGCCGCAGGCGATTACGAATTTGTAGACAACATAAAGGGCGGCACAATCCCCACGGAATTCGTTCCCTCCTGCGACAAGGGTTTTAAGGAAGCCATAAAAAAGGGAAGCCTTATCGGCTTTCCGGTGGTCAATATCCGCTGTGTTATAAACGACGGCCAGAGCCACCCAGTGGATTCTTCCGACATCGCGTTCCAGCAGGCCGCCATAGGCGCTTTCAGGGAAGCGTACATGAAGGCCCGGCCCTGCATACTGGAACCCATCATGAAAGTAGTAGTAGAAGGCCCGACGGAATTCCAGGGGAATATTTTCGCGTCAATAAATCAAAGACGGGGCGTCATCTCTTCATCGACAGAAGACGGCGCTTTCTCCAAAGTCGAGGCCGAAGTGCCCCTGTCAGAAATGTTCGGCTATTCTACCGTACTCAGATCCCTTACGCAGGGCAAGGCTGAGTTTACCATGGAGTTTACAAAATACGGCAAAGTCCCGCAAAGCATTTCCGAAGCCTTAGTCAAGGAGTTTAAAAATGGTTAAAGAAGAATTAGTACAGCGCAGTCCGGTGCGAATTTTTATGAATTCCATTAACGGCGGACTTAAACCGGGAGAATTGGGGTTGATAGCTTCTCCTTCGGGTATCGGCAAAACATCCGTACTCGTTCAGATCGCCATGGACAAATTGCTTCAGGATAAAAAGGTAATACACATTTCCTTTACCCGGCATACGAATTACGTCCTTGCCTGGTACGAGGACATCTTTGATGAGTTTATTAAAAAGAAAAATCTGGAAAATGAGCTGGAAGTTAAGAACAATATAGAAAAGAACCGTGTATTAATAAAATTTACGCAGGGGGGAATTTCCAGCGATCAGATCTTAAAAACCATAAGGGCTTTAATTAAGTCAGGCGGTTTCAACGCCGAGGTACTTATAATCGACGGCTTTGATTTTTCCGCCGCCGAAGAAGGCCATGTTGCAGCTATTAAGTCATTTGCCTCGGAAATGGGGGTATCCTGCTGGTATTCCTGTAACATAACCGGCGAAAAAACATATTCTGACCAATCATCCGATCAAATTTACGATCAAAGGAACATTCCTCTGGTTTTAAAGGACAGCGCGGATCTTTTTGATGTTATAATAGTTCTGGAACCCAAAAGCGATCACATTGAGCTGACTGTTTCCAGGGACAGGGACGTTTATAATCCTGAGCATTTGGCGCTTAAGCTGGATCCAAAAACTTTGTTAATATTGGAAAATTAATCGCATGACGCGTGGCATATTTATTGCGGGAAATGAATCTTCTCTTTTTTCAGCTATAGCCGTGGAGACGGCAAAGAGGGTTGATTCTTACGCGACCGCCGTCATCCCCAACCGTTTTCCCCAGCGCGACGGCGGGCAGCCGCCAGGAGCTGAGCTTTCCGGCGGGGCAATTCCCCTTTCCTGGAACCCGGCCAGTCCCATCTCTGCCCGCACAGTTCTGCTGGCGGCGGAAAACCGGCTTGGTAAAATAAACGACTGTATTCTTGTTTGCTCGCCGCCCGCTGTTTACAGACCGCCTGACGGCCTGGCTCCGGAAGAAATTGAAATCCTTGTAGACGATCAAATTAAGGGATGGTTCTTTTTAATAAGAGAACTGGTGATTTATTTCCGCCGCGCGAATTCGGGCTCCCTTTCTTTTGTAGTAAACGAAATCAAAGGAGAAAAAAACATTCACTCCGATCTATTGGGGCCTTCGGCGGCTTCCTGTTTCGCCAATTACTCTGGCGCTGTCCTTGCTTCTTCGGCCAAAGAAAATTTCCACGCAATGGGTTTTTCGGGCCCCGAAACAAGCGAAAAGAGCCAGTTTGTATCCTGGCTCTTTAAAATTATAGACGAAGGCTCAAAAAGAAATTCCGGCCGCTGGAATAAGTTTCGAAAGCCATTTTTTTAAAACTCTACCAGTTTTAAAAAAATGGCTCGGTTTCCGTTTTTGGCTTAGTTAATAGTTATACATGGAGTATCTCGTAGACCATATCGGTTTATTAGTCCAACGACATGCACCAATCAGTTTATAGCTATCGACTTTGACAACCAAAAGAAGTCCATAAGGGGGGTTCTTTTGGTTCATCTCATCACTGATAAGTTTATCTATATCACTCTTGTATTGATTCCAAATTACCTCAGGGTTTGACAGAGCCTGTTTTCCACCGCTTTTCTGATTTCGCCAGTCTTGGAATTGATTAGTTAAGTCCTGATCACTATAGGCGGTAAACGCCTTGGACTCAATAACCTTAAACTGCGGTTCTTTTTCACCGCAACTTGCAATTAAGCCTATCAGCAATATTACGCCAACAGTGACCAACAAACGCCTGTAAGTTTGCCTTTTCATAGTAATCCTCCTAAAAAATACGTACTTGGGTAAAAACCTATTAATTTTACATTGCTTTTTAACAAGTGTCAAATAAAAAGGGGCATTTATTATATTTCTCATAAATTTGGGCGGAATGACCTACTCAGAATAGATCCAATTCCGCCTGGGCGGTTCTGTTCGGAGTATCAAGACTGGACATATATCTAAAAATATCTTCATTATCGCAGACTATATTATTTTCCCTGCAAATCTCAAGAAAAACTTTCATAAGTTCCCTGTTATTATCGCTTGAAATAACATAGCTGTTCCCGTATTTTCTCTCGTACTTGCCCCGCAATTCCGGAAAGTGCCTGTCCAGCATTTTGTAGTAATACTCGCGGTTCCCCTCACGCAGGGTCATGCCCATTCCAAAGCAGAGGATGCCGTAAACATCCGCCTCGACGCAGTAGCCAAGAATTCCCCGCAGATTTTCCGCTGTATCATTTATAAACGGAAGGAGGGGACAGACCCAGACCACAGTTTTTATACCGCTGTCCCGCATAATTTTTAATGTTTCAAAACGTTCAAGGCTTGTACAGACATTTGGCTCGACAATTTTGCAAAGGTCTTCGTCAAAAGTAGTAAGGGTCATTTCAACCACGCATTTCGCCTTTTGGTTTATACTTTTCAAAAGTTCCAAATCCCGCAGTATAAGATTTGATTTTGTCTGGATCGCAAGGCCGAATCCGTACTTTTCAATTATTTCAAGACAAGCCCTTGTGTTTTTAAGGCTTTCATCGATGGGTATGTAGGGGTCGCTCATGGCCCCGGTTCCAATCATGCACCTTTTGCGTTTTGATTTTAGTTTTTCTTCCAGTAACTCAGGCGCGTTTATTTTTATTTCCACGTCTTCAAAATCGTGGTCCATGTTGTAGCAGCGGCTTCTTGAATCGCAGTAAATACAGCCATGAATGCAGCCCCGGCACAGGTTCATGCCGTTCTTTGGGGAAAGGATGCCTTTGGCTGGCTTAAGGTGCATGGTCCAATGGAACTTCCAAAACCAGTATGCGTCAAGCGGGACAACGGCGAATACATTTTCTCCAATTTACCCTCGCAAAGGCGCAAGAGTCTGTAGAAAAACCTCGGAAAAGAGGTTCACGCAAAGGCGCGGAGACGCAAAGAACGCAAAGAAGAAAAAAAAAGAATTCGTAATTCTTTATAATATAAGGAATTACCATATTTTCTTTCTCTGCTTCTTAGCGTCTTGGCGAGAGATATTTGAAAAAAATACTTTTCCTACAGACTCCAAAGGCGCAAAGAAGAAGAAAGAGTCAGTTATTATGTCAGCTATTATAAGTTTAAGGAATTATGAATAGCTGTTACTTTATAGACAGACTCTAGTTATTGGGTAGTGAACAGAAACTCTATCCGCTACCCAATAGAATACTCTTTGTAAGCAAAATATACCTTCGTACACATAGGGGACAAAATGACGGCCCCGTGCAGCCGCATGTTGCTTATTGGACTTGTTCGGGAACCCTGTCGGTTCCCTCGCAAGTCTTGCAGTTTTTCGGCTTTCAGCCTGCAAAACTGCTGTTTTTAAAAGGAAGTTGTTCAGAAACTGAAGTTTCCGAACAACTCTATTGTTTTGTCCAGGTCTCGGAATCGGCGTTTTCTCGTTTATACGTCCCTGCGCCCCCGGCTTCATATTTGGTGTCTAAATCACCTAGGAAGACGGTATACCCCCAGCCGCTGTAACCACCCAAAAAGACATTAGACCCCTCGAAGGTTACGCTGGTCAGTCGGGTAAAAGTAAATGCCTTTATCCCGATGAAGGTCACACTGTTGGGGATTGTTACGCTGGTCAGTTGGTTATAAGAAAACGCCAATTCCCCGATGGCGGTCACGCTGTTGGGGATTGTTACGCTGGTCAGTTGGTTATCATAAAACGCACCATCCCCGATGATGGTCACGCTGTCGGGGATGGTAACGCTGGTCAGTTGGTTACAGCCAAATCCCGCGATGGAGGTCACGCTGTTGGGGATGGTTACGCTGGTCAGTTGGTTTCTTTCAAACGCAAAAAGCCCGATGGTGGTCACGCTGTTGGGGATAGTTACGCTGGTCAGTTTGTTACCATAAAACGCAGCAAGCCCGATGGTGGTCACGCTGTTGGGGATAGTTACGCTGGTCAGTTTGTTACCAGAAAACGCATCAGCCCCGATGGTGGTCACGCTGTCGGGGATGGTAACGCTGGTCAGTTGGTTACGGCCAAATCCCATGATGGTGGTCACGCTGTCCGGTATGGTTACGCTGGTCAGTTGGTTTCCATCAAACGCAACATACCCGATGGTGGTCACGCTGTCGGGGATAGTTACGCTGGTCAGTTGGTTTTTTTGAAACGCCGCTACCCCGATGGTGGTCACGCTGTTGGGGATAGTTACGCTGGTCAGTTTGTTATCAGAAAACGCATCACCCCCGATGGTGGTCACGCTGTTGGGGATGGTAACGCTGGTCAGTTGGTTATGAGAAAACGCCCATTCCCCGATGGAAACAACAGGTTTCCCGTTTATCTGGGCGGGAATAGTTACGTCTTTTCCGGTCCCTTTATATCCCGTAATCTCCACACCGCCTGTAACATCTTTGTACTGAAAGTCTCCGCTGACATCGGCGCTTCCGCCGCTTGTTATTGTAATGCTAAAGTCCTGTGTGTAGTTCGTGCTTGCGGTTTCGCCGTTGGCGATTGTTGCGGTAACCGTAACAGTGCCGGATGCCGTAGTTGAAAGGGTGTTCCCGCTGATGGCCGCGCCCGTGCTTCCCGCGCTCTTTACTGACCACGCGATAGTCTTGTTGGTGGCGTTGGAAGGCGCTACGGTTCCTGAAAGGGTAATGGGAGTGCCGACATTGCCGCTTGTGGGTACGCCCGAAATTCCTGTTACCGCCACAAAGCCGCTGCCATTGCCGCCAGGATTGCCGACGCCGGGCATTAATTCACCGGGGCCAGTTATGGTAGCGCCACCCTGAACGGTGATGGTTCCGCTGATGCTGGTGATCTCGCTGTTGTTGACTGTAACTTCAAAGGACACCGATACGTTAATTGTGGGCGCGAAGGTGAACTTGTTGTTGGAAAAGGCTTTTACGATCCCGCTGGATGTCTGGGTTACGCCGTTTTCGATGATTTTCAGAACGTAAGAGTCTCCCTCTGCCGGAGTAAAGGCGGCCCGGGCCACGGCATTTGCCTGGGCGTTTGCGGTGTTCTGGGTAATAGTCAGCTCGTAAGTTTTGTTGTCCTTGACGCCGGTGTACTTTTCAGAGAGAGACTTTGCCGTCAGATCCAAACCGTCGGGGTTTGAACAGACCACAAATGTCAGGGCGATAACTAGGGCCAGCGCCAAAAGGGTAAAGGCCTGTCTGAAAAAACGCTTGTGTGCCATTATGCACTCCTTGTAAAAAAGTTTATTCCTCTCGGCTAAGCATAGAGGGATTAAGGAATTCGGAAGGAGTAGTTTCAATTTGCTCATTTGCCATGTCATGGGCAAATGCCAGGGCCTGCATAACGCCAAGGATATAGTCCTGTTTTTCCTCCGGCAGTAAAGAAAAATCCTTATTTATCTTGTCAAGTTTTTCCTCTTTGGTCATGCTAATCATCTCAATATATGAGAAATATATCTCAATATGTGAAAATAGTCAATACAATCTACCAAGAATACTCATTTAGTGAAGAAATACCTTGTTTTGTGAGTATTTCTGACTATAATTGATTAATGTCCATTAATGAGCGGATAAGACATCTCAGAACTACCCTACAAATGTCTCAAATCGAGTTTGCCAGGGCCATTTTCATCAGCAATGGCTATATTGCCGAATTGGAAAAGGCCAATAGAAATGTCAACGACAGGATAATCCACCTCATATCGCTGACTTTTGGGGTGAACGAAGCCTGGCTCAAAAACGGCCAGGGAAATATGTTTTTCACAACCCCATCGGAAAAGCTCCAGCGCCTGACCAGCCTTTTTAATGAACTGCCGCCCAAGTTTCAGGACTATGTGATGGTACAGATCGAACAGTTGCTTGCTACCATAGAAAAAAGCGATTTATGACATTTTTTTTCAAAAAAACAAAGCAAAACAAATCTCCATGCAGTAATATATCTGAAATTCGGTGTAAGACGTTCACTTTACCGAGACGAATATTGCCCGTATAGTAAAAGCAGGGTAACGCGAAGGAGGTAACGCAATGGGAACAGTATATGCGGAAATAACCTTAAAAAACATTTTTGATGAGGAAAAATGCGCGGAAGGGCTCATCGGTGAGCATGAAGTACGATCTGTAAATGTAAACGCCGTGGTGGACACCGGCGCGGCGTCTTTGGTTATTAACGAGGATTTGTGTCAAAAACTGGGGCTTGGCATAGAAAGCGAACGAAACGCCCGCGTGGCGGATGGGCGCCGGGTAGTATGTAAAGTAACAAAGCCGGTGAAAATTTTATGGAAAAACCGCAAGACATCATGTGAAGCTATGGTTATCCCCGGCGCCGAATCTGTCTTATTAGGCGCCATAGCGCTTGAAGGTATGGACCTAATGGTCAACCCCATAGACAGAGAATTGGTGGGGGTTCATGGCAAAACGGAAGAATATCTTGCATTGCAGGAAAGACAGCAAATTTATTCTGGTTATATATCATAATCCCTTTTTCTGCTAGTGTAACAGCATGCCCAAAGAACCTCTTTTCCTGATTGACGCCTACGGCCTTATCTATCGTTCGTATTTCGCTTTTCTCAGCCGGCCTCTGCTGAATCCGGCTGGGAAAAACGTGTCCGCCTTGTTTGGCTTTGCCAGAACCCTTGTAACCCTCATTGATTCAGGCGCACCTACAATTAAAAGCGGCAAAAATAACGATGATCCTGTCGAAAAGCAGGAAACGGTTTTAAAAAAGCCGCAGAGGCTTGCGGCGGTATTTGATTCACTTACCCCTACCTTCCGGCACAGAATGTACAGCGAATACAAGGCCACAAGGCAGAAGACGCCGGAAGACCTCCACGCACAGGTTCCGCTGGTGGAAGAGCTCCTTACTGCCATGAATATCCCCTGCCTGAAAGCGGACGGTTTCGAGGCGGACGACATCATCGCTACCCTGGCTTTAAAATGCCGGGGCGAAGGGCGGCAGTGCTATATCCTTTCTTCGGACAAGGATCTGCTTCAGCTTGTGGGAAGCGGAACCTGGGAGCTAAGACCAATCAAGGGAAGCGCGCTCCCTGAAAGCGGCCTGCCCTACGAACTTGTCGGCCCCGGCGAAGTAAAAAGCGAATGGGGAGTAAACCCTGATAAAGTGCTGGATCTTCTTTCACTTACCGGGGACAGCTCCGATAACGTTCCCGGCGTAAAGGGCGTAGGCGATAAAACCGCAGTTAAACTCATGTCCCGTTACGGTTCCCTGGACGAGATTTACAAGAACATCGCGGGCATAGAAGGGGCAATCGCAAAAAAAATCGCCGAGGGAAAAGAAAGCGCTTACTTTTCGCGCTCGCTTATAAAACTGGACTCCGCCGTTCCCCTTGCGATAAAAGAAATTGACGAGCTTTCCATCGAAAAAATTGACCGCACAGCCGGCGCGCGCGTTTTGCTTCGGGAAGGCATACGCCAGAGCGCGAAACAGCTTGATCCGTCCGACCAAAGGTCGGCATCCGACCGAAGGTCGGGGGCGGGTGCGAAAGAAAAGAGAGACGCCGAAAGCGAAGCGGATGACACAGAAAAGGCGGAAAGCCCTGCCAAAGGCGACGAATCCGGCGGCGAAGTTGACTCTGCCCTGCTGGGCGAAGGGGTTTACAAAACCATCCTGGACATTAAAGACTTAAAGGCCCTTTTGGAAAAAGCAAAGAAACAAAAACTCCTCGTCCTGGATTTCGAAACCGATTCCCTCGACGCCTGGAACGCCAGACCAATCGGCGTCTCTTTAGCGGTAAAACCAAAGGAAGCTTTCTACGCGCCTGTCGCGGCCCATCAGGGCGAAGGGGAAGAAAGCCCGTCGCCTTTTCTCGACGGCGAAAAAGTCAAAGCGCTTCTCGCTCCTTTCTTCGCAGATTCCGCAATGACAGTCGTAGCGCATAACTCCAAATACGATTACAAGGTTTCACGCGGCTGGGGGATTGACCGCTGGCAATGTAAAATCTGGGACACAATGGTAGCCGCCTGGGTGATTGATCCCGAGCGCGGCGGCTATTCCCTGGATTCCCTCGCGGGCTTTTATTTCGGCGTAATCCCCATCGCCTATAACGATATTGTCCCCAAGGGCAAAACTTTCGACGCTGTTCCGCTGGAAACCGCCTGCCGCTATTCCGCCGAAGACGCGGATTTTTGCCTCAGGTTGAAACACTGCCTGGAAGGAAAACTTGGCGACGCCGACGCGCTTTTCAAAAACCTGGAGATGCCCCTTCTGCCAATCCTCGCCGAAATGGAAGGTGAAGGCATCAGGATTGAAAAGGACATATTAAAAAACTACGGAGAGGAATTGGGAAAAGAATTGGAGAGCATTCAGGCCAAGACTTACAAACTCGTGGGCCACGAATTTAACCTTTCTTCCACCCAGCAACTTCAGAAAGTCCTTTTCGAAGAGCGAAAGCTTAAACCGGACAAGAAAACCAAAACCGGCTATTCGACCGATGTGGCGGTTCTGGAAGTTCTTGCGCGGGAAGATGAAGTCCCGGCCCTAATACTCAGGCACAGAACGCTTTCAAAACTTAAATCAACTTACGTTGACAGCCTGCCGGTTCTGGCGGACAAGTACGACAGGCTGCACACCAACTTCGTGCAGACCGGAACCGCCACGGGACGGCTTTCCAGCCGGGAGCCCAATTTACAGAACATACCGATAAGGGACGAAGAAGGCCGCCGCATCCGCGAAGCCTTTATCGCAAGGCCCGGCTGGGTTCTCATCTCCGCCGACTACAGCCAGATAGAGCTTGTGGTGCTTGCCCACCTGTCCGGTGACAAAAACCTGCTCTCTTCTTTTTTAGAGGGAAAGGATGTCCACGCCCGCACCGCTTCGTTGATTTTCGGAATGGAAGAAAAAGACATTCAAAGCGAACAGCGGCGCATCGCAAAGACAATCAACTTCGGCGTCATGTACGGCATGAGCGCCTTCAGGCTTGCAAACGAGCTGAACATCACCAGAACCGAGGCCGCCGCTTTTATCGAGGCCTATTTCAAGACGTATGCCGGGGTAAGGGATTTTATCGAAACCCTAATTGCAAAAACCGAGAAAACCGGCTACGCGTCTACCATCCTGGGGCGGCGACGCTTTATACCCGCAATTAACTCGCGAAACAAAACCGAAAAAGCCGCAGCCGAAAGAGTCGCGGTGAATACGCCCATACAGGGCTCCGCAGCGGACATCGTAAAAACCGCCATGCTTAATCTGGACAAAGCCCTTACAGCGGCGAACAGCCCCGCGAAACTCCTTTTACAGGTACACGACGAATTAATTCTGGAATGTCCGAAAGAAAAAGCGAAAGAAACGGCGGAGCTAGTTAGAAGGGAAATGGAAAACGCCGTGAAGCTAAAAATCCCGCTCAGGGTTAGCGTTGAAACCGGAAAAAGCTGGGGCGATTTCCATTAATTGGAGGTTCTAATGACCATGCTTTATATTGTTATTGCCGCATTTGCAGTATTGTTTTTATTGATCGTCTTGATTCTGATTAAGCTTTATTCAACCAGACAAGCCGATCTATCTCCCCAGATTTTGGATCTGAAGAACGAGCTGAACGAGCTCAAAACAAAACAGCTCGAAAGCCAGCAGACATCCCTTGCCAGCCAGCAACAGCTCTTTCTGAATACCCAGAACTCGCTTGGCTCCCAGCTTCAGCAAATGATGAATCTGATGGGCCAGAGCCTTAATTCGGCGCAAAGCAATATCGCAAAGCAGCTCGATAATTCCAACCGCATAATCGGCGACATCCATACAAAACTCGGCTCCCTGGAAACGACGGCCAAAAACATCCAGGACATCGGGAAAGACATCTCTTCCCTGCAAAATATCCTACAAGCGCCGAAGCTCCGTGGAAATCTCGGCGAGTTATTTCTGGAAGACCTCCTAAAGCAAATACTCCCGGAAGCGAATTACAAATATAAACACAGCTTTAAAAACGGCACGCAGGTAGACGCCATTATAATACTGGGGGGAAATATAGTCCCGGTTGACTCGAAATTCCCGCTTGAAAGTTTCAGGCGTCTTATAGCCGCAGATAGCGATGAAAGCAAAAAAACATTCAAGAAAGAGTTTGTTTCCAGCGTAAAAAAGCGCATCGACGAGATCGCGACCAAATACATTAACCCGGCGGAAGGAACCTTTGATTTTGCCATGATGTATATCCCCGCCGAAAATGTTTTTTACGAGACCATAATCAACGATTCTTCAACAAACAAAGACTACGAGCTTTTTTACTACGCCATGTCAAAGCACGTTATCCCGGTTTCGCCTAACAGTTTCTACGCGTACTTGATGGCGCTGGTTTACGGCTTAAAGGGATTTAAAATTGAGCAGGAAGCAAAAACAATTTTAGGAGAACTATCGCAGGTTCAGGACAAATTCGGAAAATTCTTCAGCGATTACAGCCTTGTGGGAAAACACCTTTCCAGCGCGATAGGCAGGTACAACGACACGGAAAAAAACGCGGAAAAATTAAACGACCAAATAAACAAAATTACAGGGCAAAGAACGGAACTTATCGGGGAGTAAGGGGGGAAGCGTGGCAAAAGCGGATGCCGGGAATATCGCCTTAAAGCAGGAACAAACCGCCATCCCCATCGAAGTGGAATTCAGAAACGTAAAAACCCTGCGACTTACGGTTTATCCGCCTGACGGCAGGGTCAAGATAATCTCTCCTGTCGGTACAAGCCGCGAAGACATAAGAAAGTTCGCCGAGTCCAAAATTGACTGGATACAAAAACATCGCGAAAAATTTCTTAATCACTCAAATCTTAATCAGTCAAAATGGAACGTCCCCCTGAAAAACCATTCCACCCTGTTTGTCTGGGGAGAGCCCTGGGAACTGGAAATAATTGAGCGCAAGGGAAACCCCAAAATCGTAATGGAAGACGGAATCATGAAAATGTATGTCCGCCCTGGTTCCACAAAAGCAAAAAGACAGGAATTCCTTGACAAGTGGTACAGTAAAATTCTAAAAGACCAGGCCCTTCCACTCATTGAAGAATGGGAAGGGCGGATAGGCGTAGACGTTAAAAAACTCTTTGTAAGAAAAATGAAAACGCACTGGGGAAGCTGCAACAGCACAAGGCAGACTTTAAGGCTGAATTCAGAACTTGCAAAAAGAAAGCGCGAATGTCTTGAATACGTGATTGTTCATGAGATGCTCCACATTATTGAAAAGAGCCACAACCGCAAATTTTACAGCCTTTTGAACAAGTATTTTCCCGCGTGGAAAATCATTCGCAAAAAAATGAATACCGGGGAGCTATAATTTAACTATTCGGTTCCCAAATTTACAACCGAATAATCGACAATAGTCCATATATCATCTCTTCTTTCCAGATACCAGGTGTAGCGCTTTTTCTCCGTATAATCTCCAATCCTGAAATATTCCAACGCGGTTACCGTCCCTGTCTGCCCGTTATGGGTAGTGCGCTCAATGATAAAATTCATGGGGATAAGCGAGATATCCCCGTCAATAACGGAATTTTGCAGATCCTGCCGATAACGGGCGATCATCCTTTGGCGGCCTTCTGCGGATTCGGCGGTGTACTGGCGCCTGCGGTACGCGTCGCGGGAGAGCATGGCTTCCAGGTCAAGGTAAAGGAAGAATTTTTCCCACTGGCTTTTCTGCCTGGCCGTCAGCATGTAACGAATGACCTCGTCGGGAGGGAGTTTCTCGCGGACAAGAATGGCGTTGGTTTCCACATCCAGTTCAAGCGGGATGCCGTCCGGCCCGGGGATAAGCCTGGGCCTAATGTCCAGCGCAAGGCGGTTAGACAACACGCCTGATGACTCAGGCCTGATTATATTGTAAAGCTCAGGGTATATTTTTGCCTGAACCACATAACTACCGCTCTGGGTCAGGGATGCGTAATTTTTCAGATCCTCGACAAAAGAAAAAGATTCCCCCGGCTCCACGGAAACTTCCCTGAAGTAAACCTGTTGGCTCTGGCTCCTCTTGCGAACCAGAATATCCGCCGCTTCCACAATGCGGTTGCTGTTTGTCCTGACATCAAAATCCACGGAAAAAGCCCGCTCATCCGCCAATTTGAACCTGTATGTGAAAGGGCTGTTGTTTGTTATCGTAACCTGAATAAAAATCGGATCGTATTCCAGGTAATATACCCGCTTGTCAAAATAACGGATGCTGAAATCAATCCCCGCCTCTGCCGCTGGAAGCAATGAAACACCGCAAAAAACCAGCAGAACAAGCATTAACGGACGAAAGTCCGGGGCGTTTTTCCGATTCACATTTTACTCCTACTTCTATACTATAAGTAATCGGTATACTGAAATGAATACCTTATCTTTTCCTTCATTGATAATTGCAAAAATTGCCCGCTCTTCTGCCGTTAAAGAGGCGCTAAAAGCCCTGAAAAACGGAAAATTTCCCCTGCAAATCGAACACGCCGAAGGCGCTTTTCCAGGAATTCTTGTCTCCCTCATTTATGCCTCCATAGGGCGCAGGATTCTGGCGGTGGTTCCCACAGACGCCGAAGCGGCCCTGCTGGAACAGGACCTCAGGAGCGCCGACATCCCTGTTTCGATTTTTCCATGGTGGGGCGGAATGCCCTACCGCGACATGGCCCCTTTGTCTGCCGTTTTCGGGGAAAGAATGCGCGTTCTGGCGGGTCTCGCGACAGGCAATAACGGAATCGTAATCGCTTCCGAACGCGCCTTCCTGAGCCCCCTGCCGCCGCCTGACTACATAAGGGGGCTTCTTGTTACCCTTAAGCCGGACAGCGGCATAGCAATTGGGAATGAATCCATGGATTTTAACCCGACAGCGCTAGCTGAAATTCTTGTAACTTACGGTTACACCAGGGTTCCCAGGGTGCAGTTACGGGGGGAATTCGCCCTGCGTGGAGAGGTTCTGGATATCCTAATGGGTGAAGAAAGTGAAGCTTACCGCATACTTTTTGATTTTGACCGTATAGAGTCAATCAAGCGCTTTGAGCCCTTAACCCAGAGCGGCATGGAAAAAAGACCGGAACTTGTCATACACCCTTTCAAAGAGCTGGTCTGGACAGAAGATCGCGTTGAGGCGTTAAAAGCCAACCTTGAAAGCTTTGAAGAATTCCCGTCAAACGGGAAAGAAATACTGGAAGAGCTAAAAACCCGGCGGACAATTAACGGCGAGGAATACCTTTTTCCCCTGGCCTTTGAAAAACCAGCCACGCTCGCGGATTACTTCTTTCAGCCCGCCGGCAAAAGCGAAGGGAAGGGCGAAGCCTTAGGCGGTGCCATCGTTGTCTATCTTGAGCGGGAACGGCTAGAGAACGCGCAGGAAAGCCTTGAAAAAGAGTACCAGAGCCTGTATTCCAAAACGCGCAGGAGCAAGGAAATCCCGCTCCCCAATCGGATTCTTCTCAACTTCAAAGAGCTATCCTCTTCAATTCCCCGCTGTGTTTCTTTTACGTTATTGAAAAGCGGCGGGGAAGAAAGCGCCTTGCGCATAAATGCGTTTAGCATTAACGCCGCCTGCGATCCGCCCAGGAGTTTTTTCGGTAACGTGAACTACCTGAAGGAAGAATTCGCCTCGCTTAAAAAGCAGGGCTGGGATTTGGCGGTGGCCGCCGAATCTGATGCACAGGCGGGACGGATCGCCGAGCTTTTAAGGGACGAGGACGTTTCCGTGGGAGCTCTGCCCTTCTCGTCCGGCTTTGCTTTGCCCGACATCAAGTTCATGCTCATCCAGGAAAACGAAATCTTTGGCCGCCGCCGCCGTCCGCCAAAATCCCTTAAAACCGCGCGAAGCGCCGCAATCGACACCTTTGTGGAGCTCAACCCCGGCGACTACGTGGTTCACGTAAATTACGGCATCGGGCTTTTCAAGGGCATTGAGCGAATAAAAGCCCTGGGCCACGAAAGGGACTACATAAGAATAGAGTACGCCGGGGAAGAAACGGTCTTTGTGCCCATTGAACAGGTAAACCTGGTTCAGCGCTATATAGGCAACGAGGGCAGTCCCCCCCGGCTGGACACACTCGGTTCCAAAAGCTGGGAGAACCGCAAGGGCCGCGTTAAAAAGTCCGTGGAAGATATAGCGGAAAAACTCCTGGCCCTTTATTCCAGGCGCCGCCAGTCGCAGGGCTTCGCATTTCCGAAAGACACCGAATGGCAGACCATGTTTGAGGCGGCCTTCCCGTTTGAAGAAACTGAGGATCAGCTCCGCTGCGTGGAAGAGATCAAGGCCGATATGGAAAGCCCGCATCCCATGGACAGGCTAATCTGCGGGGACGTGGGCTACGGAAAAACCGAAGTGGCGGTGCGGGCCTGCTTTAAGGCGATAATGGGCGGCAAGCAAATAGCGTTTCTTGCGCCCACCACGATCCTTGCGGAACAGCACTACGAAAATTTTCAGGAAAGGTTCAGCCAGTTTCCGGTTAAGCTGGCAATGCTCTCGCGCTTTGTGGACAAAAAAAACGTCCGCAAGATCCTTGAGGAATTAAAAAACGGGGAAATCGATCTATTGGTCGGCACCCACAGGATCATTCAAAAAGACGTGGCCTTTAAAAATCTGGGCTTCATCGTGATAGACGAGGAACAACGCTTCGGCGTTAAAGACAAGGAACGCCTAAAGGAGCTCAAGACCAACGTGGACTGCCTTACCCTTTCCGCGACTCCAATCCCAAGAACCTTGCACATGAGCCTCCTCAAAATCAGGGACATGAGCCTTTTGGCTACGCCGCCCCAGAACCGCCATCCCATTGAGACCACGATTGAGGAATTTAACGAGGAGCGCCTTGCAAGGGCCATACGCCAGGAGGCGGAACGGGGCGGACAGGTGTTCTTCCTTCACAACCGCATAGAAACCCTCCGCGAGATAAGGATAAGAATTCAGCGCCTGCTGCCGGAGATGCTCGTAGAGACCGCGCACGGCCAAATGGACGCGCAGGATCTTGAAGACGTGATGCACCGCTTTATTCACGGCGGCTTTCATGTCCTGGTTTCCACGACAATAATTGAAAACGGAATAGACATTCCCAACGTAAACACAATTATCATCGACCGGGCGGATATGTATGGCGTCTCGCAACTGTACCAGCTCCGAGGGCGGGTCGGGCGCTCGGATCGCGTGGCCTACGCTTACCTTTTTTACCCAAAGGAAAAATCCCTTTCCGAAGTCGCGATGAAACGCCTGCAGGTAATTTCGGACTTTACCGAGCTGGGCTCAGGATTCAAAATCGCCATGAAGGACATGGAGATACGCGGGGCCGGAAACCTTCTTGGCAGAGAACAGTCGGGAGACATTTACTCCGTGGGTTTTGATCTATACATCCGCCTGCTTGACGAGGCTGTAAAGAAACTTGAAGACACTCACTACGAAGCAGAAACCGAAACATTAATGGAGCTTGAATATTCAGGCTTTATCCCTGATACTTACATAGATTCGGCCCAGGAAAAAATGGAAGTCTACAAGAAGATTGCCGCCGTAAGGCAACGCGAGGAACTTGAAAGCCTTTCCGCAGAGCTTATCGACCGTTTCGGCCCGCCGCCGGATGAAGCCGCTTCGCTGCTTGCCCTTGCGGAACTCCGCATTATTTGCAGGGAGCTTTCGATTTCTTCCCTTAAAGAGCGCGGCGGTATGGTGCGCGCCGAATTCGCGAAGGTCGCGAAAGTCAAGGTTGATCGCCTGGTGCGGCTTATGAAAGAATCTTCCGGCAAAGTGAAGCTGGATCCGAAAGCGCCCAACGTGGTTATCTTTGCCGCAGGCAATATCGGTCTTAAAGAGAAAAGCGAGTTTATTCGTGAAAAGCTCGCAACGCTGGCCGGCTAAATTACAAAAGACAAGGAGCATAAGTTGAGCATCAAAGCGGTGGTTTTTGATTATGGAAATGTAATTTCCCTTCCGCAAGACCCAAAAGTGATGGATGAACTTGCTAGGCGAGTCGGGGTTGAAAGAGAAAAATTTGTATCAGCGCTCTGGTCCTTACGCGGCGATTATGATCGCGGAATCATCAGCGCGAAAGAATATTTCAAAACCGTCCTTAACAGTCTCGCTGTTATTATGGACGAAAAAAGCATTGAAGAGATCATAGAGATAGACACAAACAGCTGGAAAAACATCAATACTGAAACGGAAGCCCTTATGAAGGAGCTTAAGGCGGCAGGGTATATGCTTGGAATCCTCTCAAATGTGCCGCATGAATTTCTTGCCTGGGCAAAAAAAAATCTTCCTGTATTCTCACTTCCGCATGTCGGCCTTTATTCGTGCGAAGTAAACCTTGTGAAACCGGAGGAAGCGATTTACAGGAAATTGCTTTCCATGCTCGGCATTGAAGCTAACGAGCTTGTTTTTTTTGACGATAAGGCGGAAAATATAGCAGGCGCCAAAGCCCTTGGCATGGAAGCCATACTTTGGGTGAATGTTGAAAGCGCGAGGCGTGAATTAATCTCCTTGGGTATAAAACTGTAATATAGGGAGCCATTGGTAGTTATAGTGAAAACCATATTAGCGTTTGCTGTCACGATATTAACAATTATTATTTACACTCCGATTGGAATTGTTTGCATGGCCTTGAGTGTTTTGGGCCTTAAAAAACCCATGTCCTGGATCATTTATAAGATAGCCCAGCTATGGGCGCGAATCCTTATCCTGGTTACAGGCTGCGCCATGGATGTGAGAGGAAGGGAAAACATCCCCCCAAAAGGAGGCGTTTGCTTCGTTTCCAACCATGTAGGGATTTTCGACATTATTCTCGCGCTTGCCTACGCGGGCCGCCCTTTCGGTTTCATCGCGAAGAAAGAACTGCTTTATCTGCCGTTTTTCAACATCTGGATTTACATGCTTGGCGGTCTTTTTATCGACCGCGTAAGTATCCGAAAAGCGAAAAAAACCATCGATCTTGGAATTCAGAAACTTCAGAAAGGCTGGAGCATGCTGATCTTCCCCGAAGGGACGCGCAGCAAGGGCCAGGGGCTTTTGCCTTTCAGGTCAGGCGCGATTAAGCTGGCCACCAACTCTCTCGTTCCGATTGTTCCCATAGCCATAGCAGGCAGTTACGAAGTCTTTGAAAAAGACTACCGTGTTCACGGCGTACCGGTAAAGATGGTATTCTGTCCCGCCATCAATACTTCCGAGTTGAGCGCAGAAGAACGCCGCCACTCGCTGCCCGATCGTGTTCGTTCCATTATTGAAGCTGCCCTGGCCAGCCAAAATTAACAAATCGTCGAATAATAAAACTAAGAAAATAAAATTTTGACTTCTTACTCCGTGGAACTCTGTGTAACTCCGTGGTAAAATTCTTTGTGCCTTTGTGTGCTAAGAACCCGAAGGGTAGCTATTTAGGGATAAATTCTAAGCCCGATTTAAAATCCCAAATCCTTCCCGATAAGGATCACCTTGATCCGTCCCTTGGGCCTGCAGATCCTTGTGCGTACAATAAATGTGCAGACGGACTCAGGCGAAAGGCAGTCGGCGCAGGCACCCGTTTCATTGCACGGGGTTTTGATATTCGGGAAGCGCTGCGTATTTGCCGGGGCGGCGATTGTTCTGGCACGGTTGGCGGCATCCATAACGGTTTTTGCTACCTTGTTCATCCCCGCTACCACAATGACCTGTTTGGGGCCGTAAATCATCGCGGCCACCCTGTTGCCAACGCCGTCGATATTTACCAGCTGCCCGTCCTCGCTAATGGCGTTTGTTCCGGTAAGGTAGGTGTCGCAGAGCAGAGCCTTGCGCATCAGCTCAGCCCTCTCCTCCGGCGATGTAGCCTTGTCCCGGTCAATGACCTTGTAGCCCTTTTCGACGGCAAGGCCTTGCAGGTTAAGACCCACCGTAGTCATGGAGCCGCCCCAGGAAATGGTGTCCGTTTTTGGAATAAGGGAGAAAACCTTTTCCACCGCTTCGCCTGTCTCGGAAAAATACCACGCCTCAAAAAAACGGCTTTCCAGTGCCTTCGCCACCTTTGGCCCCAGTTTGTCGTAACGTAATTCCATTGGTGTTTTCATTCTTGCCTCCTAATAATTTGAATATGAATTATTGCTTATAAAGCAAAACATAACTCTTCCTCACCGTGGGCGCCAACAAGTTCCTGGGTAACGGGGTTGACCATGAGATCCATTGATTCAAGGGGAATTGCGCCCAGAAGAATAAATTTTGCACCAGGAATGACCACGGCGCGAACGGATGAGCTCCGATTCTTCCAGTTAATTTCTACCGGCTCCGTTTCATCGCATGGCACCCGTTGTCCGTTAGCAACATAGGCAAATTTCTTTTTTGTTATTGTAAGCCCCAGTTTTTGCTGCAATTCTTCGTTGATGACAAGCGACATGGCACCTGTATCTACCACCGCCTGAACGGTTACCGAGCGCACATCCCCTTCTTCAATTAGCCCTTCCCGGGCATTCCCCGCATCGCGTGAATTTTTAATAGTAATTTCCGCATAAGTAGTTCCCATTTATTAACTCCTACCTTGTTAAGTTTAGCAGCTTTTCCACTTGTTGGAAAGCTACACCTGTATACTGCCAGCAATTTAAAGTTTATCTCTCATCACCTCAATTAGTGTTCAATCTGGAATACTAATCGATATTGTACCCGATTTAACCTCTATAAATGTTTAGCTTACCTTCAAGAATTTTCACGCAGAGTACGCAGAGGCGCAGAGAACAGCGCGTTATTGTCTAATTCTGCGTCTTCTACTATGCTTTTTCTTATTATCATAATGAAAATAAACATGAAAGAAGCACTTTGCTTATAAATTACCTCAATTCCTTTGCGTCCGCGAACCGAAGGTTCGATGCGCCTCTACCTTCGGTTCAAAAGGCGTGAGAAATTTTCTTATGCTTTTTTAAATATTCCTTTAAACTTTAAATTGCTGGTATACTGCACCAGGATGGGAATTGCTTTGATTTTTGGTAAAAATATGCCTATTTCCGCCTATTTCCGGGAACCACAGACTCCTAGACGCCGAAGCCCCATGCGGTTACAGTCAAGTTATGAACAAATACCTGATAGAAGGCGGATACTCGATAAACGGCACAATTAAAGCCAGCGGAAACAAAAACGCCGCGCTGCCCTGTATTGCCGCCGCTCTTCTGACCGATGAACCTGTAATTCTGCGAAATATTCCCGACATAGAAGACGTTCAGGTAATGCTTGCAGTGTACCGTTCCCTTGGTGGTAAGACTGAATCCCTTGGGCCGAATAGCTGGCGGTTAAGCATGGGGAACATTAATTCTTCGGAAATTCCGGAGGAGTATGCCGGAAAAATACGGGCCTCCATCCTTTTTGCAGGCCCGCTCCTCGCGAAAACCGGCAAGGTGGTGCTACCCCCGCCCGGTGGGGACGTAATCGGCCGCCGCCGCCTGGATACCCATTTCCTTGCCCTTACCGAGCTTGGAGCGCAGGTTGAGATTAAGGACGCTTTTATTTTCAATAGCGCTAGTCTAAAAGGGGCGGATGTTTTTCTCGACGAGGCGTCTGTAACGGCTACGGAAAACGCGGTTATGGCGGCGGCGCTGGCCGCCGGTGAAACCATCCTGACCAACGCCGCAAGCGAACCCCATGTGCAGGATCTTTGCCATATGCTTCGCGCTATGGGAGCCAGCATAGAGGGAATCGGTTCCAACATCCTCAAAATACAAGGGGTAGAAAAACTTCGCGGCTGCGACTTTACGATAGGCGCCGACTTTATGGAAGTGGGCTCCTTTATCGGCCTTGCAGCCGCAACACGTGGGGAGCTTTTTATCGAAGGCGCAAGACCTTCCGATCTCAGGCCCGCAAAAACGGCCTTCGGGAAGCTTGGGATAGTGTGGGAGCAGGAAGGCAATACGATCCACGTACCCGCCAACCAGGCTCTTGAAGTGAACTGCGATCTGGGTGGCATGATCCCCAAAATTGACGATGCCCCATGGCCCGGGTTTCCGCCTGACTTGACCAGCATCGTTACCGTTGTTGCCACGCAAGTTAAGGGAACAGTTCTTATCCATGAAAAGATGTTTGAATCCCGGATGTTCTTTGTAGATAAACTAATCGGCATGGGCGCACGGATCGTGCTATGCGATCCCCACCGGGCGGTGGTATCCGGCCCCACCCGCTTGACGGGTTCGGAACTTCAAAGCCCCGATGTGCGGGCAGGTATGGCCATGGTAATAGCCGCCATGACCGCCGAAGGCAAAAGCCAGATCGACAACGTGTACCAAATAGAGCGGGGTTATGAGAATATCGTGGCAAGGCTCTCGTCGCTGGGCGGGAAAATATGCGCGGTCCCCTGAGCCTTTTTCAAAACTTTGTTTTGAAAAAGGCTTTCTGTCATTTCGGCGTTTTAACCAGCGGCAGTTAGCCAACATTTGCTAACGCTGCCTGTAAATATCCGCCGCTGTCTCTTCCATACCCATCCCGTAATAAAGATAGCCGTAAACAGAGGCGGCTGCCAAAACCCGGCGTCCGTATTCTCTGGTTTCACTGAACTCTATACTTTCAAGAAAAAGATCATGTGGAAGTACGCCGCCCGCCTGTTGGTTGTTTGTAACCAGCCAGCGCCGTACTCTGCCCATGCCGCCGTTATACGCCAAAAGCGCCAGCATTGGGTTTCCCATTTGCTCGACAAGGTAACGCAGATAAAAGGAACCGATATGAATACTAGTCTCCGGGTCTTTCAGGTTTATCTCAGGAATACGGTAATCAGGCCCGCCACTTCTGGCTATGCGGCCGGCCATATCTGCGGCAGTGGGAGCCATGAGCTGGACAAGGCCCACCGCCCCGGAGCGGGAAACCGCGTCACTTGCAAAGTAGCTTTCCGTGCGGATAAGCCCGTATAGTATTTCCGCCCCCAATTCCGCTTCTCCGGCGTATTTTTCTATAAGCTCCTTATACGGCTGTGGGAATAACAAAAAAAGGTCCTGCCTGGCTAATTCATAATTTTTTCGGTCGGTATATCTGGAAACAAGTTCTAGGGAATTCTTCCAATTGCCGGAAGCAGTGAGGGCTTCCGCTACCTTTCTGAGTTCGGCGGGAGAAAGATCCCTTTCGACGGATTGTATGTATGGAAGCGCAAACGCAGAAACGCCATAATCAAAAAAGCCCAAAAGAAATTCAAGCTCGGAACCGTGCCCTGAATTATCCTTTATTCCATCAGAAGATCTGTCTTCTTCGACGGCAAAAGGAACTCCCAGAGCGGAGGCTGCCATAGCCCGATAGTAAAAGGAATCTTTCCCGTTTTCAAAAGCGATTCTGAAAAAGTTTTCCGCATTTTGCTCCGTCTTGATGTACCTTTCCTGTACTGCCCTGCCCAATATCCAGGCGTATTGGGCAAGAGATATGCCTGGGCCTATAGCTTCAAGGCCATAGAACAGTTCCAATATATTATCCCACTGCCTCCTGCCGATAAAATAACAGGCCAAGCTATCCAAAACATCAGAAAAATAATTTACATCGTTCCATTGGGACATGGTCGCTAAAGCCTGCCGCATCGCGACGACAGGACTTCCGGACATGGTGTTCATCAACATATACCAATGACAGGCATCAGACTGCAATTCGTCAGGCGCGAATTCCAGTGCCCTCTTAAAATATTCTGTCGATTCAGCGTATTGTGTCCTTTCCCGCTCAATTCTGCCCGCGTAAAAATTGACATAATACTTGCACCTTTTTGTTGTTTCATCTTCTTTTTGCGTATCAAGAAACTCTGACCAGCTTTTGAAAAGCCTTGCCCCTTCATCGCGCAATGAGGGCGTATACTGGTAGGCTCTGCCCAAATCCGGTATTAATTCAGGATAGCGAAAAAAAAGACTTCCTCCGTCAGACAAGGCAGGGCGCAGTTTTAACAGCGTTTCTCCGTAGTTTCTTTGCATGGGCCTTGCTGAAAGAACCGACAGTTCGACGCTTTCCAAAAGCCCTGTTGAAGAGAACGCTTCCCCATTTGCCCAGCGGCGAACATCATCCGAAAGATTTCCAAAAAGAAAAGCTGTAATCTCTCGTTTCATTTCCTGTGCAATACCAACAGAAGAAACTTTAAATGCCGAAAAAAGCGAAAGCGCCCGGTTCCACTCGGCCAATTTCGCCGAAACAGGCTGTGTCAAATCGATTTTTACCGCTTCTTCATACCGGCCCAGCCTGTAAAGACAGGCTGCAATGAGCGTTTGTATTTCAGCCCTGCCTTTAAATTTTGAGGAACCCAAAAAACTCAGAACATCCCTTACATCTTTTTCACTCCCAGTTTCAAAAATCAGCGAAACTAATTTCAATGCCGCTTCACGCCTTACAGGGAGGGAGGGGCTTTCCAGGGCGGCGCAAAAAAGAAGCATTTCAAGGCTATTAGAGGTACCGCCGATTAGAAGCCCCGCGTCAAAAGGAGCCGCGTTGTGAATTACACTTAACTGCTTTAGCCGGGACTCTGCTTCAGGAAAATTATCCGGCAATTGCGCTTGACGAATAAAACTTATGTCACCTTTTTTAAGATACGCTGCCGCTTCATCAGTGGAGATACCCAAGACCGTGGTCGTCCCGATACATGAAAGCGGAAGCAGGGGGGAAAAAAATAAAAAAAAGCTTTGTAAAAAAATTCGGCTAAAGCCGTTAATTTTTGGGCGGGACAATGATCGTTGTTCCCGAAATTATCTGATTCGGGTTGCGTATATTATTGAATTGAGCAATGCGGGTATAAAGCCAGGGATTGCGGTAAAAAGCGTCAGCAACATCCCACAGGGTATCGCCGTAGCGCAGTTTGTAAGGAACTCCTTCCTTTGGTATGACCGAAGGAACGTTATAGGAAGCGACCGGAGCTGGAGGGCGCTGCCGGTTAGCCGAGGTTGTATTCGCCGATGGCTGGGCCGGAGATTGAATCACCGGTGGCGGCATTTGAACCGCTGGGGCGGTAGCGCTCTGGGCAGGCGTTTGAACCGCCGATGCGGCAGGGGTAGGGTTCTGAGCCGGCGCGGTGGCCTCTTGGACCTCCGGGGCGGCTGTTTGAACCGGAACGGTAGGTTGAGCCGTTTGCGGCGCGAACTCTGCCGCCGGGGCGGTAGTTTCAACCGATCGGCTCTGTAATACAGGGGCCGCCAGTTTTTTAAAGGCGGCAACAGGGGTCAATCCGTGAAACAAAAAGAGCCAGAGCAAAAGAGCAACGGCTACCAATACCAAAGCGGCTAAGACCACCAACAGCCACGGAAATCCTTTTTTTTTCTTTTCTTCACCTGATTCTTCCTGTTTTTCGTAAAGCCCGTTAGGCACTTTCTCGTTATTATCAAATTCAAAATCAGGAATATCAGCGCCCAGGTTTCCATCATCCATGGACTTAAGAGAAACATTAAGGGTTTGCCGTTCTCCGGAAGCATCAAGATCAACCGCATCCGCCGTAACGTTCCCGTCTGAATCAGAAGCAACAACAAGTTCGATGGAAGGCTCGCCTTTTGACCGCTTTTTTATATTCTCCATAACCAGGCTGCCAACATAAAATGCATCGGCCATGGTGCCTGCCGAACTCCTGTAAAGATCAATTTGCACGCTCTGTTGGTTGTTATGAACGGTAGTTAAAACCAACCGTTTTTTTACCTGAGAATTTTCCTCAATAATCGGATAAAATTCTCCGTTTGCGACTTTAATACCTATCTTTGAAGCCACCGGTTTTACTCCTTGAAAACAGGGGTCATATCCGGCGGACACTTCCGCCGGTTAAAAGGGAAATCCCACTTCTATTCTCGGAATAAAATGCCCAAATCTGCACATTTTTTTCGTTTCCTTATTCTAAACGCCCCAGCTTGCTTTGTCAATTGAACGAATTGAATAAAAATACAATTTTACCGATAATAATCATATGGATTTTCTGATTCCTGGTTTGATGGCGATAGTAGGAATCGCGTTGATTGTATTTTTGTTTATGATGTTTCTCAACCGAACACGGGGAGGTGGTCCGAAAGCCTCAAAAGGCCGGGATGCGATACTAAAATCCACGAGAAAACGCCTGGATCAAAACCCCCGTGACCCTCAGGCTCTGACAGAACTGGGAGACCTGTACTACAGGGAAGAGGCTTGGGATCAGGCGTACAAAACCTACGGAACGCTGGTGGAACTTGGCGCCCAGGCGCCCAATGAATTTGAGGCCAATCTGCGTTTGGGTCTGTCGGCCGTAAAGCTGGGACTGACCGAGGATGCCTACAAAGCCCTTTATGTGGCCAGAAGCATGAGTCCAAATAACTTTGAAGCGGCTTACAACCTTGGGGTTCTGGAATTTCAAAAGAAAAACTATGAAAAAGCCATCCAGATCCTTAATCAGGCCAGAATTCAGGATCCCGACAATGCCCCTTGCCTCAGGACTCTTGGACACGCTTATTTCAGAATGAAGAAAAACAAAGAGGCCATGACTTACATTCGAAAGGCCATTGACCTTGCGCCTGACGACAAGGAATCACTCTTTACCCTGGCTGAATGTTACTACGAGGCAAACCAGACTGAGCAGGCCCTGCGCGTTTTCACCCACCTGAGGGGCGATCCGGCTAATGGAGCCAGTGCCTGCCTTACATGCGGAATTATCAACAGCGAGCTCCGCCAATACGAAAAAGCGATTCAGGACTTTGAACTTGGCCTGCGCCATGAAAATATCAAGCCGGACGTAAAGGTTGATCTTCGTTACCGGCTGGCCCAATGCTATCTGAAAAATAACGACATCGCCAAAGCCCTTCCCTTGTTAAGAAGCATTCAGGCGGACAACCCATCCTATAAAGACGTTGCTGTATTGATAGGAAAATACCAGGAACTTAACGCCAACAAAAACCTCCAGATTTTTCTTATGGCCCCTTCAGGGGATTTTGTTGCTTTGTGCAGAAAAATAGTTATAGGTTATTTCCCCAAGGCAAAGATAAAAATCGCCAATATTTCGGTCAACAAGAACGAATGGGCCGATATTCTTGCCGAAGTTGATACCCCCAAATGGTCTGACGTAATAATGTTCCGGTTTATACGTACCCAGGGTTCCATAGGGGAACTTATCGTCAGGGACTTCCATTCCCACCTAAAAGAGGTGAAGGCCGGAAAGGGCATATGCGTTACTGTCGGGGGCTTTTCCGAAGAAGCCCGGCGCTACACCGAAGCCAGGCTCATTGACTTGATAGAGAAGGACAAGCTCACAGCCATACTTAACACTGTTGACGCCAAAGTTGATAACATTCAGAAAACTTCTACGAAACGCTAATCGCCTCCAGACGGGCGCGTTGCCCGTGGCATTGACTGTAATAGCTCATTCCCCTATAATCGCCTTACACGGGAAGTGGGATAGTGGCTAATCCGCTTGGTTCGGGACCAAGAAATCGGGGGTTCAAATCCCCCCTTCCCGAAAAATTTATTTAAATCCCGCTTTGGTTTTATTTTCACGCTTTACTCGCCAAAAACAACATCAATCACAGCTACCTCGCTCCCGGTAGCAACGCGAATAGGCGGCCCCCAGACTCCGGCTCCGGAACTAACCACAGCCTGGGCGGTAGAACCCCGCCAGTAACCGTAATGGGTCGCACCTGCTTTCTTGAAAATTAGTCGTGTTGCCAAATTGCCAGGGAAGAATTGCCCACGGTGAGTATGCCCCGACAAAATCAAATCCGCGCCGACTTTTTCTAAATTTGAATAATCAACAGGCTGGTGATCCAGCACAATAAATGCCTTTGATCTATCAAGGTCAAAGTCGGCGGTAAGCTCGGCGGCGGATTTTCTCTCCTGGCGAAGACCAATAGGCCTTGCGTCCTTACGGCCCGCCAGATAAATACTATCCGTCGGCATTACAATTTCATCCAATAAGAAAACAATATCCGCCGTTTCCAGAAAGGCTTTTATGCCGTCCATCCCACTGCCAGTTCCGCTGGCCTGCCGAAATGAAAGCCTGTCCACATCGTGGTTACCGGGACAGGCGTAAACACCCAATGGCGCGTTAAGCCGCTTTAGCTCACCCGCGACAGCTTCAATGTCAGATATCCCTTGCAAATTGCTGTCGATTATATCACCCGCTATGCAAATCAAATCCGGTTCATTTTTATTGATCGCATCGACGATATTTGCCACCCACTTCCGGTCAACGGTTTCACCGATGTGCAGATCAGAGACAAGGGCAATTCGCAAGTGTGGCATTTCAGAGCGCTTATTCAACGTAACCGTGTAATGCACAGTCCGTATGCTTCTCGCGTTATAAGCGCCATAGATCATCGTAATAAGCGCAAGGCAAATCGCGATTCCTGTTCCGGCGGCGGAATAAATCTGCGTGTGCGGGATGTAGCCAAAATGCTGCAAAAAAATTCTGAGGCCGTCAAGAAACAAGAGCGCCAGAAAGAAATAAAACACAGCAGGAATAGAACTCATGCCTGCCAGGCGGAATGGCCTTGCCCAGACAAACTGCAAAAATGAAAATAAGATAAAAGAATAACAAAACAACAAATAAACCGGCCAAAAAATAAAAGCCTTAAATGAAGGCGAGAAGAACTTTATAAATGAAAAAACCCTGATACCGGTATATAAATTTATCCCCAGATACGCGAGGAGAAATAAGCCTGAACCAAATAACCACATAAATTACCTGTTTAGAAGCTTATATTCTGACGCGTTATAATTCAAGGTGATCGGTAAGCTATACAAAAAAACTGTAATAAGAGATACTTGGATTATGTCAGCATCAGGTTCTGCTTTGTTTTCCAAAATACCTTTATTTTCCGATGTATATAGATCAGACGCGAAAGTGGCCCGCTTTTTATGCGTCCTGGTGTTTTCTGGCGTAGCTTACGGTCTTTACCGGGGCATTCAGGATAATTATCTTGCGGAAATCATTCACATAACACCATTTGAACGCGGGATTGTGGAATTCTTTCGTGAAACCCCGGGGCTTCTTTTGATCTTCGTGCTTGCGCTTATGTACAGGTTTTCAGACAGCCGGATTTTTAAAATTGGGATTGCCATCATGACCGGGGGCATCCTGGGGCTTCTGCTCACAACCTCAAGCCAATTTTTCATGACCAAATTCTTCGTTGTTTTCTTTATGGTTTTATTCAGCGTAGGCGAACATCTTATAATGCCGGTTAGAACAACCATTTCCATGGATTTGGCAAAAAGGGAAAAAGCCGGAGCCTCTCTTGGAATAACAAGCTCCATCACGCAACTGGGCCAGATTATGGGCTTCATCATAGTGACGGCCCTCTTTTTCATCCTTACCCGGAAGGGTTTTACGCGGACTGATATACTGGGATATAGGCTGGTTATTGGCATATCTGTCGCCCTTATGATCACGTCGGTTCTGGTGGTTCTTGCCCTGAAAGAAACGACGCTAAAAATGCAGAGGAGGCGTTTTTATTTCGCGAAAAAATTCCACAAGTACTATATGCTGGAAATTTTTTACGGAGCAAGAAAACAGATCTTCCTGACCTTCGCGCCTTACGTGCTGATCCTCCATTACGGGGCCGATCCTTCGATAATGTCGGCGCTCTATGCGGTATGCGCCGGATTCGGCATATTTTGCGGCCCCCTGACCGGCAGGATTATCGACAAGCTGGGCTATAAAGTGGTTATGGTAGGCGACACCCTAATTCTCGTTTTGGTCTGCTTCCTCTACGGTTTCGCGCACAGGCTTTTCCCGCCGGGCATCGCCTTTGTCGTGGTTTGCAGCAACTTTGTACTGGATTCGATAATTTCAATGGCAAGTATGGCCAGCAACGTTTACGTTCAGCGCATTGCTTCTAGCCAGGAGGAAATCACTGCCACCTTGTCCACAGGTATTTCGGTGAACCACCTCATCAGCATATTTATCGCGCTAATTGGCGGCTGGATTTGGAAAGTCACCGGAATTGAAGTTTTGTTCAGCATTTCCGCTTTTATGGGAATATTAAACAGCATTTACGCGGCAACTATTAAAAAAAGTGAAGAACACGTCCCTCAATGATCATATAAATAACCGGGATAAAAATCGCGGGAATGAAATTGGCAACTTTAATTTCCTTTATTTCCAAAAAGTTAAATCCTATTCCCGCTACAATGAGGTTCCCCACTGCGGACATTTCGCGGATGATATCAGGAGTCAGAAGATCTTTTACCAGAATTGACGCCATGGCAATGCCGGCCTGGTAAATAAAAACAGGGATGGCGGAAAATACAACGCCGATTCCCATAGTCGCGCCAAAAACAATGGAAGTAGTTCCGTCCAATATTGATTTCGCGAAAAGGATTTCATTGTTGCCCAAAAGACCGCTTTGCAGGGAACCTACAGTGGCCATGGAACCGCCGCAGTAAAGAATGGTTGTGCTGACAAATGCTTTCGCAAAGTTGTGTCCCTCGCCGCCTGAATTTTTGACAAACCGGCTTTCGGCCCATTGGCCGATGCGGTTCATATACGCGTCAATGCCTATGAGTTCTCCCAGCGCCGAACCAATCACCATGCTCATAATGCACAGCAGCATCCTTTGGCAGTCCAGAGCGCCTTTAATTCCGATAAGAACGACAGAAAGGCCGATTGCCTTTCTGAAAATCTCCTCAAATCTGGCCGGAATGCCCCGCATTAAAAAACAGCCCACCAAACCGCACACAACGATGGCAATAGCGTTTACCGATGGTCCTAACAGTCCTGACATAGTAAGGGAATTATATCAGTTTTACATACACTTCGACAAACCCCCTACACCATGTCACAATTATAGTTGTTCGGAAACTTCAGTTTCTGAACAACTTCCTTATAATGGCAGTTTTGTCGGACTTTAGTCCGCGGCTGAAAGCCGTCAGACTGAAGGTCTGCAAACTGCAAGACTTGTGTCGGACTTTAGTCCGCGGGAACCAACAGGGTTCCCGAACAAGTCCATTCTCCGCTATGATAGTTCCGGACAAAAGAATGATTGCGGAAGAAGAAACAAAGCTTGGCAAAAAGGCAGTTGATAAAATATCAAAAGAATCCTTTCCCTTAACTGTTTTCAGGATACTGGGCAGTCCATACCTAAGAATTACTGCCCTGCAATGCACGGCAACTATCTTTCGCAATTTCTTTTTTTTGCAATACAGGGCTGCCTCCTCCCCCGGCCTTATACCGGTAACAAGGGTAGATCATCCCCTGGATTTAAAGATTCCCTTCCTGCCCGGCAAGGTAAATGTCTATCTGGATTTTATAGCCTTCTGGGTTCGCTGCCTGGGGTTTTTGCTCAGGCAATGCGGCCGCAACGCTTTAGAGCCAGTCAGAAATTTTATTGAGAACATAGGGCAGGTTTACGCGTTCGCGGCGGAAGTCTACAGGCTAAACCTTTCCACAACTGACAGGCCTTTTTACATCAAGCGACTGCGTTTCCTCCTTATACACGCCGTTGATCCCCATCTAATGTGCATACCCAGCCTTCACGTCATGATTGTGATCCGCACCTACACTCTCTTTAAGAAAATAACGAAAACCCTCGGGCTTGAAGAGCGGCTCGCCGCCCAGGCAGAAGAACTGTGGCGCGGAGCCCTGGCCATTACCGAAGCGGTGCTTTATATCAAGCAGCACAGCGTAAACTGCATCTCCGCCGCCATGTACGCCATGAGCAGGTTTGATTCAGGCCTTTTCCCGCCAGCCGAAGCGGAGCGCTTTGCGTCAGAAATATTTAGGGAAGGAGAAAGCTTGAGCAAAGAAGACGGAGACGAAACCAGGGAATACATTCTCGCGTTGTACCGCCGTTTTCTTGACGAAGGGGAAAAAAGCGAAGACTGGAAAAAGCCCTTGCTTGACTTCCTGAGAAAGTAATGAATAAATCAGGCGCACATGATATAAGTCAATATTTCATCGCCGTGAGCGTGGACTAAAACCTGCCTCGATGGGTCTACGATTAAGTCCATATCTTCAAGGGGAATGGCTCCTAAAAGCACCTTACCGTTTCCGGGTACAACAAGGGCGGGTATAATACTACTGCGGTCCTTCCATATTATTTCAACCGCTCCGGTTTTATTGCACACTTCTTGTTTTGAATTCGCTAGCTTGGCATAGCGTTTCCCTATTATCTTAAGGCCCAATTTTTCCCGAATTTCCTCATTGATAACCAATGTACTCGCCCCGGTATCCACCAATGCCTGCACCGTGATCTGTCGGATTTCGCTTTCCTTGATAAGACCATTGTCGCAATACTCCACATCACAATAGTTCTTCAAAGTAATTTCCTCATAAACCAAACCCATCTTGCCTTCTCCTTCCATATCCAAAGTGTATCAGAGAAACATACATTTCTCTATACCTATACTGCACGGAGATGGAAATTGCTTTGATTTTTCAGAAAATATTTTACTTAACCGCTTTCGAAAACGCAGTCCAGAGTGAATCCATAACAGGCAGCTGTGCTTTTACGCGTATTATCTCGCCTGGGTTAAGGGGATTGGGAAAAGCCAGGGAATACGCGTGAAGCCTGATGCCGCCTGATTTTTCGCTACGACGCGCTCCGTATTTTAAGTCCCCCTTGATATGAAGGCCCAGGGCGGCGAGCTGTGCGCGTATCTGGTGATGCCTGCCTGTAACAAGATCGATTTCCAGAAACAGGTAACGATCCCCCTGCCCCGCAATTCTGTAACGGAGTATCGCTTTTTTAAGCCCCTTATGCTTACCTGCCGGTGAAGTCCCATTCGCTGTATCAGCGGGAAGGGCAAATGCTTTATTCGCCTTGCTGTTTACTCCAAGCCAGTGGACAAGCTCGCCTTTTTCAGGCAGGGCGTTTTCTGTTTCGGGCTTTTCAACAATTGCCCAGTAATGCTTTTCCACGCGGCTGTCGCGGCGGGCAAAGGCGGCTCCAAGAAAGGCGGCGGCTTCGGGCGTTCTTGCAAGGAGCAGGCAGCCTGACACAGGTACGTCAAGCCTGTGCACAGGCTCCAGAAATTTATCGCCTTCGATATCAAGGCGAATTTGTTCCGACCGGAAAATTTCCGACAGGATATTTTCCGAAGATTCCCCGGGAAGTTTGTTGATTACAATGCAGGCGTTATTTTGAAATATCATAGCGGAGCTTTTCTGCAATGATGCGGCCTGCGGCTTCCACAAGCCTTTCCCGTGAAACGCGCTGCTCTCTTAGAGCGCTCAGGATTGAAGCGTGAACGGTGATCACGTCTTTCGGCCAGACAATGATCATATCCACTCCGGCATTGAGAGCTTCCACCGCGGCGGTTCCGGGGCTAAGGCCTCTGGCCGCTACAGCGCCCATGGAAAAATCGTCGGCCAGTACAATTCCGCGAAAGCCCAACTCTCCGCGAAGCCAGTCTTTGATCACTTTGCTTGAAAGGCTCGCGTTTTTTTGGCTGTCCAGGGCCGGGACCATCACATGGGAAAGCATTATTGCAGGGGGGCTAAGGTTGCTGATTAAAGCGGCAAAGGGCCTGACCATTTCATCCAGGGCTGCTTTACCAGCCCCAATGGAGGCACCTTTATCGTGAGGGTCGGCTGCGCCGTTTCCCGGAAAATGCTTAACCGCGCTGACAATTCCTGACGCATTCATGCTATTAATAAACGCCGAAGCTGCCGCCGCTGTAAAATCGTGGTCGCCTCCATAAGAGCGGGTTTCCAAAAATATCCGGTTCTCGTTGTCGAGGGTTTCCGCTACAGGCCCCAAAACCATCGTGATCCCAAGCTCACGGATTTCCTGAGCGGAACGCCGGTACAGAGTTTCAGCCTTTGCAAGTGAAGCTTCCCCGCCCTCTTTTTGGGCAAGTTCCCAAAAAGAAAACGCCGAAGGCAGCCTTTCCACACCGGGGCCAAAACGATGCACCACGCCGCCTTCGTGATCCACCGCCACAAAAGGCGCGATGCCCGCGCCAGCTTTAATTAGGGAAGTTGTCTCAGCAAGCAGTTTCTTCACGTCCTCTTTAGGCGTATCCAGGTTGTAGCTGAAAAGCACAACCCCGCCAGCGGGAACCCTTTCCAGAATACTGCGCATCGCGGAGGTCAATCTGGTTTTCCCGTCAATACCGGCAAGAAGCACCTGCGCCGCCAGAACGCTGTCGCTCATGGAAGCGGCAATTTCCGTGGCCTGCTTGCTGTAAAGGGCACTATCAGCGACAGCTATCGTTTGGGAAAAAAGCCCGGGACAGATGAGAATGGTTAAAATTAACAGGAAGAAACCAAAGCGCACACCCTAATATATCTTATCGGGAAGAATTTGAAAACTTCTATTGTGCAGACTATACTTACGTTGGAGGTAATTATGGCTTCATCGGCATTGAATATTTTATCGGGTATTGCAGCGGCGGCGGCGGGTATGGCAGGCGAAAAAGTAGCCAAAGACGGAACGATCCCCGGGTTGGATCTGGCGGCGATTCTACCAGCTTTGCTGGGCAAGGCCGGAGGGACTGCCGGAGTTCTGGGCAACGTGGCCAGTCTTGCGGCAAAGTCGGGTCTGCTTAACAGTTCCAATCTGGGGAATCTGGCAAGTCTGGCCGGTTCTTTGCTTTCTGTAGGGAAAGCGCCGACAACAACAAAAGCTACCGGCGGCATTGAAGGCCTGGCGGCGGCTATTGCCGGCAATGCCGGTACAGGGGCGGCCCTTGGATCTATCGCGAAACTGGCTTCAACTCTGACAAAGTCAGCCACGGACAAAAAGGAAACAACCAGCATGGCTTCTGAATTGGGCAAGACACTAAGTAGCAAATTTGGAGTTTCCCTTGGTGGAGGAACGGCCATTAAAGCCCTTGATAGCGTATTGGGAAGCGATGTTAAAGGCGAGCTCTTCAAGGCGGTTCTGAAAGGCCTCACCTAAAACATTCCACGCAACTATGAAAAAACAGGGATTTAATCCGTATCTTCCCTCATGGGAATATGTTCCGGACGGAGAGCCAAGAGTATTCGGCGGGAGGGTCTATGTGTACGGCTCTCACGATAAATTTAACGGCTATGTTTACTGCATGAACGACTACGTCTGCTGGTCGGCGGACGAAAACGATTTAACAGACTGGCGTTATGAGGGGGTTATCTATTTAAAAACGGATGACCCCTTCAACAAAGACGGGGCCATGAACCTTTACGCGCCCGACGTAACTAAAGGCCCCGACGGCAAGTACTACCTTTACTATGTTCTTGATAAAGTGAACGTCGTTTCCGTCGCGGTCTGCGATAAGCCAGCCGGAAAATATGAGTTCTTAGGTTATGTGCATTACGCGGACGGAACCATGCTCGGCAGGAAAGAAGGAGACATACCCCAGTTCGATCCGGGCGTTTTTACGGAAGGCGAAAAAACTTACCTGTATACGGGGTTATGTCCAAGAGTCAAAACAGTTGATGATATCAGGTCCCATTCGTCGGCAGTAGTTTTGGGACCTGATATGCTGACTGTGCGGGACGGGCCTTTTCAAATCGCCCCCGGCGTTAACGCAAGTTGCGGCACAGGGTTTGAAGGGCATGAGTTTTTTGAGGCATCTTCTATCCGTAAAAAAGGCGACACGTATTATTTTATCTATTCTTCCATTGCCCTGAACGAGCTGTGTTACGCGACAAGCAAAAATCCGCTTGCGGGTTTTTCCTACGGCGGAGTAATTGTAAGCAACGCCGATTTACATATCGATTCCTACAAGCCTGCCGAAAAACAAATGTACTGCGGCAACAACAACCACGGAAGCATCGCGGAAATAGCGGGGAAATGGTATATCTTCTACCACAGGCACACAAACGGGAACGAGTTCAGCCGTCAGGCCTGCCTTGAACCTATCGAAATAAAAGCAGACGGCTCTATCCGCCAGGTTGAAATGACCTCTAATGGAACTAACGGCGGCCCACTTGCAGGCAAAGGCGAGTATCCCGCTTACATTGCGTGTAACGTCTTCCGCATGGAAGATAAGCCGCCCGCTCCCACGGACGCGCCTTCCAAACCATACTGGCCTTGCCGCAACCCTGAATTGCCCTACATAACCCAGGACGGAAGGGACGGCGATGAGGAAACCGGTTTTGTCGCGAATATATTGGACAACTGCGGCGTTGGCTTTAAGTATTTTAACTGCAAGGGGATAACCGCCGTAAAAATAAAGATACGCGGATACAGCCGCGGCATTTTCGAAGTGAAAACAAAGTGGGACACCGCTCCCCTTGGAAAAATAGAAGTCGTCTCCAGCAATATCTGGAGAGAATTTTCATCGGACATAAAAATACCTGACGGAATACACGCGTTGTACTTTGTTTACAGGGGCACAGGAAACGCGACATTAGGGGCTTTTAGTTTGGTTTGTTAATAAGCAATACAGGAGGAAAAAGTGCAAAATAACAATGAGCCAGTGTCAATTGAGGAGTTCCATAAAGAAATTGACCTTATCCAGACTTGTATTTCCCGCATGGCTCAAAACTCATTTATGATTAAAGGCTGGGCTTTCATGCTCGTTGCGGTCTTTTTCGCGTTAACAGCTGAAAGTTTGGATTTATATGTCCTTTGCGCTGTCGGAATTTTTGTTTTTATTGTATTTTGGTGTCTTGATGCCTTCTTTTTAAAAACAGAGAAACTTTATCGGTTCAAATATGATTGGGTTATTGAGGAGAGGCCCAAAAATAACAGAGAATTTTTATATGATCTTAACCCAAATCAGAAAGAAACCTGGAAGGCCGGTAAAAGTGAGCCGTCTCTATTCTCTGTTATGTTCTCTAAACCACATACGCTTCTTATGTTTTATGGTTGCCCGATTTTAATCGGCGTTATCGCAATAATTCTAAAGGCAGTAAATTTTTTATGCTGATATAGAGTTTCAAGAAAGAGGGGGCGTGTGAACATAGTTCGTAAAGCACGGGGCTCTGAAATTCCCAAACAAGCGCAGAGAGTATTCCTTAGCTGTAATGGATGTAAAATTGAGATACGGGACGCTATAATCTCTGATTTGCTTTCAATGGATACAGGGATGGACTGCGTAGTGTCATATATAGACAATCCTGACGCTTTCATTATTGAAGAAGAACAATTAAGAAACGAACTTTTTGAAACCAGGTTGCTGGTTATTCGCCTTACGCCGGAAATACTGCAATCCGTTACAGCAGAGGACTTGCCTTTGGAATATCGCATTGCACAGGAACTAAAAATTCCTGTCCTTCCGATTTTGAGTAACCCTGGATTATTTCCGCTCTATAATGATAAATTCGGTTCAATACATTGTATTGATGTATTAGACAGTGAGTACCGCGTCAAGTTAAAAGCTCAATTGGAAATATTTCTTGCTTCCGAAAAGATTATCGCCTTGATTACGGAAAAGGCTTTCACATCTGTCGTTTTTGCCGGGTACCGAAAAGAAAGAATCAGCGAAGTTCGGCGTTTCATGAAAGTGTTTCATGATTTGGAAGGTTTTGAGTCAATATCTGTATGGTATGATAACTTTTTAGTAGCAGGAAGAGACTTTGACAGAGATATTGAAGAATCAATCAAAAATAGCAACACCTTTGTTCTTATAGTAACTCCTGACCTTGTGACCGGGGAAAACTATGTAAGGAAAAATGAATATCCTTTTGCATTAAAGGCAGGGAAACCTGTTGTGCCGGTAGAAGCTGTCCCAACTCCTCACGACCAATTTTCCGGTTCCTTCCCCGATACAGGTTGTCCCATTTCCCTGAACGATACTATCGTTTTACAGGCAGCCTTCCGCAGCGCGTTAGGTGCATCCGCTTTTACTGAGCGATTGAACAGCGAACGCGCCTATTGGCTTGGAATGGCTTATTTAAAAGGGATAAACGTTGAAAGAGATTTTGACAGAGCGGTACGCTTATTATCGGCTGCCACAGAAGAGTATACCCCGGCATCAATTGACGCGGCTGACCAGCTGGCAAGCATTTACATGAATGGAATTATGGCTCATGTCGATTTCGACAAAGCACTACATTGGTACGAGAAAGCTTCAACTATCTGTGAGAAAGCGCTCGGTAAAGATCACCCGAATACAGCAATCTACTATAACAACATTGCTGCGGTCTACGATAATCAGGGAAACTATCCAAAGGCGCTGGAATGGTACCAGAAGGCTTTGGCTATACATGAGAAAGTACTGAGCAAGGAACACCCGGATATCGCAACCCTTTATAACAACATTGCGTCGATCTACAGTAGTAAAGGGGAATACCCAAAGGCCCTCGAATTGTTCCAAAAGGCTTTAGTCATCCGTGAAAAAGTACCGGGCAAAGAGCACCCAAGCACTGCCGAAACTAATAACAACATTGCGCTTGTATACTATAGGCAAGGAGAGTACTCAAAAGCGCTGGAATGGTATGAAAAAGCCCTAGCCATTAATGAGAAGGTACTGGGTAAAGAACACCCTTTTTCCGCCAATGTTTATTACAACATTGCATCGGTCTACAGAAATCAAGGAAACTACTTAAAGGCCCTGGAATGCTTGGAAAAGTCTCTGGCTATCCGTGAGAAAGTGCCGGGTAAAGAACACCCGAATACAGCAGACTCTTATAACAGTATTGCGCTTATATACAATGATCAGGGAGACTACCCAAAGGCGCTGGTATACTGCCAGAAAGCTTTGGCTATCTATGAAAAAGTGCTGGGCAGGGAGCATCCGAACACAGCAAACACTTACAACAACCTTGCGCTTGTATACCAAAATCAGGGAGAGTACCTAAAGGCGCTTGAATTGTTTCAGAAGGCTTTGGCCATCCGTGAGAAAGTTTCTGGTTATGAGCACCCGATCACCGCTACAGCTTATAACAATATTGCGGCGGTCTATAATAAACTGGGAGAGTACTCAAAGGCGCTGGAATACCACCAAAAGGCTTTGGCCATCCGTGAAAAAGTGTTGGGCAAAAACCACCCGGACACTGCCAACACTTACAACAACATCGCGGCGCTCTATAACAATACAGGAGAGTACTCAAAGGCGCTGGAATACTACCAGAAGGCTCTAGCCATACGTGAGAAAGAGCTGGGCAAAAACCACCCGGACACCGCTTGCATTTATAACAACATTGGGGTTATTTACAAAAATCTGGGAGAGTATCCAAAGGCGCTGGAATGGTATCAAAAAGCTCTAGCCACCTGTGAAAAACTGCTGGGCAAAGAGCATCCACACACTGCAGTTACATATGAGAACATTGCGCTTGTATACAAAGATATGGGAGATTATCCAAAGGCACTGGAATGGCATCAGAAATATTTAGCCATAAGTTAGAAAAGCGCCGGGCAAGAAGCGTCCGGTATGTTTAACTTTCAAACTTATGCTACACTCCCCTCATGTCCCTTAACTGGAAAGAAATAAACCTCATCCTCGAAGAAACTGATCTGCCCGGCGCGCAGATTCAAAAGGCCGTTCAAAGCGCCTTCGATGTCCTGTGCCTTAAGCTCTACGGTAAAGGCGGGGTAAAGACCTTGCTTGTTTCAATCAGCCCGCTCGCGTGCAGGCTTCATGAAACCTTTGATTCCGTGCCCAAAAGCGCCAAGCCTCTGCGCTTTGCGGAGTTCTTAAATTCCAGAATTATTAACGGACGGATTGAGGAAGCAGTTCAACTTGGAAATGACAGGATTGTGCGAATTTCCGTTAAGCGCAATTCGGATGAAGGCGAAGAACAACGCTTTTTCATTTATATCAGGCTATGGTCAAACGCCGCCAATGTGATCGTTACGGACGCGGAAGGGAAAGTGCTTGACGCAATGCGGCGGCAGCCAAAAAAAGGAGAAGTCTCAGGCGGTTTTTACAGGCCGGAGCCCCCTTCCGGCGCTAATGAAAAGAGCGACAAAGAGTTTCAGATTCGCTCCTTTTCGGAAGATCTGCTTGTCGGCCTGCCTCATGACGCTTCGTTTAATCAAAAGATCGATTCCTTTTACCGCCAGGAGGGCGGCGCACTATCGCTTGACGCACTGCGCGATGAAGCCAAACGAAAAGTTGAGGCAAGCATTGACAGGTTAATCGCTTCGCAGGAAAAACTCAAAGAGAAAAAAGAAGATTTTTCCAGGGCGGAAAGATTTAAGGAATATGGCGACATCATTTTCTCGAACATAAACCTGATTAAGTCAGGCGATGAATGGCTGGAAGTAAATGGCTTTAGCGAAGACGGTGAAAACGCGAACACGGTAAGAATAAAAATCGACCCGCATAAAAAACCTTCGGCTTGCGCGGAAGATTACTATGAGCAGTACAGAAAAGCCAAAAGCGGCCTTGCGGAAGTGCAGAATCAAATCGAAGAAGGCGAGCGGGAACTTTTGCGCCTTGAGGAAACTTTAAAGTCCCTGCTTGCCGAGACCAACCCGCTGGTTCTTAACAAGCTTCTAAGAACCTCTCTGGTCAAGGGAAAATTGACCTCCCCTGCCCGGCAGGACGACATCAAGCGCCCCGGACTGTCCTTTCGCCGCAAAGACTGGCTTATCATCGTTGGCCGGGACGCGGCGGAAAACGACGCCCTTTTAAGAAAGCACGTCAAGGGCAACGATCTTTGGCTTCACGCAAGGGACTATGCCGGCTCGTACGTGTTCATTAAGCAGCGTCCCGGAAAAACCATTCCCCTTGACATCCTGCTCGACGCGGGCAACCTTGCCATCTTTTATTCCAAGGGCCGCAAAAATGGCGGAGGGGATCTTTTTTACACCCAGGCAAAAAACCTGCGCCGCGTTAAAGGTGGCCCAAAGGGGCTCGTGCTTCCCACCCATGAAAAAAATCTATCGATCAAACTTGAGGACGAAAGGCTGAAAGAGCTGGAAGAATGTAAAGTGGAAAAATAAGGGTACGCGGTTAGTTTGGTTCGTGGTTAATAAATACCAATAAAGCAGAGCATTACCCGCTGTTAGCCGAAAGGGCGGCGACCGCCGCGCCCAAAAGGGACGCCTGTTCCACCGGGGCTATGGCATAAGAGCGCGGCCTTCCCCTGTTAAGCAAAACGTGAAGATGAGACTCCAGGGCACTCCTCATTCCCTTGTAGATCATGTAAGTCGTTCCCTCAACCGCGACCCGCACAGGCACAAACGGGTCGAAACCCGCTCCGGCTTTCTCAATGGCGGCGGCAAGCACCGCCGCCGAAAAGATAGCGGCACGCTCGGTTACAATCGAGGTAAGATACACAAAGCTTGTCAGGGCATCCCTTTCGTCAGGACCAAAAAGTTCACCAATCGGGCCGGAGCGGGCAAGAGGTTCGTGCATAAAGGGATTTAGGTCTTTGGTTTGCATACCAGGCCAGGAAAGAAACTCGTCAGCCCTCTTGAAACTAAAAAGGCCGTCCTTGAGGGCACGGGAGATAACGTGGAAGGTAAGGGGCCCAAGGTAAGCGCCGGAACAAGCTTTCTCCAAAGTATAAGCGGCGGGAAATTTGGTAGTCTTGTCAAATTCGTTGTCAAGAAACCCGATGTAGCGGTGGGCAAAATTGCCCGATTCGCAAACCACAATTTGCGGACGCTCGGCGGAATCAAAATTTATTTTCGGTATATGGCTTTCAGGGTATGCGGTGTTAAAGCCCGTTCCCAGAATAAAACCCACAACCGGCCCAATCTCCACGCCGTATTTGTCTTCGCCCCGCCTGAGTCCGCCGTGGGGCGGCAACTCCGAAAAACCTGAAAGCAACGTCGCTACGGTGTCGTTAAGAAGGACTATCTTCTCAGGCGGCTTAGCATTTCGCCGGATCAAAGCTTCCTTTAACCCCGCGCCCATTGCTTTGCCAATCACCTCAGGAGCGTCAACCTCCTTGCTAAAGGCAAGGAGAATTCCGTCTGTCTCTTTGGTTATTTCCATGGCATAGGAAAAACAAAAACCAATCCCTTCGACTTTATCGGCTTTCTCAATAAGGGGCGCTGTTACTGCGGCAATCCCGTCAAAAAAAGAAATCGCGCTGATAGGCCCGGTGGTACCGGGCATGGGAGCCTTCAGGCTTTCCTTAACTATAGCCTTGCCGCTCTCGTCAAATTCCACAAGCGCGGAACGGAGATTGGTACCTCCGGCGTCAAGGGCAATTACAAGCTTTCCCGGCGCGATTTTAGACACCGGGCTAATATAGGCGGGAATCATCGGAAGACTCGACGGCAGGCCCCTCAAGCCCCTTTCCATCTCATAAAGCACATCTTCTACCAGGGCCGCGGAATCAATGCGGTCATAATGAAAACCGTAATAGCGGGCAAACTCGGACAAAGCGGCAGGATCAAATTTTTTATTCATACAATATCATTATATAATGAATTTCTACAACCTGCAAAGAATCATGTAGAGCGCGGTTCCCCCAAGAATACTGATCAGAAAATTGCGTTTCCAAAGGTGCAAAACGGCGGTAACCACCGAAGCGCCAAGCACAAAAAACCCGTCCTTTACATCCGCAATGAATGAAGCGCCCAGGATGTTGAAACTCAGTACGGTCATGGCCACCGGCGGGATAATTTTTTCCGCAAAATCAATGATGCGCTTTACGCCGCCTTTTCCGTCGTTATTGTCAGAAGTGCCAGCACCTCTGTTACGCGAGAAAAACAGAAAAGGAAAGGCGCGGCAGAAAAAGATCACCGCCCCCATCGCGAAAACCATGCCCAGGGCTTCAGTAACGCTATTCATGGCTTTCACTCCTTAGCCAATTTCGTTCGACTATGCCCGAAAGAACAAGCGCCAGGGCAAGAGCGGCCAGGAGGGAAATCGTACCCGGCAAAAAGGATACGCCCAACAGGGCGGCGGCTGCGGAGACAATAAACACGCCGGGCCTTTTTATCCTTTTTATTTGCTCCATCATCAGAACCACAAAAAGGGCGGTTAAGGCAAAACTTATCCCCTTCATGTCAAAGGGGATAAGCGCTCCTGCCAATGCGCCCAATAGCGTACCGCTCACCCAGTAAACCTGATCTAAAACACCGACATACAACATAAAGAGATGCTTTCTCTCTTCCGGCAATGCGGGCATGGATGAAAAAAGGGCGAAGGTTTCATCGCTCAGGGAAAAAATAAGGTAGGGCTTAAAAGGGCCGGAAAATTTGTTCAGCATGGAAAAGCTGTAAGCCGCGTGCCGGATGTTCAGCACGAGCTGGATAAGACAGACTTCCCAGATGGTTGTCCCCGCGGCAAAAAGCCCAATGGCGAAAAACTGCCCCGCTCCGGCATACATCCATACGCTCATTAAAAGGGCGAGCCACCACGGATAGCCCGTCCCTGTAGCAACAAGGCCAAAGGCAAAGCCGAGGGTCACATAGCCAAGCAGTACGGGAATGGAATACCTAAAGGCTTCCAAAAAAACAGTCTTGCGGGAAAAGCCTACGGAAGAATTATCTGTCATGTTTCGCGACACGGCCGACTCGAACGGCCCACCTACAGCTTAGAAGGCTGTTGCTCTATCCGGATGAGCTAGTGTCGCAACAAGAGCAGGTTTTTATACCACAAATTTCATTTTTTTGTAAGGGGGACAGACCCGCACTGTCCCCTTTACGAATTTACTTGCTATTGGTACGCTAACATATCATGGAACAAATTATCTGGGTCTGGAATTACATGAAGGGAAAAAGAGCCGTTTTTATGAGCGGGCTTTTTCTTACAGTCGTTACATCGAGCATACGCGTTATTAATGCCATGCTGGGCAGGCAAATAATTGATGTAGTTATCGTCGGGGGCAATACAAGCCCGCTAATAAGGATTCTTGTAATAATGATGATAGTTCAGATGACCCGCCTGGGACTTAACTACCTTCAGATAATATGTATGGAAATCGCCAGTACCGACGTAATGACCCGCCTTAGGCGCGATATGTACCAGACAGTTCAATGGCAGGACTATAAATTCCTGAACCGCTTCCCGACCGGAAACCTCATGACAAGAATGACCCAGGACCTGGACCGCCTGCGGCATACTGTCTCGTGGGTTTCTTACCAGTTCGTCGGCGCAATCGCCTTGTTTATCGCGACATTTTCTCTTTACCTGTATTTAAACTGGAGGCTTGCCCTTTGCCTTGTCGTTATCACTCCGTTTATTCTATTTATAAGCCGCCGGTTTGTAAAAAAAATCAGGCCACGCTTTTTATTGCTGCGGCGGAAGCTAACGGACCTTGGAACCGCCGTAACTGAAAACATTGACGGCAACCGCGTGGTAAAAGCTTTCGCGCGCGAGGAATACGAAAAAGAAAAAGTTGAAAAACAAAACGCCCAATTCCGCGACATAAGCTGCGAAAACGCGCTGATAACCGCAAGATACCAGCCGTTTCTTGATACCTCAAGCCAGCTCCTTACAGTTATAATGCTTGTAGCCGGCGGTTACTTCCTAATTAAAGGATGGATGACGCCGGGCGAATACATGGCGTTCTCCTCCCTTACATGGGCGCTGGCAATGCCGATGCAGATGCTTGGCCCGCTTCTTGCCGATCTTGAGCGCTATACCTCGGCGGGGCAGATGATCCGCGAAGTGGTTGAGTCGCCAAAGGGAATAAGCGATATGTCGGGAGCAATACAGCTGAGGCAAAGACCCAAGGGGAAATTAGAGTTCAGAGACATAAAACTCACTGTCAACGGAAATACAATCCTTGAAGATATTAATTTTATCGCGGAACCTGGTTCCACTGTCGGCATACTTGGCAGCACGGGATCGGGAAAAACCTCGCTTGTGAACCTGCTTATGCGCTTTTATGAGCCGGATTACGGCGCGGTTCTTTTGGACGGCGAAGATGTCAGGCGCTACACGCTATCGTCGCTAAGAAGGCAGATAGGGCTTGCGATGCAGGACGTGTTTTTGTTTTCCGACTCCGTAAAGGGGAACATAGCCTACGGCAGGCCGGAAATGGACGATACACACATTAAAAAACGCGCGGTACAGGCGGACGCGGATAATTTCATCAACGAAATGGTAAACGGCTACGAAACACTGGTAGGAGAGCGCGGTGTGGGGATTTCAGGCGGACAAAGGCAGAGAATCGCCCTTGCAAGGGCGCTTGCCATAGAGCCGGCGGTTCTTATATTGGACGACACCACATCATCGGTGGACAGCGAGACGGAACAGTACATTCAGGAACATCTGGAGAAACTGGAGTTTCCCTGCACAAAGATAATAATCGCGCAGAGGATATCGTCGTTCAGAAAGGCCGATCTAATCCTGGTCATGGATAAGGGGCGAATCATCGAAAGGGGGACTCACGAAGAATTGCTTGCCCTTCGCGGGTTTTATCATCATATCTGGTCGCTTCAATACAACGCCGGTCTTGACGCCCTGGAGGTGAAATAATGGCCTTCTCAAGTAAAAAACGCGAACAAAAAACCGCCAAAGAGCAGAACCGCTATGACATGGACGAATACCTTGATGAAAAGGTAAGCCTTTTTAACGTAAAGCGCGTTCTTGGCTATCTTGTAAAAGCAAAGGGCCATTTAAGGCTTGCGCTGATATTCAGCGTTTGCGCCTCGATCTCCGGCCTTGTGGGCCCGCTTTTTATAAAAACGGCGCTGGACGAAGCCGTCCCGAACAAAGACATCCACCAGCTGCTTTTAATGGGCGCGTACCTTACGGCGTCCATTGTCGTAAGCGTTGCCTTAAGCGCCGTGCGGAACATACTTGTCGCGAGGGCTGGCGCAGGCATTATCCACGACATACGCCAGGATTTGTTTGCGCATCTGCAAAAATTGGCTTTTAGTTTCTTTGACTCCCGCCCGCATGGGAAAATATTCGTGCGCGTTGTTCCCTATGTAAACAGCGTATCGGACGCGCTTTCCAACGGAATTATCAACTTTGTAATAGAGGTTTTAAACATTTTCTTTATCATATTCTTTATGTACAAAGTAGACCCCCATCTAGCGACAGTGACAGTCATCGGCCTTCCCCTGCTCGCCCTGTTTATCTGGACAATAAAACCCGCCCAGCGCAGAGCGTGGCAGGCTGTTTCAAACAAGAACTCCAATATAAACGCCTATGTGCAGGAATCCATAGACGGCGTAAGGGTAACCCAGGCTTTTGACAGACAGGATAAAAATCTTGACATAATGAACGACCTTACAAATCAACGCAACAGCGCATGGATGAAGGCGATTTATATTTCCAATACCGTATGGTTCTCCACGGAATCCATCAGCCAGCTTGTCTGGTCGTTTGTGTATATCATGGGCGTTTACTGGATGAACCCGATGGCGAGTTTCGGGATGCTGCTGGTTATGGGAAACTACGCGTGGCGCTTCTGGCAGCCTATTATCAATCTCGCCAATATCTACAATACGTTTATTACCGCTATGTCGTACCTTGACAGAATTTTCGATACAATAGCGGAACCCATTACAATCCAGGACATTCCCAATGCGGTGGAGTTTCCGTTTGTGCGCGGACACGTTGAGTTCAAGAACGTTAGTTTCAGTTATGACGGAGCCCGCAAGGTACTGAACAATGTTACCTTTGAGGGGCATCCAGGGGAAAGCATCGCCATCGTAGGGCCGACGGGAGCCGGAAAAACCACCATCGTGAACCTGCTCTCGCGTTTTTACAACATCGAGGAAGGGCAGGTTGTCATCGACGGCCAGGACATAATGAAGGTTACCCTGCACTCCCTTCGCAGTCAGATGGGAATAATGCTTCAGGACAGCTTTTTGTTTACAGGGACAATCGCCGACAACATCCGCTACGGGAAGCTGGACGCCACAGACGAAGAAATCAGCGCCGCCGCGAAGCTGATTGGCGCCAATCACTTTATAGAAAAACTACCCCAGGGGTATAACACGCCCATTACAGAGCGCGGCAGCGGCATATCCGCCGGCGAAAGGCAGCTTTTGGCTTTTACCCGCACCCTTATTTCCAACCCGCGCATCCTTATCCTCGACGAGGCCACAAGCAGTATCGATACCGGCACGGAACAGCTTGTCCAGCAGGGTATCCAAACGTTGATGAAAGGACGCACTTCCTTTATCATAGCCCACAGGCTTTCCACGATACGGCATTGCACCCATATAATGTTTGTCAACGACGGCCAAATTGTCGAAAGCGGCACACACGAGGAGCTTATGGCCCAACGCGGGAGGTATTACGATCTCTGCCTGGCCCAATACCAGCAGTAAAGAATCAGTACTTTAGGGTTGACTTTCAGAGAATTTACAGTAAAATTGTTGTATACTATAACCAATGCTAAATTTGGCTATTATATGCGGTACGCTTGACAGGGGGAGAAAATGGCAAAGACAGGCATAATTGGGTTTAAGAGATCCAGTTATTTAAGCCGTTCCTGGATGCTTTACGCAATGCTGGTGCTTCCGATGACTTTTTTTATCATTTTCCGTTACGTTCCCATGACCAACATAGTCATTGCCTTCAAGGACTACAATCTGTTCCAGGGGGTGTGGTCAAAAGGCTCCCCCTGGGTGGGTTTCAAGTGGTTCCAGCGGGCCTTCGAGTCCAGGGACTTCTGGAACGCCATTCGCAATACCCTGTGGCTCAACTTCCTTGATCTGGTGGTTGGCTTTCCGGCGCCCATTATTCTGGCCTTGATATTAAACGAACTTGTCTTCAAGACCTTCAAAAAAATTACCCAGACCGTCGTGTACCTTCCCCACTTTTTGTCGTGGATCATTATCTCAAGTATGGCTTCCAAGCTTCTGGCCCCCACCAGCGGCGTAGTGAATATACTCCTGGTAAATACCTTCGGGATCGGCCCTATTGACTTCCTCATGGACAAGGCCAAGTGGGTAATGACTTACGTAGCGTTCGGAGTATGGAAGGAAATGGGCTGGGGAACCATAATACACCTTGCGGCAATTACGGCGATCAACCCGGAGCTGTACGAAGCTGCGGAAGTTGACGGCGCGGGGCGCTGGAGGAAGCTCTGGCATGTTACTCTGCCGGGCATGCGCCCGACCATAGTGGTTTTGTTTATCATGAACATAGGCCGTATATTGGGAAGCGAGTTTGACCGCCCGTACACCATGATGAACAACATAGTAATGTCGGCGGCGGACGTGCTTTCAACGCTGGTCTACCGCGTCGGCATCCGATCTTTTCAATTTTCCTTTACCTCGGCCATCGGCCTTTTCCAGTCCGTAATTTGCGTTATATTCCTTATTACGGCAAATACCCTGGCAAGGAAATTCGGCGAGCGGGGCATTTGGTAAGGAGGCATCATGGTTAAGTCAAAATTAAGCAGAATAGGCGACTGGGGTTTTGTTATAGTATGTATAATTGTCATGCTGGTGTGCCTTTTGCCCATGGTGAACCTTCTTTCCCAGTCCCTAAGCAGTTCAGAGTCCATTATCAACCGCAAAGTAACCTTTTGGCCTGTTATCTACGATGAAGATACGCGCAGTTATGGTTTTGGGGCGACCCTGCTATCCTACAGATACGTATTTATGGACCCCAGCTTTTCGCGCGCCATGTACTGGACTGCGATCCTGACGGTTATTTGTACGATCTGGTCGCTAACCATGACCATACTTTGCGCGTATCCCCTTACCTACAGTTGGCTTAAGGGAAGAGGTATTATCAATACCATAATAATTTTTACCATGTATTTCGGCGCGGGAACCATACCGAACTATATATTGATGAAAAACCTGCACCTGCTCAACAATCCCCTGGTTCTAATCCTGCCGGGCTGTCTTGGTGTATTTAACATGATAATCCTGCGGAGTTTCTTTTATAGCATTCCCGACAGCCTGCGGGAATCCGCGGAAATAGACGGGGCCAACCCATTTTCCGTGCTGGTACGGATTTACCTTCCCCTTTCCACTCCCGTCCTTGCCACCCTTGCCCTGTTTTACGCGGTTGGCCGCTGGAACGGCTTTTCGGACGCCCTGCTGTACATCAACTCCGCGCCCCAGTACGTTCCGATCCAGCTCAAGCTCTACCAGCTTATGAACAATATGGCATCTATCGAAATGGCCACCCAGGAAATGGTTTCCGGGACGGTGCCGAAGGCATCGGACTCAATCAAGGCCGCGGCGATAATGTTTGCCACCGTGCCTATTCTGGTGGTGTATCCCTGGCTTCAGCGTTACTTTATCAAGGGCGTTACCATGGGAGCGATAAAAGAATAGTATAGATAAAGAAGGAATGGTTTTTGGGTTTTAAGCCACGCGTTGCGTGGCTATTAAATAACTTTTCGGGGGTTTTATATGAAAAGAATTATGGCAGTACTTGTCATCTTGCTGATGACAACTGCAATGGTGTTTGCGGGAGGCGGAAACCAGTCCTCAGCACCAGCGGCAAATTTGACATCCAGCGGCAAGCTTGTGGTTGAAATGTTTGACCGAGGCACCGACGGCGGAAGGTCGCCTGCGGCCGACAACGCTTGGACAAACTGGATTAAGGACAAGGTAAAGAAAGACTTGGGTATTGACGTTACTTTCCAGGCGGTAGGGCGCTGGTCGGAAAATACGGACATCGTGAACCTGATGGCGTCTGTAACAGCTCCTGACCTTTGTTATACATATAACAAAAACATGGTCGATAACTTCCGTACTTTGGGTGGTATTATGAACCTTGCTCCCTACATTGACACCTATCTGCCCGATGTTAAAAAACTGCTCGGCGCAGATACGGCGCTCCAGGGAAAAGATTTAATCAGGCGTGACGAAATCAACAACACCGGCGGGGCGATTTATGCCATCCCGAGCGCCCGCGTCGCCATTGCCCAAAGAAACATTTTTATCCGCAAAGACTGGCTTGAGAAGCTCGGTAGGGCGGTTCCGAAAAACATCACCGAATTCCATGACGCGCTTGTCGCGTTCCGCGACAATGCTAGCAGACTGGGAGTAACCAATGTTATACCGTACTTCCAGGGTTCCGACGCCCGCTGGGGCCTTGCCGACTTAATTAACAACAGCATTCCAAAGAATACTCCCGACAGGGATATATGGATAAATGGCATTGATCGTAACCTTGCTACGCCCGGAGTCAAAGAGGGCGTGAAATTGATGAACCAGTGGTACAACGAGAAGCTAATTTATCAGGATTTCCCGCTTGTGACAGTAGCCGAAGACGGCAATAACATCCTGAAAAGCGGCGTTGCCGGCGCGTTTGGCGCGAACTGGGACCTCCCATACAGGACGGACTACAGTATCAACGCGGATCTGGCGAAAAACGTGCCTGGCGCGTCGTTTATCGCGATAGACCTCGGACTAAACGGCAAGGCCGTAATGGATAAGGTCGGTTTGTGGATATTCATTCCCAACTTCTCCAAGAGCCAAAAAGAGGCCCTGCAGTACCTTAACTGGCTCTCCAAGTTTGAAAACTTGAACTACCTTCAGATCGGGGAACGGGGCAGGAACCACAACCTTGTAGACAACGTTCCCCAAGTAGTCCCAGTCACCGGCGCATGGATTCAGAACTCCGCGCAGAACATCGACATAACAATGCCGATAAACGGCGTTTGGCTGTCAAGTAACGATGCCGATAACGCCAAAGTACTCGCGCTGACCTACCCGGGTACTCCCCAGGCGACTATTGTAGAAGCCTACCAGATTTCCGTTAAAGACGGGCGCGCTCCGATTGTCCGTCCCTTCGTAGCAACGGTAACTCAATACTCTCAGGTCATAGTTGATAAGGGTGACGCGCTTATCGCCCAGGCTATAAGGGCTCCCGTGGCGCAATTTGAATCTACCTGGACATCAGGATTTAACGATTGGCTATCTTCGGGCGCTCAGGCAGTAATTGACGAAAGAACAAAAGCATGGCCTGCCGGCACCAAGTAAAAAAAGCCGCTTACATGTAAGCGCAGTGAGAGAGTTTTGGAAAAAGCCTGACCGCTTGTTAGTGGTCAGGCTTTTTTATGCGATATAAATGGAGCCTGCTAATTAGAGTCCGATGACGCAGTGACAGGTTCATCCGGGTCTGTTATGCCTGCCGCCTTCATGTACCGCGCCCGTTCCTCCATACTTTTAAAATTAACCGGACGAAATTCAGAGAGCTGTTTTTCCGTAAGCAAAGGGCAATCAGGGTCATAAGTATAGGGGCGTTTAGCCGCAGCCTCTATTTCCGCTTTCATCTCCGCCTTTTCTTCAGGGGTTAACTCTGTGCCACCCGTGTATCTCACTATTGCCATTATATATCCTCCGTTCAAAAGGCTCCGCAACGCGGGCCGATATTATACGTGTAACGTCACCACGCTCCATATAAACTACAAAAAGTACATCATCAACAAAACCATAGTTTGCCAGCGATCTTCGGTATCGCTTGAATCATCGTCATGGCGCCACATACGGCTATAATCAAGAAAGACTTGCCTTGCCGTCTTAAAATGGACACCATGTCTTTCAAAATTTTCCCGCTCTTTTTCCGGGTCCCATTCAAATAGCAAGTCCATCGTAGCATATACGGCCTCAGCCTGCAATGCGCTTCGAAATCTTGGGCAAAATATGACAGATATAATTGATTTATAGGAAGGATGTAAAAAATTAGTTATTACGGAATAATCAGCTTAACACCATGTCCGATCGCCGCTAATTTGCTTCCTGAGCGTCCGATGACGCAGTGACAGGTTCATCCGGGTCTGTTATGCCTTCTGCCTTCATGCGCCGAGCGCGTTCCTCCAATGAAATACCGCCGACCGGATGCCAGTTAATAAATTCTTCCAGGGTTAGTTTTTCACATCCAGGATCAAAAGCGGCGTGTCTTTTTTGGGCCGCTTTTAATCGTTCTATCTTCTCAGGAGAATAATCAGAGAGCTTTCTTGGCTCTAACGAAGTCAGAGGGCAATCGGGGTCATAAGTATAGGGGCGTTTAGCCGCAGCCTCTATTTCCGCTTTCATCGCCGCCCTTCTTTCAGGGGTTAACCCTTCGCCAGCCCTGTGTCTCACCATCGCCATAATATATCCTCCGTTCAAAAGGTTCCGCTACGCGGGCGGATATTATACGCGTAACGTCTCCGCGCTCCGTATAAACTACAAAAAGAACATCGTCAACAAAGCCAATGGTTTGCCAACGATCTTCATCATCGCTTGAATCATCGTCATGGCGCTCCTTGCGGTTGTAATCAAGAAAGACTTGTTCCGCCGTATCAAAATAGACGCCATGCTCTTTGACATTTTCCCGCTCTTTTTTCGGGTCCCATTCAAATAACATATCCATCATAACATATATGGCATCAGCCTGCAATGCGCTTCGAAATCCTGGACAAGATATGACAGATATAATTGATGGGGAAAGACTAAAACTTTACCTGATTTATCAACGAGTATAGCAAAACAAGTCAAATTTCTATAACATATACCAACAAATGAGGTCTATATGAAAAAAAACTATCCTTCATTCCTATTTACCAGCATATTTGCCGCCCTGCTATTGGGGGTGGTTTTATTAATTGTTGGCTGTCTCTCCTCTGGCCCGAAAATAAGCCGGGACGATCTTCAAACCCTAATCAGCCGCGCGGAGGCCGCCAAAACAGGAATAAAAACCAGCGGCGGAAACGGGGCTGAATACGGTTCCGGTGATACATGGGTTCCGGTTAATGTATTGAACGAACTCGATTCAAAAATCAACGCGGCAAAGACAGCCAGAAGCATTGCCGCCACCTATAACGATTTGGGAGAAGCTCTGGCCAAATTCGTCCGCTACCAGTTGCCCGGCGGCAGTAACCCTTATGAGGGGGCGTATCCGGGGGATGAAAACCCACAGGTTGTCTTTTTTGAGGACAATTTCGCCGGTAACGCGAATAATTGGGCCATTTATGGAGATTCTTGCGGGGATAGCCGTTTCCGCAACGACGATCCCAAAAGCACGGCGGCCTGGGAAAATGTGTTTGGCGGCGGCAAATTTAAGCTGAATGTCGCGTTTACAGGGCCTTCGACAAGCTCCTATTACGGGGTGCCCCTGCAATACAACCTACCGACTCAGGTTGATTTGACCAAAGCAACCTGGGTCAGCTTTGATTTCATTTACCCGCAAGACAGCTCAGGCAAGTTTATGAGGCTTAGATTGTACACGACAAGCGAAGGAACCCGTGCCGAACAATACGTAAGGCCGGGCAGTCTGGATTACGAAAACGACCCGGTGGTTGGAACGTACAAGGGGGTTACGTACCGCACAAAGACCTTTGTCATGAAATTCGCGGTAACCACTGGCACAACGAATTACTTTAAGCTCGATTTTCACAGCGAAGCGACACCCAACTACGAAACCGCCGTTTTTATTGCTAACTTAAAGGTGATTCAGGAACTCCAGTCGGAAAACCCGATTGGGTCTGTGGTATACACAAACCTCGCGGATAAGGTCCCGTCCCTGGCAGAAAGGTACAAGGACATGTTCATGATTGGCTCAACCAATTTTGTCAACGCTCCTTACTATATAAAACACGTGAATACCACCACCCACGGCAACGAGCTAAAGCCCGGTTCCATTCATCCCAGGGGCCCAGCTTTTCTGGTCGATCCCGGCACTCCTTACGGAGACCGATTTGCCGCCCAAAGGCCCGACGCGCAAAGGTCCGAATGGGAATTTACAACTGCGGACAACCAATTCGGCGATGCGAGGAGCCATAACTTTAACTTACACGGCCACACACTAGCGTGGTTCAGCCAGTCCGCCCAATGGATGGTGAATACGGTACCCTCAGGCATAACCGGTGGGGAATTTAACCCCCAGGGTAATTATATTTCGCGGGGAACCAGTCCCGGCCCTTCCGGCGATGCCAATGGCACGGTTCAGGTGGACAAAGAAACCGCGCGAAGGGCTTACTACGATCACATTGTTTACGCCATGCGTCATTATTCCTCGGACGATCCGCGTTACGCAGGTTCCCGCCTGAATAATCCGAACACTGCGGGGATTTTCCCCCTGGCCTCCTGGGACGTGATAAACGAAGAGCTAAATGAAACGCGACATTCCTCGGTTATTCCCGCGCAGCCAGACGAGTGGAAAACCACGCTGCGGAACACTTCCTGGCTCCGCGCCATGACAGGAGACGCGTGGGACGATCTCAGCCAGCACTATGTGTACCTTCTATTTAAGTACGCCCACATTGCCGTTCCCAATGCCCGTATGGCGGCCAAGTACAAGGCCAATTACGCCGCCCTGCCAGCATATCTGAAGCTGGACAACCACGATGAAGGGGGCAGCATCGACAAATTTGTCGTCGCCAGGCCGCCTGTACTGTATTACAACGATTACGGCCTTAACAGCGCCACCAAAGCCAAAGCCGCGTACAACATGATCAAGGAACTCAATACCTTGTGGCTTAAGGATACCCTCTACGACGGCAGGCCCCTAATCGAAGCCATAGGTTTCCAGGGCCATTATTCCGTTAGCAAAACGCTGGAAAAGGAAGTCCGCTCCAGCCTGGAATTGTTCAAGGGCCTTATCGACACAGGCCTTCTCACCGCCATAGGTATTTCAGAGCTCGACATGGTCTGCGGAGAAGGCGCTCCCGGCGGCGCGGTTGTAGGGGCGAACCTCCCGAATCAGAAACAGGCCGATGCCGTGGGCTACCAATTTGCCCTGCTCTACAAGCTCTTTGCCGAATATTCCAAATACATTGAGCGTGTTACCACCTGGGGCATCCTGGAACCGGCCTGGAACAACCACCTGATCTTCTTCAGAACCCTTGAGGGACAGACCTACGCTACCCCCGGCTATTGCGGCGCCTACGATCCGGATCGCTACATGGCCGGACACACATATCTGGAGGAGTATTTTAAGGGAACGAATTAGGGAAAAACAACAATTTTTTCCCATTGACATTCATGAAAATGACCGATAATACAATATATGAAGCGAGATATCCGCGGTAAAGATTATGTAGGATGCTTAACCCAAATACTCTCAATCGTAACGGGTATTATCGCAATAATTGTTTTTGTTCATCAATGTAAGGGAGGGTGAAAAATGATGTTATTGGTTGCGGGAATTGTGTTGCTTGTCTCTGGTATTGTAGGAATGATTTTACAAATTCAGAACATGAGAGAAAAGTTGGATCTTACAAAAGTAACAGGCATAGCCCATTTGCTGATTTCAGGTAAGAGGGAACCCAAAAAGCCGGAAAACATCAGCCCGACAGTTTCCGGCTTGTAATGTTATATCTCGCCTTCACCTAATGCCCACACTATATATTAAGCGTGGAGGGAGAGATCATTCACCTATGTCGATTTGCGTACAACAAGGTTTGTGGGCAACAGCAAAGTTAATGCGTTTTCTTCCTGCCTTGCGGTTTGATTTACAATCATTTCCACTGCGCGGTATCCCATGGCGTGTTTTTGAACATTCATCGTTGTAAGCTGCGGGTTTGTATAGGCGGCAATTTCAATGTTGTCCATGCTGATAACCGCCGTATTGCCGGGTACAGCGATGCCTTGTTCATGCAGGTAAAGGAGAATCCCCAAAGCAACCTCGTCTGAACCGGCAAAGACGGCCTTTGGCAGGGTCTTCCGGTCTTTATGCAAAGACTGAACCACGTTATATCCGGTTTCCATATCATAAGCATAGGCAATGTAAAGGCCGGATATATTAAGACCCCTTTCGACAAAGGCCTGCTTAAATCCGGAAATTCGTTGATCGGACTGGCCGATATAAACTATATCCTTGTAGCCCTGTTCAAAAAGATAATTCGTTACCTGAAGCGCGGCGGCCTGCCGATCAATCGATACCGAGGAAAGCCCCGGCGCCTGCCAATCTATGCATACAATCTGCTCGATCTGCGCCTGTACCCGTTCAAGAAGCTTCCAGTCTTCGGGGGCGGCAAGGCATTTATCAATGGCTAAAAGCAACAGCCCGCATATTTCCTCTGAATGGATCAGTTGATTGAAAATGACAGGATCTTTTAACTCATCATAAAACCTGATAAACCGGATATGGAAACCCTTTTCATGGGCTGCGGAATATATGCCCGAAAGTATCTCCGTATAATAAGGACGCATAAACATTTTTTCATAACGCAATACTACTCCGATATGCCTGTCGGCAAGAACGCCCTGATTTCCCATGCTCAACGCCTGGGCGAACTTATTTGGACGGTATCCCAGCTCGTCGATGGCGCTAAGTATTTTTTGGCGGGTTTCAGGCGCGACTGTACGGTTGCTGCCGTTTAGGACATAAGAGACCAAACTGCGCGTTACCCCGGCGTGACTGGCAACATCGTCTTGAGTTATTTTAGTTTTTGGATGTTTTTTGCCCGAATTACCCATGTTTGCTTAGTATAATCAGAGGATACCAGCATTTTACTATATGCGGGCTTTTTATTCAACAAGCCGTTTACTAAACTGAATTAAGAATTGTTACAGGGGAAGCATGTTTACACGAGTCTTACGTTGATCAATTGTAACCAGCGCCCCCTTGTCAATGTCGGCAGCTAGCAGCTTAATCGCGTTCAACATTAAAGCACCGATTCTGTCATATCCAAGAGCGCCGGTTCTCATTTGAATAACACTCGGTTTCTTGTCCTGAGTAAGGGCAAGAATATATCCAAAGTCAAGATCATTGGTCAGGACAGTAAAATCAAACTCTTTGGCGTATATCATTATTTCGGAATCAGGGGCATTTGGGGAACCGATTAATGACCAGTGTACTGCTTCTATACCGTTTCCGCGGTCAAAAAACCAGCCCACTTCGGAGAAAGATTCATGTCAACAAGGATTTTCATACTTCGGCGAGGGTAACCTCATGCCATTGGGAAATAGCGGCGGCATACCGCAACGCCTGCATAATATCTTCCTTTTCAAGGTAGGGATAATCAGAGAGAAGCTCTTCTTTGCTGACCCCCTCGCCAATCTGACCAACGATCATACCAACAGTTACCCGCATACCGCGAATACAGGGCTTTCCTCCCATAATGGCAGGGTTCTGGGTTATCCGGTCAAAATTTTCATCGAACATAACTCAAACATAACTTAAAAATAGGTAAAAAACAAGTTTTCATCACGGAAATCAATTTTCATGTTCATTATAAGGGATAGACACCATATGCATTAATTTAAAAATTTTTTACCACAGAGAATCTATGATTTAGATTGTCGGGGAAAAGTGGTATTCTGGCCCGACGGGGCCAGGGGGCCGGTGGCAGGTTGTTACGTGCCGGAAGGAAACCGGAGCAATCCGGGGAACCTTGACACAGAGAATAGCTTTATCCCGGCCACCGTAAAGAAAGATGCGGCGGCCCGTCGAACAGGCC
>Ga0268262_10000105_pt1 | contig 103266 bp, 101 predicted proteins | sample TergutNc150P3_FD_190354 | JGI IMG/M metagenome (GOLD analysis project Ga0268262, IMG submission 190354) | Nasutitermes corniger P3 segment gut microbial community from laboratory colony in Florida, USA - Nc150 P3 (SPAdes) (version 2) | ecosystem: Host-associated > Arthropoda: Insects >... | reverse complement strand
CATAATACTTACCCTCTGCATTTATTTTATTTACGAGTTCCAATAAAAGGGTTGTCTTTCCGCTCTGCCGAGCAGCGTGTATAACAAAATAATGCTCTTGCTCTATTAAATTCATCAGTTCTTTGCCCATACCCCGCAAAGGGTCAAGCATATAATGCTTGGTTGAATTGCAGGGACCAGCTATGTTGAAGTATTTTTGCGGCATCAATAGTAAGATAGAAAAAATCACTCTAATACTACTATCTATCGGGCTGGCTAAAAATGGGTTTTAAATGGATAGGTTCAATTCTGCGTTTATTATATTATAATCAATATGACAAATTATATTGCAAGTGTAAAACGCCCTACTCTGATTCTTTTTATTATCTTATTTTTAACCCTTTTTATAGTGTCTATTGTTGCAAATTATTTTATCAATTTTTCTGTACGTGCAATGGAACACAATATGGAGTACCGCATGATTTCTGTGGCTGAATATTTGGCAAGCACTATAAGCATAGAGGAACTGGATAAATATCAGAAAAAAGAAGATATGGAACTTCAATCTTACAAAGATTTGCGCGTAAAACTTCTGGAATTTTCCAAGAAAGCCGATGTTCTATACGTGTATTTTATACGCCCTATGCTGGATACAAGGCAGTTGCAGTATATAGTGGATAATGATTTCAATGAAAAAACACGGGTTGGTTTAGATACTCCGCCCTTTGAGTCGCATACCATATCTTGGATAGCACCTGTGTTTGAGGAGGGACGATCCATGTATTCCGGCTTAGGTCACTACACTCCTAACTGGGAAGGACTGCTATCTGGCTACGCGCCCGTTTTTGACAGCGAAGGCAATGTTAAAGCGATTGCAGGAGTGGATATAGAAGACAATGATATTCTATTTGCAAAGCGGATGGTATCCATTCTTACTATGATTCAGATTATTTCTGTGGTACTTGTATTTATGAGCGGATTATTATGTCTTATGGAAATGAATAAAGCTAGTGAAGCCAAAGCCAAATTTTTGGCAAAGATGAGCCACGAGATAAGAACTCCAATGAACGCTATAGCTGGCATGGCAGAACTGGCTCTGCGCGAGGACAAACTAGACCTTGCCCGCGAGCGTATTATAACTATTAAGAGAGCAGGGGCACATCTTTTATCCATAATCAACGACATTCTGGACTTTTCAAAAATTGAAAACAAAAAATTGGATATAATTCCGAGCGATTATTCATTTTCATCTCTGCTCAACGACGTACTCAACATTATCAAAATAAGGATTGCGGATTCGGGACTGAGATTTGATGTAAATATAAACAGCGATATACCGAACTCTCTTTTTGGAGACGAAAAAAGAATAAGGCAAGTGTTGCTCAATGTGTTGGACAACGCCGTGAAATACACTAAAAAAGGCTTTATCTCCTTTTCTGCAAGCGGAGAAATAAAAGAAAATACAGTTCTTTTAACCATAGAGGTTGCAGATAGCGGCATAGGCATAAAACCAGAGGATTTGAAAAAACTGTTCAGCGAGTTTGTCCGAGTGGATATGGAGTACAAAAAAGGCATTGAGCACACAGGGCTTGGGCTTTCCATAGCGAAAAATCTCATTAAAATGATGAACGGGAATATAAGCGTTAAATCGGAATATGGCAAAGGCAGCACATTCACCATTAAATTGCCGCAGAAAATAAGTTCCAATGAATCTTTTGATTCCATTAAAGACGAGGTTATAACAGTTAAATTCAATGCCCCAAACGCAAAAGTCCTTGTTGTTGATGACATTGATGTAAATTTAGAGGTGGCAAAAGGCTTGATGCAACCTTACAAAATGCAGGTTGATTTGTGCATGAGCGGTGCAGAAGCAATTGAAATGGTAAAGGCAAACAATTACGACTTGGTATTTATGGACCATATGATGCCAGAAATGGGCGGCGTTGAGGCTACAAAGCTCATTAGGGAAATGGCAAAAGAAAATCCGCATTATGCAAATTTGCCGATTATCGCACTAACCGCCAACGCCGTTTCGGGCGTAAAGGAGATGTTTTTAGAAAATGGCTTCAATGATTTTTTGTCTAAGCCTATAGACATTGTTAAACTGAATTCCATTTTGGAAACGTGGCTGCCAGAGGAAAAACTTATCCATTTTTAATCTTCTCCATCAAAGCGTCTATCATAGCTACAGCTTCTTCGTGTTCTCCAAATAAAATTTTCTGCAAAATATTTTCAACGCTATCACCCACGTCTGCTGCCTGCGTAAATGCTTGCAAAGAGTTAGCTGCCTCTTCAATGACATCGGAATCAAAAATATCAATCGCTTCCCTTAGCTTATTAAGCCTGCTTTTCAGAATTTCAAAATCAACCGAACTTTCTTGTTCATCTTTCTTGTTCGCTAAAAGAACTTTGTTTATATTATTTAAGAGAGTTTCTAAAGCAATTAAAAACTGGGCGTTGTGCAGTTTAATGTATGTAAAATCCTCTCGGTTCCCTGCCATTTCCAAAGACTTTGCTATTTCTGATAAATCCAAAGCTCCTATGCTTGCGCTTGCGCTTTTCAATGCGTGGACATAAGTGGTGTATAAAGAGAAGTTATCTGTTTCCAAGCATTCTTTGATCTCTTTGATTTTTTTAAACCCATCTTTGTGGAATGCCTCAAGTGTTTGCATATATAACTCAAGGGTTCCGCCAACCATAGCAATGCCTTTATTGACATCAATTCCATCAATTTTGATTTTTACATAACTACTTTCGTCAATGCCAGGTATTTTATGTGCGGTCTCCGTTGCTTTTTCTTGTTTTTCCTTTGATAGCCATTTTTCCAGAATGGAATTCAATTTAATGGTGTCTATGGGTTTTGACAAAAAATCATTAAAGCCATTTGAGAGGAACATTTCCTTTGTACCAGAAACAGCATTAGCAGTTAACGCGATAATCGGCAGATTTGCGTGCGTTTTCCTTATGAGCTTCGTGGCTTCAATGCCGTCCATTTCTGGCATCATGTGATCCATAAATACCAAGTCGTAACTATTTGCCTTCACCATCTCAATTGCCTCTATTCCACTCGTGCACAAATCAATCTGCATTTTATAGGGCAGCATCAAGCCATTGGCAACTTTTAGATTAGTATCAATGTCGTCCACGATGAGAATCTTAGCTTTAGGTGCAATAAACCGTGCCGTAATACTCTCATTTGTGCTATAGGAGAAATTGTCGGATGTGCCGTTCAATATATTTGCAACAGATATGGAATACACTGGCATAGCCAATACATTCAAATTCATATCTGCCGTAGCATTGCCAAACTCTGTCAGCACAACTATTTTGGCTTTGGGTTTAAGTTCCTCCATTATTGCTTTGGCATTTTCCAGCAGGTAATAAGAAACGAACAAAAATGTATAATCTTTGGATTTCAACTTCTCACGTAAATCCTCGTCATTTTCGGCACGTTCACATTCCACTCCAAAATTATCCACGGTGCAGACTATAGAATCTGCGTATATTTCATTATGCTCATAAACAAGAACGTTTATCTCTTCTGGTTTTTCAACTGATGCCAAAGGCTCAGGCGAGCATATTTTCTGCGATATGGTAATGGTGAATGTGCTGCCTTGACCATATTCCGACTGAACGCTTATATCTCCACCCATAGCATTTACAAGCCTTTTCGTTATGGCAAGCCCAAGCCCTGTACCTTCAACGTTTTTGCGAGATGCCAAATCAATCTGTACAAATTCACCGAATAATTTCTCTAAATCTTCCTGTTTTATTCCACTGCCGCTGTCTGTGACATCTATGGTCAAGAGAGCCATGTCTTCGGTTATCTCTCCGCTCACGGAAAAGGATACAAAGCCTTTTTTTGTGTATTTCGCAGCATTGCTCAGTACATTGAGTAATATTTGCCTTATTCTGGTCTCGTCTCCAAAAAGAGAATTTGGGATTTTACAATCTATATTCACAACAAAACTGAGATTTGAATCCACAACTTTCATCTTTATAATGCTAATCACATCGTGCACCAGCGATGAAAACTGGTAATTGCCTGGGATTATTTCCAATTTTCCGCTTTCAATTTTTGAAAAGTCCAAAATGTCGTTGATTATGGATAAAAGATTAGTGCTCGCCTGTTTAATGGTCACTATATGCTCGTGAACGGAATCGTTCATATTTTCCCGCAGGGCAAGTTCCGCCATTCCTATTATCGCGTTCATAGGAGTGCGAATTTCATGGCTCATCTTAGCAAGAAATTCGCTCTTGGCATTTGAAGCGGCTTTTAGGTCTTCCATTATTTTGTACAAAGGATTTAGAAGCCCTAAAATAAATATATTGAATATCACAAAAATTATGGCTATTATCACCATCACAGCTATAAATAACACCGTCATATTAGTTTTATAATCGCTTATGCTGTCTGGCATCAACGCCACGGAATACCACCCGAGCAAAGGAATTGTGCCCAAGGCAATTCTCCCTAATTTGGTATCTAAAGTTTGCACTTCTTTTGGTTTAAGAGTTTTTGCGCGGGCAACAATATCCAAACCTATTTTGTTCAACTCTTCGTTGATATTTTTTTTAGTAGTTACAAGTTCAATATTTCTCGCTCCGGTAATTTCTCCGGCGGCATTAAAAAAATAAAAATCCTCATCACCGGTGTTGTCTTCGTACACATTATTTACAAATGATGAAAGATTTATGCCTGTTCCCAAAATACCAATGGGTTTGTGCTTGCTGTCAAAAACCGGTGCATTTATCCATAGATTGGTCACCTTAATATCTGGATTGTAGTTGATATTAAAATTATATTTCTCAGTTTCGTTAAGGGTCATTAAATACCAGTAGTTTTTTGGGTCTTTTGCGTCCACATAATAAGGTTTGTTGTCGTCTGAATAGAAAATCCTGTCTTTATCGTTCACCCAAAAAACCGAGTTTGCCGCAAACGCTTTGCGATAAGCCGCTATTTCCTCAAAAGCTATTTTTCTCAATTCGTGATTTTCCGGATCAGCAAAATATTTTTGTATCAAAGGTGAACTGGTCATTTTAAGAGCGATGCCTATTTCGCCATTTACCGAGGTTTCCAACTTTATCCGCTCAATTTTCAGTATTTGAGTCAGCTCATTGCCCTTGTTTGTTCTTATAATCTGCTGCATTATAAGAACAAAAGTTACGCTTCCCCCCACAAGAACTAGCAAAAATAAAACAATGGAAAAGATTACAAACCTGCTCATCAGAGGTATCTTCTTGATATCGTACAATTTTATGGGATTTAGCTTAACCATACTTCAAATCCTTTTTCATCAAAGCGTCTATCATAGCTACAGCTTCTTCGTGTTCTCCAAATAAAATTTTCTGCAAAATATTTTCAACACTCTCACCCACGTCTGCTGCCTGCGTAAATGCTTGCAAAGAGTTAGCTGCCTCTTCAATGACATCGGAATCAAAAATATCAATCGCTTCCCTTAGCTTATTAAGCCTGCTTTTCAGAATTTCAAAATCAACCGAACTTTCTTGTTCATCTTTCTTGTTCGCTAAAAGAACTTTGTTTATATTATTTAAGAGAGTTTCTAAAGCAATTAAAAACTGGGCGTTGTGCAGTTTAATGTATGTAAAATCCTCTCGGTTCCCTGCCATTTCCAAAGACTTTGCTATTTCTGATAAATCCAAAGCTCCTATGCTTGCGCTTGCGCTTTTCAATGCGTGGACATAAGTGGTGTATAAAGAGAAGTTATCTGTTTCCAAGCATTCTTTGATCTCTTTGATTTTTTTAAACCCATCTTTGTGGAATGCCTCAAGTGTTTGCATATATAACTCAAGGGTTCCGCCAACCATAGCAATGCCTTTATTGACATCAATTCCATCAATTTTGATTTTTACATAACTACTTTCGTCAATGCCAGGTATTTTATGTGCGGTTTCCGTTGCTTTTTCTTGTTTTTCCTTTGATAGCCATTTTTCCAGAATGGAATTCAATTTAATGGTGTCTATGGGCTTAGACAAAAAATCATTAAAACCATTTGAGAGGAACATTTCCTTTGTACCAGAAACAGCATTGGCAGTTAACGCGATAATCGGCAGATTTGCGTGCGTTTTCCTTATGAGCTTCGTGGCTTCAATGCCATCCATTTCTGGCATCATGTGGTCCATAAATACCAAGTCGTAACTATTTGCCTTTACCATCTCAATTGCCTCTATTCCACTTGTGCACAAATCAATCTGCATTTTATAGGGCAACATCAAGCCATTGGCAACTTTTAGATTAGTATCAATGTCGTCCACAACAAGGACTCTTGCGTTTGGAGCATTGAATCCAACTGTTATGTAATTGTCTTTAATAGAATCAAAAGATTCATCGGAACTTATTTTCTGTGGCAATTTAATGGTGAATGTGCTGCCTTTGCCATATTCAGATTTAACGCTTATGTCTCCACCCATAGCATTTACAAGCCTTTTCGTTATGGCAAGCCCAAGCCCTGTACCTTCAACGTTTTTGCGGGAAGCCGAATCAATCTGCACAAATTCACCGAATAATTTCTCTAAATCTTCCTGCTTTATTCCACTGCCGCTGTCTGTGACATCTATGGTCAAGAGAACCGTGTCTTCGGTTATTTCTCCGCTCACGGAAAAGGATACAAAGCCTTTTTTTGTGTACTTCACGGCATTGCTCAGTACATTGAGCAATATTTGCCTTATTCTGGTTTCGTCTCCAAAAAGAGAATTTGGGATTTTGCAGTCTATATTTACCACAAAACTGAGTTTTGAATCCACTATGCGCATTCTGATAATGTTCACCACATCGTGTATTAGAGAGGAAAACTGGTAGTTGCTAGGGCTTATTTCCAGTTTGCCACTCTCTATTTTTGAAAAGTCCAGAATGTCGTTGATTAAGGATAAAAGATTGGCTCCGGCTTTTTTGATTGTGATAATATGCTCGCGAGCAGCATCTGATATGTACTCGCGCAATGCCATTTCTGCCATTCCTATTATCGCGTTCATAGGCGTTCTTATTTCGTGGCTCATATTCGCCAAAAATCTTGACTTGGTTTCATTGGCCTTTTTCGCTTTGATTTGCGCTTTTTCTGCATTGCGAGCTTCTATGCGAAAAGAGACAAGGTTTAGCAAAGCGCTTATGAATACAAACACCACGGAAATAATTTGAACTATCGTAAGAATGGATATCATTTGCCTTGCAAATGCAATATCACTATCTTTTATATCCACTCCGGCAATTGCTTTAACATTGCCTTCGCTGTCAAAAACAGGAGCAAAGCTGTTCAGCAGCCCTTCCCAGCCTGGAGTGTAATAACCTAAGCCAGAATATTTGGATTGCCCCTTTTCAAACACAGGCACCATCCATGGGGTGTCGTGCGAATTAAAGGGCGGAGTATTCAAACCAACCTGCGTTTCTTCGTTGAAATCATTATCCACTATATACTGCATATACGGCATTGAATCCTGCAAAGGGCGTATAAAATACACGTATAAAACATTGTTTTTTTTGGAAAATTCCAGCAACTTTTCGCGCAAATCCTTGTAAGATTGAAGTTCCATATCTTCTTTTTTCTGATATTTATCCAATTCCTCTATGCTTATAGTGCTTGCCAAATATTCTGCCACAGAAATCATACGGTATTCTATGTTCTGTTCCATTGTATGTACAGAAAAATTGATAAAATAATTTGCAACAATAGACACTATAAAAAGGGTTAAAAATGAAATAAAGAAAAAACTCAAAATAAAACGTTTTAATTTTTCTCTTAGCTTTGCAAGTGTTTTTTTATCATATTATAAATTGTTTCCATATTTGAATTTATTTGCTATGTTATTAAATTCATCAGAAACTTCAAGAAACAAATCAACTAAGGCTGGTTCAAAATGAGTCCCCTTGCCAGCCAAAATTATATTAACAGCCTCCTCGTGAGAAAAAGCCTTTTTATAGGGGCGTTCCGAAACAAGCGCATCATAAACATCCGCAATAGCCATTAATCTGCCTTGAAGCGGAATTTCTTCGCCTTTCAACCCTCTCGGATAACCAGAGCCGTCCCATTTTTCGTGGTGAGTAGCGGCAAAAATTCCAGCGTGTTCCAAAAAAGCTCTCTCCGATGTACGTTTCTTAATTTTCTCAATTATTGTTTCCCCAGAAATGGTGTGTTTCTTGATTTCTTCAAACTCTTCGGATGTCAGTTTGCCGGGATTCTGCAAAACACTATCTTTTACAGATATTTTTCCCACATCGTGCAATTGCGCCGATTGCAACACCAATTTCAAATCCCATTCGGATATTCTCTCTTTTAGCAAGTCATGTGCCTGCATTGCGTTTATCAAGGCGCTCAAATAATGAGTTGTTCTTTCTATATGCCCACCGGTGATATCGTCTTTGCATTCCACGAGTTCCGCCATAGTTTTAAGTATGGCACTTTGAAGTTCCAATACGGATTTAGTTTTTTTCTCCACCATCTCTTGCAGATTTTTATTATAATTTGCAAGCTCCAAATGTGTTTCTATGCGTTTGAGCAAAAGAGAGGGGGAAAATGGCTTGGTTATGTAATCTATAGCACCAAGCGAAAGCCCCTCTAGCTCGCTATCCCCATCGTTTTTTGCAGTTAAAAAAATAACTGGAATACCCTTGGTTTCTTTTTTGCTTTTTATGATTTTTATAACTTCATAGCCGTTCATCCCTGGCATTTCAACATCTAAAAGAATTATATCTGGAATACTCTTTTCAAGTGTTTTCAAAAGAGCAGCACCAGAATTCATAGTGAAAACTTTATAATGGCTGATAAGAACATTTTTGCCGAGTGTCAAATTCGTTGCATTATCGTCAACTAAATATATAATTTTTCGTTCTTCGGACATATTAGGCATTACAAGTAATAATAATACTTAAATTTTTGACCTTTTGCAAGGGGTATAGCACAGATAGCACTGATTCCAGCACGAAATGCAAGTTTTTAATAGTCTCCTCACCTATCAATGGCGATTGAACCTGATGCTACCCAGCCTTTTACATTGTCAGATTTCACAGGAGTCCAGTCGTTGCGTGGCTCGCCCAATATGGTTAAGTTGTCGCATTGTTTCAATAGCTTTAAGTTCTTGCTGTCTGTGGCAGGTTTTTCACGCAAGATTAGGTTTTTTGCTGTTACCGTTGGCTGTCATTTTGGTTGAATTTCCGTCTTGGCAATTTTTGCTACGCTTTTGGCAAATTCTAAAAATATTTTAGCATCTTCCTCGCTTGGCAACACTTCACCGCTAAAAAGAGCAACATCTGTCGGGTAACGAGACTCTATATATAAATCACAAAGTTCATTCAGCAAAGTTTCGTCTAATTCCAAATCCTTATGTTCTTTTAACTCATTATATAATTTAAGCAAATTATGTGTCTTTTGAATTGGAATTTTCAACTCAAAAAGAACAGCTTTCAAATACTTCTCAATAGCCTGCTGGCAAAGAAAGGCAACTTCGCCAGTAAATTCTGCATTGGCAGATATAAGTTCCGCAGCCCCTAAATCTTTGTCTGCAAAAAATATCCAAGGATTTTCGATTTTATTGCTTTGCATAAAGCTCAATTCCAGTATTCTTAATTTCTCTAATAAAATCGCTCTCTTTTTTATCTAAGTACTCAAACTCTCCTCTTGAATAAACCACTATATCCATAGCAAAATCCTTGCGAATTTCGCGAATGGATTTATTTATAGGATGCTTTCTATCCAGCCTCTCTCTACAAGTCATTGCAAACTCATCTGTATCTAAAATAACAACCAAATCTATATCGCTATCTTCGTTTGCTGTGCCTCTGGCATAAGAGCCGAATAAGATAATTTTATAGATATTCAAACCTATAAGGCATTGAACTATTTTGGATATTACATCAGCGGATAGAGACATATTGAATAATATAGAAAACTGCCTTAAACATTCACCATAACATAAATTGTAAATACACTCTCAGTTTGTTCCATAGAAATATGACCGCCATAACGCTCTGCAACTGCCCTAACGCTCTTTAAGTTAGAGTTTTCGTTATTCACGCCGTCAAAGCTGTTTTTTACTCTTATCGCCATACGCTGCCCATCTGTTTTTATAGCCAAATATATTTCTCTGCCCTTATCCAGTTTCTTGCAGGCTTCTATAGCATTTTCCAGTAGGTTGCATAAAATTATGCAAATATCATAACGTGGTATGGAAAGCGAGTTTGGCAATGCAATTTTTACATTATATTCTATGTTGAATTCCTCGCAGTTTTTGGCATAGCTGGTGAGCAATGAATTGATCGCGTGGTCTGTGCAATAATAATGCAGCCCGCTTTCTGGTATCTGTTTTCTTATCTCTGTTAAATACAGCTTTGTTTTCTCTATATCGCCCGTTTGCAGCAATTCATCTATTTTTTTAAGATAGTATTTGAAATCGTGACGCAATGTACTCAGAGTTTCGTACATTTCTGCTATTTTTTTATAGTGTGCTTGCTCGGCAGATAAAATGCAACGCGCAAATTTAGCTTCGCGATAAAACCTGCGTATATTTGAGATAAGTTTCATTTGAACATCCATTTGACTATTTTATCTTTGACTTGCGAGTAACTTCTAGAAATTGGAATTTTAGAGCCGTTTTTCATAATCAGCTCGTTATTTGCCATTGTCATTATTTTGCTTATATTCACTATATACGAGCGATGGCATTTTGCAAATCTGCTGTCTGCAAGTAACTGCTCCTCTATTTTGCCAAAGGTGGCATAAACCTTGATGAGGGATTTATCCAGCAACTTAATATACACGGTATGGTTTATAACCTCAACGTGGGAAATATCGCGAAACGGAACAATCCTTGCAAATCCTTGCGTCTCTATGGATAATCCAGCTTTATCCGCGTTTTCCTGAGACTTTTTCAGCTTGCCCATTATATTGTTCACTTTTTCACCAGTTAAGGGTTTGAGCAAATAGTCAAAAGCCTGAACCTGATAGGATTGGCTGGCAAAATCGTTGGAAGTGGTGATAAAAACAATATTATTTGCATAATTATTCTCACGCAATTTCTCTGCCAGTTTTATTCCGCTCATTTTTGGCATTACTATGTCTAGAAAACAAGCATCTATGTCTGCGCCGGAGTGAAAGTAATCAAGGGCTTGCGAAGGACAGGTAAAAACAGCCGTTTGAGCCTCAAAGCCAGACTGGGCGATCAAGGCAGCGAGCCTATCAGCATCTTCTTTCATATCATCGCATACAAGAATATTCATTTTTTTCCCTTATGGTAATAGATTTAGAAAATTTTTTCCCCTTTTCAAGAGATATAGCGTAGAATGCAGGTTTTTCGGCGTGAAATGCAGGTACGTAAGACGTACATAAATAAAATTTGCAATTATTGCGTTTACTATATTATATCTATGAAACTAGGCCTCACATTTGACGATGTTCTTCTCTACCCCGGTGCTTCGGAGATTTTGCCCGCGCAAACCTCCATTAAAACAGAACTTGGAAAAATAAAACTCAACATACCCATTGTAAGTGCCGCAATGGACACAGTTTCAACGGCATCGCTTGCTATCTCGCTGGCCTTGCAAGGCGGCATTTCGGTTATACACAAAAATATGAGCATTGAAAATCAGGCTGCCGAGGTTCGCAAGGTTAAAAGATGGGAATCTGGAGTTGTTTTGGATCCAATAACCCTAAACGCAGACGAACCCGTTTCAAAAGCCTTTGAAATTTCTGCCAAGCAAAAACTAAGCGGCTTTCCGGTTGTTTCCAAAGGCAAACAACTGGTTGGCATAATAACAGGCAGGGATTTGCGCACCGTCACAGACAGAAGCGTGAAAGTAAAAGACGTTATGACAAAAAAATTAATAACAGCTTCGCCAAAAATTTCGCTGGCAAAGGCAAAAGAAATTTTAAATACAAACCGCATAGAAAAATTGTTGCTGGTGGACAATAAAAATAATTTAAAAGGCTTAATAACCCTAACCGATATTTTGAAAAGAGAAATAAACCCCGAAGCCTGCTTGGATTCAAACGGGCAGCTTTGCGTTGGGGCTGCAGTTGGCACCGCAGCAGATACTTTGGAACGCGCCGCTGGCCTCGTGGAAGCCGGCGTTGATATGCTGGTTGTGGACACCGCACACGGGCATCATATAAATGTGCGCAATATGGTAAAAACACTTAGAAAAACTTATCCCAATATAACGCTCGTTGGCGGGAATGTGGCAACAGCCGAGGGAGTTAGGGAACTTGCAAAATGCGGCGCAGATGTTGTGAAAGTTGGAATTGGGCCTGGCTCTATTTGCACCACCAGAGTTGTGGCAGGAGTTGGAGTTCCGCAATTCACGGCAATTTTTGAATGTGCCGAAGAAGCGGTTAAACAAGGCGTTGGCATAATCGGCGATGGAGGAATAAAATATTCCGGCGATATTGTGAAAGCCTTGGCAGCAGGCGCACACGCTGTTATGCTGGGCAGCCTTTTTGCAGGCACAGAAGAAAGCCCCGGAGAAATAATTTTGGCAGATGGCCGCACATTCAAAAGCTACCGAGGAATGGGCTCCATTGGAGCCATGAAAGAAGGTTCCAAAGACCGCTACTTTCAAGCCGAGGTTGGAGACGAATCAAAATTTGTTCCCGAAGGCATTGAAGGCAGAGTTCAATACAAAGGCCCGCTCAAAGAATTGGTTTATCAATTAACAGGCGGAATTCGCAGCGGTCTTGGCTATGTGGGTGCAGCAAATTTAGCAGAACTCAGAACAAAAGCACGTTTTGTGCAAATAACAAGCGCGGGGCTAAAGGAAAACCACCCGCACGATATAACCATAACAAAGGAAGCACCTAATTACAGGGCGTGAGAATTAAAATGGACTCTTTTCTAGTATCTCCAAATGGGCCTCTCAAAGGCGAGGTTTGCATTTCTGGCTCAAAGAACGCTGTGTTGCCTGTTATGGCGGCGGCAATGCTTGCAAACGGAATTTCTAAAATAAGCAATGTTCCGAACTTAAAAGACACAAATACAATGTCAGATGTTTTGCGTGTAATCGGTTGCCGCATAAAAGAAGACAAGGATTGTTTGAGCATAGATTCAAGCGATATAAATCATTTGGAAGCTCCTTATGAACTTGTTAAAACAATGAGAGCGAGTTTTTATGTGCTTGGGCCTTTGGTTGCTAAATTTGGAAAATGCAGAGTATCTTTGCCCGGCGGCTGCGCCTGGGGCCCGCGCCCTGTGGATTTGCATTTAAAGGGCTTGGAAGCACTCGGCGCAAAAATAAATGTAACGCACGGATATGTAGAAGCACTCAGCAGCGGCAGGCTTAAAGGAAACACTTTTTCGTTCCCAATAAGCTCTGTTGGGGCAACCGCAAATATTCTTATGGCGGCAACACTTGCAGAGGGAACTTCCGTTTTGCAAAATTCATCCATAGAACCAGAAATAACCGCTCTTGCGGAATATTTAACTGGAATGGGAGCAAAAATAAATGGGATAGGAACAAGAACCCTCATCATAGAAGGTGTTGAAAACTTAAACCCCGGAAATGGGCCAACCATAGCAGATAGAATAGAAGCAGGAACTTTTCTGGCAGCAGGCGCGATAACAAGGGGAAAAGTAAAAACAACAAATATGGTTCCAGCACACCAAGGTGCGCTTTTGGAAGTTTTTGAAAGAATAGGCTGCAAAATAACGCAAGGCGATAACTGGGTTGAACTAGACGCAGAAGGATGCGAACTTTTACCCGCTCATATTGTGACAATGCCCTACCCCGGATTCCCAACCGATATGCAAGCGCAGTTAATGGCACTCCTCGCAACGGTAAAAGGCACTTCCTCTGTGCGAGACACCATTTACAACGACAGATTCAAGCACGTTTCTGAACTGAACAGACTTGGCGCAGATATTTCCCTCAAAGAAGACACCGCCCTGATAAACGGAGGCGGCGAGCTAACAGGAGCACCTGTGATGGCAAGCGATTTGAGAGCAAGCGCAGCCCTTGTTTTAGCAGGTTTGGTAGCAAAAAAACAAACAGAGATAAGCCGCATATACCACCTAGACCGAGGCTACGAAAACTTCGAAATCAAACTCTCCGCCTTAGGCGCCAAGCTGGAGAGAATAAATGGCTAGAATTCTAAAAATCCTGAAAATCCTGATAAATAAGTATAACAGACACTTGTTAAAGCATTTGTCTGTACGCCTTCTTGTTATTCTGTTTATCGGGGGAATCGGGGTTCAGACAACCAGCTGCACCTGCTGTGCCTATTTCAATCACGCTTGGAATATGGAACAAGCCTATGACGAAGCCGGAGTATTGAGGCAGGCAAGGCTAGATTCACTTCCAGGAGATTCCATTTTGGGAGCAGGCGAAGAAAAAAGGCTCTACGACAGGGTTATAGAAAAAGGCTCGCGCACTGTGGAGAGATTTCCAAAAAATGAAAATCAAGTTCCCAAAGCGGTGTTTATGATGGCAGAGGCTTTTCGCCACAAAAGCGAATGGAAAAAAGCCATTGAAAAGTACGATGAACTTGAAAGATATTTTCCGCAATACGATTCCATGCCCAAAGCCGAATATGAGCGCGCTTTTTGCCTCTACAAAAACACAGAATATGCCTTGGCAAAATTTTCTGCGGAACGCATTTTAGAGAAAGGCGAAACACATCCTTATCATTTGCCAACTTTGGAACTCATATCTATTTTGCAAGAAAAAGACGGTTTGCCCAGCGATGCCATTGCCTCTTTGGAAGCGGTGCTCGCCACTAATTTTGGAACTCCTTGGACAAGGGCAAAGGCGAGGATTAGGCTTGCAGATTTATATTATGACCAAAAAAACTATTCAAAAGCCAGAGAGCATTATTTGCACAAAGAACTCTCCATTTTGCCAGATTTGGAGAGATACAAAGCTCAAAGCACGGCAATTGAATGTTTGCTAACGTTAAGCGAAGCAAACGCAAAAGAGGCGGCAAACGGATATAAAAATTTGGCAGATTCTGCCGCATTCAAAGAAAAAAGAATTCAAAGCCTAATAAGGCAAGGTGAAATTCTTTTAAGCATAAACGATGAAAAAGGAATTGAAATTTTGAGAGATGTAGCTCATATAAGACGCAGAAGCGAAACAGCATCAAGGGCATTTTTTGGCATTGGCGACTTCAGGCAAAAAAACAGAGATTATTCAAACGCAATTTTGCATTACGACTCAAGCTATCAGAGTAAATCTGCGTGTAAGTGGGGAAACGAAAGTTATATACGCAGAATTGCCCTGTTAAAATTATTAGCTTTGAAAGACACCGTGGTGGAACGTCAAAAGAAAGAAAAGCCTTTTTTTCCACAGGAATTTCAAATTGCAGAGCTATTTTTGCTAAAACTCTCTGAAACAGATAGCGCGCTGGCATTGCTTGCAAAACTGGACTCTGCTTTAACAGACTCGTCACTAAAAGCCAGAGCCGCATACACAAGAGCCTTTATTTACGATGAATTCAAAAAAGATACCGCTTATGCCTACCCGCTTTACAGATCCATAATTGAAAATTATCCTCAAACAGACTATGCAAAACAAGCACAAGCGAATATGGGTTTGCAGGTAAACATAAAAACAAAAGAAGATTTGGCACACGAAGCATTTTTAAAAGCAGAAGAAATTTTGCTAAACGCTAAAAAAATTCCGCAAGAAAAAATTGAAGAAACAGATATTGCATACAAAACCGCAATTTCTCTTTACGATTCGGTTATAGTAAAATTTCCCGAAACGCAATTTGCATTGCAAGCTATGTATGTGAAAGCATATATTTTGGCAGAAGAAATAGGCAACACAGATAGTGCAAGGGTAATTTTTGGAAAACTGAGCAAGGATAACTTTAGAACCCCTTGGGGAAGGTCTGCATCGGAAAAGTTAAGGGGGAAACTTGCAATAGATGAAACTGATATAGAACGTTTACGCAATAGACTTAAAGAATTTGAGGTTTCCGTAAAAGAACAGAGTGAAAACTACTATATTGAAAGCATAAAAAAACAAAACGAGCCTCCCCCCCCCCCCAAACCAGTTGATGACGAAATTTTGCTAAACGATTATAACACGTTGTATGATTTTAAGTGAGCTAATCAACTGAAAATAAGCATTGCCACTATCAAGTCAAAAATCAAAATGCAAACACATGAGCTAACCACCACGCTCATAGTTGCAAGTCCCACGCCCTTGGCTCCAGAGCCGGCGTGCAAGCCGTGGTAATAACCCAAAAGATAAATCAGAGTTCCAAACACAAAAGATTTCAGCACTCCAGAAAACAAATCCCTTATATCAAACATATATTGCATTCCAGTATAATAAGTATAGCTTGTTATATCCAATGCTAGAATGCAAACTAACCAACCGCCTATAAGCGCAAGGCAATTTGAAATAACGCTAAGGGCTGGAAGCATAACGAAAAAAGCAACAAATCTGGGCAATGCCAAATAACGCAAAGGATCCAATCCCAACACCTCGTAAGCCGCGAGTTCTTCTTTTTCTTTCATTGTGCCTATCTCTGCGGCAAGGGCACTCCCAACGCGACCCGCTAAAACAAGAGCGGTTAGAATTGGCCCAAGCTCAATTAAAATCATTTTGCAAGCAGCGGTTCCAACAAATTTATCTGGAACAAGATTTCTAAATTGAAACTGAGCCTGCACTGTTGCAACCATTCCAGTGAAAATAGAAGTGACAAATAGCAAAGGTAAACTGGAAACACCTATGGAAATCATTTGCCTTATGGTTAAGTTCATAACGCGCGGCAAATATGGGAGCCTTTTAAGGGTGGAAAGCAAAAGAACAACAATCTCGCCAATGGCAGTGATGCCTTCAACAACCGCCATACCTAAGCCTATAATGGGAGATAATAATATTCTCATCAATAAGCTCCGTTAAAACCGGCATCACCTGGGTAAGGCGCAGACGTGTATAGGTGGTCTTTGAATGTGGTGATTTTTTCGTGGAATTCAAGTTCAATATCGGTGGTTGGGCCATTTCTGTTTTTTGCAACGAGCAAAAAGGCCTGCCGCCTTTCTTCTTCGGACATTGTGAAACCATCGGCTTTGTTCTTTTTTTCTTTTTCTTTTGCGGGGCGGTGTATAAACCAAACCATATCCGCATCTTGCTCTATGGAACCTGAATCTCGCAAATCCGAAAGCTGTGGCCTGCCCGCACTCTGGTGGCGGTCTTCCACTTTTCTGCTGAGTTGGGAAAGAGCAAGCACCGGAACATCGAGTTCTTTTGCCAGCACCTTTAATGAATAAGAAACTTCGCCAACGGCAACCGCTCTGCTTTCCGCATCGCCTCTAACCTTGATTAACTGCAAATAATCCACCACCACCAAATCCAAATTATTGCCGTGCTTTCTTTTGAACACCCTGCATTTTGAAAGCAAATCAAAAGTGCGAACTTCGCTTGAATCGTCTATATAGAGCGGCATTGTTGATAGTTCATTGGCTCTTGCGAGCAGAACCCTAGTTGTTTCTGAGTCCACCCTGCCGCTTTGCCTAAGCCTGCTTTGGTCAAACTCTGCCATTGAGCTTAATATTCTCATCACCAAATCTTGGGATGTCATTTCAAGGCTAAAGAACAGAACTGTTTTTCCAAGCCTAGCGGCATTGGTCGCTATATTAAGCGCAAAGGCTGTTTTTCCCATAGAGGGTCTTGCTGCCAAAATTATCAAGTTCGCTTTTTGAAGCCCATTTGTCAAATTGTCTATATCTTTGAAATTCGTTGGGCAACCGGAAAATTGGTCGTGCCTGCGCATAGCGAGCATATCCATAACATCTTTTGCAACATCGCCCGCGTGTTCAACATTTTCCTTTACTTGGTCGGTGGTCAGGTCAAAAATCCGCTTTTCTGCTGCCTGCAAAACATCTTCTGTTGTTGCTTCGGGAGCAAGTGATTCCTTTATCGTTTCGTTTGAAGTTGAAATCAATCTGCGCAAAATATATTTGCCTCGGATTATCTCTGCGTAATAGTCGGCATTCGCAGCACTTGGAACAGACTCCATAAGAGAAAAAATGTAATCTTTTCCGCCCACGGCCAAAAGTTTGCCTTCTCTTTCCAAAACATCTGCAATGGTCAGCACGTCAATGGGCTTGTCTTCCCTGTAAAGTTTCACCATTGCATCCCACACAGCCTGATGTTTTTCAAGATAAAATTCCCCCTCGTGCCTTAAAATAAGAGTAATTTCTCCCAGTATTTTTGGGTCTTGCAGAATACCTCCCAAAAGCCAAACTTCTGCATCTAAGGCTCTTGGATATTCTAAACTATATTCGGACATTTACTACCCCCACCAAGACTCGAACTTGGGTAACAGGTTTAGGAAACCTGGGCTCTATCCTGCTGAGCTATAGGGGCAAAAATCATTTTGAAACTGGCTTTGCCTTTGGTTTTGACCTTGGTCTTGTGGCTATTTTTGCAAACTTTTCCTCAGAACGCAAAACTACTGGGTTATTCCTCGCTTCTTTTATCATTTGCTTTTGCTTTTCTTCGCTTTTGTGCTTAACACTTTCTAACTTTTTGCCGAGCAAATCACCAAGAGTAACACCTTGAGAGGCTGGCACAACTGGCTTTCTTTTGATTTTGTTCTTGCTAGGACCCCCCTGCTTTTTTATTTTTTCTGCCATAAAACCTCTCTTGCTGAACTTTGGGGTTTAAATATAGTAAATTTTCTCGCAGTCTAAAAATTTTGCCAACAACTGTATGCCAAATTAAGGGGGGTTGCTTTTTTTGCCCTTTTTTCCAATATATTTAGTATATTTTTATAGTGAAACTTTAAAAGGGGTTATTTATGAAAGCAAAAAAAGGAAAAAGGCCTATGCCTCCGACAGATGGGAGCATAAAGCTGTCAAAATATGCTTTGTGGTGCTTGAAGCATCCAAATGGAATAGAAGGAGGAGTAAAAATACTTGATATGCGAGCGGTAATGAAATAATATGCGTTATTTAATAGATACGAATATATTGCTTTTTACTGTTAAAGAAGAATATCGCCTTTCCAAAGAGGTTTTCGAATTGCTTTGGGATAGCTCAAATACAATAACTATCAGTTCAAGGAGCATAGAAGAAATTGTTAATTTGCTTAGAATTGGTAAAGTTGAAGTTCCGCGATGGAAAGAAACAAAAGATATTTTTAATAATATAGACGAGCTTGGGTTTTCGGTTGATTATTTCAAGAAGGAGCATATATTAACGCTTGGCAAGCTAATTCCTGCCCCCGACCACAAAGACCCTGTAGACCACGCTATTATGGCACACGCGATAACTAATAAGGTTACTCTTATCAGTTCGGATGAGAAAATGCGGTTTTATGGGGATCAGGGCCTAAGGTTTGTTTGGAATAGGGTTTGATGCGGATTTTTCTAAATTCACACAAATGAGCAAGACAGCACCGAATTTAGTTTGGATAGACCTAGAAATGACAGGTTTAGACCCTGATACTTGCGTTATTCTTGAAATTGCAACCATAGTGACAGACCCTCAACTGAAAATCCTAGCCGAAGGCCCCGCTCTCGCAATAAGGCAGAGCAATGAAATTTTAGACTCAATGGACAAATGGAACAGAAGCCACCACTTCAAGAGCGGTTTAATAGAAAGGGTTAAAAATTCCCCCTACAATGTAACAACCGCCGAAGAAATAACCCTGAGCTTTATTAAAGGCTACACTGAAAAGGCAAAAAATCCGGTATGCGGAAACTCCATTGGGCAAGACAGGCGTTTTTTGCTCAAATATATGCCAAAAATTGAAACCTGGCTGAACTACAGAAGCATAGATGTCAGCTCCATAAAGGAACTCGCCTACAGATGGTACCCCAAACTGCCAAAATTCCAAAAAAAAGAAAACCACCGCGCCCAAGATGATATCAGAGAGAGCATAGCAGAACTTATGTATTACAGGAATAAAATTTTTGTGTCGGAGTTGAATTGAGGATTGGAGCGGTTATAACGGCTGGCGGGCTGGGGAAAAGAGTTGGCGGAGACCTTCCCAAACAACTGGTTAAGCTGCACGGGAAAGCTATGTGGCTGCACAGCGCAGAAGCTTTTTTAAACAATAAAAAAATAAAAGCGGTTGTTATAACAGTTCCTGCAAATTGGCAAAATTATTTTATTGAAGAATCCAAAAATTTACCCATTATTGTTGCACTCGGAGGCAAAGAACGCTGGCAATCTGTTAAAAACGGAATTGAAGCACTCCCAAAAAACATAAGCCACGTGATGGTGCACGATGCTGCCCGCCCCTTTGTGAGCCAAGACATAATAAACTCGGTTGCAAAAATCTTGGCAAAAGATTGCTGTATGGTTGCAAAACCTGTTTTTGACACGGTGAAAGTAGCAAAAAATTCTTATGTGAAAAGCACCCTTGACCGCAAAAGCCTTTGGCTTGCCCAAACACCACAAGCTGCCCCTGTTGACTTGCTAAAAAAACTCTACAAAAAAATGGAAAAATTCCCAAATTTTTGCCCAACAGACGAGGCTTCAATACTTGAAAAATTCAGAGTTCCAATAAAAATTGTGGAAGGAAATGCAAAGAACGATAAAATAACAACCAAAGAAGAACTGGAAAAATTCCTATGACTAAACGCCCACTGATGCAAAAAGAAATTGACGAGCTAATCGCCGCTGGAAACACCTGCGACAACTGGAACAACATAAGAGTTCTGCAAGATTTTGTACCCAAAAATATTAAAAATTCAAAGTTCACAGGAAAAATAAAACTGCACGGATTTACCGGCAAAGCCTGCTCTTACAAAGGCGTTGAGTTCACAACGGGAATATTCAATTCTTGGATAAACGAGAGTGTTATAGAAGATGCCTGTATTTATGAAGTTAAACTTTTTTCCAATTCGGTTGCCTGCGAAGGCTCTTTAATATTCAATGTCGGTTCAATTATATGCGATAAGGAAATGTCTCAAATAAAAGTTGGAACAGAAAGCGGGTATAGAGTTTTGAAAAGGTTGTTCAGTGAGCAGGAGCGAACCGTTATAGGCAGGGGCGCAAAAGTTTGCAATGTGAATGCGCTTGAAAATTTGCATTTGGGCGATTTTGCCAGTATTGAAAACGGTGCAATAGTGCAAGATTCCATAGTTGAAAACAATAGCGTTGTGACAGATAATGCCATTGTGAAATCTTCTTTTATAGGTGCTTTTTCACATATTGGCGAGGCAGAGATAAGCAATTCGCTGCTTGGGCCTTTGATGCAAGTTCACCACCACAGCTTGCTAATTTCCGCTCTGTGGGCAGAAGGCAGGGGCAATGTGGGCTATGGAGCAAATGTGGGGAGCAACCACACTGGCAGAATGCCAGACCAAGAGATTACGCCAGGTTTGGGACAATTTTTTGGGCTTGGGTGCAGCATAAAATTTCCCGCGAATTTCACAGAGGCTCCATTTACAATGATTGCAACAGGGGTTATTTGCGAACCGCAAAGATTAAAATTCCCCTTTAGCCTCATAAAAAAGGGTGAACTTTCGGGTGTGAGCAATGAGATTATCCCTGGCTGGGTTTATAGCAAAAATATTTACGGGGTTTTAAGGAGCATTTACAAATGGGATAAAAGAAGCGGCGCAAGCAACAACCTCAACTTGCTCTTTTCAAAAAACATAGCAGATTCGGTTATATATGCTTGCAAAGCCTTAAGGGAATTTTTGCAGGACAAAAACACCTTGCCATTAAAAATAACCGAAGATGAGCTTCCTTGGATAGGTAGCAATTATATTAAGACAGAAAATGTTGAAAGAATAGTAGAATCTTATGAAATGTATATGGAAGACTACAATTTTTACCAAAAAAACAAGAAACTTAGCCCTTATATGGTTTCCCGCGCCCAGGAAAACCTAAAAAGGGATGAAATTAGGGGGCAAAAAATCTTTGACGATTATATGGATTTTCACCCCAAAAACGCAGAATTCTTTGAATGGATAGCGGAATTAAGTTTAAATTAAATTTTAATTAAAGTTTTTATACAGTCCTGCCGATAATTAATATACCAGTATTATACAAGGAGGCTTTATGGAAATGTCTATTGCAGAACTCGGAACAGCACAAAAAGCAGCAGAAACAGGCTCGGCAGTGGGAATTGCAGTGTTAAAAAAGGCCCAAGAAGCAACCGAAGGCGCAGCACTAGCTCTTTTGCAAACCCTTCCTCAAGCACCCTCCCCTAGCGGAATAGGTGGCACGGTGGATATTTCCGCCTAAATATATGAGTTTTATAGACACTCATTGCCATATAGACACAATTTTAGAGCGAACCGGCGGAACGGCAGAGGCATTGCTTGAACAGATGACCCCTGCGCCGGAAGCCATTGTTCATGTAGCCTGTGACCCCGATGATTTTAACTGGGGCAAGGAATTTTTGCAAAAAAAGGAACTAAGCGGAATTAAAATTTACGGCGTTTTTGGCGTACATCCGCTGGCGGTAGAAAAATTCAGCCCAAAGGCAGAAGAAGGCATTTTAGAGGGCTTAAAGCTGCCAAATGCGCTTGCCCTTGGCGAAATTGGGCTAGATTACCATTACGAAAAGTACAATGCAGATTTGCAAAAAAAAGTTTTTTTGAGGCAGTTGGAAATCGGTTTGGAATTGAAAAGCAATTTTGTGTTTCATTTGCGAGAAGCAGAAGATGATGCCTTTGAAATTTTGCAAAAAATAGACAACGAAAATATAAAGGCTCATATTCACTGCTACACAGGCACCGCAGAATTTGCAAATAAGGTTTTATCTTTAAAGGGAACTTATTTTTTTGGCTTTACCGGAGCAGTGACTTTTGATAAAACCGCAACCATAAGAGAGGCGGCAAAAGCTATTCCCGCAAACAGAATCCTTTTGGAAACCGATGCTCCATATCTTGCCCCTGTGCCTTTCAGAGGCAAAACCTGCACACCCGCTATGATTCCGCATATTGCCCAAGTGCTTGCAAACGTGAAAGAAATAAATTTAGACGACTTGTTGAAAATTTGCAGGGAAAACACAAATAAAATGTACGGCATTTAACCGCTTTTATTCATCTTCCTCTTCTGGAAATAACTTGAAAAATACCTTTTTTTGCTCTTCAAACAAGTGCAGAATTTGATTTTCCTCAAATTGTTCCCTGTCTATATTTTGCATAAAATAAGGCTCCAAAACAAAATTGCGACTTGTGATTTGCCTTTTTATATCTGCTTCTATCTCTAAATTAGACCACAAAATATATATGCTGCCCAGCGGCATTTGCGAAAATATATTTACATCTGCAAATACGGCTTTATTTGCAGAGCTTGTATCTGCGGCTATACCCTTATTCTCCTTGCTAGCTTGGGCAAAGCTCAAAAAAAACGCTATGATTAAGAATATAAACCGCATATTAGTAATATAGAAAACTAACGTTTGCATTTTTGTGCAGATTTTTTTAAATTCTGTTCAGACAATTTGCTACATTACTATTATGAACACACACAACTCTACCCTGCTCCCTAAGCTCAAGCTGCTGAGCGCACTAGTAATAATTGCGGCAGCCTTTGTTGTAATGGCTGGTTGCGGCAAAAAAGTGAGCCGAATTGGCACCGATACCACAACAGACCTTTCTGGCAACTGGAACGATACCGATTCTCGCCTAACGGCAGAAGAAATGCTCAATGATTGTCTAACTAGACCTTGGTATCAAAACTCTTTGCGTGCCAAAAATGGCGAAAACCCAACTATTGTAATAGGGCAAATTCGCAACCTTAGCACCGAGCATATCAACACAGGCACATTTATAAACGATATTCAGCGGGTTTTAATCAACTCCGGCAAGGTGGACTTTGTTGCAAATGCCGAAGAACGCAAACAGCTCCGCAACGAAGTTGAAGACCAAAAAGGCAACTCCACAGACGAAACAGCCAAAGAACGTGGGCAAGAAGTAGGGGCAGATATAATGCTCACAGGCTCAATAAATTCCATAATAGATCAAAGCGGCGGAGAGCAGGTGAAGTTTTATCAGATAGACCTTGAGCTAACGGATCTCCAAACTCATAAAAAGTTGTGGATTGGTAACAAGAAAATCAAAAAGTACGTTGAAAAAAGCGCGTTAAAACTATAAATGGCTAGGACTTGTGCAATTTCTGATATTAGTACTATCATTTGCCATACTTCTGGCTTCTTGTGCAAGCCCTGCAAGGCTCAGGGCAGAAAATGTTTCCAAAACAGCCAGTGATGGCAACTATCAAGCTGCCATAGAAAACATTGAAAAAGATAAAAAAAAGCTTTACAATTCCGAAGATTCTTTTTTGCTTGAATTTGATTTGGGTGTTTTGCATCACTACAATCAAAACTTCAAAGAGAGCATAAAGCACTTTGCAAATGCAGAGCAAATTATGGAAGATTTATATTCACGCTCGGTTACCAACGAAGCTGCCGCGCTGCTCACAAACGACAATGTTCGCCCTTACCGCCCTTACCCCTTTGAAATACAATGGCTTTATCAAACGCAAATTTTAAACTATTTAGCCCTTGGCGAGATAGACGAAGCAGTTGTTGAGGCTCGCCGCGCTCTTTTGGCAATTCAAAGCCTTCAAGAAAAAGAAGAAAACAAATTCAACGAAAGCGGCACCTTGCAATACCTAATAGCCCTCTCTTACGAATGGCAAAAATCCGAAGACGATGCCCGCATTGCCTACGACAATGCGAAAAAAAAATTTGCAAGTTTGGGCTACACTCCAAAACTTGCAAGTCAGGTTCCCCAAAACGAGCAGGAGATTATAGTTATTGGCTATGCCGGTTTAAGCCCTATTTTAGGGGAAAACAGATTTTGGGGAACTTATGCACCAGATGGAGCATTGTTTTTGCACTATAAAGATGCAAACGGACAAAGCCAAACAGTAGCGTTGCTCGCTGATATGAATTTGGGCGGGCCAGACTTTAGCGGCAGAACATTAACCATTCAATTTTCCATTCCAAAAATGGTAGAAAGAGAGTCTCAAAATTCTGTTTTTGTTGTAGATATAAATGGAAACTCAAAAACATCCGAAATTTTTTCAAACACAAAAAAATCCATTCAAAAAGATTTGGAAAATGATCAAGCAACAATGCTAATAAGAACCGCCAGCAGAGTAATTTTACGCACCATAATGGCAAACAAGGCAAAATCAAAAATAAACACCGGAAACGGCTGGGCAGATTTAGCTTTGAATATAAGTGCAGATATTGCCACCGGAGCAATAGAAAGCGCAGATTTGCGACTAGGCTCTGCCCTGCCTGAAACCATTCAAATTCTGCGCATTCCCGTTGAACCAGGAAAGCACTCGGTAAAAATCGACATCTTAGACAAATACGGCAGAATAGCCAGTTCTATTGAACAAACAGTAAACTTGAAAAAAGACGGAAAGGCGTTTATATTTGCGCCTGCGTTGAGGTAGCACTTTAAAACCCCACAGCCGTTCCCACATACAACTGCTTTAAGTCAATACTCCCGTTTTTGCTAAAATTCGCAGTCCAGCGCAAAGTAAATAGAGGTTGCATTGCAAGCGGGATTTTTATTTTGCTTTCGCTCCTGAACTCCAAAGGTTTGCCCTGTTTCCAAGTTTCTTTTAATAAAAATGAATTTGATACCTGTGCTTGTTGAATTTTTTTGTTCAAACCGAGCCGCAGGCGCAAGGGATATTCTGCTTTTGCCCACAAGCTATCCGTACCTTTGATTACAGGCTTAAACCCAGCAGAAACCGCGCTTTTATTTTTATCGTGCTCAAAGGCAAGGCGAGCACCTGTTTTTTTTCGCTCTGCAATATAGGTAAAATCAAGGGTATTTTCATTTTCTTTTGCAATGGCCACCTCAGTTATCCTCAAATTCCAGTTCCAAAATCTAAATCCCTGCCAAGTTCTGCTCCAAAGCCTATTCCCGCCAAAATACGGAGCAACAAGACGCATATTCCCGCCTGCATAAACACGCTTTTCCCAAAAATTTTTGCTGAATTTTCCAAAAAACCAAGAGGAATCTTTATTATTTTCCCTATGCAACCATTCTCCGCCAAGTTTCAAATCGCTCAAATTAAATTCAGAGAGCATTCCCCTGTATTTATCGGTTAAATCCCCTCCTTTTGCATAAAAAATCCCGTGCTTAAAAGCCAGTGTCCCCTTTGTCTCTTTATCTTCCCTTATCCTAGCTTCACCAGAAAACCCTTTTATGCTGCCTGCTATTTTTGCAAACTTTTTTTGCAAATTCCCATTGGTATCTAAATTTGCCCCTCCGCTCAAATTCACTTTCCATATTTTTTTGCTTTTCTTCTGCTTCGCAGGCTCTTTAGCTTCAAACTCGCATCCAGCTTCCTCTGCCGCTTCCCTGCCAACATAAAGCTCCGAAAGTGCGCACCACAACTCCTGGTCGCCCTCAAGCGCATTTAACTCCGTCATTTGCGCATAGTCAATTAACCCATCGCTTTGCCACCAATAAGAAAACCCATTTTGCTGCGCAAAGCAAAAAGAAAGGGCTAGGAATAAAAAAACAACTATATTTCTCTTCATATATAGTTAGACGTAAAAAAAGGAAAAAAAAGCCAAAAAAAATGAATTTTGTCAACAAGTGTTTGCAAAAATGTGCATTTTTTTGAAAAATCACATAAAAAACCAATAAATGTGGTTCATTCTGGAAATTATGTAAATTCTGCAAATTCTGGTTCAGACAAATTAAATGCGAACCTTCGTGCGTTTGTGCGTGGTTGTAGGTGTTTTTCTACATTATCCCAATATGACTTTTGGCATTCCTAATTTTGTAGGCGACTTGGTGCGAGAATACTCGCCTTTGCCAGAGTTAGCTCTTGCTGTAAATGTCATTTTGGCGGTAATTGGTGTTTTAGCCGTGGGCATAGGCTCTGCCCCAATTTTGATTTATATGGAACGCAAGGTTTGTGCACACGTGCAGTGCAGGCTTGGCCCTATGAGGCTCGGATGGCACGGAATTTTGCAAACCGTTGCAGATGTCACGAAACTCCTTTTCAAAGAGGTTTATTCGCCAAAAGGCGTTGACACAGTGATTTATTACCTAGCACCCATGATTTCTTTAACCGCACCTTTTTTCACGCTGGCTTTAATTCCCTTTGGAGCGCAGTGGCAGGTGATAAATTTGGATTTTGCGGTGCCGGCGATAATAGCCATAAACGGTCTTGGGCTTTTTGCAATTCTTTTAGGTGGCTGGGCTTCCAACAACAAATACTCGCTTTTGAGCGCGCTCAGAGGCAGTGCGCAAATGATAAGCTACGAAGTTTCGCTTGCCCTGATTATGCTTTTTGTGGTTATGATTTCGGGCAGCGCATCTCTGAACGATATTATAGTTGCACAGAGCGGCACTGTTTTGGATTGGTGGATTTTTAAACTGCCTGTTCTTGGGTTTGTGGCTTTTGTGGTGTTTATGTGCGTTAGCACCGCAGAGCTAAACCGCGCCCCTTTTGACATAGCGGAATCAGAACAGGAACTCACCGCGGGCTTCCACACCGAATATACGGGAACCGCTTTTGCAATGTTCTACTTAACCGAATACATAAACATAATAGGTGCCTCTGCTCTAGGCTCAATTTTCTTTTTGGGCGGATTTCAAGCTCCCCTAATAGGCATTCCCATTGTTGATGAAAAATTATTGCTCATTCCAGATTTGATTTGGATGTTCGCTAAAATTTATTTCCTTATATGGCTTTATATGATGTTCCGCTGGACTTGGTTAAGACCTCGCGTTGACCAGCTTATGAATTTTGAATGGAAATTTTTGCTCCCGTCAAATTTGATTTTGCTTGGGCTTGGTGCATTCTTCATAGCAATGGGTTGGGTTTTATGACTGTTTACAAATATTTTCACGCTGTGGCAACCGGTCCCATTAGCTTGCTAAAGGGAATGTCTGTCACTCTCAAATATTTTATAAACCCCAGAAGAATAGTGACCGAGCAATACCCCGAAAACAAAGCAACCCTTAAAATGCACGAGCGTTTTAGAGGGCGTGTTGAGTTAATTCACGATGAAAACGGCTTGCACGCTTGCACCGCTTGCGGTATATGCGAAAAAAACTGCCCCAATAATTCTATAAATGTACTATCAACAAAAAACTTGGCGGGCAAAAAAATTCTCGGCAAATATCTTTACCGCATGGACACTTGCACTCAATGCGGGCTTTGCGTAGAGAGCTGCCCCTTTGGTTGCTTAAGAATGGCACACGATTTTGAAATGGCTTCCACAGACAGAAAATCGTTCAATATGGTTTTGAATAAATCAGAAGGACAGGGATAATTTAATAATCCAGCCCCACTTTCCCAAAGGCAACACGAAATTCACTTTCTACCAAAGGTTTGGAAATAAGAGCTTTGGCTCCAAGAGCCGAAAGTTTCTCTTGAGCTTCAACTGGAAGCCTAGGAGTAGATATAATAACTTTGCACTTGCTTTTTATCTCTGGCGTTTTCTCAAGATTGATTAAAAATTGCAAACCGTTTAAATCCGGTGTTTCTATATCGTACACTATAATGGCATATCTTTTTGCGGCTATGATTTTTGATAAAACTTCGTTTCCGCTTTCTTTTACAATAACATTTTCAACACTCTTTTTTTGCAGCCATTGCGGTAATATTTTTTTAGACGAAAAATCTTGCAGAACTCCGTAAAAATCATAAAGCAATTTTACTCTCAGCCTATGAAGTTCGCCCATAAGAGCTTTCATATCTTCTAAGGTGCTAACTTTTTCCAGTGTTGCCATATCTTTATCCTCCTCTTGCTACAGCCATTTTTGCTGCGAAATTATTTTCTGATATGGTAAGCGGCCCATGTATTGGAGATGTGCTTGTGTATTTTGAATATGGAGAGGCAATAGAGACATCGGATTCCAAAGTTCCTAGCAATTTTACCTTTGCTGTTTTATTCTCAAAAACCATAGCATCGTATTTTGCCACTCTGCTATCGTACATCTGACGTTTTGTAATCAAATCTTGCAGTTTAGTTATGGCTTGCATTAACTCTTTTTCTTCTGCTTCGCTTAGTGATTTTGCCTTGTTCCAAATTACATATTTTTCAAAAATTGCAGTTACATCTGTCATAATTGAGTTTGCAAGTGCCCTTGCTTTTTCTTGACGGTAGTGCGTGCGTATATTCACAGTGGTTTTCACTCCGCTCTCTGAACCGAGCTCTCCGCATTCCACGCCTTTGAAGGCAGTTGCAACTCCTCCTATTATGGAGCCTCCCAAACGCAATTCGCCAAGGCAGCTCACGTTTGAATGCAAAATATCTTTTGTTATTACAATATCGCCTTCTGCTATGATGGTTGCGGCACTGACAAATGTTGCGGCCACAAAAGAGCCTGCGGTAATTTCGGCTTTGCCTTTGCCTTGAATGCCGCCTGCGCATTTCACATAGCCTTTTGCTTTTATTTTTGCCCCAGATATAAGCCCGTTTACCACAACGTGTTCTTCAGCTACAACCTCAAAACCATCTGTCACATTGCCGTGTATAACAACTGTGCCCGGGAAATTTATGTTGCCACTTGATAAATCCACATCACCCTGCAAAACATAGTTGCGGTGAACCATAATAAGGTCATCTTGAACACTTGGCGTTCCTGCGGCTGTGACAATTAAATGACCGTCTTTTTCTTCTACTCCTTCGCCTACAAAATATTTAGCTTTCTCACCAGCTTTTGCCTTTATGGGAGACCCTCTGACATCCATTCCGTCTTCGCCTTCTGTTGGTGGAATCACATCTGCCAAAACATCGCCTATGTTGACGAGGGTAACCTGCATGGAATTTTTATAATCAACCGAGTTGTCATCTTTTGGTATGAACTGCGGCTTTGCGCTCATATCAACTTTGAATTCAAGGTAGCCATCCTTGCCATCTTCGGGCTTTACGCCCTTGCCTATGGCTATTTCAACTGGATTGGCTACCAGTATTTGCTTTTCAACTAATTTTTCGTTTATATCTACTTTTATGTTTTCTCTATGGCAAGCATCAAGAACCTCTTCCAAAGTGGTTAAGCCACCATCGGTAATGCCGATTAGCGGATACATTATAACTTCCATTTGGTCTTTGGAGACGGCTATTTTAAAACGATTAAAGGCGGGAGCCCCGTCTTCAAGAGCATCATGTTCGTCAGATGTAGGTTCTTCTGCCATAATATCCTATGCTTCCGCGGTATCGTCTTCTATGACTGGTTTTGCCACCACATTTCTGCGGCCGTGCGCCATTTTGGAACGGTCAAATTCCATTCCAGCAGCCTCGGAAGCCTCATCGTCAACAACTGGAGCTGGCGGTGCAAGCTCTGTCGCTGCATTGAAGCGTGGCGGCAAAGGACGGCGACCGCCATCTGCGGCAGGCACTTCTGCGGCAACCGGACGTGGTGGAACAGGTGAATGAGCCTGCGATGCAAGCTCATTTGAGAACACGTCTGGAACTTTTGCAGCCGGACGGCGTTGCATTGGACGGTTTTGCTGAGGATTGTTTTTTGGACGATTCTGAGCGGAAGATTGTTGATTGTTTGCCCTACCTTGCTTGTTGTCATCACGCTGAGTTTTTGCGAAATTTTCCGGTATTCTTGGAATATCTACGGGTTTTCTCTTGAAATCTGCGTTGAACTTTTTTACCACAGGAGTGCGAAGGTCTTTGCGCAAGTCGTTTATACGAACAAGCGCGAGTGTTACGAGCCCCAAATTGAGCAGCGTTATTATCAGAACTGAAATTATCAGGTTATCTGTCATTTGCATTACCTTTTTTAAGATTGCTGTTATATATGGCATTTTTACTCCTTTTTAGCAGGCTCCACTGTGGATTTCTTAATGAGATCTCCTACTTCCTGCAATTGCTTTTCCGAGTCGCTAATCATAGTTTCTATGCCAACTATTTGCCTCTCAAGTAAGTTTATGCGACTGAGGAGCGACAATATGAATGTCAGCAGAAGAAAAATAGATACACCTAGCACGGCGGTTACAAATGCCATACTAGGAATATAGAATTTGTATATTTTTGCTCATAAATTTCAAACGTTTTACGATGCGTTAGTGACGAATATCACAAAAAATGCGATTTTTTTTAATTTATAGGAGATTAACAATGGATGAAAAACTAGAAGAAGCCCGTACCATATTTGAACGTGGGTACAAGCATTACGAAAATGGCGACTACGACAGTGCCATTACAGACTATACCGCTGCGATTGGAATTGAGCCAGATGCCTATGAAGGTATGTATTACTGGCGTGGCCGTGCTTATGGATACAAAGAAGACTATGACAACGCGATTGCAGACTTCACATCCGCTATTAAAATTAAGCCGGATTTCGCCGAGGCTTTGTACTGGCGTGGCTGGGTAAATGTTTTTAAAAAAGACTATGACGAAGCAATTCCAGACTTCACCACCGCAAACGAACTTGTGCCAGACGACCCATACAGCATGTACGGTCGCGGTCTTGCATATTATGAAAAGAAAGACTATGATAATGCCATTGCAGACTTTACCTTTGCGCTTGTGATTAAGCCGAGCATCGATGAAGCCTTGTACAAGCGAGGGCTTGCATACAGCAAAAAAGAAGACTATGACAAGGCCATTGCAGACTATACCTCCGCACTTGAGATTAAACCAGATGACCTAAATTACCTGTGTAATCGTGGCAGAGCATATATTGAAAAGAAAGAATATGATAAGGCAAATGTAGATGCGGAAAAGGCTTTGCAAATAAAGCCGAACTCTATAAGAGCTCACCGCCTCATAAACAGAATTAAGTTTCAACAAAGCATAAAAGAAAATCCAGACGAAGCCATTGCTATGATTAAACGCAAGTTAGACGATGGCGGAATTGGCAATATTCACTGGGAAGTTGAAGACTTATCCGCCATACTTGAAGTTAAGCCGGACAACCTAGAATGTTTGGAAGAGCGTGCAATGATATATGAGATGATGAAAAAATATGACAAGGCTATTGCGGACTGGACCACCGCACTTGGAATTAAACCGAATGACCCTGAATATCTGGGCAAGCGTGCCGATATATATCGTAAAATAGGCGACCATGACAAGGCTACTGCAGATTTGGAAAAAATTCGGGAGCAAGCCAAGTTACAGCCAAATTAGTGACCAATATCATAAAGAATAAACCCGCTCTGCCAATTCCAAAAAATAATTCTCGTTCCAAATTTCTGTGTCTTGAGGATTTTTCAGAAAAGGCATAACATCGCTTTTAACAGCGTTTATGTCAACAGATTTTATTCTTTCCGCAAGAGAGAGTTTCAAACTTTTTTCATCTTTTATCTTTCCATCAGGGTCGCCAAATTGCTTTGCCCTTGCCAAAAAATGCTTTAAATCCATTCATTCAGCACCTCTTTCAAATAAATCAAATCTCTGCTCTTTTTGCCTGCATCTATACATTCCTGAATAATACCTATATCCCATTTTACAGCGGATAAATCAACACGCAAATCCTGCTCCAAAAAGTTCAGCATAGATTTTTTGGAAGAAAATTTCAAATTGGCGGTAGCAAGCAACAAATCGCAAAGTGCCTTTTCGGGAGTTGCAATTAAGTAGGCGTAATTGTCCTGGACAAATTCCTGCCTAAAGCCTATTGGGTAAATTTTACTCGGAATGCTTTGATATTCAAACAAGCCAAGTGAGGTTTTAAATTTTTTGCTCCTTTTAAAAGTTATGGAACGCATAGTTTCGGTTCTCTCTGGTATAATTCCATAAAAAGACAGAGCCGTTTCCAAAGATACATAAGATGGTCCATACAGATGATTTGCTATCAGTTCTCTTGATAATAACTGCTTGTGAATTGCAGGCGAACTAACATACAACCCCTTTTTTATCCTTATAATTTCCTTCTTTTTTTCCATATATGCTATTTTATCCTTTGGGGAATTGTATTTGGCAAGCATGGTGTACAAGTTAGCCGTGCGTAGAGGAACTACCCCGCAATTGTCTAAAATAGCGTGAAACATAAGCATAATATAGAAATTTTGCACAGATAATCGGAAAAATTCCGAGTTAGTGGGTAAAAAATTCATTCCCCAAATCAAGTGACCAATATCACAAAAAATAAATTTTTTCTTACTTTACCCTATGTTTTTTTCTCGCTCACTCGTATTATGTTAGTTAGCTATAACTTAGCTCGGTCTACCAATACGGCGTATTAGTTTTCAAAATCATTACGAAAGTCTGATTCTATATCCATTTTTACCCCACCTTCTCTACAACACCGTTAATCTTCAACTGCACAACTTCCGTATTTTCCAAGCCGTCATTGTCAACAACCTTTACGGCTATGCTGTGTGCCCCTGTTTTTAAATTCAGTATTTGCTTGCCTTCTTTGTCAATTATTACAGAAGGCTTAAAACCTTTTTCTTTATCGTAAGCAAAATCCCAACTGTAAAACTCAATACCAGCAGGGCTTTGACCTTGTGCGATGAATTCAATTTTCCTGCTGCCTTTTTCGTCTTTTTCTAATTCGTTAATGTGTACACCGAGAACAGGCTTTACGGCTATCGGGACTATTTCATCAACTTTTACCAGTTTAACTGTGATGTTTTCTTCATTTTTTAATCGTGCCACTTCTTCAATAGCACCTTTCCCAAAGCTAAAGGCGATAATGTACCCTATGGGATTTTTTGCTTTTTGGTTTTTGGTGAACAGGTTTTTGTCGTAACGTTCAACTGCGGATTTGAAATTATCAATGACATTGCGCCCTATGTTATCGGAACGTTTTACCTGTATGGGTGTATTGTCTCCCATTTTGCCGTCAAGTCCGAAATCTCCACGCTGTTTTATATTTCCGGTTCCGCCGAACTGCTGAACTATCCAGCTTTCAAATTCAAATGCATCTTTATAGCGGAGTGTGTCGTAATCGTATTTGTAGAGTTGAACTGTGTATGGGGCGGTGAATAAATCGGTTTGTTTTTGTAAACGAAATTCTGTTACCTTTATTGCCATTGGTGATTGGTCTATGCCTATCCATTGGCGATTAAGTCTATTCGCAACAGCTATTGTCGTACCTCCGCCAACAAATGGGTCTAGGACGATGTCACCCTCATTGCTTGCCATATTGATAATTCGTTCCATTAAAATTTCTGGCTTTTGCGTTGGATAGCCAATGCGTTCATTAGCTTGCGAAGCAATAGGCGGTATATCGTTCCACGAATTGCCAAGCACTTCTCCCTTTGAATTATCCAAATATCTTTTTAAGCTAATTCTACCATCTAGCGATTTTGGAAATTGAAGCAATCCTGCCTTATCCAATTCCTCCATCTTCTCCTTAGATACTGCCCAACCGTTTTGGTGCGGTTTGTACCCTTTGTAGTCATACGTTAAATTTGGGCGTGGGTTTGGGCTTCTTAAATTGTCAAGTCTATATACCCCTTTTTCATCTTTGTATTTGTAAAAATCGTTTATATATTTTTCGCTTAATTTACCATAAACTGTGTTGTATATAAACTTATCACTTTTTGTGTAATACCAAATTGTGTCCGTTAAAACGGCCATCTTTTTTCGTGCATCATTATGAGCATTAGTTCTTTTCCAAATAATTTCATTTCTAAAATTATTTTCCCCAAAAATCCTATCCAAAATATGTACTCTTATATAAGCGTTAGCGTGCCAGTCGCAATGTAAAAAAATGCTTCCTGTTGGTTTTAAAATGCGGTGCATTTCAATTACTCTTTCTTTGAGCCAATCAATATAATGGCTTATGCCACCACTCCACCTATCCTGAAAACTGCGGATTTCACCAGTATCACCCCATATCACTTCATAGTTGCGGTTGCTGAAAAACGGCGGGTCAAGGTAAATCAAGTCTATACTTTCGTTTTCCATAGATTTGAGAATTTCAAGATTGTCGCCTAGGATTAGTTTGTTTACAGCCATATTTGGATAATGTAGAAAAAATCCTGTGTTTTAATGTAAACGACAACGCCATTGCAGACTCATTAGTCTTCTTCTGCATCAAGGTCTGCTTCCATTTCTGCCACTGTTTTATAACTTTTTGTTTGTATTTTTCCCGATGCGATATCCTCAGCCTCCTGTATAGCAGATAAAGTCTCCACATAACCCATAGCCCTACGCATATCCCCACCGAGCTTCGCCCAGTCGGATGCTATGCCGCCTATTTTTGTTTTTACCTGTTTTATTTCCACAGGCTCTATTTCTTCTGGCTCAACAAAAAGCGAGAACGGCTTTGCCAGCCCATCAAGGAAGCCTAAACAAAAAGCTGATTTTTCCTTCATACTCCCAATAATATACAAAATTCGCAACCACTGTACTGAATCCAAAAACAGAAAAGCTAATCAGTGATTAGCGAATTATATTCAAATCCAGTGACCAATATCACAAAAAATAAATTTTTTCCTCGTTTACCCCCTGTTTTTTTCTCGCTCACTCGTATTATAGAGTATAGACAATTTCTAACTTCAAAAGCGAGGAAAAAATGGGAACCATAAGCAGCAGCTCTTTCGTTCATCTACAGGTACATTCCGAGTATTCTTTTTTGCAGGCACCGGTAAGAATACCCGCTCTGCTCAAAAAAGCGGAGGAATTAAAACAAAATGCGGTAGCCCTCACCGATAATGGCTTTATGTTTGGCATTTTGGACTTCTATATGGCAAAATCCAGCGTAAAAAAAATTCTGGGTAGCCACATATACATAGAAACAGACAACTCAACCCCAAACGACAAATCCTCTTACAACCGCCTCACCCTTTTGGCAGAAAATCAAGAAGGATATAAAAACTTGATTAAAATTGTAAGCGAACCCTATATCACCAAAGAAAAATTTAAAGAAATTCCGGCAATACCATTTGATTTTTTATCGCAGCACAGCGCAGGCTTAATAGCCATAGCCGGAGATTTGGCAAGCCGATTTGGGCGAGATGTTTGCGGAAATATGGAAAACAGGGCTAGGCAATTTTTAGATAATATTTGCAAAATTTTTGATTACGAGCATCTCTATTTCTCACTGCAAAATCACAATATAGAAGAGGAAATTTCGGTAAATGAATTTTTGAGAAAATATGCAAGCAAAAATAACAAGCAACTCGTTGTGACAAACAATGTCCATTACTTGTCAAAAGAAGATGCTCAAAGCCACACCGCTCTTTTGTGCATGGCTAAAAAAGAGAAATTATTTGAGTTTACAGATGAATATTTTAAAACAGAGGAATTTTACCTAAAAACAGCAGAAGAAATGTACGAGCTTTTTGCAAATGATATAGAGGCTTTGGAAAACACTGTGAAAATAGCAGAGCGATGCGAGGTGAGCATAAAAACAAATGTGGGTTCGTCTTTCTGGCCTCGCTTTGAATGTCCGCCCGAATTTGCAAACGAGTACGATTATCTGGAACATTTGGTTAAAGAAAAAATTCCGCTTAGATATCCAAACGGGCTTAATGATGAAAAAATAATGAATAGGGTAAATACGGAACTTGCCACCATAAAGCAAATAAAAGTTCCGGGATATTTTTTGATAATACAGGATTTTATTCAGTGGGCGAAAAACAATGGTATTCCTATGGGCCCTGGGCGTGGCTCGGCGGCGGGTTCAATAGTCGCCTACATACTCGGCATAACGGAACTCGACCCTCTCCCCTACAATCTACTTTTTGAGAGATTTTTAAACCCAGAACGTGTATCTATGCCCGATATAGATATAGACGTTTCCGACAAAGATAGGGAAAAACTTATAGTTTATGTCTCCAACAAATATGGAGAGGAAAATGTAACTCAGCTCATAACTTATGGGCGAATGAAGGCAAAAGCGGTTCTGTGGGCTGTTGGGCGTGTGATGGATCTTTCCATAAGCGATGTGGAGGCATTTGCAAAAAGAATTCCTTTTAAGCTGCCTGATCTTGATGAATTCACTTTGCAAGATGTTAGAAAACAAGATGATGAATTGAACGCTTTAATAGAACGCTCGGAACTCTATAAGGATTTTTGGAATTTATCCGTTAAGTTGGAAGATTTCATAAGCCAGTCCGGTACGCACGCCGCCGCACTTATAATAGCGCCTTGCAACATGACGGAGCTTGTTCCCATTTACCGCCTTAAACTAGGTGATGCTCCTGCTGTGCAATACGATAAACACTATACCGAAGATATAGGTTTATTGAAAATGGATATTTTGGGTCTTAGAAATTTATCCATAATTCAAGAAGCGGTGAATACCATTGAAGAGACAAAAAAACAAAAACTGGATATAAGCCAAATTCCATTGAACGATGCAAAAACATTTGATTTGTTCGGGCAGGGAAATACGGTTGGGGTGTTTCAGTTTGAATCTTTTGGAATGAGAAGATATTTGCAGGAATTGAAACCGAGCTGCCTTGAAGACTTAATTGCTATGAATGCTCTTTACCGCCCAGGCCCAATGGAGAACATTCCGAGATATATAAAAGGAAAAAACGACCCTTCAACTATAAACTGCTATCACGAAAGTTTGAAACCAATTTTAATGGAAACTTATGGGGTTATTGTTTTTCAAGAACAGGTTATGCAAATAGCTCAGGTGTTATCCGGTTTTTCGCTGGGCAAGGCAGATATTCTCCGCAGGGCAATGGGAAAAAAGAACGAAAAGGAAATGGCAAAAATGCAGCCTGAATTTTTTGAAAACGGAAAAGAGAGAAATTATCCCGAACCTCTGCTGCAAAAAATTTGGAATGATTTAAAACCTTTTTGTGGCTATGCATTCAACAAAAGCCATTCCGCAACATACGCTTATGTCGCCTACCAAACCGCATATCTCAAAGCCAATTTCCCACAGGAATATATGGCGGCTGTTATGAGCGTTGAAAAATTTGATAATCTGATAAACACTGTTGAAGAGTGCAAAAGAATGGGAATAGAAATTTTGCCGCCAGATGTGAATAAATCCAGAGAGGCATTCAGCGTGGAAGGGCGTTCCATTAGATGGGGTTTATCGCAGATAAAGGGATGCGGAGAGGTTGTGGCGCGTGATATTGAGCAAGACAGAAAAAAGAACGGTGAATTCAAAAGTCTTTTTGAATTTGTTCGCAGGCTTCATTTATGCGAAAATGTCACCATAAATAAAATTGCCTTGGAAAGCCTATCAAAAGCCGGAGCATTGGATTCCTTGCCCGGAACACGTGCTCAAAAATTTGCATCCGTGGAACTCGCTTTGACAGATGCTTCTTCTTGGAAGGTTAAAAAACTATCTTCTCAAATGGCTTTGTTTGGAGACGATACCAAAGAGGAACCAAATTTGGAAGAATCTGCGGAGTGGTCTTTTTTGGATAGCCTTATGAAGGAACAAAAAACACTTGGAGCACAGATAAGTGCCCACCCCTTGGATGAATACTATGCTGAAATCAGAGGTTTTGCAGACATTGACCTCTCCGACAAAGCAAAAATGCACGAGCGGATGGATTCCTTTGTTAAAATTGCCGCACTTGTGAGCAACGTGAGCGAAAAGCCAACCCGAAATAATGACACAATAGCCATTCTAACTCTGCAAGACAAGCACGATAAACTGGAAGCCTTTTGCGGTGCAAAAAAATGGGAAAGCATAAAAGGAAAAAGCATTGAAAGCTCCCTTGTTATTGCCTCTGGCAAACTTACAATCTCTTCTTTTAACAACAAGCCTCAATTAATGGTGAATTCCATTGAATTTTTAGAAGACAAAATAAAACAAGCAAAAACTTTTTTTATTGAATTACACTCCGATTTTCTAGACCAAACTCAAAATTCCAAAATAAAGGAATTCTTCAATGAAAACAACAAAGAGAAGGGGGCTTCGGTATGTTTTTATGTATCTGGCAATAATGGCTGCCAATATAAAATGGAAACAAATAAATACAAAATTTCCCCTACAAGGGAAAATTTGAAAAAATTGAATTCAATTTTTGGAAAAAAAGCGGTGTGGGTGGGGGGTTAATTGTATGCGTATAATTTTTATGGGAACACCGGAATTCGCCGCCCAATTTTTGAAACACCTTGCAAAAGGCGAACACGATGTTATAGCAGTTGCAACCCAACCTGATAAACAATCAGGGCGCGGAATGGAGCTGCACTCCCCTCCTGTGAAAATTGCCGCTTTGGAAGCGGGTATTCCAGTTTTGCAACCAACCTCAGTTAAAAATCACGAATTTGCAGAAGAGTTGAAAAAATTAAATGCGGATATTTTTGTGGTTGTTGCATTTTCAATTTTGCCAAAAGAGGTTTTAGCCGCTTCAAAATTCGGAGCCGTAAATATTCACGGCAGTTTGCTCCCAAAATACAGGGGTGCCGCACCTGTGCAGTGGGCAATAGCAAATTGCGAAGAAACAACGGGCTTAACCATATTTTTGATAGATGAAAAAATGGATCACGGACCTATTTTGGAACAAAGGGAAATAAAAATAGAACAAGACGACACAACGGAGAGCTTGTTAAAGAAAATGGTAACTCCAGGCTGTGAGGCATTGGATTCTGCACTCGCAAAACTCCAAAGCAAAAATTTCACTCCGCTGGAACAAAACCACGGGCAAGCAAGCCCAGCACCAAAACTGAAAAAAGAAGATGGATCGATAGACTGGAACAAGAGCGCACTCCAAATTCACAAAAGGCTGTGCGCCTTTACCCCTTGGCCAGGTGCATACACATATTTAAACGGGCAAAAAATTTTCATAAGAAAAACCACTCTTGACAATTCTCACTCTTTGAAACCAGGTGAGATTTCCATTCAAAAAAATACGGTTTTCGCTGGCACGGGAAACGGAACTCTCTCTATTTTGGAAGTTCAGGCAGAGGGCAAAAAAAGAATGCCAGCCACAGATTATTTCAGAGGAATAAAAATCCTCCACCAAGGTGATGTTTGTGGATTTTCATCTATGGACAAAGTTTGACCAACGCGAGGTGTTAGCAGATTAACACCTTTTTCTTGTGCCGCTTTGCTCGCTCTTTCAATGGGTTCCCACCAATCGTGAATGGATAAGTTAAAACTACCCCAATGCACAGGGAGCATATATTTGCCATTTAATTCCATAACTGCTTTTACACCATCTTCGGGCATTATGTGGTAATCTGGCCAGTGAATGCTGTATTGACCGTTTTCCATAAGCACCAAATCAAAAGGCCCATAGTGGTAGCCAATTTGCCTAAAATGAAAACCATAAGAAGTATCGCCGCTGTAAAATACTCGGTGCTTGGAACCTATGAAAACCCAAGAAGCCCATAAAGTTTTATTCCAATCGGTTAAGCTCCTACCCGAAAAATGACGTGCCGGAGTACAAATAAATTTCAGCATTTGCCCCGACATTCCTTTTATAGAAGCCTCTTGCCACCAATTATATTCACGAACCTGTGCAGAATCTATTTCCCACTCCAACAAAATTTTACCAACTCCCATTGGAACCAAAAAGAATCCAACATTAGGAGCAAGTTCGGTTATGGTTTGCCTTTCCAAATGGTCGCGGTGATTGTGGGAAATAAAAACAGCATCTATAAAAGGTAGTTCTTCTAATTTAACAGGAATTTCTTTTTGAAAACGTTTTACGCCGAGCAAGGGAACGGGGGAAATATTGTTGCTAAAAACAGGGTCTATCAATATGCGCACGCCATCTATTTGCATTAAAAGCGAAGAGTGCCCAAGCCAAGTTATATACAAACCCGTTTGCTCTTCTGGATAAGCCTTTTTAATATTCACAGCATCTGTAGGCAAAGGCTTTGGTGGTCTGGTTATTCCACTTTCGCCCAAATGAATTTTAATGCCTTTCCAAGGATTCATTTTTACAGGTTTAGAAGGAAATGGATTAGCATATTTTCCATTCTCAAAAATCGGCTCCACGCGCCCCGTATCCGCAGTTTGGCTTTCTGGCAGCATAATGTGTTCCTTAGAAGGTTGGAAAGAACACGAAATCAGTAGTAATAAACATAAGCATTTAAATATATTTCTCAATAGGCTGAATTTCATCGTTTTAAATATAGCAATTTTCTAATTTCTAACCAATAACCAAGCCAAAGGAGCCAAAATGCGAGGAAATCAACATCATCAGCTGCAAATAGAAAAACTAAAAGAGCTAGTAACGTGTCTTCACAACTTTGAAGCAGAAGTGCAAAGCGCAGTAAAAACCTACCAAGCTAGATTAACTGACTTGATAGATCAAGGCTTGCCATTAGCAGTTTGGCAAAAATTCTTAAAAGATTATTACCCGCAATCAGAAAAACTAGTAGATAAAAACACGGCTGTTATAAATGAACTGGCAATTCCTTATGCAGCCTACAACATAAAAATCTTGGAACAGTTGGTTAAGAAATGAAATTTCAATAATTTTCTATCTTCTTTATATGCCCAAACTCTTTACAATGCTTTTTTTGCTCTCCCTGCCAGCACTTGCAGCGCAGGCAGATTCTCTGCTTCAATGTTCTGCAAAATATTTTGGCAAAAATGCGGAACTCAAATTCAATTTTCAAATGCTGACCAGAGTGGCAACCACTGGAGAAGAAATCCAAAAAAGCGGAATGCTCATAACATCTGGCGAAAACAAGTTCGCCTTGACAATGCCCGATTTGCAGGTGATGAGCGATGGCGTGAACTTGTGGCAATATAACCCTTTGCAAAAACAAGTGCTGATAAAGTTAATATCAGATTTGGAAAATAAACTCCAGCCAAGCGAAATTCTTTTTAGATATTTGAACACAAAAGCCATTAGCGCAAAAAATGAATTGTGGAAAAACAAAAATGTTCACGCCTTGAGCCTAAACCCAAGCAAATACAAAGACCAATTCAAATCTATGGAAGTGTGGCTTTTGCCAACAGATTGTTCGCCTGTTCGTTTGCACACAATAGACAATTTTGGAAATGACACTTGGTATTCAATTGAGAATTTGACCAAGGGAAAATTTTCGGATAAAGAGTTCAAATTCAAAGTGCCAACTGGTGTGGATGAAATTGATATGAGGTAGAAATGAACCTAAAATAAATTTCATATATTACCACCATGTTAGAAGCGATAATCATAGGTTTAGTGGAAGGCATAACGGAGTTTTTGCCTATTTCCTCAACGGGGCACATGCTAATTGCCGAGAATCTTTTGGGCAAGCATTATAGCGATGCCTTTAATGTTTTAATACAAGTTGGCCCCATATTGGCGGCTGCGCTTGTGTTTTGGAGGGATATAGTTGGCTTTTTTGTGAATTGGGGGCAAAAAGAAACCAAAGATTATGTTTTAAAATTATTTGCTGCCTTTTTTCTCACGGGGCTTGGCGGAGTTATTGCAAAAAAATGCGGATTGAAATTGCCAGAAGATGTTTTGCCTGTTGCCCTTGCGGTTATAATAGGAGCCTTTGTTATTTTTGCTGTGGAATATAAAGCCAAAACAAAAACATTGAATGCAAATTTAACTTGGGCAGTTGCTATTGCGGTTGCCCTTGGCCAGCTTTCAGCGGCTATTTTCCCTGGGGCATCTCGCTCTGGAATGGCGATTATGTTTGCGATTTTTCTGGGTTTTGCGCGACCGGCTGCGGTTAAGTTTTCTTTTTTGGTGGGCATTCCAACTATGATTGCCGCAGGCGGCTTTCAACTGCTCTCTGCAATAAAAAAAGGTGAAACTGCAGATTTATTCACGCCCGAAGCCATTGTTGCTTATGCGGTGGCAACCGTTTCTGCTTGGCTTTCCGTTGTTTGGCTTTTGAGGTTTGTGCAAAAAAAGAATTTTATCCCATTTGCTTGGTATCGCTTGGTGCTGGGGTTTGCTATTTTAACCCTGGCTCATTTCCACCTTATGTGATATTCCAAACCGGCGGCAACAAAAGCATCGTAGGTTGAGCTACCTATCACCTCTCTGGTTACAATTGCGGTGCCTCGGTTTGCAACTCCTGCTCGCAAATCTATGGCATAGTTTTTGAAAAAGGCTGTTCTAAGCCCAAGAGTTAAAGCCGGCCCGCTGTAATAGTTTTCAAACTTAAATCTGTGCTTATATGAAGGCGAACCTTTTTCGCCGTCTTTGAGTGCTATATCTTCTCTGAAAATATCAAAAAGAAAACTTGCCGCTATGTAAGGTTCAATTTCAATTTGAGGAATTGGCTTAAAAACCTTCATGAATTCCAGTGCAAACATAAGCTCATAGCGATTAAAATTCCAGTGGTCAAGCTCTTTGTAAATTGTATCAGACTCATCTATTTTCGCTTTGTGGCTTGACTTTCTAAACTCAAATTCAAGTCCTATAAAATCGTACAACGAACCACCAATATATGCTCTGTAAATAGGCGAAGAATCATCTATAAAAAACCATACGCTTGTAGAGTCGTCAACATCTCGGTAATTTTTGATTTTTGAATTCAGCTTGTGCCTATACCAAGAATCTGGAGTTAAGGGAACCTTTGTCTGAGTATATCCCAAACCAATTCCAAACCAAACATCGTGCATAGGCTGTTCTGCAAAATACTCGTCTGGTTCTTTTTCTTTTGCTTCTCGCTCGGAATCTGAGAGCCTTCTCTGCGGCTTGCCGCTGAACCAATCACTCGCCAGCTTTCTAGCTATTTTCGCCGAATCTTGTGTTAAAGGGAATATAGCTATTTGCTTTGGTTCAGAGCTAGTTTCGTCAAAAAGCAAAAACCAAGCTTTGTCGTTTTTTATTGTGCTAAATATCAAACTGTTGTCTTTTAATTTGCCAAGTCTCTCAATGACGTGCGCATTGCGAGGTCGCAAATCTTCTAGCTCAAGGCGGGTATCTAAATTTGTGTTCAGCCATTTCGCGTATAGAGAAATGGTAGTGTCGCGTTCCCAATCGCCGGCTTCGTAGCAAGAAGGTGCTCCTATTTTTTCATTTTCGTAGCGAAGCGCAAAGCAAAAATCCATTGGGGTAATATATCGCTTGCCATAGCTCCAAAGCAAAAATTCTCCATCTTTCCAAACAGTGGGTTCATCTGCTATGGAGTTCAGAGTTATGAAGAAAATAATTACTATAATTTTTTTATACATTCTGCCACCGCCTGTTTTGTAGTGTTCACAAATACATCTATATTAAAAAAATCATCTTTTATCGGTGTTTGCACGCTTATAATTCCGCTTCTCAGTGGAATTTGTCTTTTGTTGTCCCAAAGTGTGAAGGTCGCTATTATTGAAAGATCCTTGAATTTCTTTTTTTGAGACATTTCAACATTTGCCTTTGTGTAGTCGTAAAAATTTTCCGCTTGCAAATCACCGCCCACTGTGTATTCGTGGATTATGAAAAGATAGTTTGAACTGCCTATTTCCACTCCTTGCTCTGGGAAACTTGTTTTTATGAAGATTGTTTTATCCATTTTCAAAGTTTCCTTTGAAAATTTTTCCCTGTCTTTTTTTGATACCGCAGAAACATTCCAGATTTTTGCAAGTTCGCTTAAAATAATGGAATCAGTGAGTTTTTCCAGTTTGTAGTAAATGGAATCGGCTTGCATATTTAATTTTTCTGCAAACCAGCTTGGGCGGGTGAGCATAAAAGCATCGTCTAGCTGCACAACGCCAACGCTTTCTGTTTTGTCAGGTGGGCTGCTGTAAAATTTATGCGAATTAGTGAAATTCTGCGAGCAAGCCAGCATCAATAAACCACTAGCCACTAGCCACTTACAACTAGCCATCATCAACCCCCCATTCCTTTCGGTAATTTTCAATTTTTTCCTTATATTCTGCTGGAGCGAATTTCAATATATCGTCTATAGAAGCTATTGAATAGGCTTCTATGCCATATTTTTCTTTTACCTGCTGCAATGCGCTTTTGCCGTCTCCTAATTTTTCTCTTCTATCCATTGCAACTATTAAGCCAATAACCTTTGCATTTGGTATTAGGCTCATTATGCTCATTGTTTCTTCTATGGATGTGCCTGCGGTTATAACATCTTCTATTATAACAACTTGTTTTTTTTCTGAGTAGAGGTCTCCCACCAAAACGCCGCCTTCGCCGTGATCTTTTGCTTCTTTGCGGTTATAGGTAAAGCTAACATTTACGCTGTGTTCTCTGTGCAAGGCAGCCGCGGTTGCGGAGCAGAGCGGAATGCCTTTATATGCGGGTCCAAAAAGACTATCAGCTTTGCCCGCAAAATATTTTTGGAAAATTTCTGCATAACAGCCCGCGAGCAAGGCAAGTCCTTCGCCATTGCAAACAGTGCCCATATTTACAAAATAAGGGCTTACCCTCCCGCTTTTGGTCACAAAGCTACCAAATTGTATAGCTCCGCATTTAGCCAAAAAAGGCACAAGCTCATTTGTGTTTGTCTGGATCATCGTCTCCTGCTTTATTGTCCCAAGCTGCTTTAACGGGGTCGTAGGCTTTGATTTTTGCCTCTAGTTTGTCGTACCAATCTGGGTCGCGTTTGGTTTTGTTGAATATAATCAAATTGTACACCAACAATAAGCACAGCACAACCACCACACCTCTGATATTCTTTTTAGAACCTATATACAAAGCAAATAACAACATAAAAGCTGCTATTAGTCCAAAATTGTAGTGAACCTTGTAAAATTCAGTGAGTACCTCTGTCATCATAAATAAAAACTCCTATTTAGCAGCCTTAACCTTAATGCTTATGGTGTAAGGATTAGGTGGAGATGTTGGGGCATCATCGGTTACAATTATGTAAAATGGAACTGGCTCAGATGGCCCGCCACACGAAGGGCAAATGGGGTTTTCAAGAAGATACTCTAAACCAACTACATAGTCAAAGGGTTTTTTGTTTCCGCCTTTTGGAACTTGGTATGTTGTGTCTTTTATTCTACTATTAGGTCCCTTGATTGTAAGTTTTAAAGCACTGCTATTTGTAACAGTTATATCCATTTTATCTTGCCCTTTTAGTTTAAGCACATAATAATCTTCCACATCGTAAATTGTTTTTCCATTTAAAACTCCTCTATGGTCTAAAACCCCTGCAAATTTTACACTATCTCTTTTAGCTTTTTCCGAATCTATTATTGAAGCTGAGTCTATGGAATTATTGTCTTCCTTGTCAAGTAAGTCTAAAGTAGTAAAATCAAACACGGTTTTGTCGTTTATATATCCGTCTTCGTTCTTTATTTTTATGAACTCTATGGAACCTTCTTTCTCAAAATAATTCAAGCCTCCAAGTGTGGTTTCTGCACCTATAAAGTACAATTCTTTGCCACTTGTTTTTCTTTTTACCCATTTCACATTATTCAAAACTACGTTTGATTCACCCAATGTATCTAAATCAACCAATTTGGAATCGAACTTAACTGGAAGGGTATCAAAAGGCGAAATGTTTTTAACGTATTCTTTTACCAATTTCGGCGGCGAGCCACCATCGTCTGAACCACAGGCCGAAAGTATTGCCATAATTGCTATAAAAGCGAGAAATTTTGTTTTGCTCATAGGTTATAATATAGTAAATTTCCCCTCTGTGGAGGAGTGCCCGAAGAGCGGGGTGAGAAAAATTCAGCAAAATCTGCATATTTTTGCCTGCAATTATTTAAAAAGCCTATCTATAAATGCTTTATCAAATGGCAGGCATACTTATTTGCAAACACTTGTTGACATTTTTCACTTTTTTTGGCTTTTTTTCCGTTTTTTTACGTCTAAGTAATTAATATGTTCAGCGAGCCAATATAGAAATTTCTAAATTGTGGCAGAAATGCTTAGAGATTCAGATAAAAATAGCAATTGGCTTGCTCAAGAAAAAGATTTTGTGTTCTCCGGTGATTTTAAGCTTGAGAACGGGGAAATTTTGCCAGAGCTGCGTATTCGCTATGAAGCTTATGGGGATTTTAAATCTGGTGCCTCTCACGTTATATGGATTTGTACACCTCTGACAATGGATGCTCACGCAGCGGGACTGCAAAGAGAAGACGACCCCAAATCGCTGGGTTGGTGGAATGACCTCATAGGCCCTGGCAAGCCCATAAATACCGATATATTTTTTGTTGTTTGCAGTAATATACTAGGCGGCTGCAAGGGAACCACAGGACCCTCTTCCATAGACCCACGCACAGGCGAACCTTATGGTTCAAAATTCCCGCGCATAACCATAACAGATATGGTGAACGCTCAAAAGAAACTTGCAGACCATTTGGAAATAAAAAAAATCTTTGCCGTTATAGGCGGCTCAATGGGCGGGTTCCAGGCATTTGAGTGGGCACTTCAATACCCAAATTTTGTGGAGAGATGCGCTGTTATAGCCAGCGGAACAAAGCTCTCTGCCCAAGCTCTTGCCTTTGAAATAGTTGGTCGCCAAATTATTTTAGACGATGACGTAAAGGGGCTTGCCAATGCGAGAAAGATGGCGCATATAACATACCTCTCTGCCGAGTCTATGAGAAACCGCTTTGATGCAGCAGAGCATTTGCCAAGCGATCCAAAAAAATTTTACACCGGTTTTGCCCTTGAAAACTATTTGAACAAACAAAGCGAAAGATTTGTGAAACGCTTTGATGCGAACAGTTATCTGATTTTAACCTGGGCAATGGATAATTTCAGTTTGGAAAAAAAATATGGCTCTCTTGAAAAGGCTATATCTCTTGTCAAGTCGGAGTTTTTGTGCGTTCATTTGAGCAGCGATTGGCTTTTTCCACAAGAAGAATCTCAAAAATTAGCATTTGCGCTTTTGAACCAAAAGAAAATAGTTAGCAGCGTGGAAATCAATACCAACCTAGGGCACGATGGCTTTTTGCTTGAAGTGAAAGATTTGGGCAATTTGCTCTCTCGCTTTTTGGATGTGCGCATAGTTGAAAGTCGCGATGAGCATTATGTTAATTCTGCCTTTGAAAGCAAAAAAGACATACGCAAAATATCTGCCTTTATACCAAAAAACGCAAGCGTTTTAGACATAGGATGCGGAAACGGATATTTGCTGCACTCCTTGTGGCGCGAAAAAAAAGTTGCAGGTTTTGGCCTTGACCGCTCTTTTAACGGAATTTTGCACTGCTTGAACTTTGACGTGCCCGCTATACAATGCGACTTGGATAAAAACGGGCTTTCCGAAATTGCAGACAATAGTTTTGATTTTGTGATTTTCAACAGAACCCTGCAAGAAACCCAAAATCCGCGCAGTGTTCTGCGAGAAATTCTGCGCATAGGCAAACAAGCCGTTGTAACTTTCCCGAATTTTGGAAACTGGCAAATTCGAAAAACCCTGGCAATTACCGGACGCATGCCAATGAGCAAAACTCTGCCCCACAACTGGTACAACACGCCAAACATTCATCTATTCACCCTAAACGATTTTATTGAACTTTGCCAAAAAGAAGACATTTTGATAAAATCCTTGAAATTTGAGCAGAGCAACATTTTGAGCAAAATTTTTACTACGCTCGGCTTTAAAAATCTAGGTGCGGAACAGGTGATAGCCTTGATTTCCAAGAAGTCTTAATTTTTTACTTTCCGCGCTTTGGATTGTAATTGTTGTTCATAACTAGGGATAAAACCACACAAAACATAACTGTTCCGCCAACTATGACCTGCTGTCTGTGGTTGTATTCGTGTACGTTATATGTTGGGTTTTCTTCAAATCTCTGCTGGGGGCTTAATCCGCTGTTATCAGAGCTTCCTTCGGTTTTGGAATTTGCTTGGATTTCTTGCGAAAAGGCTTCTGCTTCGGAAATAGTCTCATCGTCATTGGTTTTATCTTGAGCATAAACCATTGAGAACAGCAAAAAAAAGCACAGAATTTTTTTCATAATCTATATCCCGTATTTAGCCACCACAGTTGTTTGTATTCCGCCTCTGGAATTGAAAATTCCTGTGACTTTCATCCATTTTGGGGAAACGGCTTTAACGCAGTCTTTTATAACCTTGTTTACAACGTGTTCGTGAAAAATTCCCACATTGCGGTAAAAAAGCAAATATTCCTTGAAACTTTTAAGTTCAAGGCAATACTTCGTTGGGCGGTATTCTATAACCAGCGTTGCAAAATCCGGCAATCCGGTTTTGGGGCAAACGCAGGTGAATTCTGGAACCTCTATTCGCAAATCTGTTGCGGAATTAGGATACATAAACTCCCAGTTTTCAATTTCCGGTGTTTTTAAAGACGGAATGTGGTTTTGCCTGCCCTCGTAAGAGCTTACAGTTTTTCCTTTATTTTTTCCCAAGTTAGACATCCTTGCTCTCCTGTTGAAAGAATTTTATACTCAAAAAAATCACCTTTTGTTTTTTCGCCATCTGCAAAAATAACGCATTTTGCTCCGGCTGCATTTGCAATTTCCAATTGCTTGCTGAATTTAACCGCATTCAAGGAATGCGAGCAGGCAACGCCTGCTTTGCGGAACTCCCCTGCTGTTTTGAAAAGAATTTTCATATCGCTTTTAAAAGAGGCTATAAATACCGGTAAATCTGCATTGCTTTGCGGGAGCAAATTTTTTTCTCTTAGCAAATCTGCAAGCACAACATCGCCCATTCCAAAACCAACCCCAGAAATTCGCTGACCGCCAAGGGTTTCTGTTAAATTATCGTAGCGGCCGCCGCCAGCTATTGCCCTCATATTTTTTGCTTTATCAAAAACTTCAAACACAATGCCTGTGTAATAAGCAAGCCCGCGCACAACGGATAAATCAAGTTTAACCGATTTTTCAAAGCCTGCAATTTTTATCAGTTCAAATAGTTCTTCAAGTTCAGAAAATCCCTGCCATTCAAATAAGCTTTTAATTTCTTCTATGCTTGTGCAATTCATAAAAGCCTTTAATTTCTTCGCTTTTTCATCGTTTAAACCTGCGTTCAATAATTCCTTTTCAAAATCCTCAGCGGGCATTTTTGAACTTTTGTCTAAAATTGGGTAAATTAAATTTGCATCTGTTGCTTCCAAACTTTCCAAAAATGCCGCAAGCAAGCGGCGGCTTGAAATTCCGATTGCAAAATCATTTTCGGTTAAGCCAAAATCTAAAAGCATAGCACAAATCGCAGAGATTAAATCCGCTTCTGCGCTGATGCTCTCCGTTCCTATTATATCCAAATTCAGTTGAAAAAATTCGCGAAGCCTACCCTTTTGCGCACGTTCATAGCGAAACAAGCGTGGAATGGAGAACCACTTGAAAGGCTTTCTCAGCTCTGCCCCCTTTTGTATAACCAGCCTTGCGAGCGTGGGTGTCATTTCGGGGCGTAGCGCAAGTGCCCTGCTGCCTTTGTCTGTGAAGTTGTAAAGCTGCGCGACAATTTCTTCGCCGCTTTTGCCTGTGTAAAGTTCCAAATGTTCAAATGTAGGCCCCTCGTATTCCTCATAGCCATATTTTAAAGCCGCTCTCCGCCATATATTGAAAATATGATTTTGTACCCTCATATCAACAGGATAGAAATCTCTCGTTCCTTTTGGGAGTGGCGGAGTTTGAACTTTCATTTGGGTAAAGATACAAAAATTAGAACCCAATTCTAAGGCTCAAATTCAGCAAGCCATCCATCGGTTGATTGCCCTGCAAAAGTGCATAATAAATTGCAAGGCTTGCGTTTGAAATGCCCTGCTCCCAACCCAGACCATAAGTCAAAATATGCTCCCAGCCTCTGAACGGTGCCCTGTTCCTGTAAATTCCGTTTTGCCCAAATATGTGCAAGGCAGATTTTTCAAGCCCGTGCCATTGAAAATCCATTTCGTTTAACCCATAAGCCCTTGTTCTTATGCTGCGCGGAGTTAAACCTATAAAATCGTTTTTGCCGCCTATGAGAAACAAGTCCTCCCTTGGGTAATCCTTTGGGGGCAACATACCAAAACCCTTTGCCGAGAGTAGCAATGTCCAATTTTTTGAAAAAGGCTGGTAATAGGTTCCGTTTAAGCCCGCAGCCACAAACTCCGAAAATTCAGCAGACATTTCTGCAAACAAACCCTTAAAAGCAAGGGGAATTTTATCTCTGTTATCGTAACTGAGCAATAGCGAAGAAAACAATTTTTCGTTTTTATATCCCCCGCCAATTCCATACCTCCATTCCCAACTGAGATTATGAATATATTTGAGGTTTGCGTTTCTTTGCCTAATAGAATCGCATTCCACAAATTCGCCGTAAAGTTTTAAAGAACCGTTCAAGCCAAACACAAAAGGTTCTTTGTAAAATATTTCTGCCGAGCGATAATTTTTTGAATTTTCTCCCGCCAAAGAAAAATCCCTAGCGGTTCCAGCGATGTTCATAAGCTGCACCCTTACAAGCCCATTATATTCGTTGCTGCCCGCCTCAAAAGCCATAGACGCTTCTGCAAAATTTGCAGTTGCATCCGTTAAATTAAATGCAGGAACAAGCCTGTTTCTGTTAGCTATGCGATAAAATTTTACTTCACCGGTCTTGGAAAAATATCCCATTCTGAGCAATGAGCGTTCTGCCCTTGGAACTTGCGAAAGAACAACCGGACTGCCAACCTCTATCTGCGCAAGTTTTTCAAATACCAAAGAATCTGTTTTGCCCTTTTTATTCTGAACCGCCGAACTCCAAACCCAAGAAGATTCTAATTCATTTGCGTATGTACTTGTCTGAACCCCGATACCCCCGATTAACAGGATTAACAGGATTTTTGAGTTATTAGTCGTTGTCACTGTCGGTGTATTTGAGCAAACTCTGGGCTTTTTCTTTTATCAGTTTATGTATGCGGGCTTCGGCTTCGTCTCCTCTTTCGGTGTCTTTGACGCTCACTAGGGGGAGCAGGAGTGGGCTGTTGAAAAAGGTTCCTAGAGGGATTGGGTTTTTGCGGCTGAATACGGCTTCTATGTAATCTCTTGCATCGTCTTGGAGTTGGTCGCATTTTTCGAATTCTTTTTTATTGAAGAAATTGTAAAGGTCAACAAAAATTTTTGCAGCTTCGGGAATATTTGCAGTTGAACTTATCAAAGCCGTTCCGCCAATTTCAAGCATATCTATAAATGCGCTGTCTTCACCGGAAATAAGGGTAAAATCGAGGCTTCTTGTTTGCTCAACTATGCTTTTTGTGTCTTCGTGATATTTTTCGCCAATTTTAAATTCAACGGCTTGCTTTAAGCCTATTATGTTTTTATCTGCGGCAAGCCTTATAATGGTATTTGGATGTATATAGTTTGCGGTGCGCCCTGGCACATTGTAGAGGACAATTCTGGCACCCGTTTCGCTGCTCAAAGCCTTGAAATGGGCATATATTCCCTCTTGGGGAGGATTGTTGTAGTAGCCTGTTACGCAGAGTACTGGTACTTCTTCAATTTTTAAAATTTCTTTTATCATTTCAACCGATTCTCTTGTGCTATTGGAGCCAGCTCCAGCTATTATAGGCACCCTGTCATCCACATAGTCCAGCACAAATTTTATGAAATCCAAATGCTGCGCTACGCTCAGTGTTGCGCTTTGCCCTGTTGTTCCAACTGGCACAAAACCGTGTACACCCACCTCTATAAGGTCGTCTATCATTTTTTTTGCTTTCACATAATCTATTGAATTGCGCATGCAGCAAAAATCATCGCTTTTCAATGGAGTAAAAAGAGCTGGAAACACTCCGCGAAGCTGAGTAGAACTTGTAATTTTCATAGCAGAGAATTTAGAAAATTCTATATTTGCCATAATGCTTCCAGTGCTTGCTATAGTAGTTCCCTGCTACAATGAAAAAGAAGTTTTGCCGCACACGGCAGAGCAATTGCTAGGCGTTGTGCGCGGGCTCTTTGAAAATGGCCTTATTTCTCAAAAATCAAAGATAATTTTTGTTGACGATGGCTCAAAGGATTGCACTTGGGAGCTAATAGAAAACCTTTGCAAAGAAAATCCCGAAAATTTTTCGGGAATAAAATTTTCCAAAAACAGGGGGCATCAAAACGCCCTTTTGTGCGGTTTGCTCTCGGCTAGGGAATTTGCAGATGCAAGCATTTCCATAGACGCAGATTTGCAAGATGATATTTCCGTAATTGAAGAAATGCTGAAAATGCACAGCGCGGGTTGTGAAATTGTTTATGGGGTTAGGTCTAAAAGAAGCAAGGATTCAATTTTCAAACGAGCAACAGCGCACGGATTTTACAAATTTATACACTTTCTTGGAGCCGACATAATTTACAACCACGCCGACTTTAGGCTTATGAGCAAAAAAGCCTTGGATGCTCTAGCGGAATACAAGGAGGTGAATTTATTTTTGCGCGGAATAGTCCCTATGCTGGGTTACAAAACTGGAATAGCATACTACGAGCGCAAAGAAAGACTAGCCGGCGAGAGCAAATATCCATTTTATAAAATGCTCAGATTTGCCATAGAAGGAATAACCTCTCTTTCAATAAAACCCATCAGGTTAATCACAATTTTAGGCATATTCATTTTCATAATTAGCCTAGGCATGATAGCCTACTCCGTTTTCCAATACTTTCACCAAGCCACGGAACCAGGCTGGTCTAGCCTTATCTGCTCAATTTGGAGCTTATGCGGCTTGCTCTTATTCTCCATTGGAATTGTGGGCGAATACGTGGGGAAAATTTATTTGGAAACCAAGCAAAGGCCTAGGTTTATTGTTGAGAAGAAGTGTTAAACTTTACTATATTCCCTTTGTCAATAAGGAGTTAATATTATGGCAAAAAGAGTTTATCTTTTCGGCAAAGGCATAACAGAGGGCAGTGGGGGGCAACGCAATTTGCTCGGTGGCAAAGGGGCTGGGCTTGCAGAAATGGCTAAAAGGGGCTTTAATGTTCCCCCAGGTTTCACAATAACAACGGAAGTTTGCACCGCGTATTACGCAAATAAGCGCAAAATGCCCGCAGGCTTGAACGAAGAGGTTAAAAAAGCCGTAGGTGCGATAGAAAAGCAAACAGGAAAGCAATTCGGCGGCAACAAGAATCCCCTACTCGTGGCTGTTCGCTCCGGTGCTAGAGAGTCTATGCCCGGAATGATGGACACAATTCTGAACCTCGGCTTGAACGATACAACCGTGGAAGTGCTAAAAGCAAAGAGCAACAACGGCAGATTTGCCTACGATTCTTACCGCCGCTTTATTCAGATGTATTCCGGCGTTGTTCTGCAAATTGAACGCGCAAACGAAAATCAACACGACCCCTTTGAGATTATAATTGAGGAAGCTCGCAACAAAAGAGGCGTTAAGCACGATAACCAGCTTCCAGAAGAGGATTTGAAATCCATAATTGAGAAATTCAAAAAACTTGTTTTGGAAAAAACAGGAAAACCTTTTCCGAGCGACCCTTACAAGCAGTTGGAAGGTGCAATAGGAGCTGTATTCGCAAGCTGGATGAACGAGCGCGCTATTCTCTATCGCCGCAAATACAAAATTCCCGAAGAATGGGGAACCGCAGTCAATGTTCAATCTATGGTATTTGGAAATATGGGCGATAGCTCCGGCACAGGAGTAGCCTTTACCCGCAACCCTGCAACAGGCGAAAACGAGTTCTACGGAGAATTTTTGGTGAATGCCCAAGGCGAAGATGTGGTGGCTGGAATTCGCACACCGCTTAAAATTTCTGCAATGGCAACCACTCCAAATTTGGAGCATTGCTACAAAGAACTCTGCGAAGTTCGCAAACATCTTGAAAAAGAATTTGGCGATGTGCAAGATTTTGAATTTACCATAGAAAACGCTAAATTGTATATGCTTCAAACTCGCAACGGCAAACGCACCGCAAGGGCTTATGTGAAAATTGCCCGCGATATGGTGAATCAAAAACTTATGACACCCGAACACGCAATAGAAAGCGCAGACCCAGAAGCCCTTGAACAGTTGCTTGCACCTGTGTTTCATAAAGAGTCTTACCAAAAAGCGATTAACGCAAATCTTTTGCTCACAAAAGGCTTGCCAGCCGGCCCCGGTGCTGCTACCGGAACCCTCGCCTTTACCGCAGAAAAAGCGGAACGCTGGGCAACTCACGGGCCTGTGGTTTTGGCACGTGTGGAAACCAGTCCCGAAGATTTGCGCGGTATGCTCGCCGCAAAAGGCATAGTGACCGCAAAAGGCGGTGTGTCTAGCCACGCGGCTGTGGTTGCAAGGCAAATGGGAAAAGTTTGCGTTGTTGGTGCTTCCGAAATTGACATCAATTACAGCACCGGAGTTTTAACTTGCGGCGACAAATCCATTAAAGAGGGAGAATTCATCTCAATAAATGGTTCCACAGGCGAGGTTTTGATAGGCAAAATAGATACTGCGCCATCTGAATTGATTCAAGTGCTGATAGACAAAACTATGGCTCCAAAAGATTCCGAATTATTCACAGAATACGATTTTGTTATGAAACTCGCAGACAAATATCGCAAACTCGGCATTCGCACAAATGCAGACCAACCAGAACAAGCTATAAACGCGGTGGCATTCGGAGCGGAAGGCATCGGTCTTTGCCGCACAGAACACATGTTCTTCAAAGGCGACCGCATTGACTATGTACGCGAAATGATAATTTTTGCAGCTGAGTACGCAGAATATAAATCCAAGTTAGCACAGAGACCGGGCGATGCGGTTTTGTTGGAAAATGAATATCACATTCCAATAATGCATTTTAGAAAAGCACTGGAAAAACTCCTGCCCATTCAGCAAGAAGATTTTGAGGGCTTGTTCAATGCGATGGGTGAACGCCCTGTTACCGTGCGTTATTTAGACCCGCCTTTGCACGAGTTTTTGCCGCAGAACAAAGACCAGATAGATGAACTTTCGCGTAAACTGAATGTGCCTTTTGAAAGGGTTTCGCAAACTGTTCATTCGCTTCACGAATCAAATCCGATGCTTGGGCACAGAGGTTGCCGTTTGGGTATTGTATATCCCGAAATTTCCGAAATGCAAAGCCGCGCTTTGTTCCGTGCTGCCCTCGCAGTTGCTGCCAAAAACAAAAAGTCCCCCAAACCCGAAATTATGATTCCTTTGGTGGGTTTTGAGCGCGAACTTGAATTGCAACTTGAAATTGTGAACAGAGTGGCAAAAGAGGAATTTGCCGCCGCCAAGCGCACATTAGAATACAAAGTCGGAACGATGATCGAAATTCCGCGAGCTGCAATAATGGCAGAGCAGATAGCCAAGCACGCGGAGTTCTTCTCTTTTGGAACAAACGACTTAACCCAAACCACGCTGGGTATGAGCCGAGACGATGCTGGGCACTTTTTGCCATTCTATGAAAAAGAAGCAGGCATTGTGAAAAGCAATCCTTTTGCCACACTAGACCAAATTGGCGTTGGCAAGCTGATGGAAATAGCCGTTCAAGGCGGTCGCAAAACCCGCCCAGACATAAAGCTCGGAATTTGCGGAGAACACGGCGGCGACCCTGCTTCCATTGAATTCTGCAATGGTTTGGATTTGAGCTATGTAAGCTGTTCGCCATTCAGGGTGCCTGTGGCTCGCATTGCAGCGGCTAAATCTGCGGTGAAAGCGATACAAGCAGTTTCGGTAAAACCTGCGGAAAAAACAAGCGCGAAAAAAGCAGTGAAATCTGTGAAGGCGAAGAAAGTTGTGAAGAAGGTTAGGAAAAAATAATCTTTTAATTACGTTTTACCCTAAAAACCTTTCCTTAAGCTCGTGCCAGCCGCAGGTTTTTCCTTTGTAGCGGTAAAGGCGGTAAAGCCTGCGCGCCATGCGGGTTGTTATTTCGTAAGGGATTGTTTTATGCTCGGCGGCAAATGCTTCTACAGATATTTGCTCGGAAAATTCTCCGTTTATGCACTCCGCTATGTCGCCTATTTTCACATCTGGAATTTCACTTACATCCACCATACAAGCGTCCATGCACACTCGCCCTAAAATGTGGCAGGCTTTGCCGTTTATAAAAACCACGCCTTTATTTGGCTCGCCGCGCAAATAGCCGTCTCCGTAGCCAATGGCAACCGTTGCCACCAACATATTTTTTTCTGCCTTGAAAAAATGTCCATAAGAAATTCCCTCCCCTGCCTCAACACGCCTCAAAGCGCGCACTGTTGAGCGCAATCTCAACACAGGCTTTATTGGAAATCTAGACGGAAGTTCACAAAGCGGGTCGTAGCCATAAAGGGCAAGGCCGGGGCGAACCATATCGTAGTGAGTTTTGTTTGCATATAAAAATGTTGCAGGTGAATTTGCTATGTGGCATAGCGGCGGGCGCACGCCTGCGCTTTCCAATTTTTTGACCAGTTGTTCAAATCTATCTAATTGTATTTTCATAGCCGGATGTTCTGGCATATCGGCGGTGGCTAAATGGGAATACATTCCCTCTACTTCTAAATTGGGCAACTCGCAAATTTTTTTCACCTCATCAAAATTATCGTATTTTATTCCAAAACGATGCATTCCGGTGTCTATTTGGATGTGAATTTTTAGTTTTGAACCAAGAGAATTTAAAGCTCTTGCGGTTTCAAAGTTTTGGATGGATGGAGTTAGGTTGTGTTTTATCAAGAATGAAAAATCGCTTTCCAAGCAGGGACCTAAAATTAAAACTCTCGCATTCACTCCGTTTTCCCTAAGGGCAACTCCTTCAAATAAATGAGCAACGCCCAAAAAATCAATTCCAGCAGCCATAGCCGCAAAAGAAATGGCAAGCGAACCGTGCCCGTAAGCATCGGCTTTAACTGGGAGCAGCATTTTTGTGCCAGTAGGCAACAAACTTCTGGCATAAGCAATATTGCTTTGCAAATGGTCTAAATCTATTTCAATCCAATTGGGGCGTGGAATTTTACCTAAATCAGGCATTTTCCTCCTCCATTTCCTTGAGAGCCTTTTTCACATTTACTCTCTTAGCTTCCCTATTTGGATTGTGCCCATATTTATTGAGCAAGTGAATTTCTACCATTTGAACTGCATCTGTTATTACTTTTTCAACCCTTTGCACTTGAAAAAACAAAAGCACAAGATAACAAGAAATTGCAAACAGAGCTAGTCCTAGAACTATGGAAACAAGCATAATTAAATCCTCAGAGAAGTTCCGCTATTTGCACTGCGTTTAAAGCTGCGCCTTTGCGAATTTGGTCGCCCACAACCCATATATCAAAAGCATTGTCTTGAGACTGGTCAACGCGAACTCTGCCAACTAGCACAGGGTCTTTGCCGCTTGCATCTATTGGCATAGGCCAGCGATTTTTAGAGGGTTCTTCTAAAATCTCAACCCCTGGCGCACCACGCAAAACATCGTAAATTTCTGCTACATTTGTTTTTTTGGAAAGCCTTACGTTCAAAGCCTCCGAATGCGCTCTTAAAACAGGAACCCTAACGCAAGAGGCATTTACCCGCAAATTGTCGTCTCCAAAAATTTTGTGAGTTTCGGCAATCATTTTCCATTCCTCTTCGCAATAGCCATTTGGCGCGTGAACAGAATTTTTTTCTGGGCTGCCATCGTTGTAAGAGGAATTATGCGGGAACAGATTAAAAGCATATTGGTAAGGTATAACGGTACGCTTAAATGGTTTTCCCTCTGCAAGCGCAACGCTCTCTAGCCTAAGTTCTTCCATAGCCATCGCGCCCGCTCCGCTTGCGGCTTGGTATGTGCAAGCCTGAACTCGCTCAATGCCAAAAGCCTTGTATAGAGGGAATAACGGGAGCAGCATTATTATTGTGCTGCAGTTGGGGTTAGCTATAATGCCCTTGTGTTTTTTTATCTCTTGCGGATTTATTTCTGGAATCACAAGAGGAACCTCTGGGTTCATTCTGAAGTATGATGTGTTATCCACAACCACGGCCCCTGCCTTAACCGCAGAGGGCATATATTCCTTTGATATAGAGCCACCTGCCGAAGACAGAACCAAATCTATTCCCTCAAAGGAATCGTGCTTTAATTCCTGCACTGTTATCTCTTCGTCTTTGAATTTTATTTTTCTGCCCGCGCTTCTTGACGATGCCAATAATCTCAAAGACTTGAGCGGAAAATTCCGCTCTGCCAAAATGGATAGCAACTCTTGCCCAACTGCGCCTGTGGCACCTGCTATTGCAACATTTTTCATAATTACTCCTTGCTTGTTATGGTAGAAACTACCAATTTTGCAAGACTTGCGCTTTCGCGAGCCTTGTTAACGCTTTCTCCTAATGTATCTGCTTCCAACCCGAATTGACGATGAACTTCATAACCCGCAAGCCGCAAATTATCCGCAGCCGCAAGCAATAAATCGTAAGACTGCTTTTTTTCGCCTGGGGGCGAGAGTTTTCTGATTTGCCTGTAAAAATTCATACTGCTATTTCTCAAAAAAAGAGCCTTGCTCTCATAATACTCCCTTTTTTCAATGCCTTGCGAATTTATCTCTTGCCATTTTGGAAAAGAGAGAATGGAATCTGAAATTGCCGCCACGCTTTCTATAAGCTGCTTTTCCGCGGAGATATAATTCGCGGTTGCAAATTCATCTACGGTATTTACCGGAGTTGTATCTCTATTTGCCCCAGTTGTGTCTGGAACAAACTCCTTAAAGCCAATTTCTTGCCTAATGGATTCAAGTTTGAGGTAAGAAAAAAACGAAGCTGCCACAATTAGCGCAATAACTATGAGCCACGAAACCAACTGCCTAAAAAAACCGTTGGCATTTATGGAACATATAACGCTTAAAGCAGCAATGCTCCAAAGAATTGCCACTTGAACAAGGTCTATGCTAAATAAGTTATTTGCCATAAGAGATACTATTTTAGAACGGCAGTTCGCTGTCTGGTTCACTTGTTGGCGGCGGTGGCAAGCTGCTTGCCCCCAAGTCGCCGTTCATATCAAAATTATGACGTTCTCCTTCGCTTGCATAGCCAAGCCTGGGAGCTAAAAACTCAAAATTATCCATTAAAATTTCGGTCACATTGTGTTTTTGCCCTGTTTGAGGGTCATTCCATTGGCGGTAAGAAACCCTGCCTTCAACAAAAAGCGGGGTTCCTTTTTTTATGCCTAGTTTCTCTATTCGCTCTGCAAGCCTGTCCCAAGCCACAACATTGTGCCAAGCGGTGTCGTCTTGCATTTCGCCTGTATTTGGATTGCGAAATCTTCGTGTGGTGGCAAGGGAAAAAGAAACCCTTTTCTTGTTGGTTTGGGTTATGCGAACCTCAGCGTCTTTGCCCAGATTGCCCATAAGCATTACTTTGTTTAAATAAGCCATATTATCCTCGTTTATTGTGGGTAATGTAGAAAAATATAATTTCTACATTAGTAAAAGATGCCGCAAATATCCGTGGACAAATTATTATATGGGCGAATACTGAGAATATTGTATATATTCGCTTTTTTGCCAGTTTTTTACTTTATATGGGACGAATATGCAAAGCTCGCAGCTATTAGCATTAGCATAATTTTAATAGTTTCTTGGTATTTGCAGTTTAGAATCCGCCATCAAGATATAGAAAAACCCTATTACCAGTTGTGGCTCTCCTTTGTGGAAGCACTTTTTGTATTTGCGGTTATGCTTTGCATTTTCATAAGGGATTCCATTATTGAAAACGAGCTGGAAAAAATGCTTGCCGTGGGGTGCGCTTTGCTACTCGCGAGAGTTGTTGCCAGAACGCTTTATATGCTCTCTATGCTGCGCGAGGGCAAATCTTTTTTTACGAGCGGGTTTTGGTCTAAGGTAGCCACAATAAGCATAAATGTAACAATGCTAATTTATGTTTTGAATATGGAGCATTACCAGCAAATTTGCATGGGAGCCACTATTCTTATGCTGTTTGCCGCTGCCGTGTCTTTTGGTTATCGCTATTACCGCGACCCCATGCACCGCAAGCCGCTCTCTGTTTGCAACCAGTTGACTATGAGCCGCATAGTTTTAACGCCTGTGTTTTTGTGGGTGTTTTTTTACGATGGAGATTTGAATTATCAAAACAACAGCTTGGTGTTTAAAATTCTCGCCCTTGTTATGGTTATAACCTTTATGGTAACAGATTTTTTGGATGGATATTTGGCCCGCAAATGGGGAGAGGTTTCAACGCTTGGCAAATATTTAGACCCTTTTTCCGATAAAATTTCCAATATGACCGTATTTCTGTGCTTCTTGGCTTCTGGCTACACATCTGTTTGGATGGTGGCTTTAATATATTTCAGAGAAGCTAGCGTGGAAACGCTGCGTACCCTTGCTGCCTCCGAAAAAATAATTATGCCCGCCCGCCAAAGCGGTAAGTGGAAAACCGCTATTCAAGGCACAGGAATATTGATAATTCTGATAGGCGCGCTTGACCCTCTATACACTTTAATCCCAAATTGGACAGAAGTTTGGGAATACCTGCCATACTCGGTTATGGCAATAATAACCTTTGCAACCATAGCAAGTGGCATAGATTATTTCGTTTCTAGCAAAGACGTACTAAAAAAGTATGTTTAATATGTAATAGTAAAAATAAAAAAAATGCACATTTTTGCAAACACTTGTTTGCAAAATTCATTTTTTTTGGCCTTTTTTCCGTTTTTTTACGTCTAACAAGTACAAGGAAAAAAATGGAGGTATTATTATGCTTATGATTAGGCATTTTTGCATATTGTGCATTGCGGCTTGCGGTTTGTGGTCTGCAATGATTGGGTTGTTGGTTGTTGCCTGTAGTGGAGGCGGCAGTAGCGGAGGGGGTGGCAGTGGCAATGCCACAGAGGGGACTGTAAAACTGTTCCTCGGCAAACTTCAGGTTCCAATGTTTGACAGTATTATCGTGGATGTGTCTGCCTCGGATATGGCAAGCATTCACGTATCCAAAAAAAATTTGGATGAAAATCTGAAAATAGAAGGAATCCCGCAGGGTGAAACCAGGAAGTTTGAGGTAAAAATATATGCTGATTCGGGAGTGCTTGTCCAAAAAGGAGAAGCCATCGCAGACATAAAAGCCGATGAAAGCATAACCATACCAATAAAACTGGAGGCTCTCGTTGGTTTTCTGAAGTTGGAAATCCCGATTGGTTTTACCAATAACACAGGGGTTACTTCTGGAAAATTGTTTTTAGATGATATGGAATTTGATATGACAATTGAAAATGGAAAGGGTGTATTCAATACCAGTTCCCTGCCTTTGGATAAAGATTTCAGTATGCGAATTGAACTTAAAGATGAGACTGGAGAAGTTCTATTCACCGGTTCAAAAAATGTAAGTTTATCTTCAATTTCGCAAACAGAAACAATGCAGTCGCAATCCAACCGAGGCTCGGTTATTCTGGAATTGTCGGCAAGTTCTGCGGGTTCTTCGCAAGGCGTGGTAACACTTCCATCAAATTCCAGACCGCCAAAAAATTACGGAGATGTATTTTTCACGGAAATTTTTGCAGATCCAAAAACAAACGGAAATGAATTTGAATATTTGGAAATCTATAATGCAACTTTAGATACTTTGGAACTATCTAGTTGCCGCATAGCGCGTGATGGAAATACTACGGCCAATACCTATAAATTTGATATGCCAAGCAACTTAACTCTAGCACCAATGGAATTTCTTTTCTTTGGGCGCGACAGTGTTCAAAACGCACATTTTAATTATAAGGGGCTTACACTTGTGAATGCCGGACAGAGCCTTGGAATTTTTTGCGACAAATCTGTTATAGATTCCATATATTTCTCCAAAGCAGAAAATTTCCCTTTAAAAACTGGAACCGCCATGCAACTCCCCATAGCTAATTATGAAAACCGCGCACTTGGTTCGTCTTGGTGTCTTGGATTTAGTCCTGGGGAGGATGCTGTTTGTCAATAAACTGCCATTCTCTGTTGCCAAAGTTTATGTAAAAATATCCATCTAACATATTTGATTTTTGCGGGTCTTGCAATATTTGCAAGGCTGCCCGCAAATACTTGAGTTCAACCAATATGTGGTCGCGGCTCATGCAGTTCAAAAATGGACCTTCTGGGTAAAGCGTGGGGCGTGGCTCGTCATCTATCATTTTATCCAATCTTGCAATCTCTTCCCTCAATTTTATTTCGTGTTCTTCCAAAAGCCTTATTAAATTGTTCTTGTCTTCCAAGCCAAACAAAAAAGCATAACCTAGGGTTCTAGGGTCATCGTTAAATCCGGTTAAATGCTTAATTATCTCTCTATTCAAGGCTCCCCTGCCCTTGTCTGTTATGCTATAGACTTTTGAGGGCGGGTATTTTGCTTTTTGAACCATTTTGCCTTCTATGCAGCTGTGGTTTTCAAGATAATTCAAGCGATTATATACGGTAGAAGGGCTTATCATAGCCCACCTTTCCAATTCCCTCCCTTTTATTTTAGAAATAATATCGTACCCACTGGAATCTTCCTCCAATATAAACCCTAGCAAAACCAAATCATAACGATTCATATCACCCCCTCACTTGTCCATTTCCTTTTAGCAACCACTTGTAACTGCAAAGGCTTTCCACACCCATTGGGCCTCTAGCGTGCAGCTTATCTGTGGAAATTCCAACTTCTGCGCCAAGCCCATACTCGCCGCCATCTGCAAAACGAGTGCTCGCATTCAGCATAACGCTTGAACTATCAACATTGCTTGCAAAATATTCCAAAGCATCACCATCTTCTGCAACTATTGCATCTGTGTGATGACTGCCATATTTTTCTATATGGTCGCAGGCTTCCCTAACTCCATCTACAAAACCAACCGAAATTTGCAAATCCAAATATTCTATTCCAAATTTATCGTAATGAAGTTTTACACCAGCTTCTTTTAATGGAGCTAAAACTTTCTCTATTGCATCACTAGGCAATTCCTTGTGAAAAAGCACTGTTTCTGCGGCATTGCATACGCTTGGACGTTGTACTTTTGCATTGTATAAAATATTTGCAGCCTTTTCCAAATCTGCGCTATTGTCTATATAAACGTGGCAAATCCCATTGAAATGCTTTATCACCGGAATTTTTGACTGCTCGCTAACAGCCCTTATTAAACCTTCTCCACCTCTGGGTATAACCAAATCCAAATATTGATTCTGCTTTAGCAATTCACCTAGCAACCCGCGGTCTGGGTTATCTATGTATTGAACGGCGTTTTTTGAAATGCCTTCTTCGGCAATGGCTTCGCAAAATAATTTTGCCAAAAAATAGCTTGAATACACGGATTCCTTGCCACCGCGCAAAATAACAGAATTGCCAGCTTTAAAGCAGAGGGCTGCGCCATCTATTGTAACATTGGGGCGGCTTTCGTAAATAAAGAAAATTGCCCCCAGCGGAACGCTCACACGGCTAATGTCTATGCCGTTTTTCAAGGTTCTATATTCCAATACTTTGCCAAGAGGGTCTGCAAAAGAGGCTATTTCTTCTACGCCACGTGCCATATCTTCCACTCGTTTTGGATTAAGGGCAAGGCGGTCTATCATATAGCTGGTTAAACCGCCCTCTTTTGCCGCTTCCACATCTTTTTTATTCTCTTCTATAATATTTGCCTCATTAGCACGAATGGAAGCCGCCACTTTTTGCAAAGCCCTATTGCGAAGCTCAAAACTCAAAGTTCTAAGCTCAAGCGATGCGTTTTTTGCAATACCTGCAATACTTACGGCAATATCAGCGTTTCCCATTTTCAAAATTTCCTAAATTTAGGCAGATGCATGGCAATATAGAAAAAATAATAAACAAAACTCTTGAAAAATCTTCTGTGTTCAGGACTTGGAGAATACTATTCCTATGCGCCTGCATTATAGCTTTTGCGCTTTTCTTAAGATTTTTTGTTTTGTCGGTTTGGAAATTTGAAGGAAAACGCATTTTTATGTGCGAACTTGAATTTTGCAAGGAAAAATCCAAAAAAGGAAATTTGCTGCTGGTTAAAGCAACCAACGGGAATTCAATCATACTCAGGCAAATAGGAAAAAGCGGAGATGAAATAAAACTCGTCACCCCTTTTGACACGCTTTCTATCAGCATTCCCAAAAAGGGCGATACAATAATTTTTGAAGGTTTAAATCCAATGCTCTGGGACAAAGCCTTTTCTCTGTACAGAGAGCAATTTCCTGATGAGAAAATCAAAACGAATATTTCTCTAAACAGCAAAGAAAAAGAACTTCCTTTTGCCTATGTTGGCAGGGCAAGCATTTCTGGTCGCCCCGCATCCGAAAAGGAAGTACCTTTTTTACCTTGGCAAGAACTAAGACTTTTGGAACTTCAACTGCAAAAAATTTTCCCAGCCATAGATAGCATACATTTTAAAAGAGAACCTTATACAGACTCTGACTCTTTGCAAGAGATAAAAGATTTTGTAGTTGAAGAGGATCTTTTTTATCTCTCTTGCGAAAAACCAAAGCAGAACAAGCTATGCTACGATAGCAGGGAAAAGGGATTTTTTAGGAGAAGCGAGATTAAGGGACGAGCTATTAGGTAGCGGTATTGTTCCACAACAATTTTCTATATTAAACAAAAATTTCGGAATATAGCTCAGCCTGGTAGAGCGTCTGCTTCGGGAGCAGAAGGTCGTGAGTTCGAATCTCGCTATTCCGACTACTTTCAAAGGAGAAGATTGTATATGAAAAAAGTATTCGGAAAAACGCTATGCGATCAATGCAAGGTTAAGCCAGCAATTATGACTGTTGCCGTTCAGAACGCAAACGAGAGCTATCCAAAGCTGCACAACTTCTGCTCGGATGAGTGCAAGGAACTGTGGAAAAAATCCACAGGAGAGCCTATGTGATAAGATTCAGGCATTCATTGTCCACCTTTTCAATACCTTTTCTATAGAGCTGATTGGAATGGTTTTTCTTCTTTTTCCGTACATTTCCGACAATGCTTGGGAAACGTCTAAAACCGATGGTTTTAGTACATTTTCGCTTTTAGCGTTTCTTTTGTAAGTTAGTTCCTTTGCTATAGCAAAAACTTGAGATCTATCAATAGGTATGCATTTTTGGGAATGGTCATCGCAGTCAGAAACGTCTTTTCTAGTTTCGTTTGGATTGAACCAAAAACAGGTGGCACATTCTTTGCATAACATTCTTTGAATATAAAAAATTATTGCTCACTCCGCAGCCTTGAAATTGTAAACTTCGCTCCAATGGTCAATTACTTCAACAGTGTCGCCTATGAAACTCATCAAATATTCCGCTTTCTTGTAGGCCATAGGCGATTCGTCAAGGGTGGCTTCGTTCACGCAAGAACTCCACACATTGCTCATTCTCTCTTTGTATTCTTCCATTGAGAAACTTTTTTTGGACATTGTCCTTGAAAGCACTCTCCCTGCCCCGTGCGGGGCAGAATAGTTCCATTCGGGATTGCCCTTTCCTTTGCACAGAATAACTCCGTCTGCCATATTTATTGGAATTAGGCAAATTTCATCTTTCTTGGCAGAAATAGCTCCTTTTCTTATTATCTTGCTATCTATGTCTATATAGTTATGCACCGATTCAATGAGATTGCTTTTTTCAAAATTCATATTGAAATGCCTAACAAGTTCCCACAGGATTTTGGTGCGGTTGAATTCTGCGTATCTCTGAGCTAATTCCATAGCATATATGTAGTCGTTGTATAATTCACCTGATAGATAGCCTTTTTCGCCAACTCTTTTCTGAAAATGGTTTGCTATCTTCAGCCCAAAATTTCTGCTGCCTGTATGCACTGTTATGAATTTGCTTCCAGACGAGTTTTCATTTATGGCTATGAAATGGTTGCCGCCGCCCAAAGTTCCCATAGACTGGGCTACATAACTCTTGGAGCGAAAGTTCAACCCCAGTTTCTTGACAAGTTCGTTCAATTCCTCAACGAACAGATGGAATGAGTTTTTTGCCACTTTTGAATAAACGTCTTTGCATCTATCTTCCTCAAAACGTTTATGGATTTCATATCCCGAAGGTATGCTTCTCCTAACCTGCACATCAAATTTCCTAAAATCAACTTCGGTTTGAGCAATCGGATATGAGGCTACCCCGCAGCCTATGTCAACTCCGATGTAATTGGGGACTGCCCACTCCTTGTTCATTGTTGAGGTGAATCCTATGCAAATATTGTTTCCGGCGTGGCAGTCGGGCATTATTCTTATTTTTTCCTCAGCCAAAAAATCATTGTCCAGAACTTCTTTAATCTGATTAACGCAGGCTTCTTCCACATCGCTTGCGTACACTGTTGCTTTTGCACATTTACCTGTTACTCTGAACACTCCAATAACCTCGCCGCTATTTCCCCAAACACACGCGCACCTGTGCAATTTGGGTTCGCAAGAACTGCTGGCAAACCTTTTTCCCCGCCTTCCATAAGCGATGCTTCAATGGGAATTTGTCCCAAAAAAGGGATTCCCATTTTTTCTGCCAACTTCTTTGCGCCATTCTTGCCAAAAATAAAATGCTCCTTTTCGCATTTATCGCAAATAAAACTGCTCATATTCTCAATTAAACCCAAAATAGGCACGTTCAATTCATTGAAAAGGTCAATGCCTTTTACGCAATCTGCAAGAGCCACCTCTTGCGGTGTGCTTACCATAATGGCACCGCTAAGTTTGCAACCTTGAATAATGGAAAGCTGAACATCTCCTGTGCCCGGTGGCATATCTATAAACAGCACATCTAAATTTTCCCATTCCACAACATTGAGCAAACTATTTATCAAGGCTGCCGCTCTTGGGCCTCTCCAAGCGTTTGCTTTTTCTGCCGGAAATAACTGAGCAAGTGAGGCAACCTTAACGCCGTGCGAGATTGAGGGCATAACCTCGCTGTTCAAACCGAACATAAGTCCCATGCTCGGTCCGTATAAATCGGCATCCAAAATGCCAACGGCTTTTCCTTCAAGGGCGGTTGTCATAGCTAAATTAGCGGCAACGGTGGATTTTCCCACACCGCCTTTGCCGCTTGCAATGGCTATTATTTTTTTTATATCTTTTAACGACATACCGCTTTTGGAGAGTTTTATGAATGAATATAGAAAACTTGCAGGAATTTTATTGCTCTGCTTTGCGTTTGGCTGCCATAACGCCAAACAAGGCGCGGAAATAAACCAAACAGCAGCCAGTGACTACGCAGAAGTACTGGCTACAGCAAAGCAAATTTCTGCCCAAGATATTTCCAGCAGCTTAAAAATAAAAATCAGAGAAATAACTAAAAAAATAGAGAACCCCAAAACAGCAGATGACTTTTTTTTGAAAGCCTACATTGCAGAGATAGACGAAGATAAAGATGAAGCTATAAAGTATTACGATAAAGTCATTGAATTAAAAGCCAGTTACGCAAGAGCCTATTACAATGCAGGAGCGATATACGTTGGCAAAAAAGATTTGGACAAGGCAATGGATTACTTTAAAAAATATATTGACTTAAAACCAGCTTACCCAAACAATGTTGAAGCCTGCATTACTATGGCATTCCTTTATTCCTTTAAATACGATTACAAAAATGCCGATGAATACTTCAAAAAAGTCATTGAATATTCACCAGATAAAGCAGAAGCATACTACGATGTTGGAGATATTTATTACGAGAGAATAAAAAACGTTGAGAAGGCGATGGAATATTTTAAACACGCCATTGAGCAAAAACCAGATTTTGCCGATGCTTATTCCTATTTGGGAACTATTAGCAGAGATATAGAAGATTATGAAAAGTCCATAGAATACTATGAAAAAGCTCTAAAGTTGAAACCCAGCCCAAAAGCGGAATATGCGGCATTTCACGGCATTGGAACAGCTTATTTTTTCAAACAGAATTACGATAAGGCAATAGAGTATTACAAAAAAGCCATTGATTTGAAAATTGGAGACGGAGATGCAAACATATATTTCAATATAGGAATTGCATACATAAGAAAACACGATTACGATAAATCCATGGACTACTTGAAAAAGGTTGTTGACTTAAATCCCAAACACGTAAAAGCATACCGAACAATGGGAAGCATTCACAGCATAAAACGCAATTACGCCAAGGCAATTGAATTTTACGAAACGGCTATCAGATTAGACCCCAAAATAGATGCATACATTAGCATTGGAAGTGCTTATTACAAAAAGCAAAATTACGACAAGGCATTGGAGTATTGGGAAAAAGCCATTAAATACCAACCAGAAGACAAGGCGGAAATATACGACCTTATGAGCGGTATTTATTTTCACAGAAAAGATTACGATAAAGCTATAGAATATTTGAGCAAAGCCATTAGCATAAACTCCGCTAAAAATTTGCCCTATGCGTACAACAATATAGGGGAAGTATATTTTTTCAAACAGGATTACGATAGAACAATAGAATACACAAAAAAAGCCATTGATTTGGATTCTAATATGCAAGAATCATATCTCTATTTGGGAGAGGCTTTGATAAAAAAAGGGAATAAAGCGAGTGGCACAGAATACAAAATGAAAGCCATAGAAATGGGCTATATGTTGCCAGAAGCCAAGCAAACTCCGGTTGAAGAGCTTTCTGAATATTTTGTGGCAAAATATAAAATGCTTGCAGAGGCAATAGCCACTCCCAAAACAGCGAATGAATTTTTCTTAAAAGGCTATGTTGCCGAAATAAACAAGCAGCAAGATGCAGCAATAAAATATTACAGCCAGGCAGCACAGCTAAAACCTGATTTTGCGGAGGCATATAAAAACATTGGCGATATTTACAAGAACAAGAAAAATTACGTTGAAGCGGCAAATAGCTATAAAAAAGCCGTTGAACATAACCCCAGTTACGCGCAGACATATAAATATATGGAAGACGGTTATTTTGCAAAAGATTTTTTTGTCGATTCCAGAAATGGCAAAATCTATAAATATGTAAAAATAGACAAGCAAACTTGGATGTCCGAAAATCTGAATTACAAAACCGGCAACTCCTGGTGCTTTGACGACCTCAAAGAGAACTGCGAAAAATATGGCCGCCTTTACGACTGGAATTCCGCAAAAAATGCCTGCCCCGCTGGTTGGCATTTGCCAAGCCAAGAGGAATGGCAAAAACTCATAGATGTTGCCGGAGGCAAAGACAATGCCCGAACTATTAAAGCAAAGCACAGTTGGAGCAGAGGAGGCGGAACAGACGATTTTGGCTTTTATGCCCTGCCAAGCGGCCTCCGCAAATCCTCTCGTTTTACCGGAATTGATTTGCAGGCAGCTTGGTGGACTGCCACAGAGCAAGAGCATTTAGACGTTTCGGCAAAATACGTATTAATCAACCAATATTGCTCAGAAATGGGTTATATTTGCTATGATGTTATGCTCTCAGATGTCGGTTCTAAAAGCGAAATGGGGCTTTCTGTGCGGTGTGTGAAATAATAGCGTCCGTTGCCTGCAAGACCCCGCCCTTACCACCACTCGTCGTCCTCAGTAGTAGTCTTTCTCCTAGAGACAGCCTTCTTCCTTGATGACTTTTTCGATTTTTCTGCTCCTGCGCGCTCCTCGTCCGCAATCCGTTTTTTCTCAGCTACGGCAATAGAATCAGCAACTCGTTTCTTTTCAGTGGCAATGGAATCGGCAGCGCGCTTTTTCCCTATGGCAATAGAATCAGCAACCCATTTTTTTCTTGTTTCAATGGAATCGGCAGCCCGCCTCTTCACCATAGCAATGGAATCCGCAGCCCGCTTTTTCTCTCTGGCGGTAGAATCAGCAGCCCATTTTTTCTCCCTGTCAGCAGAATCTGTAATTCGTTTCTTCTCTCTAGCGGTAGAATCAGCAACTCGCTTCTTTTCCCTAGCGGTAGAATCTGCAATTCGTTTCTTCTCCCTGTCAGTGGAATCTGCCACCCGTTTCTTCTCTCTGGCAATGGAATCCGTAGTCCATTTCTTCTCTCTGGTAGCTAAAACCGCAGCCCGTCTTTTCTCTAGGGCAATGGAATCTGCTACTCGTTTTTTTTCTGTTGCAATGGAATCTGCCACTCGCTTTTTCTCTGTTGCAATGGAATCTGCCACTCGCTTTTTCTCTGTTGCAATAGAATCTGCCACTCGTTTTTTTTCGGCTTCTTGCTCTTTTATAATATCTATTTTGTCTATTGCTATTGCCTGCGCTTTAGTTATTTTGTCTGAATATTTTGGCGTATTGAACACCTTGCCCTGCTCAAAATTCCATGTTTTAGCCTGATTAAGCACTGAGGAACCTGCTTCGGCTTTGCCTTTTAAGGTAATTTTTAAATTTGAGATTTTAATAGGGTCATCGTCTAAATATACCATAAAATCAAAAATACCAGCTTGGTAAGGCGTTCCATCGGAAGCCTTGCCCACAGCATCGTAATAGGCTAAAATAACAACTATATTGTCTGAAAGGTAGTCTAAATCACTGGTGTTGTGCCCTGCGCTTGCAACTCCGCTAAGTTCAAAAAACCAAGGTTTATATTCCACAAGCATAGTAAAAGGGCGATTAGTTCCCGAAACATTTCCGAATTTCATAAAACTGCCTGTGAAACCCATAAAAGACGGATCTTTGGTTGTAAGTTTCGGGGCACTTGCAGTTTGCGCAAATGCCGCGCCCGCGAACAAAAGAACCAAAAGCAATAAAAATCTCTTCATAATGAGAAAATTTAGAATTTTAAGAAAAAGATTTAAGATTTTTGTAAATTATGCCGATTAAAGGATTAGGGTAATGCTATGAACGTGTCCGAAATCACAACTCGCATAGCGGATTTAATAAGAAATCCGGACTCGCCGATGCCGAGCGAGCAGGATCGTAGCATTCAAAAAAAGAAAACTCAAGCTCCTCCGCCTCCACCAGAAGCGAGCAAGCCAGAGACCCCAACCCCAACAACAACAGAGCACAATCCAGCTAAAACAAGCGAATACAACCTTGCCCTTTCTCCTTTGGCGCAAAAAATCTTAGAGGATGCAGATTCTCACAAAAGCGAATGGGAAAAGAAGAGAAGCGAAAACGTACAACGCATTCAGCAACTAGTGCATGAGAAGCAATACCACATTGCCCCCGAAGTTGTTGACGGAATAGCCCGAAAGATTGTGGATATGCTGCGTTAATCAGGCATTTTCTTTGCCTTTTCCCAAAATTTGTCCAATTCTTCCAATGTGAAATTTTGAGGTTTTCCGCCTGCCATTATCTCTACCTGCCTAAACCGCTTTTCAAATTTGGCATTTGCCCTTGCAAGGGCGGTTTCAGCATTTATGCCTTTATGTCTGGCTAAATTCACCAAGGCAAAGAGAATATCGCCAAATTCCTCTTCGGCCTTCAAAGAGCCTGCTTCTTCTGCCTCAAACTCCCCTATTTCCTCTTTTACCTTCTCTAAAACGGGCTTGGAATCATTCCAGTCAAAACCAACTTTTGCCGCCCTCCTTGAAAGCTCCTGGGCACGGGAAAGAGCAACCATTGAACGTGGCACCTTGTCCATAGCAGAAGCTGGTTTTTCCTTCTTTTCCTCACTCTTTATCTCTTCCCACTTTTTAAGAACCTCTTTGGAAGTTCCTAGGGTTTCCGAGCCAAAAACGTGAGGGTGCCGCCTGACCATTTTTTCGCAAATTCCCTTTATAACATCGTCTATTGTGAATTTGCCCTCTTCCTTGGCTATTTGGGCGTGAAACACCACCTGCAAAAGCACATCGCCAAGTTCTTCCACCATATTTTTAAGGTTTTCGCTTTGAACAGCATCTATATATTCATAAGATTCTTCTAAAAGGTAAGGGAGCAAACTATTGAAATTCTGCTCCCTATCCCAAGGGCAACCGCTCGCAGAACGGAGCTGCTGCATTATTTCCAGTAGGTTATTGAATGTGTTTTGAGCCATCCATTTTTACTTTGGCCAGAACTTCTCTATCAGTTTGCTTGGAATGCCAGTTTCTTCGGGTTTAAAGCAATCTGCGAGGATTTTCCAACCGAGATCCAAAGCCGCTTCCAAAGGAATGTTAACAGACAAATCCATCATCTCTTTTTCAAAACGAACTCCGTATTTCAAGAGCTTTGCATCCCAGTTGCTCATGCGGAAACCCATAGACTGCTTTTCAAGGGTTTCTTTGTAGCTGGAATAAAGCTGAATCATTGTGTTCATTATTGTACGATGGTCTTGGCGTGTATCGCCGTTAACCTGCTGCTTTAAACGGCTAAGAGAGCCAAATGGCTCAATTCTGCCCTTGCGCAAATAGAATTGACCTTCGGTTATGTAGCCTGTGTTATCTGGAACCGGATGAGTTACATCATCGCCTGGCATTGTGGTCACGGCAAGAATGGTTATTGAACCCGAACCCTCAAAATCCACCGCTTTTTCGTAGCGGCTGGCAAGCTGGGAATACAAATCACCAGGATAGCCGCGGTTGGATGGCACTTGCTCCATTGTAATTGCAATTTCTTTCATGGCATCGGCAAAGTTTGTCATGTCGGTTAAAAGCACCAACACCTTTTTGCCCTGAATTGCAAATTGTTCTGCAACCGCCAAAGCTGCATCTGGAACAAGCAAACATTCCACAATTGGGTCAGAGGCTGTGTGCATAAAAGAAACCGTACGGCTAAGAGCACCGTGTTCTTCCAAGAAATCTCTGAAAAACAGATAATCATCGTATTTTAAACCCATACCGCCGAGAATAATAACATCAACTTCTGCTTGCAAAGCTATGCGAGCTAGGAGTTCGTTATATGGTTCGCCAGCTATTGAGAAAATAGGGAGCTTTTGGCTAACAACCAAGGTGTTGAACACATCAATCATCGGAATTCCAGTGCGCACCATATTTTTTGGGATAATTCTCCTTGAAGGATTAACAGAGGGGCCGCCTATTTCTATTAAATTTTCATTTATGGCAGGACCTTTGTCACGAGGCTCGCCTGCTCCAGAGAACACGCGCCCAAGCAAAGAATCGCTAAAAGGAACTTGCATGGGCTTGCCCAAAAAGCGCACTTGCGAATCTGTGGAAATACCGCGGCTACCAGCAAAAACTTGCAAATCAACCATACCGCTATCCAAGCGAATTACCTGTGCCAAAGAGGTTCCTCTTGGGCTTTGCACCTGTGCCAATTCGTGATAGCTAACGCCGTCTGCGGCAACTGTAATAACATTGCCTGCAATTCTTTCAATTTTATGATAAACCTTATGCATCTACAGTTACCTCCGCTACGGCTTTTAGAATGTTGCCTTCCAACTCCTGAAATTCCTTGGATTTGAACTCCACTCGGTTCCAGTCTTTTGCTGTTTGAGTTAACTTTAAGAAAAAGGAACGTGCTGTGTCTTTTTCTTTGAAAGTAACCGGAGTTTTCAAGATTTGATAAATTTTATTGAACACATATTCTTGCCTGTCTCCAGGGCAAGCCTCGTCTATTTTATTATAGGCATCTTGCTGCAAATAAACAGCATCCAAAAATTCGCCTTTAAGGTAAAGAACAAAATCGTCCATTGAGGTGCCTTCTTCGCCCACAACTTTCATCATTTGCCCCACATCATTGCCTCTGCTCAAAATTTTGTGCACCTCAGATGTTTTTGCGCTATCTATTAAACCGCGATATTTAGACCAGCTTTCAAGCGGGTGAATTGCCGGGAAGCGGCGCTGGTCGGAACGTTCTCTTGAAAGCCCGTGGAATGCGCCAACCACCTTTAGCGTTGCCTGCGTAACAGGCTCTTCAAAGTTTCCGCCCGCAGGGGAAACGTTTCCACCAATGGTCACAGAACCCGTTTGCCCACTTTTGAGGCGAACTATGCCGCCTCTCTCATAGAAGCTTGCAATAACAGATTCCAAATATGCAGGGAAAGCTTCTTCGCCAGGGATTTCTTCCAAGCGGCCGCTCATCTCTCTAAGAGCCTGTGCCCAGCGGCTTGTTGAATCTGCAAGCAAGAGCACATTTAAACCCATTTGCCTGTAATATTCGGCAAGGGTCACGCCTGTGTAAACAGATGCTTCACGAGCTGCAACAGGCATAGAGCTTGTGTTGCATATAATTAATGTGCGCTCCATCAAGCTGCGACCTGTGCGAGGGTCAATTTGCTCTGGAAATTCTTTCAAGGTTTCCACAACTTCGCCCGCGCGCTCGCCGCAAGCGGCTATAATCACAATATCAACTTCTGCGTGGCGAGCGGTTAATTGCTGCAGCACGGTTTTGCCTGCGCCAAAAGGCCCAGGAACGCAAAAAACTCCGCCTCTGTTCACGGGGAAAAATGTGTCAACAATTCTCTGTTTTGTTATTAAAGGTTCCGTTGGGCGAAGCCTCTCGGCATAGCATTTTATGGGCAGTTTAACAGGCCAAGTTTGCATAAGTTTAACTTCATAGCTTTTGCCGCTTGAATCTTTTATTTTAGCAATGGTATCTGCAACCGTATAGTTACCCGCAGGTGAAATGCTCTCCACAGAAAAAACTCCCTGCAAACCAAACGGAACCATTATCAAATGTTTGAAAATTCCCTCTGGCACAGAACCGAGGGTATCGCCTGCGGAAACCTGAGTTCCAATGGTTACGCTTGGGGTGAAAGCCCATTTTTTATCACGCGGCAAAGCCTCCAAATATTTGCCTCTCTGCAAAAAGAAGCCGCACTGCTCGGCTAACTGAGGCAATGGGTTTTGCAAGCCATCAAACACTTGGGTTAATAAACCAGGCCCAAGTTCCACAGAAAGGAGTGCGCCTGTGAACTCAATGATGTCGCCTTCTTTTAAACCTGTTGTGTCTTCAAACACTTGCAACTCGGCAACCGAGCCTCTAATGCGGATCACCTCGCTTTTTAGTCGGGTGCCATTTTCAAGGACTGCAAAAGCCACTTCGTTTTGCACAACTGGCTTTTCAAAGCTGGCTCGCAGCAAGTTGCTGTTTACGCCTATGATTTTTCCTGTATTTGCCATAAGAACGATATCCTCAGTTAGAGACCTCGTGGTCATTTGCTTTTATGAAGTTTTCCACCGCCGTTTTGCCAGCCTCTTCGGTTAGCTGGGCAAGGCGGTTATTAATTTGCAATTTTACAATGTAAGCATAAACTTTTGCTTCTGAAAAATACTCTATGCCTGCAAGCTCTTCTACTACAAGCCAGCGAGCACGTTCAAAAGCTATTTCCCTTTCAAGGGGATTTTGAATGTTCATAGCATCGGCAAGTCTTTGATGAAGGTCAACGTGATAGCCAGAATAAAAACGCTCAGAAATTCGAATGTTCTCACCTTCCCACTTGGAAGCACGAAATGCCGCAGTTGCGTTTTTTATTTCTGTTAAAGCATTTGCATAAGCCACAGTGAATGGATGCAAGCCCGGAACCCCAGCTATCACGGCATCAAAGTCGTTCAAACTCACGCCCCTTATTCCATCGCAGTACCGTCTGTACTCTTCCATGGAAAAAGGAGCCGCTGCACCTAGCTCTAGGCTTGGCAAACTAGACAACAAATAAGCTGTACTCATTCCTTAGCCCTTAACTGCCTGCTGAACTATTTTTGCGAGTGCCGGCCTAAGAATTGCAGACAAGGCATCTGCTATAGCTGCATTTGTCCACTCTTGGCTAACTTTGCCGTTTTCAAAAGAAAGCCTAAAACCTGCGAAAATTCCGCTGTCGCTTTGGACAACAACCCCTGCTCCTAGCTTTTTTTGGAATTCTCCGGTTATGAACGAGGCTAGCTTTTTTGAATCTTCTTCTGAAAGGGAAACCGTTGCCTGCTTGCCTGCATAGCCGCTTGCAAGCGTTAAAAGCAACTTTTGCATAAGTTCAGGTGTCAAAGACTTTTCCACATTTAGAGCTAACACCCCAAGCACAGATTTCTCAACTCCCTGAGAAACGGCAAGCACAACGTCCCGAGCCGCCTGTGCAAGGGTCTTTTCGCTCCGCTCTGTGTAAGCCTGCGAATCTTTATCGGCTTTTTCGAGCTTGGAAGCGGCATTTGCCTCCGCTTCTTTCACTATTTGGGCCGCTTTAGCCTTTGCCTCCGCCAATATGCGAGAAGCCTCTGCCTCAGCCTTATCCACGGCCTCGGTTTTGATTTTATCTATCAAATGTTGCAATTCTTCTGCCATAACAATCTCCAAGCTGTTATAATGTAGTAAAGTAAAATGCCAAGTATCACAAAATATGCGCATTTTTTTGTTAAATAACCTTTCGCCTCCACTCCTCAATAGGAATTGCAGGAAATCCGGCTACTTTTGCGCCTGGCTTAATGCTCTTTGTTACCCCTGCCTTTGCCGCTATAATACAGCCCTTGCCAAGGGTTAAATGCCCCGCTACCTGCGCACCGCCTGCCAAAGTCACATCGTCTTCCACAATAACCGAGCCTGCAAGCCCGGACTGCGAGCAAAAAATCGCATTGCTGCCCACTATGCAGTTATGCCCAATTTGCACAAAGCTATCCAGTTTGCAAAAATTTCCAAGCCTCGTTGGTTCCAAAAAACCGGCTGCCACAACGGAGTTGGGACCAATTTCGCAATTACTTCCAATAACCACGCCGCCAAAATGCGGAACCGCTATTTGCTCCCCATTGCATTCGTAAAAACCAAAGCCGCGAGAGCCAACCACAACCCCTGAGTGCAAAATTGTTCCGCTGCCAATTTCAACATTCGGGTAAACATTTACGCCTGAATGCAAAACGCAATTTTCACCGATTTTCACGCCAGGTGGAATTAAAACATTCGGGCTTATCTGCGCCGAAGAGTGAATTTCGCTAGAGGTGAATTCTTTTTTATTTAAAATCTCCGCACACTTTATTATAGCTTCATAAGGATTTTTTACCCTAGCCAAAACCTTTGCCTCCCCTGCCCAGCCAGCGAAATTTTCCGGCACAAAAACAACTGCGGCTTTTGTTGTTCTAGCTGCTCCATAAGCGGCTTCGTCTATGCAAAAAGAAATATCGCTTGTGCTTGCAAAGGCAAGCGTTGCGCATTTTTCCACGCCGCCTTGAATATTTGCAGGCTCTAAAACGGCACCTGTTAGTTCAGATAATTGGGAAAAAGCAAGCATATCAAATGTTTGAAAATATAGAAAATACGCACGTTTTGGAGTTTTAGTTCGGAAATTTTCTACTTTAACCCCGTGCATTTCACTAATAACATATTTTTTGCAATACTCGTATCTGTTTGCGCAAGTACAGCGGCTTCTTTGATTGGAGCAAATGCCCTTGGCATGGATCAAGCTCCTAAAAACGCTGCCACAGTGAGAAACGGGTTTGCGCCGCTGAATCCTGCCGCTAATGCCTTTGAAAACAAAACCAAATTTGGAGTTGTGATTCAATACGAGCATGCAAGCGCACAAGATGAAAAGAATTCCATCTCTTTGAGTTCCTTTACAATGCCCTCTATGTATATGCTTTTGCCCTTTGGTTCTTGGGGAACCTTCGGTATTGGCTTAAACGAGATGTATTTTGCAAATAATCGCCTTGAGCTTGAAGACGAAACTTCAAATATTTCGCTCCTGTCCAGAGTTGGCCTTTATGAATTCACTCCGAGCTACTCCATTAGGCTCCCCTTCTTTCTCAGCGACTTTGCAGTTGGAACCTCTTACAGAATTTTCTTTGGCAACTCTTATTCCACCCTAACACGCGGGGCTGGCAAAGACTGGGGCGAAGATTCGTGGATGGCAAATGGCGTTCTGATAACAGAAAAAAAGAGAGGCACATTCAGCCCAGATGACAACTGGTTAAAAAATTTTGGATATAGCCTGCACTTTCACAAAAAATCCATAGATTACTTTGTGTCGTATTTTCCTTCTGTTCAAATGCAAAAAGACATAAGAGAAAACATTCAATTCAGCAACACAGACACTTTGCAGTCAAGCAAAAGCGTAGAAGAGTTCAAGCTGCCCAAGCATTTAGCAAGCGGCATTCATTTTCGCTTTTTGCAAAATCAAAATTTGAGCCTTGTGTATGAGCAGCAAAACGAGGCTTTTTCTGGAATTGCAGAATATAAACTAACAGGCACAGGGCTTTATTACAGCCCATTCTTAAAGAAAAATAATTTTGGGGCAAATGTTTGGTATTCAGAAAAATACTTGAAAGACGTGAACGAATATGGAGCCTCTTTGCTCTCGGATATGTGGCTTGGGCGCAGGGGAACTCTTGTTGGCTTATCCCTTTTTGGAGGCTACAGGCAAGCAAAAGATTATTGGAATGAATTGTTTTTTGGTTTTGAGATAAACTTAACTGGAGTTGGCAACTGGGGGACAAGTGCACGCCGCAGATAATTTTGAAACTTTAAAAACAGAGTTCATGCGACAGGCAGAATTGGAAAAGGAATTTCCAAAAGAAGCTCTTGAAGAAGCACAAAAATTTTCAAAAGAAATTTTCACCATAGACAAGAATCGAGAAAATTTTTGTTGCCTGCACATTATATGCATAGACCCTCTGGGCGCACGTGACCACGATGATGCGATAAGCCTGGAAGAAACGAGAAACGGCTATATTCTGGGAGTGCATATAGCAGATGTAAGCCATTTTGTGAAACCAGGCTCTGCCCTAGACACAGAAGCCAGAAAACGCGGATACACTCAATACCTGCCCTGGACAGCCGTTCCAATGCTTCCAGATATTCTCTCTGGGGATTTATGTTCATTGCAAGAGAACGAAACTCGTTTTTCTTTCAGTTGCATAATCACCTTAGACAAAAAAGGCAGAATGCAAAAATACCGCTTTGCAAAAGGCATAATAAAAGTTAGCCGTTCCATAACCTATGAGCAGGCAAAAGAACTTCACGATAAAAGAGACAAGGAAATTTGCTTGTTGGCACGTGTTGCGGCGCATTTGAAAAGAGTGCGTTCCGAAAACGGAATGCTAGAAATGGATAGTGCCGAATTTAAATGCGAGTTCAGCAAAAAAGGCTTGCCGCAGCGCATAGTTCCCAGACAAACCGGAATGAGCAATTCTTGGGTGGAAGAGTGCATGCTTGCCGCAAACAAATGCTGCGCTGTGGAACTCCAAAAAAGAAAACTGAGCGGAATTTACCGCGTTCACGAAGCCCCAGACCCCGCAGACTTGGCGGAACTGATGCAATCCGAACCGACCCTGTTTCTTGACTCCCCTATTGACCCTCACAAACTTTTAAAAAACTATACTGGAAACAACAGTCAGGAAAGGCAAATTTTTGATTTGTATTCCCATTTGGTTAAAAAAGCAAAAAAAGACCCTTCCGTAACAAACAGAATTTTGCGCAGTATGCAAAAAGCCATTTATTCGGATAAATGCACAGGTCATTTTGCCCTGCATTGGAAAGACTACGCCCATTTTACCTCGCCCATTCGCCGCTATGCGGATTTGTGGTGCCACAGAGAATTGACCGGCAAAAGGGGCAAAATAAACGACCTTTGCAATGTTATCAACGAAGCCGAGATAAAAAATCAAAAAATAGAACGCAAGGCACTCAAATTTTGCGCAAGCTATCTTTTGAGAAATGAAATAGGCCAAACATTCAAAGCAGAAATTCAAGGCATAGAGGAATTTGGAATCTTTATTTCCGTTTCAACCCCCACCGTAGCCCAAGCAGACGGCTTGGTGCATTTACGCGATGTCCCAGGCGATTTTTACGTATATGACGGGGCTAAAAAAACTTTGCTTGGGAAACGCACCGGAAAGAGGTTTAAAAAAGGCGATAAAGTGACGGTGAAATTGATTAAGGTTAATCCATTAAAGGGTGAAAATGACTTTGAAATCGTAAAATCTAGTGGTTCTAGTGGTTCGCCTTGGGAAAAGCGTGAGAAAAAGCACGAAAAGCATGAGAAAAAAAGTCGCAGGTTTGGGAGGAGGTAGTCTCGTTTTATTTTCCTTCGCTTTTCCTATGTTCAAAATCAAATCCCAGTACAAAAAATACATCGTCCTTTCTATATCCATAACAACGATCTTTTCCTGAAAGTTTAAAGTAGTCTATTTTTTCGTTTGTATTTTTAAAATGTTTTTTTTCGTAATCATAGTCATATTTTCGATATTCTAAACCTTTGCTTGCTCTAATTTCTTCCCATGTCAATTTAGAAAATGTGTCAAATTTTTCACATAAAATACCTTCCTCTTCTTTTGTTTTTATCAAAGAAAATCCTTCTTTTTTGTCAATATTGTCAAAATTTAAATTGGAATTTTTAAATTTTTCACGGCAATAATTCTCAAATGATATAAAACATCTACATCTATCATATGGTATTTGCGTAAAAAATCCTTGTTTAATCAAGTTGTCAATTTTAATTTCGGCATTATCTTTATACACAGATAATTGTTCTGATTGAAAATCATTATGGCAAAAAGAAACTATTATTTTGTCTCTTTCGCTCGCTTCGGCTAATGAAGAATCATATATATCTTTCCCATTATATAAATAAACATTATTTGAAAAATGTTTGCGATTATTTTCCCAATAAGGATTATCAAATAGTTTCATCATAAGTTGCGATTTAAACTTTCTTATCTCATCGTACTGCCTAGATGTAGTTCCAATTATGATATCGTGAATTGTGTATTGTTGTGTTACTTTGGATTGAAAGAAATCAGATTTTTTATATAGCGAATGATATTGATAATCAATATCATTAATCACTTTAATAAATGGTTTCAATCCTGCCATAACAAAATGTTCAACAGAATTAAATTGTCCACTCAATGAAAGTTCATTAATAAGTATTTCCATAAATTCATAATCCCAATAATGTATCTAAATCATCATCGAATTGGTCAAATAGTCCTTTTTTGTAATTTAATACTCGTCCATTTTCTGACATTTGAATTTCAGTATTAACAGAAATATTATTTTCGTTCAGTTCAAAAAAATGAATTTTAACATTATCTTTATCTATTTTTTTTCCTTTTATGGATTTTCGCACTCCATTGAAAATATGATCGCTATGCGTTTCTATAATGACTTGTGCTCCGCTTTGCGCTACTAATGCGATAAGTTCCAACAATTTTGATTGCCCGCGAGGATGTAAATGTGCTTCTGGATTTTCAATAATAAGTAAGGAATCTGGAGAAGCGGAAAGTAATGCTACTATGACAGGAAGCGAATAGGAAAGCCCAAATCCTATATTTTCAGCTCTCAATCCTTTTATCGGCGAATTATTTTCTGTGCTTACATACCCATATTCAATAGTTGCATTTTCTGCTCTTTGCTCTGCTTTCATCGTAATGCGAGGACTTATTTCATTTTCCCACGCAATAGCTTGTTCCAATAATTTTTTACTCGAACAACTGGGATGTAAAATTTCATTCAATTGAACATTAAAATTTCTATGGTTTCCATAATATTCTAAAAAATGAGCGACCAATTCGCCCTGCCCATATTCAAGTGATAGTTGTTTTTCAGTTTTTACTGCATAGCTATCCATAGGATACATACTACGATTAGCCCATCGTGAAGCACTCAGGTATTGAAAATTATTGGTAAATAACGAAAGTTGTTGAAAATTTAGAGGTATTGATGATTTTTTTGATAAAGGAATAAATGTATTATCAAGATTTTTTGTTAAACTAAAATTCCATTCATATTTTTCATTTGCTTCTATTATAAAAGTAATATTATCGTTTTTTGCAAAGTAAGAAAGTGCGTCACGTTCTTTTCCTATATCGCATAGAGGTTTATTTAAGTCTAAGCCCGTATCTAATCTTCCTTTTTTAAAACTTTGGCGAAGCAAAAGCAATGATTGTAAAATACTTGATTTACCAGAACTGTTTATACCAGTCAATACAGTCAATGCACCCATATTCAATTCAGTATTGTAATGGGATTTAAAATTAACAATCTTCAATTTTGTTATCATGGGTAATTCTCACTTTTTTTCCTTGAATGCTTTTTTGCATTACTTGTTGAAACATAGAAAAACGAATAAAAACACTATCTTTATTGCCAGTTACAGATAATGAACTGTTATATCGTTTACTTTTCATCAATTTAATTAAGTTTTCTTTGAATAATTCTTTGTTATATCGCAATAATTTCTCATCTTTGCTAGTTAGTTTTGAAAAATTAACTGTAATAGCTTCAAAATAAGCTTTGTTGATTTTGCTACGTCTGTCTTTTTTATTTATTCTTTTTCGAAAAGCATCTGCTTCAAATATATCAATTGCTAATTGCAATGCCTTTTTAAAATCTCGTTTTATCGGCTCTATCTTTATGTCTTCTTTTCTAAGTAATTCCATTCCCTCATTCAAAAAATTATCCAAATCAGGCTTATAATCTTTGTAATCCGTTAAATAAAAAGCAATAAAACGACATACAAAATCCTTATCTTGCATTCTACTTTTGGATATTTTCCCCCCTATTGCGTTTAAAAATTCAGGTATTGTTGATAATTTATTTAATGCTTCTGTTGCTTTTCCTTGGTAAATTGCATTGCGAATTTCTTGCGGCGTAAGTACTAAACCAGCTGTGTTAAGTCGTTTAAATAAAATATATCTAACATTATTGGAAGATTTTTGCAAAAGATTAACCGTTATAGCTCTTGTGATAATATTGCGTTGCAATATTCTATCTAAATCTGTAAAACCTAATCCATTCATATTTGTTAAATATTCTAATCCTGTTAGTTTTAGTGTTTTTTCTACACAAAAATTTCGAATAGAGCAACAGCGTTGCAGACCATCTATAATATCCCAATTTTTGGAATTAGTGTCAAAATAAAAAGCAGGCAAAGGTAAACCTAAAAGGATAGATTCAATCAAACGGCTTTGTTTTACTTCATCCCATAAATCTCCGCTTCGCTGAAAATCTGTATTCATATTGATTTCTTCGTGTTCTATCCTGTCCATTAAATAACCTACAGTAAATGGAGGCGTTATAATCTCAATTTCGTTAGGTTTAAATGGATGAGTGATAACTACGTCATTAGACGAAGTATCTTCTTCTTCTACATCATTTTCTGTTCCTTCCATATCATACTCCGTTATATAATTCTCAACTCTATCTAAATTCATTTTAATAAAAGTTATAATAAACTCATTAATAATATAGTAAAAATCGCCTCTGTTTTCAACATTATTCGTAAAATTTGCTATATTTATGCTTATGAATAGATACACCCTGCCCCTTGCAGTTATGTTCTGCATATCTTTGTTCTCCTCTTGCACTAATAGCGACAATGAAACCCCGCAGACTACTTATGCGTACTGCGTTTATTCCGCTGATAAATTCTGTGCAGATGGTCCTTTTACCTCGTGCCAAGAAAACGGAAGGTTGAACAACACCTGTCCTTACAGTTCAAGCTCTTCGCCAAGTGGCGTTCCATCGTCAAGCTCAAAGCCGAGCAGTAGTTCATCTAGTGTTTCTTCGTCAAGCATCGTGTTGAGCAGTAGTTCCGTTAATACTGCAATCTCTAGTAGTTCAATCCAATTTGTTTCCTCGTCTTCCATAGTTCCAAATTCTTCTAGCGTTGCTAATGTTGGTGGTTCTTGCGATATAAAAGATTATAGAACAGTTAAAATCGGTAGCCAAACTTGGATGGCGGAAAATTTGAACTGCTATGTTACTGGTAGTTTATGCTATTATAATGACCCAGTCAACTGTACCAAATATGGCAGACTTTACAACTGGGAAACGGCAATGTCTATTTGTCCTAGTGATTGGCATTTGCCTAGCAATGATGAATGGGATGTGCTTATAGATTTTGTCGGAGGCGAATCTATCGCAGGAACTAAATTAAAGGCAACAAGTGGTTGGGGTTTGAGCAATGATAACGGCACGGACGAGTACGGTTTTTCTGCCCTGCCGGGTGGTTTCGGACGACAGGGAGGCAGCAGTTTCGACCTTGCCGGCAACCACGGCTACTGGTGGACTAGCACGAAGTACGATGCCATCGACGCCTATAGCCAGTATATATACTACAGCAAGAATGTTCCCCCCAAGTATTACACCGATAAGCGTTACTTGGAAAGTGTTCGTTGTTTGCAAGATTCAAGCCCTGCTAATGTGTCTTCGTCAAGTTCAAAGCCGAGTAGTAGTTCTAGTTTGCTACCAAGTAGCTCTTCTGTTTCTTCTTCGTCTTCCGTAACCCCAAGCTCTTCTAGCGTAGCTATTGTAAACGGAACTTTCACAGATAACCGCGATGGTAGGTCTTACAAATGGGTAAAGATAGGTACCCAAGTTTGGATGGCTGAGAACCTTAATTACTCTGTGATCGGTAAAAGATGCTATAACGACAGAGAAGCCAACTGCAATATATGGGGTAGCTTGTATGATTGGTACTTAGCTAAGGAAGCCTGTCCTTGGGGTTGGCATTTGCCAAGCGATGCCGAATGGACAAAATTGACAGATTTTGTTGGTGGCTCGTCAACCGCTGGAAAAAAACTGAGAACAAAGAGCAGCTGGACCAACGATTTGAATGGAACGGACGATTATGGTTTTTCAGCTCTGCCTGGCGGTCGTGGACTTTCGGATGGAAGTTTCATTCGTGACTTCTCCGATGGCTATTGGTGGACTGCTACGGAGAGTGTTCCGGGGAATACCATCTACGCCTACTACCGGAATATGAACTATAACGACGAGGCTGTCTATAGGACATACGACCGTATGTCTAATTTGCTCAGTATTCGTTGTCTGCAAGACTAAGCACGTTGTGGTTTCGACTACGCTCAACCAACGCTCATTGAGCGAAGCCAAAAAAATGAAATTCATTCTGAAAAACTCATAAATTCTGTGAATTCTGGTTCAGAAAAAAGGAAATGCGAAATTTTCAGAAAATCTCCCCCTCGCAGCGGTAGCTGCGAGAGGATATACAGGCACCCCGAACTTATCAGGAGGGGAGCGATAGAGTATCTTGAGGATTTACCACTGTATATCCTATTAGGCAAGTTAGAATTTTTTTTGCATTTTGGCAAGGGTAAAAATGAAAAAAGGTCACTTTTTACACAAAAATGAGTAAAAATCCATTGTTTGTTTAGCTATACTTTTCCAACTGAACACAAATTCTGCCCGCTTGCGGGCTGCTTCGCCCATTTTTTCGGAAAGGGAGGGATTTGTCAGCAACATATTGAGTTTTTCCGCAAAATTGCTCTGGAATTTCTCTGGATCCATTGGGGAAAAGTCCGTTGGGGACTTATGCTCAAGCTCAACCAAAAATCCGGTTTCGCCTTCAACTATTATCTCTGGGATTCCCCCAACGGCACTGCCCACAACAGGTGTTCCGCAAGCCATTGCCTCTAGGTTTATTATGCCAAAAGGCTCGTAAAGCGAGGGTGTTGCAAAAACTGTGGCGTGGCTGTAAATAATTCTTAGTTCTTTATGATGTAGCATCTCTTGAATCCAAATTATGCCGTCTCGTTTTTCGCTTGCCTTTGCTATTAAATTCTTGCACTCTTCCGCTAGTTCAGGGGTATCTGGTGCGCCGGCGCAAAGCACAATTTGGGCATTTTTATCTATTTTCGGAATGGCCTGAATAAGCTGAGAAATGCCTTTTTGCCTTGTTATTCTGCCAACAAAAAGCACAAAGGGTTTTTGCGGGTTTATGCCGTGTTTTTTCAAAATTGATTCGTCAAAAATTGGGTGGTAAAAATCTGGGTCTATGCCGTTGTAAATAACCCTAACCTTGTTTTCATCAACTCCGTAAAGTTCAATAACATCTTGTTTCATATCTTTGCTAACGGCAATTACTCCGTCTGCGCTTTTGTAGGCATTTTCCTCAATCCAGCAACTCATCGCATAGCCGCCTTTGCCGAGCTGCTCAGATTTCCAAGGCCTATGCGGTTCCAATGAATGTGTTGTTAGCACAAGGGGAACTTGGTACAGGCGGCTTGCCAGCACTCCGGCAAAATGAGAATACCAAGTGTGGCAATGCACAATGTTTATGTCGCGCATTGTAGAAATCCATTGCAAATTTATATCCAGTGGCCCAAGGATTTTTTTGAATTTTTGGTCTTCAAATTCTCCAAATCTGCGAACATGGGCATCTGCAAAGCAATGCACGGATATTTCACAGAGATTTTTTAGTTCCTTTGTTAAATATTCCACGTGTATGCCTGCGCCCCCGTAAATGTTCGGCGGGTATTCATTGGTTAATATTGCTGCTCTCATTACAAGACCCTGTACCCTAAGGTTTCCAAGCGTTTTTCCAATTGGTCTTGCATTTGGTCGTTTTCAGATAACCATTGCCGTTTTTTGGCAGGATAGTCTTTGCGCAAGGGATGCCCTTCAAAGTCTGCGTGGTTCAAAATTCTTTTCAAATTAGGATGCTCATCAAATACAATACCGAATTGGTCCCAAACTTCGCGTTCTTGCCAGTCTGCAATGGGGTAAATTTTGCTCAAAGTGGGGATTTTCTCATTCTCTTCCACCTGAACCTTTATACGCACACGTGCCATATTTTTGGTGTTTTTAAGGCAATAAATAACCGCAAAGCGTTTGCCCTTGTGGTTTTCCATTCCAAGGTAATCTACCCCAACAACGTCTATCAAAACGTCATAACCAAGGGATTTTACTACCTCTACAAGTTTTTCTCTTTCCACAATCCAACATTCGTCAACAGCGCGCTCGTCTTTAATCGCATTGTCCATCGCTATTTCTCCAGTTTTTGATATTTTCCAGCTGTTCTTTTAATTTCTTTTTTCTCTCTTCCATATAAGACTGGTTTTTTATTTTAGCTTGTAAATCTAGCATTGCGTCAAAAAAGGCTTCGGGGCGGCTTGGGCAGCCTCCTATGTAAATATCCACGGGAATAATGCGGTCTATGCCCGGCACGGTGCAATAGCAGTCGTAAAAACCGCCGGAGCAGGCACAGGCTCCCATTGAAATTACCCATTTGGGTTCCATCATCTGCTCGTAAATGCGTTTTAGTATGGGTGCTTGTTTGAAGGTTATTGTTCCCGAAACAGCCAGCACATCTGCCTGCCTTGGGGTAAAGCGCACAAATTCGGAACCGAGGCGCGAAAGGTCGTAGCGAGCAGATTCGGTGGACATAAATTCAATGGCGCAGCAAGCCGTTCCATAGGGAAAGGGCCAAAGCGAATGCAAACGACCCCAGCTAACAAGTTCGTCTAGCTTGCCGGCAAAAAATCCCGAATTTTTGTTTTGCATATAAACCTCTTAGGGGGAATATAGAAAAACAACACGTTTTAATTATGGAGACAGCGAACGCTATGCAAGTCGGTTTTGTCGCCGGGGTTCCAGCCAAAGCCGTCGGAGTCGTGGAGTATAATCCAAAAGTAGGCTCCGTCAGCATCAAACTCAGAACCACTCCACCACTGACCATCTTCACCTACACCATAGAAATAACCATCTGGATTAGAGCTAATGCTGCTGCCGGGAAAGCCATAACCGCCAGGCAGAGCTGTCCAACCATAAGCATCCGTGCCATTGCCACCATCGTTCCAGCCGCTAACAGCCTTTAATTTGCCTCCCACTTTTTCACAACCTCCTAAAACTCCATTGCCTATAACTAAAGGGCAATTTGAGCTCGGATTGACGAACTTCATTAAAGTAATCCATTCGGCTTTGCTAGGGATATGCCAACCGTCTGGGCAAACTCCTGCCGTTGCCGTTGCCCAATCATACAGCCTTCCGTAAGTATCGCAAAAAGAAGTATTTTCATCGGTTAGAGTGGCATCGTTATAGTCTGGCTCGCTCTCGTCGGTACCGCATTTGCTACCGTTTGCGTTGTAATTAAGGTTCTCCGCCATCCAAGTCTGAGTACCTATTTTTATTGTTTTGTAAGGCTTGTCATCGCGAGCATCCGTGAATGTACCTTTCTTAGGCTCAGGCTGTGGCTCAGGCTGTGGCGAACCATTATCATCGGAAGAACATGAGAACAACAATGTGGCGCAAAGAATTGCCACAAAGGGTGCGGGATAAAGAGAGAATTTTTTCATATCTAAATAATATATAAATAAATTGTAAATTTTCTACATTATTCCCTAATGAAACTCCGTTCGCTAACCACAATAGAAGGTCGCAATATGGCTGGAGCGCGTGCGCTTTGGCGCGCTACGGGCACAAAGGAGAGTGAATTTGGCAAGCCCGTTATTGCCGTTGTGAACAGTTTTACGGAATTTGTGCCAGGGCACGTGCATTTGCAGCCCGTTGGCAGGCTAATAGCAGAAGAAATCCGCAAAGCAGGCGGTGTTCCAAAGGAATTCAACACCATAGCCATAGACGATGGCATAGCTATGGGGCATAATGGAATGCTCTACAGCCTGCCCAGCCGCGACCTCATTGCCGATTCCGTGGAATACATGGCAAGCGCCCATTGCGCAGACGGCCTTGTGTGCATCAGCAACTGCGACAAAGTGACCCCCGGAATGCTCCTTGCCGCAATGAGGCTGAACATACCTGCGGTATTTGTGAGCGGAGGCCCAATGGAAGCGGGCAAAGCAACGCTTTCAAGTGGCAAGGAAGTTCATTTGGATTTAATAGACGCTATGGTTGCCGCTGCAAACCCAGATGTTTCTGAAGAGGATATGAAAAAAATTGAAGATGCGGCCTGCCCCACCTGCGGCAGTTGTTCGGGAATGTTCACCGCAAACTCAATGAACTGCCTAACCGAGGCCCTTGGGCTTTCTTTGCCCGGCAACGGAACAATAATGGCAACTCACGCAGAACGCAAAAAATTATTTAAGCAAGCTGCAAAACTCTCCGTTGAGCTTTGCAACAGATTTTACAATGAAAACGATTCCTCTGTTTTGCCCAAAAGCATTGCCACAAAAGAAGCCTTTGAAAACGCTATGCGGCTAGACATCGCTATGGGCGGTTCAACAAACACGGTTTTGCACATACTCGCGGTTGCAAACGAAGCAGGCGTGAATTTCACAATGAAAGACATAAACGAGCTTTCTCGCTCAACGCCTTGCCTTTGCAAGGTTGCTCCGAGCGTAAATTACATTCATATAGAAGATGTGCACAGAGCAGGTGGAATTCCTGCAATTTTGGGCGAACTTGGCAGTGCAGGATTATTGAATTTAAATGTGAATATGGTGCATTCCAAAAGCCTTGGCGAATATTTGAACAAATGGGATATAGCACGTGGGTCGAGCCCAGAAGCCTCGGAACGCTTTTTAGCTGCACCTGGGCGCAAATTCAATTTAGAAGCATATAGCCAAAACACAAAATACCCTAGCCACGATTTAGACAGGGAAAAGGGAGCGATAAGAAATTTAGCAAACGCATATAGCAAAGATGGCGGGCTTGCGGTTCTCTATGGCAATTTTGCACTAGATGGCTGCGTTGTGAAAACAGCGGGTGTGGATAGCTCAATTTGGAAATTCACAGGGCCTGCGGTGGTATTTGAAAGCCAAGAAGAGGCAGCAGAGGGAATTTTAAATCGCAAGGTTAAAAAAGGTGATGTGGTGATTATCCGCTACGAAGGTCCTAAAGGCGGGCCGGGCATGCAAGAGATGCTCTACCCCACCAGCTACTTAAAAAGCATGGGGCTTGGCAAGGAATGCGCTTTGGTCACAGACGGCAGGTTTAGCGGAGGCACAAGCGGGCTCTCCATTGGGCACGTTAGCCCAGAAGCTGCGAGCAAAGGCAATATAGCTTTGGTTAAAAACGGCGATGTTATAGAAATAGATATCCCAAACAGAACCATAAACATAAATATAACAGAAGCAGAGCTTGCCAGCCGCCGCGCAGAAATGGAAAAAATGGCGGACAAAGCCTGGAAACCCACTAATAGAGACAGGCAAATTAGTCAATCGTTAAAAATTTACGCAAGTCTTGCAACAAGCGCAGACCAAGGCGCAGTGAGGGCAAAATAGCTATGCCATTTTCACGCCTTTCAATTCTGCTTGTATTTTTTGCATTCTCTTTTGCAACAGCAGAAATAGCAAATTGCCGCGATAGTGATGATGATTTTGAAATTTTCGCTAAAATTAATGACTCAACGAAAGTATCACTCGGTTGTTATGAGGAGGTTAGCACAGAAGATAAAATAGATATAATGTATGGCGATGTTTTAACACTTTCCGTTGAACCCGATGATGAAGCTTACACCTGGACAACTCTTAATGGTACAATACTAGGAAGAGGAAGTTCCTTTTCTCCAAAATTTTTAATTTCAGAAAATCCGACAGAAGACGTGATAGAAACTTATAAAGTACTGAAAAAAGACGGTTTAACAAAAACCATAGAAGTAATTATTTCACCTCGCACAACGTTCACCGTTTATTTTGATGTAAATACTGATGAAGTGCCAGAGATTGATCCTATAGAGGTTATGAAAGACAGTCTAGTCAAACCACCAGAAACAGAAACTTTAATAAGAGAAGGTTATAAATTTGGTGGGTGGGATTTTGATTTTAGTACTCCTATAGTAGAAGACACCACGATTAAAGCAATATGGAATATTAAAGCATACTTGGTTTATTTCGACACAGATGGTGGAACGCCAAGCATAATCCCACAAGTGGTATCAGAAAATGAATTTGCCAAAGAACCAATAGAAACCATAACAAAAGCAGGCTACACTTTTGACGGTTGGAATTTTAGGTTTACAACTCCCATAACAAAAGATACCATTGTTAAAGCAAAATGGATAAATTTATTTGTTAGCGACACAATTGTATTTGACAATGATGGCTTTTACATTGATGAGGCTTTGAGCGGCAAGCATCACCGTTATTTTGTTTTTAGCCCAAGCATTTGCGAAATAAAAGACACAATCAACAAAGTAATAAAAGATACAATAAAGATATACATAAATGTAAAAGAACCAGATGTAGTCTTAAAAAAAGAAGACGGCAACCCACTACATACCAAAGATGGATTTCACTACGAAACTCTCCTTGGTTTTAAAAACAGGCCTGGTTTAGATACGCTCATTTATGAATGGTTTTCAAAAAAAGATAACTCACATATCAAATCAGACACAATTTTAATAGAAACTCCAATTCCTTTTGATACCATTATCGGGCAAAAATGGAATAACGTTTTATTTGTGAAAAATAATTCAAAAAAATTCACAGATTTTGAATGGTTCAAAAACAATAAAGAAGTAGGTAATTTGCAATTTTATTCTGCTGGGTCAAAAAGTACAAACACTCTAAATCCAAATGATATTTATAGGGTTGTTATGCATACTAAAAATGGAATTAGAATTTCCACCTGCGAAGGCAAGCCAAAAGAGCAACCATCCAAAACCCCATCAACACCCACGCCAACGCTCAAAAAACAAGTACTTGGCATTAATGAAAAATCCTTGAATAAAAATTCAAAAGTTTACAATTTGAATGGCAAATTAACAAAAGAAACACCCGCAGGAGTTTACATTGTTAAAGAAGAATAATAACAAAAAAATTCTGATAATCTTGGTATTTCTGGTTCAGACAATTTTTGCGCAACCTTTGTTTGAACTTGATGTGAACTATGGTTTTGGATATTCTGAGCTCTCGTTTAACAGTGTTCCTGGCATGGCAATTTCAATTTATCCTATTAAAAATTTTGGCATTTCTGCCGGAGTTCAGTATTCCTATCGCTGGCAAACAAGAACAAGCAAGTATATACACGATACAAACTCAGTGGTAAAAGAAAAATACGGAGAAAAAGATTCTCTTATTTTTATATACTCAATAAAAAAGTACGAAGAAAAATTGGAAGGAACTATTTTGCAAATTCCACTTCTATTGAAATTCAGCAATGATTCATACTATGCCTCCGCAGGCGTGAAAATTGGAGCTGTTCAAAAAGCCAGTGCAAGTGTAGATTACAGCGGATTGGAAACAGAAGGTTATTACCCTCAATATGATTTAAGGATATCTGGTCCCACCGCACCAACTTATCAGGGTTTTGGCAAACAAGAAGACTCCACTTTCAAAACAAAAATATCTTCAAAAAAATCAATTATGCTAACAGCGGAAAGTGGCGTAAAAGCAATGTTGAACGATAATTTTTCCATGCTCATAGGCATATTTGCAGATTACTCTCTCAATAAAAGCTTTGATAGGGATTTAAAGCCCAAAATAGAAAGAATAGAGAACAAAAATGGAGCAAGCATTGCGGCAAACGATGAATGGAAATCTTGGAAACCTTGGAGTGTGGGAATTACAGCAAAATTCTCCTTTGGGATAGGGGGGCATAATAAAAATATTCCACAAGAAATATGTGCTATAGAACCCCCAGTTGAGAATCATCCGCCTTCAGCTTTAGCTCAACCTCCGCCTCAACTTTCACCATCTTCGCCCACTCCTGTTTTGCCAATGAAAATGCCAATCAGATTTATTCCGCAAAAAAACGATTCTGCTATTATACCTGACCTTCCTAAATTTTTATTGAACAGAAAAGCCGATTTCACCTTCTATTATCCAGAAGAACAAGAGCAATCCACCACAACCGATTCTCTTCACTTAGCTTTGACCTCGCAAATAGCAAATGCTTTAAGGGAAAAACCAGATGCGCAACTCCACTGCGTTGGCTATTCCGAAAAACTTTCCGCCGCCTCCGTAGCCTACGAAACCGCCTTCCAGCGCGTTATTGACATTCGCTCTAACCTAGTTCGTTTTTATGCCATAGAAGAAAAGCGAATTTCTGCATATTCGCAAGGCTCAAAAAACACAGACTATAGAAGAACAGAGTGTTTTGTGATTGAAAATCCTTAAACCAACATCCACATCCCAAACACAATGCCGGTGATAAACAACGAGGCATAAACGGCAAAAGAACCGTTTTGTGTTAAGCGCACTCCCCTGCCCAGCCAATGCAAAGTGCCTGCTATAAAATCACCTAGGGCATCTATAACATAGTGGTCAAATCCCTTTAAGAAACCCGCTACAACTTTAATTAAAAAACCGCGGGTAAAGGCGTAGTACATTTCGTCAAAGTAAAATTTGTGGTAAATAACTTTAAATAAAGGCAAGCGAATATCTGTTTCCAAAGCTGCTTCCGCATTTACTCCCTTGCGGGCATATAAAAGCCCTGCAACTGTGATGCCCAAAACTCCAACTAAACTAGCCGCCAAAGGCAGCCACTCTGGATGCGAAAAAGAAATATGTTCCAAGAATGGAGAGCCTTCAAAAATGGGCGGCATTTCTACAAATGCCTCAAAAAACTTATGCGAAATATAACCAATAGTCGCCGCAGGAATTGCCAAAACAACAATGGGGAAAGTCATCCAAGGGTCTTCGTGGGCGTGAGCAACGTGCTCGCTTCTCGCCTTGCCGTAGAACGTTAAAAAGAACATGCGGAACATATAGAATGCGGTTAAGCCACCTGTGAAAAGCCCCGCAAAGAACACGGCATAATTGCCAGAAATCCAAGCAGAAATCAGAATTTCGTCTTTGCTCCAAAAACCAGAAAATGGCGGAATACCCGCTATTGCAAGGCAAGCTACCAAGCACGAGAAATGAGCGAGGGGCATTTTTTTGCGAAGACCGCCCATTTCGTCTAAACTATTGCTGTGCACGGAGTGTATAACAGAGCCAGCTATCAAGAACAACATGCACTTAAAAAATGCGTGAGTGAAAACGTGGAACATTGAGGCTGTGTAGCCACCAACGCCAAGGGCAAACATCATATAACCGAGCTGGCTAAGGGTTGAATATGCTAGTATTCGCTTTATGTCTTTTTGGGTGCAGGCTATTATTGCTGCAAACATCGCGGTAAATGCACCTATGAATGCGGCAACTTCCAATACGGAGCCAATGCTTGCAAAAAACGGGAAAAGCCTTGCGGTTAAATAAACTCCAGCCACCACCATTGTTGCGCTGTGTATTATTGAGCTAACAGGCGTGGGACCTTCCATAGCGTTTGGGAGCCATATATGGAGCGGAAACATAGCGCTTTTGCCCCAAGCACCCACAAATACAAAAACAGAAGCCAAGGCAAGCCACTTGTGCGAAATAACCATATTCACAATGCCAAGTTTTTGCGGATTATTCCATTCCAAAAAGTCAAAGGAATTCAGCATAAAGCCAACTAGCAAAATGCCTAACAAAAAGAAGCTATCTGCAAAGCGGGTTAAAATAAAGGCCTGTTTTGAGGCAGCCACCGCAGAAGGCTTGTGATACCAAAAACCTATGAGCAAGTAGCTTGAAATTCCGACCAATTCCCAAAACATGTAAATCTGAATTAAGTTCGTGGCAACCACCAAACCGAGCATTGAAAAAGCAAAGAGACTGAGCAATGAAAAAAAACGCCCTGCGCCATCGTCTTCTTTCATATAGCCAACGCTGTAAATATTGACAAAAAATGCTATCACGCCAACAACTATGAGCATCATAACGGAAATGGGGTCGCAATAAAAAGAGATTTTAAGGGATATTTTGCCAAAAACTTCGCTCGTTAAAGGCAGCCATTCCCAAGTCCAAGGCATAGCAACGCGCTCTGCCACGGGAGCATTTGCAAAATTTTTCACAAATTCTGAGGCAAGCCCAAGAGCAAACACCATTGAAAGCCCAGCCATCAATATGGAAAAATAACCCGCTGCTTTTTTGTGTTTGCAAAGCAGGGTTCCATTAACAACAAAAGACAAAAACGGAAATGCGAGAATAAGCCAGCTATTTGCTGCAAAAAACGAGGAGTTGAAAGATTCTAACATTTGAATCTAAAATAGAAAAATATATTTAAACTTATCTGTTTAATCCCAATTTATGGCTGGAGGCGGGTCTTTTAGGTCTTTGTTGCTCTTTGCTTCCTCAAATTTTTTGCTCAAATACTCGTCTCTGTGCTTCTCTTTTTCCTTTGCCTCCGAGAATTTTGCATCCAATTCCGAATCTTTGTTCTTCTCGTTTGCCATAAATTCTTCCAAACTGACCTGCTTTTTGCGTTCCCTGTGAGAGACGACCTCCTTGGTGAGGGTATCCACCACCAGTATCTTATCGCAACAAGGGCAAATTACTTCTATGTTCTGCATAGAATAAAATTTAGAAAAATTTTCTAAATTATAACCCCCATGGTAAAAAGCCTGCAATCAATTCAAGAGCATATAAAAAATGCACCAGGTTCTTATTTAAGCCGCCTGCGCATAAAATTCACAAAAAAAAGTGGACTTGTGCAAAATTCAAAAATTCACAACGAATTGTGCAACGAAATTGCAAGCGAAGAGAGATTGCAAAAATGGATGCAAAAGAAAAACGAGCAAGAGGTTCTGGCTCTGTGCTTAATTTACGCAAGCCAAGGCAGGGGTTTGCATTTCAATGAATTGGAACGCAATTTAGATACAGACCAAAAATCTCTTTTTGCATTTTTGAACGAAGCCTCAAACGAAATGTTTATATGGCACGCAAAATGCCAAGGTTCCCACATATATTATGGCTTTGCGGATTTTGAAAATTTTATTTTGAACAATTTTATAAAAAACGAAGAAACGCTTGAATCAGTTGCATGGGTTTCCAACGAAAAGAAAGCGGAATTATATTTGCTATTTATGCTCTCTAAAATGCAACTAGGCAAAATTTCCGTCAATAAAGATTTTTCCATTAGCCATTTTTCAAAAAAACATATTTCAACAATTTTCAGCAACAACAAAAATTTAGACCATTTGATGATTGAAGAATGTATTTGCCTGCTGTTATCTTTTTTAGTTTCAGAAAAATGGATTTCAAAAAATGTAGAAAGCGGAAATTTAAAACTGCTCTCCCCTGCTTATGAATTTTTGCAAAACAACGGGTTCAGGCTTTTTTCGGAATTCTTTTTTTGGTGGAAAAACGAGAGATTCCGCAACAAAAACGATTTGCCAAAACTTTTAACATTTTTTCAAAAACCCCTTAGCGCATTGAACGCCGCCAAATTATTCTGGGCTCACGACACACGCTCTAGGTTGCAAAAAAACAAAAGCACCATAAGCTGGCAGCATTTGCCCGTGCCGCTAAAGGAACTTTGGATTTTTGGAATACTCAAAATGCAGGTGAGAAAAAAACATATTTTAACATTTTCCCTTTCCGAATATGGCGAGAGCATTTTCTTTGCCAAAACTCCAAAAGAAACCTTAGCCGAGCCGATTGTATCGAACAGCTCCAATTTTGAATGGCTTTTGTCTCAGAATAACGGGGCATTTAGAATTTTTCAAATGTCTTGTTTTGCGCAGGCAAAAAACGAAGAAGAGCTTTTGCGCTTTGTGCTTTCCAAAGAATCTTTTTTAGACGGTTTGCGTTCAAAACTTCCAAACTCTTTTATTCAAGATTTTTTGCAATGGAACAAGGCTGTGCCAAACGTAGCCGGAGCCTTAAACGAATGGCTCCACATATACAACGATTCTTCCATAGACACCTTGCCAATATTGCGCATAAGAAACGCAAATAAATTCGCAGAACTATCCGCATACAAACCATTTTTGACCTGCGTAGAAGAAATTATCCCAAACTGGGGTTTTATAATAAAACCAGAAAGCGAAAAGAAAATCAAAGAAATATTAGTAAATTTTTCCTTAGAGCCTCATTCTTCTACACAAAGTCCAAACAAAGAAGCCCCCCTGCCTAAACTAGCGGAAATAGAACAATTCAAACTACCCTATCCAATTCCTGAGGGGGAAGATGCGAATTTTTAATTTGGGGCAAGCCCCAACGGTTGTCCCTAAGCTGTTGCCTGTTTATTCGGTTACGGTTAAAGGAATGGATTTTGGAACATTTGGCAAAGACTGTGTAGCAATTTTCCAGTTCGTTTCTCCGTTCATTTTGGTGACAAATCTCAGGTTGTATTTACCTGGGGCTACGGTGTTTGGGACTTTGTAGTTTGTTGTAAAGGGATTAGAAAATCTGCTTCCTGGGCTAAATTCGACAAGATTTCTTGTTCCTATTACTTCTACAATATTGCCGCTGTTGTCCGCCAACGCTACACCCATTTGACCGCCAGGGAAAAGACCTGCACTCCTCATTTGGATAGTAATAGCAAACTGCTCATTTTGAGATACCGTTGTTTTGCTTACGGTAAAGCTGTCTAATGCCATTTCGTTGCTGCCAATGCTGCCTGCATCGGGTTTGATGTTTATGTTTAATTGTACTACGCCTAAGTTAAAATCATAGTAATTTTTTAGCGGTTCATTAACAGAATACCACCCGTCATAAGAGCCAGCCCAGCCCCAGTTGATATGAAATTTGCCAGCGTTATCGTATCCGTCTATTACCACGGAGTGACCAGAGTAAATTTCTACACTACTTCCTACTCTAACATCTATTGGCAAACCTAAATCCAACTGTTTCCGTATTACTGCCTCCCATTCGGCATCGCTGTAATATTCACGGTAGAGGACTTGAAAACTTTTGTCATATCCAAAATGGTCTATCACTATACTTTTCCAACCACCGCCTATCCCCCTTACCAAGCCGAAATGGTACATAATTGTGGCTACCGCAAGGCGTTGTTGTTCGTTGCCGGGGTTTGCCTTAGTATATTCACCCAGCATATTATCCCAGTCATACGCTACATCCATACTCGTTAGCGGAACAGATACGCTGGGGTAGGTGTTGCTGGTAGGGCCGACTACTGAGCTTTCTCCCTTTCCACGTGCTGGATATTTGTGAAATGCCATTATCTGTACCATAGAAGTAGTTGCGCAGTCGGTAACTTTGCGTGAACCATCCACAATAGGAAATAAATCATTGTATGGGCTTCCTTGTGCCCACTTTGTTTTCAGCAAGGGTCCAACAATGGCACCAGGGTGGCTATCACTGCTTTGCTGCTGGCTGGAACTGCTCACTTTCGCAACAGCAGACGAGCTAGAACTGCTTGCTTTGATACTGCTGCTGAGTAGTTCTTGCTCTACGCTGGAGCTGCTGTCGAGTCCGAGTAGTTCCTCGAAGGTGTGGTTGCCGCAGGAGAGGGTGAGGGTGGTGGCGAGCGCTATGGCTGCGGTGAATGCTAACTTTGTTAGTTTTGTCTTGTTCATATATATCTCCATTTAGGTTTTGAATTTAGAAATTCGGGGCAACCCCAACGGTTGCCCCCAACCCCCCTTTATCACAACACCGCAAAGTCTATGAAGGTTGGGGGATTTCCGTCTGTTTGGGTTACTATTCGCCATTCGGTTTTGCCTTCGGGTTTTACTGCTATGCGTAGTTTGTATTGACCTGGGGATACGGTGGTTGGGATTTTGCATTTTATTTTTTTGCCTACTGCCATATTGCTGGTTGCGTTTGAGGGGATTTCCAAGGTTCCTAGGATTTCTACTAGGTTGTTTTCGTTGTCCAGTAAGGCTACGGCTGATGTGGTGCGGGGGAAGGTTGTTGTGGATAGGTCGCTTAATGAGTGGTCTATTGTGAATTCCTCGTTTGGCGAGGCGGCGGTTTTTTCTTCTACGATGTTGAACCGCCTGAGCGTTAAGCCCCAGCCGCCACCTTTTACTCCTGTTTCGGTTACGGTGAATGGTATTGAGTTGGGGACATTTTGCAAAGAGCGCGTGGCTATTTTCCAGTTTGTTTCGCCGTTCATTTTGGTGACAAATCTTAGGTTGTATTGCCCTGCGTTTACGCTATATGGTACAGAACAATTTATTGTTGAAGTGCGTGTATGATTAGGATCAATGGCATCATAGTTATTTATCATTCCAACTACTGCTACAATATTCCCGCTATTATTTACTAACGCTACTCCTGCTTGACCGCCAGGGAAAACGCCAGCGTTATATATTTTGGCAGTAACGGTAAACGGATCATCTTGGGACACCTTTGTTTCGCTTGTGGTAAATTTGTCTAACCCCATTTCGTTGCTGCCAATGCTGCCTGCATCGGGTTTAATGTTGATTGTTATAATATGTTTATCACTATGATTATGATTATCAAGGTAATACCATCCGTCACGTGAACCTCCCCACCCCCAGTTGATATGAAATTTGCCAGCGTTATCATAACCGTCTATGACAACACCGTGGGTAGTATTAAAGCCCCAATCTTCTTCATAGCTCATAGTTGGATAACCATAAAACCATACTGGAAGCCCTAAATCCAACTGTTGCCGTATCATTGCCTCCCATTCGGCATCATTGTAATATTTAAGGTAGAGGCGTTGAAGGCTTTTGTCATATCCAAAAGTGTTGACCATTGCCTTATGAGTACTGCCGTTTATGCTCCTTGCCAAGCCATAATGGTACATCAGTGTTGCTACGGCAAGGCGTTGTTGTTCGGTGCCTGGGTTTCTGCTGGTATATTCATTTAGCATATTATCCCAGTCGTACGCTACATCCAAACTCGTTAGCGGTACAGGAATGTCGCCAGGACCAACTAAGGCACTCTCTCCTTTTCCTCGTGCAGGATATTTGTGAAATTTCATTATCTGTACAAAAGCAGTAGTTACGCAGTCGGTAACTTTACGTTTACCATCCTGTTCAATAGGAAATAAATCGTTGTATGGGCTGTGTTGGCTCCACTTTGTTTGCAGCAAGGGTCCAACAACTATACCAGAATGGCTGTCGCTGCTTTGCTGCAAGCTAGAACTGCTTGCTTTGGTGCTGCTCAACTTTAAGCTAGACGAGGAATAGTTGTCGTCTTGTTCGCTACTGCTGCTGTCGAGACCGAGTAGTTCGTCGAAGGTGTGGTTGCCGCAGGAGAGGGTGAGGGTGGTGGCGAGCGTTAGGGCTGCTGTGAGGGCGAGTTTGGGGAGTTGCTTTTTCATTGGGTTGTCTCCGTTTTAAGGGTTGAATTGTAATTTTGTATGTTATCTGTTATGGAAACGCTAATTTTAGAAACCGATACTTTGCCATCTGTTTTGGCAAATAAGATACATTCCAAAAGATTTAGAGCTTGCGATAGAGGCGATTCTATTGCTATTATTCCGTTATGTGATGAATCTGAGCATAGCAGCAAATTACGCGGAATGCTTAAAGATGAATATTTCTCTTTGGATGCTTTTTTGAAACGTAAGCGTGCCGATAGATAGCAAGCAAAGAGAATATTAAATTCTTTTGGGTAAGATAGCTGGTTCATATTTAATCCCTCACGCACCGCACACTTAAATACTCGCTCTTGTAGTTTATGTCGTCTGCATCGTCTGCGGTGCCTGTGTCGCGGTAGTGGGCACTGGTGGTGTCCCATTCGGTGCTGCTCCACCAAGAGGCGTAGGTGCCTGCGAGGGCGAAGGTGCCTTTGGCGGTGCCGTAGCCGCTTGGGAGGGCGGTGAAGCCGTATTTGTCGGTGCCGTTTTCGTTGTTTTGCCAGCCGATTTGGGATTTTAGGTTTTTGCAGGATGTTTCGCTTTGGTGGGGGGGTTCGGCTGGGGTTGTGCCGTCTGCGTGGTGGAATAGTTTGCCCCATTCTTCACGGGTGGGGAGGTGCCATCCGCTGGGGCAGGCTTTTGTGGCTGCTTGCCAGTTGTAGAGGCGACCGTATTTACCGCAGTTTTCGGGGTTGTTTCCGTAGCATACGGAGCCTTCTGTTTCTATGTTCAAGTTCTCTGCCATCCATATTTGCTCGCCGATTTTGACGGTTTTTATGGAGTTGCCAGCTTTTTCTGCTGGCTCTGGCACGGCGGCTGCCTGTTGCGTGGGTTGCTGCGGCACGGCTGCCTGTTGCGAGGCTTGCTGGGGGGCGGTTTGCTTTTCCTCGCAGGCGGTGTGCGTGAGGGCGGCGGCGAGTGCTAGGGCGAGATACTTTTTCATTGCTTTGCCTCTTTGTTTAGTTTTGTATGCAACGGACTGAAAACATAGATTCCTCGTGGTAGAACCCTATGAACAGGTTGTTATTATCGATTACCAAGCTGTAAGCCTCCTTAAAGGCATTGGCTCCTGGCTCCTGTTTCGTAGCCGACCACCAACCAGCAAAGGAACCTATATCTTCGAAACCGCCTTCGTCTCCGCCCATTGCTAATTGACCGCTTGGTAAAGCCGAAAACCCAAAATCATCCGTTCCGTTATCATTCCAGCCGCTTTTTGATTTCAATTTCTTGCCAGCCGTTTCCTTGCCGCCAAGTGTTTTAATCAAAACTTCCAATTCCGCTTTACTCGGCAATTTCCAACCGCTAGGGCAAGCCTTTTTTGCTGCTTCCCAATTATACAGCCTGCCATATTTCTGGCAGTTGGCAGGGTCGTTGTCATAACATAGGCTTCCGCTCTCGTCAGCGTTCAAGTTCTCTGCCATCCAAGTTTGGTTGCCGATTTTGGCGGTTTTGTAGGCAGGTCCGCCTATTTTTTTCACAGATACCAATAGGTTGAATCTTTGGCATTTGTCTTCGTTGAATGGGAATGGCTCTTCCATATACTTGTGAGTTACGGATACTTTGTCGCCTTTTTTTATGTCGTCTGGGGCGGTTCCGCTTAATGATAGTTTTTCGCCGCTTGGCAGGGTGAAGATACTCCACGCGAAGCCTTCGGGGTCGGAATCGTCATTTTCCAAGAATACGGCTTCTACCGTTTTGGGTGGTCCTTCTTTCTTGGGGCAGCCTTCTTCTCCGCTTGGCTGGCTTTCGCTGGCGGTTTGCTGCGTTTCCGCTGCGGCTGGTTCGGTGGTTGTGCCGTCTTGCTTTTTCTTTTCTTCGCAAGCGGCGAGGGTGAGCGTTATGGCGAGCGCTAGGGCTGCCGTGATGATGCTTTTCATTGGTTGTTCTCCTTTGTTGAGGTTTTGGTTAATCCTTTATGCAACGAATACTGTATAACATATCCTTTTTCTCGTAGCCGTAGCTGTAACCAGCTTCTTCGGAGGAGTATATGAATAGGTAGTAAGCGTGGTTGTTATCGTACTTAGTGGAACTCCACCAGTAGCCGTAGTTGCCAGCATTGCTGAAAGTGCTGCCGTAGCCGCCAGGCAGAGCCGCAAAGCCGAATTTGTCCTCGCCGTTGCCGCCATCTTCCCAGCCGCTCTTTGCTTTCAAATGCCCGTCTGCATTGTCTTCGCCGCCTGCAAATGCTATTAGCTTATCCAATTCCGCTTTGCTCGGCAGGTGCCAACCGCTGGGGCAAGCCTTTATAGCTGCTTCATAGTCATAGAGCCGTCCGTATTTTTGGCAGTTTTCGGGTTTGTTGTCGTAGCATTTGGAGCCTGCTGTTTCTATGTTGAGGTTTTCCGCCATCCAAGTTTGTGTGCCTATTTTGACGGATTTTATGCTTTCGCCAGCTTTTTCCGCTGGCGGCGGGGCGGCGGCTTCTTGCTTTGGCGGTGCGGCTGCCTCTTGCGTGGGTTGCTGGGTTTGGTTTTTCTCTTTGTCTTCGCAGGCTAAGAGGGTGAGGGCAAGCCCTGTGGCTGCCGTGAGTGCGAACTTTGTTAGTTTGCTGTTCATTGTTTTGTTCTCCTTTGTTGAGGTTTTGGTTAATCCTTTATGCAACGGACACTTAGCAAACTGCCTTTTGGGTTTGTAAGCGAATGTTCTTCTTCACCGCTACTTGAACCCATATCCTCGCGGTAGGCATCGACATTAAGGCTCTCGTATTCTGTGCCAGACCACCAGCCACCGTAGTTGCCAATATCCTCGAAACTATCGCCAAAGCCAGTACCAGCAGGCAGAGCGGAAAAGCCGAAATCGTCTGTGCCGTTATCGACTTTATCCTTATTCCAGCCATTAGTAGCCATTAACTTGCTATCAGTTGGTCCAGGACCGCCAGCAAAATTCCTTAGTTTTTTCCATTCCTCATTTGTCGGCAAATGCCAACCCGATGGGCAGGAGTTCATAGCCGTATTCCAGTCATAAAGGCGACCGTATTTTTGGCAGTTGGCAGGTTTGTTGTCATAGCACTTTGAGCCTTTCGCTTCGTAGTTTAGGTTTTCTGCCATCCAAGTTTGGGTGCCGATTTTGACGGTTTTGTAGGTTTTTTTGTCCCTGCTGTCGGTGAGGGTTGTGGCTGCTGCTTCTTGCGGTGGTGGGGCGGCTGCTGGTTCGGCGGTTTGGGTTTCGGCTGGGGTTTGTTTTTTCTCTTTGTCTTCGCAGGCTAAGAGGGTGAGGGCAAGCCCTAAGGCTGCGGTGAGGGCGAGTTTTGTGAGTTGCTTTTTCATTGGGTTTCCTCCTTAGTTTTGTATGCAACGGACACTAAATAAGGCGGTCTTATCGTTGCTGCCCCTAGCCACATTCGCATCGTAGTAGTATATGCTACGGAAGTAGGCATCGGAAGCATCGTGTTCTGTGGCAGACCACCAATTGCCGTCTTCGTTCTCGGCTTCGTGGTAGAAATCGCCACTAGAATTGCCAGCACCGCCAGCCAAAGCCGAAA
>Ga0268262_10000104_pt1 | contig 103508 bp, 110 predicted proteins | sample TergutNc150P3_FD_190354 | JGI IMG/M metagenome (GOLD analysis project Ga0268262, IMG submission 190354) | Nasutitermes corniger P3 segment gut microbial community from laboratory colony in Florida, USA - Nc150 P3 (SPAdes) (version 2) | ecosystem: Host-associated > Arthropoda: Insects >... | reverse complement strand
AAGTCTTGAAGGACTAGGTAAGCATGGCGCGTAAGAAAAAAGCAGATGAACCTACCCCTAGTACGTGGTTAAATACCTATGCCGACATGATCACGCTTTGTCTTTGCTTCTTCGTAATTATGTTTAACCCCGATGAAGTTTCTCAAGCGCAAATGGACGCGCTTTCCGATTCAATTCGTCAGGGCGGTATCGGCGCCCTAGCCGGTGGATTTACCCTTTCCGCAGGCAAGAACGCCGATTTAGGCAATACCATTATGTCCCTGCCATCAATGGAGCGCGGCAGGGTTATGGGAACCGCCATGCGAAAAGCCATTTCCGTTTTTTCCCCGGAAATACGTTCCAACAAAGTGAAAGTAACCCACGATGAACGCGGTCTTGTAATTACGCTTGCGGGCGACGCGTTTTTTTACCCCGGTAGCGCGCAAATAAATATCGAGGCGACCAGAGATATACTTTTACGCTTGGGAACTTATCTGGTCTCTTATGAATTACGCGACAGAAAATTCAGAATAGAGGGCCACACCGATGATACCGCCGTTGATACAAACGGCCCCTGGGAAGACAACTGGCAGTTGTCCTCAGAACGTTCAAGGGCCGTCCTTCGTTATCTGTCCGATCTTGGCATAAACGAAAATAAGTTTCAAATCGCCGGTTTCGCCGCGACAGCCCCCGTCTCATCCAACGATACCGAAGAAGGCCGCGCCAATAACCGCCGCGTTGATGTTATCATCCTTGATGAAGGTCATCTGTAAAATAACAAATATATACGAAAATATCTCACGCAGAGGCGCAAAGGACGCAAAGCTCCTGTCCGTTATATTCTCGATAAACAAGATATATATCTATAAAACAAGGTTCATGAAGTATAACGATAATACTGCAAACAACAACTCTGCGTCCTCTGCGCCTCTGCGAGATGTTTTGGGGAATAATTCTTAAACTGTTAAATTAAACAACGCCCCCGTAGCGGGTACGGAAGGAGCGTAGGCTCCCACGGCTTGCGTGGCTTTTATTTGCTTTTGGTATTGGTCTATTAGAGCGTTAATTCGGTTTTCATCGGTTCCTTCTAAGTTGCCAAAGTCCGCATGAGGTTTATTTTTCATTTTAGATAACTGTTCAATCATGGTGTCAAGGATTTTTAATCTGGAGATATTTACGCCCTGAACGCCATCAGGCGCGGGAGTTCCCGATACATGCTTAAAATGAGAGTAAATCATCATTCCGGGAGAGACGGGAAGGGACATTCTTCCGTCTGTCGCCTTGCTTATCACAAGACCCATGCTGGGGAATGCGTGACTTGGTATCGCTCCAATATCCATAATAAACTCCTATTATGAATATCGGAATAAAATTTAAGACTTTTAATAAAAAATGTAGCTAACGGTTCATTCTCATCCAGTCGGCAAGGCGGCGTTCAAGGGGGTAGACATCGTTTGGGCGCTCCTTTCTGGCGCGGTCATGAAGATAGGGCATTATCACGCGCTCTTTAATAATTAACCAGTTGGCGGGCAATACGTTTGGGAACGCAAAATACTCCGACGGGGGCATTCGTCCCAAAAGCTCCGGGTAAAAAAGCGGGTAGATTTGTTCGGTAACAAGGTTTAGCGCCGAAAACCCTCCGCAGATACCGAAGATATTCTCGCTTATTCTGTTAACTCTGGAATACTCCAAAATTCTGCGCTGGTTTTCAATCCTGAAAAACCATAAAATAAACGCTTCAGCCGCTTTCTTGGATTTCCCTCTTTTCGGAATCCCCAAATAAATCGAGTCTTCCGTAACCGGAATACTATCTTGTTCTTTTACCCAGCGAAAATCAAGAAGGTTTTTGCTTTCCTCGCTCAGCAAAAAAAGCTGACTGCTTTCTATGTAAGAAAAAAGTATGCGTCCGTTCTGAATCAGTCTTTCCGGCGGTTCAAAAAAGTATTTAAAAGTAAAATCATCTTCGGCCTGAGTACTGGTATTTATCTCATTGGTCCAGTTATTGATAAAAGTCATTGACTTTTCCAAAGCCGTAGAATCCCAGGATAAGGGATCCGCTTCCTGAAAAGAAGCGCCGGAAAGAATTGCCGTCGTAATAAGAAAGTTGTCATTCCAGAGCGGAGAAAAACCCATCCTCGTATATACCCCCCGGCTTATGGTATTAAAATCCTTGCTCAATTTTTTTATCTCGTTAAAATCAATAGTAAATTGATTTGACAAATATTGCTCTTTGTTTATGGAAAAAATCAACGCCGGAATGTTGAATGACACAGGTAAAAGATATTGGCTTCTTTCTATCCTGCCAATATCCAAAAGACGGGGATAGAATATGTTCCTTGAAAGTTTTTTCGCTCCAAATAAATTATCCAGCGATTTAAAATCTGTTCCCGTAGAAGCGTTTTTAAGCCAACTTGCGATTATTATATCCGGGCCGTTTTGTCTGTTAAGTTCCATAGCCGGAAATTCAATATACTTTACGGCAACCTTGTATTGATCTTGCGCCGTATTAAAAAATTCGCTATAAAGGGCGATTTCAGGCCGATCTGTCCAAATTTGCGCCGTCTTATTATCACCGCAGGAAACTAAAACTACAGCCAATAAAAAAACGCAAGCTTTACATAAACGCATAAATAAGTGTATTTTGCCCGCTATGTGCTTGTCAATTAGCTTTATGAGTAGTATCATTAAAAAAATGGAGGCTTTTTTTGGATCGAATAAAAGATCCTCACGTAATCAGGCTGCTTGAGCAGATTGGTGAGCATTATCGCGCAAATATTTCAAACAGGTTTTTACGTCCTGTTTTATTGCAAATTCAAGTCGATAAAAACACATGGGATTTAATAGAAGTTCTAACCGAAAAAATGGATTTATACCGTTATCAGGGATTTAATCTTGACGAATTGTACCGACAAATCGCAGCCTGCGCCCGTTTTATCGAAGTCGCCCGTAATAAATCCACAATTAAAAGCAAGATAAGCCTACTGCCTCCGGGACATGACAAAACGCTACGTGAAATGGCGGTTAGTAATTTTTCATCAAACTTAAAAGTTTTTTCAGGACTGTTAAGTGAGTTGTATTCAACTTTGATAGAGATGGATAAAAAAGACGCGGGAAAAAAACGAGAGCCGCTTTATACCCAAATGCCGGAATTATATAATATTGAAAGTTTGCTGGCCGGGGAATAATTACCTGAAGATTTCACACACGCTAAACAAACGCCTGACCACTTGCAAGTGGTCAGGTTAGATGAATAATGCCGCACAGCGTAGCACCAATAAATGCCGCTGTTTGTAATAAAGCAAGCAGCCTTTAGACTGCGACAGCGCGCAGAACACAAAGGAAGAGAAGATCATAAAGAAGTATTAGGGGACGCAGTAGCATCATAGACACCTCAGTTTGATATATGATACACTCGTATTGCTTATTTTTAATAAGAATGGTAAATTCACAAAATGTATATAAATATCAGCTTCAATCCGTCAGCATTTAAACATGATAAAACTGAAGATGATATAAAATGGGCTATTAAGACACAAATTTGTGACGTTTTATTAGACGGTTACGATAATAAATATGCTATAATCGGATTTGACAAAAACGGAAACTTGATTGAAATTCTTTATAATCTTATTGATGAGCAATCAATCAATGTATTTCATGCAATGCCTTGCCGTGATTCTTTCCGGCTGGAACTTGGAATTTAGGAGAAAACCATGCCAAACATGACTGATGAAGAAGCAGATGCTCTTGATGAACTTTTGACGAAAACCACTCCCAAACTCACAAATGTTCCCGGTATATTTGCACGTCAAAGAGCTTTATTAGCTAATCTTGATGAAGTCACTGCCAACTACATTCTTACAAAAGCCGAAACCTACCACAAAACACCGTCTGAAATTATCAAAGAATTGGTTAGGGAGAAAATAGCGGTTTCGATGTAAGAGTATCATAACTTAGGCATCTTGGCATGCTTATGTTCGTAATCCAATCCCAAAGCCCACGCATAGCCCTAGAACAAAAACTCCCTCTTCCCTCTTTTTTGTGATCTTCTCTTACTTTGTGCTCTGCGCACTGTCGGCAGTCTAAAGGCTGCCTTGTTTTTGTTCAAGACAGTAGCGTTTATTGGTGCCACGTTGTGCGGCATTATTCATCTAACCTGACCACTTGCAAGTGGTCAGGCGTTTATTTAACGTGTGAGAATCTTGGCAAACCTCTTGACTATTCTTCCTATTTAAGCTAAAAAGTAGTATTACTTGACGTTTGGAGAGAGAAATGTACGCTTTAGTAGAATTTAAAGGAAAGCAGTATAAAGCCGAAACAGGCGATCTGCTTAAGGTTGATTTGATTGACGCCGAGCCGGGGACAGCCATTAATATCGAAACCGTGCTGTTGGTTTCCGGGGACTCGGTAAAGGTTGGCGACCCCTATGTAAAGGGCGCAAAAGTGTCCGCAACCGTACAATCCCACGGGAAAGACGATAAAATCATTGTTTTTAAGTACAAGCCCAAGAAGGATTACAGGCGGAAACAGGGACACAGGCAACAATACTCAATTATTAAAATTGGAGATATTTCAGCCTGATCGATATAGAAGCGGTTCTGGACAATGACGGCGTTTTAAAGGCTTGTAAGGCCGATGGACACGCCGGAGCCGGTAAAGCCGGAAGCGACATTGTCTGCGCCGCCGTTTCGGTATTGTTTAGGACGGCAATAAGTATCCTGTCCGGCAGGGACGGGATTACAATTAGGTTCGGCGTTCCTGAAAAAGGTCAATTATGGCTGGAAGCCGAATATAAAGCGGAAGGAAGAGATTTTCTTTCTACCGTCGGGATTTTTCTGATAGAAGGATTAAAATCCGTCGCTCAGGAATACCCGAAGAATTGCGAAATTAAGGTACGGAGGAATTGATATGGCACGAAAACGCGGCGGAAGCGGCGCCAAAAATGGAAGAGATTCACAACCTAAATATCTGGGTATTAAAGCATCGGCGGGCACATCGGTAAAAGCAGGGACAATTATCGCTCGTCAGCGGGGGACAAAAATTCACCCGGGAGCCAATGTCGGTTGCGGACAAGATTATACGCTTTTCGCGCTTGCGGACGGGAAAGTTAATTTTTCACAGCGCCGCGGACGCAAACTTGCCTCGATAGTTCAGGACGCCCAATAACCCTCTTGCGTGGAAAAATTCGCGGATGAAGCAACAATAGAAGTTTCCTCTGGAAATGGCGGCAACGGTTGTGTGGCTTTCCGCAGGGAAAAATATATTCCAAAGGGAGGTCCGTCCGGCGGAGACGGCGGCAGAGGCGGGGACATTGTTTTCACCGTCCGAAGAAACCTGCGCACTCTAGCGCACTTACGCTACAAACACACCTTTAAAGCAGAGAACGGCCATGACGGCGAGAATTGGGGCCGCTACGGGGCAAACGGCGAAGATATGATAATTCCCTTGCCGCCCGGTTCGCTAATCCGCGAAGAAGAGACAGACGAACTTATCAGGGATTTTTCAAAAAATCAGGAAGACTTTGTTTTTTTAAAGGGCGGCAACGGCGGCTGGGGTAATATCCATTTTAAATCCTCCGTGAACCAGGCGCCAAGAAAGGCATTGCCGGGAAAGCAAGGTCAAACCGTAAAATTAAAAGTTGAGTTACAAATAATGGCAGACATCGGTCTTGTGGGTTTTCCCAATGCCGGCAAATCCAGTCTTCTTGACCGTTTTACCAACGCAAGACCAAAAATAGCGGCATATCCCTTTACGACAAAAATCCCAAACCTCGGCGTTTTAATGGCGGGAGAAAAGGATATAATCATCGCCGACATCCCCGGCCTTATCGAAGGAGCCTCCGAAGGGGCCGGGCTTGGCATTCAATTTTTAAAACATATTTCGCGAACTTCCGCATTGGCTTTTCTTATCGACTTGTCCGATGAAAATTACCTTGCCGCATTTGACATTTTACTGAAGGAACTCGGCTCTTTTTCTTCCGATCTGCCCCGTAAAAATCGGCTATTGGTGGGAACAAAAACCGACTTGCCCGAAACCGAAGGTCGGCTTGCGGAACTTTCCGCAAAATACCCGTCGGAGGAAGTTATAGGCATTTCGGTTTTTTCAGGCGACGGAATAAAAGAATTAACCAATGCTTTTCTGCGCCTTACATCCGTCGCGCAAAACGAAACAACGGACGAGGGTGAATGGGAAACGGAAATGGAAGCGGAAGATGTCTTTGAAGAAGATGTTTTTGAAGGAGAAGAAAATTGAAACTTGGCATTTTAGGCGGCAGTTTCGCGCCTGTCCACAACGGACATATTTTTCTGGCTGAAAAAGCTCTTGCGGAGTTAAAACTCGATAGGGTGATTTTTGTACCCGCTTACCGCTCCCCGTTTAAATTGGACGCTGAGGGGATGGAAATAAGCGCAAAAGACAGAATAGATATGCTTGCAGCCTCAATAATCGGAGACCACAGATTCACCATTGATAACTGCGAGATCAGACGGGAAGGAGTCTCGTACACAATAAACACTCTGGAAGATATAGTTGAAAGGTATTTGCCTGACGGCAAGCCCGCGTTGATTATCGGCGATGACATTGCCGCGGATTTTCCAAAATGGCGCGAGAGCAACAGGATTTTAAATTTAGCGGATATCGCGGTCGCGCATAGGGTCAATTCCAAAACGGTTAATTATCCATTTGCCAATATCACTATCGAAAACGAAATTCTCGACGTTTCATCGCATGAAATAAGACGCATAATAAGCGAAGGGGGCGATTGGCAGTCACTTGTTCCATCCGGCGCGGCCGCTATCATCAAAGAGAGGAAATTATACGGTTATGGCGGCGATTCGCGCCCCGAACCCGCTCCCGACGACGTTATTCATCGCATTGAAACGGCGGCGCGGGAAACCCTCAGTACCGAGCGTTTTCTTCATTCAAGGCACACCGCGCTACACTCTTTTGACTTGTGCCGCCGTTTCGGTCTTGATCCAATGGACGGCTACCTTGCCGGGGTAGCGCATGATTTGGCAAAACAAATAGATAATAAACAAATGTTAAAAATAGTAAAAACCGCCGGAATGAAAATTTCCGCTCTTGAAATGGACAAGCCTAATCTTTTACACGGAAAAGCCGCGGCGGTATTGCTAAGAGAGCGTTTCTCCATTCATAATGAAGATGTGCTTGAGGCCGTAGCAATCCATACGTCGGGCGGTGAAAATATGGGGCCGTTGGCGAAGGTAGTATTTATCGCCGATAAAACCGAAGCCTCAAGAAATATTGAACCCGCATTAAGAAGAATGTGCAGGGAAGACACTCTGGATAACATCCTTTTAGCCGTGCTTGAAAAATCCATCGCTAAAGTGCAGGCAAAGGGAATGGATGTATCCGATGATACGCTAAAATTGTTAAAAAAGATGAAGGAAAGGAAAAATTGAAAATAATAAAGGGCGACGCTTCTTTTTTATTACTTGCGCTGATAATTCTTTTACTCGTGTCCGGAATCGTCATTTCAATAATCGTATTCCGCAGTAATCCCGTGGAAGACGCTTTTTCCACAAACCGCGTTATCAATGTGCTATTTGTAATTGAAAACAATAAAATGCCCGTTAGCACTTATGTGCTGATGTATTATCCCGTAACAAAAAGAGCCGCTATTTTTGATATACCTGAGGATCTTGGACTATTAATAGCGAAAATCAACCGCGTTGACAGGATTGACAGGGTGTACGATCCGCAGAAACTGGGAAGTTACCAAAATGAAATTGAAAAACTTTTAGGGATAGAGATAACTTTTTCATTTATCATCACAAAGGAAAATCTGGTTTCCATTGTGGACCTTCTGGAAGGCGTGGAGATTTTTATTCCCTCGCCTGTATCGTATATGGATGATAACGACATTATTCTGTTTCCTTCCGGCATGACCGTTCTTGACGGGGACAAGGCAAGCCTTTACGCGACATACAGCCTTCCGCATGAGGACAGTGAAATGTCGGTTTTTAGAAGACAGCGTTTCTTTTTAGGTTATTTACACCGCCAGATACAGATGAATGACAGACTTAATAATCCGCAGGCGGCGAAGATGTACCATTCGTTTTTCAGGACAAGCATGAACCAAAGGGCGATGATGCTGCTCTTTGACGAGTTTGTCCATATAGATACGGACAGAACGAATATTCAATCCGTCGGGGGAAATCTGCGGCAAGTATCAGGTCAGATGCTTATTATCCCGCATTGGGACGGTAATCTTGTAAAAGAAGTCGTCCGTCAAACATTGGGAACGTTAACAAGAGAAATTGAAGAGCATTTTATCGAACGCAATCTTACGGTGGAGGTTTTAAACGGAACCGCCGTTAACGGTCTTGCCGGAAGAACCGCGGAAATGTTGCGCAGTTTTGGTTTTGATATAATTTCCATAGCAAACGCCGATCTCAGTAATTATGAAAGTACGTTAATAATTCAACGTTCCCCGGATGATACGCTGGTTAAATCTTTTGCCGACGTTATCCGCTGTAATAATATCCGCCGCGAAATAATGCCTGAAGTGAAGGAAAATGAAGCGGTTATTCAGGATATCGAATATAAAGCGGATGTTACCCTGTTGATTGGAAGGGATTTTAATGGAAGATATGTCACGGGAAATTAACGAACAGGCGGCCTGGTTTAGCGCGCTTTTGCAGGAACATAATGGGCAGAATGTCTCCGTACTGGATCTGCGCGGGATAAATAACTGGACTGATTTTTTTATAATCGCGACCGCAACAAGCAGAACCCATATTGACGGGCTTGAAAGGCACATCAAGGAATTTTGCCGTGAAAAGAAAATAGAAATACTCGGCAGTTCCCGTAAAGACGCGGATGACGAATGGCGACTGATAGACCTTGGGTTAATAATCATTCATCTGATGACATCAAAGGTACGGGAATTTTACGAACTGGAGAAACTTTGGGCTCCGATACCGGCGGCTAAAGAAACGCCGGTTATTAAGTAACCTTCTAAAAATTTCAGTATTTAGAAGGTTCCATTAATTACTCGTCATCTTCATCCCATTCGTCGTCTTCATCTTCGTCGTAGTCGTCGTCATCTTCTTCATCTTCATCGTAGTCGTCATCATCTTCATCGTCGTCATCGTCCAAGTCGTCATCTTCGTCTTCGAAATCATCATCTTCGTAATCATCTTCATCTTCAAAATCTTCGTCATCACTGATGTCATCATCATCACTGAAAATGAAAGCCGGCGGTGGATTCTCTGTTTTGTAAACGGGTTCAAAACCGTTTACCGGTATCAGCATTAAATTTTCCTGATCCATAGCTCCGTTCAGAACCATAACGTTCTCCCTTCGAAATTAATATTTCTTGAATCTAAACTGAGTAATGAAGGTAAAAAAACCTCACACTAGAAACATAAAAGAGTATATATTAATTTGTCAACAGGTTTACAAGAAAAATTGAAAAACTTTTAAAATATGTTATTCTATAGCTTATGCCGATATTTCCCGAAAAATTACCTATTTTCGCCCCCGCCAAAGTTAACCTTCATTTGGCGGTAAAAAACAGGCGTCCCGACGGTTTTCACGACATTGACAGCGTCTTTTTGGCCGTTAATTTCGGCGATACCCTGTATTTTGACGTTATCGAAGGCAAAAATACCGTAGAAATAGCCATGGAAGGGTTAAATCCACCTTTGCCAATGGAAAAAAATATCATTTTTAAGGCTGTTTCCCTGTTTCGGGAAAAAACAGGCTTTAGCCGGGGACTGAAAATCAAGGTGGAAAAACGTATCCCTTTGGGCGGCGGTCTTGGCGGCGGCTCCTCAGATGCGGCGGCTACGCTTTTGGCGTTGAATAAAATCGCAGGTTTTCCTTGCCGCCGCGAAGATTTGCTGGAAATGGCGGCCTGTCTAGGCAGTGATGTTCCCTTTTTTATCTACGAAACCTCTGCCGCCAGGGTAACGGGACGCGGGGAGCGTATTGTACCGATAGACGCGCCAATGTTGTTTTTGGTTATTATCAGTCCCGGTTTTTCCAGCGACACATCCGCCGCTTATAAATTACTGGATGAAAACCGAATTTATAGACCGTCAAATGATGAGCTTAGCGAAATTCTGAAAGAGGGAATGTTTAATGAAAAAGTCTATTCTCATTTTTCCAATGATTTTTTAGGTGTTTTTCCGGAACCTGAAAAATCCGTTTATAATGAGATTATCGCAAAACTACTGGAATTAGGGGCGCGGTACGCGAATCTTTCAGGTTCCGGCTCCGCATGTTTTGGGGTCTTTGCGGATAGGGAACAGACGCAAAAAGCGACTGATATTTTACGGGGAAAATGGTTATTTGTGCGGGATTGCAGTACTACGTTGAAATAAATTAACTGAACGGACATCGTTTTCAATGATATGCCCCGCATTTTTAACGGTTATTTCCGCAAATACGTTTCCCATGGTTTGACATTTTATTCTTGCTTTATTTTATATCATAGGTAATTGCAATCATACTAAGATGCCTTTGTTGCGTTACCAATTTACGCTTTTTTTCATGGCGATAACCGGCATTGTTGTTACTACTTACTGTTGTATATGTAAATATACAAATCATCACGTTTTTTTTCAAAGCTATATCTGTAATTGTTTTTATCCAGAGCCTGTATGGCGTAATATCTATAATTGTCCAGCTTTCCGGATAGTTTTGAACTGATAAAATCTGAATCACCGGGTATTTTTAGATTTCCCGTACCATATACTTTCCACGTTTTATCTTTGGGATCATACACGTAAACCGTAAATGAAATACCGGTTTTTGTGGTTCTATTTAATATTCTGATGTTATCCTCCAGATCGCCGCGCACGCTATTCGCATCAATCACAAAAGAATTTGGTTTATTAAAAACAGGTTGGGCATAGACAAGTGACTTGTTCGATATAAAAATACCGATAGTACTTAAAATCATAACGAGCAAAATTTTCTTCATAAAATCTCCTTTTTCCTTGGTATTATACCGTGATTTATTAGACTCATTATGGGTAAATTAACACATTTTTAAATAAATTACAAGCGGTAAAAAAACGGTATTAAGAGGTACGGTATCAGGAATTGTCGCATTTTAAGCGATCGCGCATTATAAAGGGAAAATAATTAATAAAAAAATAAAGAAAGAATGAGGAATTTATTTTGACACAACGTGTTATTTTGTAAAACAACACTAAATATGTTAAATTTATAGTTGGGGAGTCCCCATCCGATTTTTTTGATTAACTCTTGTCTTGGAGCGTTTTCTCGCTTTCGGTCTGGCTTTTGCCTTTGGGCGTTTTCTCGCCTTTGGCCTGGCTTTTGCCTTTGGGCGTTTTCTCGCCTTTGGCCTGGTTTTTGTCTTGGGACGTTTTCTCGCTTTTGGCTTCGCTCTTGCCTTTGGGCGTTTCGCCTTTGGCTTGGCTTTTGCCTTGGGACGTTTCGCCTTTGGTTTGGCTTTTGCCTTAGGACGTTTCGCCTTTGGTTTGGCTTTTGCCTTAGGGCGTTTCACTTTTGTCTTGGCTTTTGTCTTGGGGCGTTGTCTCGCTTTTGGTTTAGCTTTTGCCTTGGGGCGTTTCGCCTTTGGTTTGGCTTTTGGTTTCGCTTTTGTGGTTTTCTTTTTAGTTGTTGTTTTTTTGATTGCCATGATCTTATTCTCCTTTTTATCCGCCCATAGAAAAAGTATCTGACACTATTGCGCTTACCTTTTACCAATTATGGCGGTTTTTTGGCTCATTGGGTCTATTTTGGCATTTTTAGTAGTATTTGTCAATCGTTATTTTATTTTCCTAAAATAAATACTAAATAAATTCTTTTAACATAATTTTATAATCATTGGTTTTAAGATAAATTTATACTATATTTAAAATATATTAAAAAACTTCTGTAAATAAGGAGTTTTATTATGAAAAAGAAAGGCATTAAAGCGTTTATATCAATTTTTTCTCTTATGGTTAACATGTTTATTGTCTGCGCCGTTGTTTACGGCGATTTTGACAGCCGTGATTACACCGACCCAAGCTCTTTTTCATATACCGTTATCGGAAAAAAAGGTGAAAATCAGACTATTACTATTACCGCTTATAAAGGAAAAAATCCCGAAGTTAAAATACCGCCGCAAATAGGCAAGCTTCCTGTAACAGCCATTGGAAACGCCGCATTCAGAAGAAAAAATCTGACCAGCGTAACAATACCGGACTGTATTACGGTAATCGAATCAAACGCGTTTTTTACCAATAATCTGACCTCTGTTACAATACCGTACGGCATTACCAATATCGGAGAGAACGCTTTCGCAAGTAATAAATTGACGGAAGTGTTCCTTTCCGATGAGTTGGAAGTTATCGGAAAAACGGCGTTTAAGGACAATTTAATTTCCAATATAAACATTCCCCTTGGCGTAAATATGATTGGGGATGAAGCGTTCATGAACAATCAGTTGGTTAGTTTGGTAATTCCTACAACCATAAAAATAATTGGAAACGGCGTTTTTGCGAATAATAGACTGATCAGCATAAATATTCCGAACAGTATTACGAGCATTGGAGATAACGCGTTCGCGTATAATCAGCTTACCGTATTAACCGTTCCGTCAAACGTTACAAGTATAGGGCGTTCGGCGTTTAGAAATAACCAACTTTCAGGCGTAACCATTCGGGAAGGCGTTAAAAATATCGGGAATTTCGCGTTTTATAAAAACAAACTGGTAAACCTGATAATTCCCGAAGGCGTTACAAGTATCGGAGACAGCGCTTTTGCGGAGAACGGTATGACCAACGTAAAAATATCGTCAACCGTAACAAGCATAGGGAATGCGGCGTTTGCGGATAATATTTTAAACACCGTTGTTATTCCGGGGAACGTTACAACAATAGGGGATAACGCCTTTTTTAACAATAAACAATTAATAAACCTAACTCTGGAGGAGGGCATTACAAGTATCGGAGAAAGCGCCTTTGAGGATAATAAATTGACCAATGTGCTTATTCCGTCAACCGTTAAAAATATCGGGCGTTCCGCATTTAACAATAACAGCCTCAACAGCATAGTCATACCGTCAAGCGTTACGGTTATAAGACATTCAGCGTTTAGAAATAATAACCTGACCAGCGCGGTCATTCAGAATGGCGTTATAAGTATTGAAGAAGGAGCGTTCTGTAACAACAGACTGACTAATATTACAATTCCTCCAAGCGTAATTCATATCGGGGAAAACGCGTTTGCCGACAACAGACTTGCCTCGTTAACCATTCCGGAAAGCGTTACAAATATTGATCGTTTCGCGTTTAGAAATAACAACCTTACCGGCGTAACTTTTCTGTCAAACATTAAAATCATAGAAGAAAATGTATTTTCCAATAATAGCAATCTTACCAGTATTCAAATCCCGATTAACTTTTTATTCAGGTTCCTTGGCAACGAAGGTTTTCCTGAAACTTTTTTCAATATATTGAATGCCTATGAATACCTTAGCGGGACTTATGAGTATAAAAATAATTTCTGGTATTGCGATGAAAAAGTAATGCCAAAGCCGATTCAAATTGTCTGCGGTATGGGCATATCTATTACAAAAATAGAAGGTTTTTATTTAAGTTTGGACGGAAAAACAACGAAAAACAGAAAATTTGTTCCGCCTGACGATAGAAAAAGCATATATCTCGCGCCCGGGTATTACAGGATAGAAGTTGTTTATACCGAAAATGTACCTCAAACAGGAAGGGGAAAACCGCAAACGACGGCTATAAGTGAAACTTATGAATACGCGCAGGATATGAAAAGCGGTATTTATGAACTTACAGGCGTACTTCAGGGAAATAACGTTCTTTTCCGTATCACTGAGCAGAATAACTAATTGGTTAAAACGCTCTCATTGTGAGAAACTAGCAGATTAATTAAAAATTTATTAAAAACATTTGCCCGATAGCAACTTTTATACTTGATTTCATGACAAAACAGTATTATAATGTAAATAAAGTTGAGGTTAGCAATAAAACATCCCATTTTAGAGTTTTTGTTAATCTCATATCACAGCATAGGACTTAAAAAGGAGAGGAGCTATGGAGATTACTGATATTAGGGTCCGCAAAGTGACAGGCGGCGGTAAGCCGAAAGCCTACGTAACGGTAACGTTTGATGATTGTTTCGTCGTTCATAATATAAAGATTATAGAGGGTAAGACCGGAGTTTTTATCGCCATGCCCAGCAGAAAAACCAGGGCAGGAGACTACAAAGATGTCGCTCATCCAATTCACCCCGAATTCAGGGCTGAATTACAGAAGCGTATTCTGGAAAAATACGAATCCGGCGATGTCGATGTAGCCCCGGACGGCTCGGACGATATATAGTCTTTTCATCTAACTTATACGGGAACGCGGTTTTTCAACTCATATTCCTTCTTTTCTATCTGCTCTTTAATATTGGCTAGTTCATCCAAAATGGTTCTGAACTCTACCGCTTCGCGATCGATTGTCGTTTGATTCTTGTCTGTAAACGCGACATAGGCTTCGTCTCCCATTCGGGCCAACAGTTTTTGAGCCTGGTTTTCGAGCTGTTTTATGTCCCACATCAATAAACCTCTTTCGCCTAAATCCTGCGCTTTTGCGCCGGCTTTAATGGCAAATTCCTTTGAAGCGGTCCAGCCCTGTTCCAGCAGGTCTTTCATTCTTTCGTTAAATGTCATCTTTGTCTCCTCTTTTTCGTTTAATTCCCAGAATCGTCAGGTCATCGTACTGTTCGTCTTCCCTAATATGAGTATAATACATATATGCGGGATTTTCAGGGTATTCCCGCGTATTTGCGCAATAACGTCTATATTGAAGGAAATATTTTTTTAAAAATTCATCCACTTTTTTATCTACCAATATGCGGGAATCTTCCCCTGTATTGGCAGGTTTATAGCATCTGAACATTTTTTCTACCGAAACCATCGCCATAATTACCTCTTCTACCCGGCCTTCGCAGGTCGTAAAATCGAATTGTAAATCGCCCGAGCCTTCAGGATTGTGATATTTATGCAGAGTATAGACTTGCCGCGCCATTACGGCGTTGATAATCGCCTCTACCCTCTGGGGGGACATTTCCTCGTCACCCTGCCCGCAAAGATGGTTTTCATGCGTCATACCGATAGGGCCTTCCTCGCATATTATTTCCTTGAATTCGTTGTTTCGGAATCTTCTTTTTGCCTCTTCAATACCGTCGGTGTAGAGCAATAGTATGTCGCCTTTTTCTATTTGAAGAGTTTGAACATTGTAACCTCCCGTGGATTCAATCATGGAGTTGGGCAGTACGCCCGCGGCGGGGGATTGCGGAAGAGTTATGGATTTCATTTTACCTTCCTTCGCGCTGTAAAGATGAACTATGTTGTCGCCGGCGTTGCAGAAACGGACTATTCCGGTTACCGAATCAAACAGGCAGAGGGTAAAAGCGGCAAAACGCCCTTTGAAGGCGAGCGCTTCTATAAAGTCATTGATCTGGTATACCACTTCTTCAATGTGCATTCCCTTTTCATTCGGTTTCCACTGCTTAAAATAGTTAAGGAACATTGTCGCCACCTGAATCATAATGAGCGCCGCCGGAATTCCCTTTCCCGCCACGTCGCACTTGATGATGGCGTAGTAACGCCCGTCGAGGTCATGGTAATCAAAGTAGTCTCCCGATACTCCTTTTGCGCCTTCATAGTAACCGAAGAAATTCAAGTTTTGCGTATTCTTAGAACCGCTGCTTTGCTTGTCTCCTTGACTATCCACTTCCAGCGGAATAAATTTTTTCTGTATTTCTTTGCCGATTGAAAGATCGGACGCGGCAAGCGCGGCTTTTACAAGACCGTGAGTCATGTCGTTGATCGTAGTGCCAAGAATAGCGATTTCGTCTTCACTGGTAATATTTATGTCCTTCCCTGCCAGTTTCGCCTTGTCTTCGGTGTCGCGGATTATTTCAATATGTTTTACCAGATTGATAATCGGTTTGATAATCAAGCCTGAGAAAATAAAAGCCCCGCCGATACCGATTAACAAAACTATAAACGCTACAATTCCTATTGTAAACAAAAGGGTCATCTGTCCGCGGTTAATTTCATTGATAATTGAATCCAAAGAAATTTCCAGCCTGATCAGTCCCCGGAAGAAATTGTTATCCGCCATTTGCCGGTACATTATCGGTTTGTAGAAAATATATTTTCTGTCTCCGGATTTGCTGATTTTATTAATGGAAAATTTAGGATATGAGCCTATTTCCCCCGATATATTCGCAAGTATATCATTTAGCTGTAAATTTAACGCGTTTATTGACACCTGAATATCGTCGCGCATTCTTTCCCCCTCAGTATCGGTACGGAGCGCTAGGGCAAGGAATTGATCCGTCATTGATGTAATACTCTGCGAAAGATCTCCCGCCGCCTCCTGGGAGCGGCGGTTAAGTTCCTCGCTCATCTCGGCGTAGAAAGGGCTAAGCGCGTCATCGGTCAGCCGCGTTACGCCGGGACGCAATTCAGTCGTGTCGGTCTTTGATTCAATGTCAGGATCGTTTGTAGCCCAGACATGATCCGTATGTATCGAGTTAATTCCGTAACCTGTGATGGTAACGTATTTCGCCTCGGAAATCGCCGCGGAGTTTGAGGGAAGGTACATTAATTCCAGCGCGCCGCGTTCACCGCGGGATTGAATCGCCATCGGCAGATACGATCTAGCGCTTGACGCTAGCCCCTCAAGCAGAACGCTGGAACGATCCCATAAACTTTTAAGCAGTGTTTCCCTCTGGGTTTTTGTCATAATGATATACATCGGCGTAGAAATCATTATGATAACAAGGAGAATAAGTCCCGTTGTAAAAGACGCGAGTTTAAACCGCAGTCCTCTTCCCCTTCTTTGTATTTGCGCTGTTTTTTGTTTCTTTTCTATCGGCATAAGATCTCCTGTAATGATTGCGAGAGCTTCCTGCTTTATTATCACGCTCTCTGAAATGACTCCGGCTATACCTCGGATTGTCGCAATTAATCCAAGAACGCAGAGAATGGCAAGTAACGCGGCAAGCGCCATGATTGGATTAAATGTTATCCATCCCCTACGCTGTATTTTCCATGAAGGTTTCCATTCTTTTGAATAATCGCCGAACTTAACCGTACCCGTTCTGGCGACCGGAATAAATGAATCCGCCGCGTACCATCCCCTTGCGGAGTGGTTTAATTTTAACCGGTAGCGGCCTTCTTCCATGTTTTCAAAAGTCAATCCGCCGATTTCCCTGTCTGATAATATGTTAAAATTGTCCGCCGGTAAATCCGGACTGTTTTCCCGCTGTAAAACCACCGATGTTATACGCCCGTCAGATAAAAAGCCCCTGCCTATTATTCTGATTGAAAGTATTCCCTGTTCATTCTGTTGAGCGTCAATAAAACTAACGCTTGTATAGGGGATAAATTTATTGGTTTTAAAAATTATATTTGACGGTAGTCCTATGTTACCCGCCTTATCAATGGCCGATACCGTAAATGCCCATGTACCGTTATCCTGATTGGAATAATCCACCGAAGTATTTATTCCCATTATTCCCGAAGGCGGCGGATTAATGGCGGATAACGCATTCGCGCCCAAATATTGAAGGTTCCACGTATAACCGGCAACATACGGATCAGACGACGGTTCCCAAGATAAATTAAAATCGTTGGACAAAAGATAACCGTTTCCGTCCAATGACGGGTTGATGATTTTTACCTCGGGCGGCGGCGTACTTTTTCTGTTGTAAATTATTTTTGCCGGTTGTGACCAGTTGCCGGCATAATCATGGGAGCGGACGCTGAAATACCATGTTCCGTCATTTACCGCATTATTTTCCATACTCAGATTTGACGTGTTGCCGGTATTGTAAATCATTATCTGTTCAGGCGGCATTTCGTTTGGGTCCTGACTCCAACTCCAGGAAAAACCTAAAATGCCTGATGTGTCTTGCGGAATATTCCATGTAACGCGGGCTTTTTCGGAGCGGCTTACACTTGACGGCGTAAAGTTTACCGCCGTTATTCTTGGGCTTGCGACCGAATGATCCGGGGCGAGAATGTAAATTAGTCCCGTATCCCGCGTCGTAATCTGCCAAAAAATATACGCGCCGTCTTTGCCCACCGCGGGTCTCGCGAAAGACGCTTCCGTTGAAACACCTGACAGCGGATAATCCTGCCAGCCTAAATCCCCGCGTTGGGCCAGAATAATTCTATTGTTTCCGTTGCGATTGTCAAACCAGACTACGGTAGGGGCGTTATTATAAATAAAACCGATTGGATTATTGCAGTACGCCTCGGAACTGTTTATCCTTTCAATACGGCCTATGATATTTATGTTTGAATTAATTACCGCGCCGTATATTTGAGGCGTTCTGCCCGACAGCCGCCGTTCCCAAACCAAGAACAAATTATTTCCGTATTTTGAAAGATGGGGACGCTGGTTGTCAAAATTATCAACGTTTGCTTGATTTTGTATTACAGGATCGTTGAATGTTGTAAAACGCCTCGCTTCCGTCCATGTTTTTCCCGCGTCTTCGCTTGTTTTATAATACAACTGGTATGCCGATACCGATTCCGTTCCAATGGCAAGCGATTGGTAAAACACTATATCTTTACCGCCTATGCTAGAGTGCGCCGGAAGGAAATTAAGCGAAAGCGCGTTTTCCTGAGTAAAAAATATAAATGGCGACCAGTTAATCCCATTGTCCGAGCGGGAATAACAAATGGAAAGAGATTGTCCGCGTCCCCTTGTAATAAAGAGAAGATACCCGCCGTCGGCGCGGACATAAAGGCGCGGAGCGACGGAATTTTCATCACCCAGATTCACAATATGTTTTGAAAAACCCAAGCCCCTGTTCTCGGAAATAAGTATCTCCGCCTGGGCGTTTCCCGAAGCCGCGGCAATCAGGATTTTTCCCATATTGTCAATTACCATGCTTATAATCGACGGTTCCGCGCCTAAATAAGCGTAAGGGCCGCCGACTATTCCCATTTGTATCCAATCTTTCCCCGGTTCTTTAACAGCCAAAAGGATGTTTATAAAGCCGCCCGAAGTAACGCCCGCGTCCCTGTTAGGTGTAACTTCCTGCCAAGCTACTATGGAAAAATCGTTTGAATGGGCGCTGACCGGAAACCTTCCCGGTCGCGACGAAAAAGGTTCCGCTTCTTCCCAGAAAAACTCCTGCGCCGAAAGAGTGAATACGGCTGATATCGCGAGGAGCATAAATAACAGTAATTTGCAAAACCGCATCATAATACCGATTGTATCCTTCGTTGCAATTCCACCAGTTTTGTTATATTACGATTTTTAGGGTTTTGCATAAGACGCTCCACAAGAGAAAGCGCCACGAGGTTGTTGCCTAAATTTAATTCGCGTAACGCCCGCTGGTAATCGGCTTCGTCTTCGCTTGAAAGAACAATCCCTCCGGGGACGCTCATTCTGCTTAACAGCCTGTCTCTTACCTGGGTCGCTTCAGTATTTTGCGGGTTCAAAGTGATGGCTTCGTTTAACTGCGTAAGGGCGACTTCGTATTGAGCCGCGGCGTTATTATCAAAAATACGTCTTGCGGAAGCCGTCAATTCCCTTGAACGCGCGATATTCGCGGGGTTTGGCGGCGGCGGACGGTATCCCATGTCTATTTCAGCCTGGGTTAATATAGCCTTTAAATTCGGGTACCGTGGATTTATTTCCGCCAGGTTTTGAAGGTCGGCAAACGCTTCTATGGAGCGCCGTTTTGTTTCCGCGACGGCGTTTCTCATACGCTGTTCAAAAGACGCGTTAAAAGCGGTCGGGTCTAAAAATTGCTCTATCCTAAGTTCAAGAATACCCGCTTCCTGATTAACGGGGAATATCAGCCTGACCTGGCTTGTCAATTGCCGCGCCTCGTCAAATTTCGCGACTCCCAAAGTACGCTGACCCGCGTTTATATAACGCACTCCTTCGTCAAAATTTCTTTGCGCCTGACTTAATAATTGGCTCATTTCCGCGTAAAGCGGGGCGGTAGGCGGGATTATCCGCTCCGAACTTGCCGACATCGCATTATGGACAATACTCATCCAATAATTAATTTCCTCATTGTCATTTGAGTTAGTTATGCGCCAGCGGTTTCTTGCCTTTGTTAAAATATCTTCCGCCTGCTGAAAGTTGCCGTTAGAGTATAATGTTCGCGCGTTGTTCAACAAATTACGCACTTCCACGATTATTGTTTCATTTTCAGAAACGGCGATTTGCTGGCCAAGATTGACTAATTGGGTATCCCGCATTTGCCGCAGAGACGCAGATTCCTGTATTTCAAGAGATTCGCTGAATCTGTCGGAAGCCCTTTGAATCCTTTCACGGGCAAGATCATAATTTTGTCTTTGATAGGCGGCCTGCGCTTCCCTGAAGAGCCGTTCCCCTTCCTGCCTGAACGCCTCAGCTTGTGTTGATCGGCTACGCGCGGTTTCCGCCAACGCAAGACCTTGCGCTCGGATACCTTCTAATTCATTTACCGCCGCCTGATACTTTTGACGTATATCCGCGATTTCCGTATCGTTTAAAATAGTTGACGGTTCTTTTTTAAATTGCCCTAAAATGTTATTCCCGTTTTGTAAATCCGCGGATAACGCGGAAAGCATCGTATTAAGTTCCGTTAACGCTTCGGCGGGGTAGCGTAAAACCGTAACAATGCCGTTGTAGCTTGCGCGACTTTCACCCTTAATAAAATTATCGCTTCTTTCCTGTTCTTTTTTTCTTGCCGCAAGGCTGTCCTGAAGACTGTTATACGCTATGCCGTAATACCTTTGAGCCGACTGTCGCTCTTCCGCAAGTAATTGTGAATAAAAGGTATTTACGGCAGTCAGCGCGTTTGTTATGTATGGAACATTGCGGTACGCGTTTATTTCCGTATTTATTTGATTGGCGCTTGTTTGGATACCGTTAATAGCGGTTTGCATTCCCGTAATAGCGTTTCTTACCTGCTGTTCGCTGTTTAACGCCACAGTCGCGTTAATTGTACCCTCGCGAAAGCGACTCAGGTAAGAACGGTCGATATTTAAGCGCAAGCCGGTATTCACGGTCCGCAAAATAATATTATTGGCTTCACCTAACGCTTTTATTTCAATATACGGCGGAATATCTTCGCGCAGGATATTGTTTCCGTAGAGCGTGATCGTTTGCGGTCTTGCGCCGTTAAAAAGCCGCCTGTGTTTTTCAAAAAACAGGGGAGAAAGGTTCGTATAATCAGCCGTTCTGTCCAGAGAAGAAATGACGGTCGCGTAATCACCGCCGTTGAACGCCGTAAGCGCCGTGGAATTTGCTTTTTGAAGATATTGCGTAATCGCCTCATTGACAGGCCCGATTGAATTTTTCCAATAAGCGTCAAAAGCGCCCAACATTCCTTCCTGAATATTTTCTTCCGTCCGTCCGTTAATGCTTATTCTGATAAATGAAATATGGTTTCGATCGGCGATTTCCGGTTCTTTTACCCTGATTACGTTAAGAGTCCCGGCAAAGACGGCATCGGCGGCGTACAGTTCCTGTTTTAACGCGATAAATCCGTCCGCCGCAGAGGCAAGCCTGTCCGCCGTTTCGCTAAATCCCGAATTACCGCCTGAGTTTATAACGCGGATCATTTCGGCGGAAGCCGCGCCCATTTGCGAGCTTGTCTGTTGAAAAGAAGCGAGTATCGAATTGATTCTTTCGGTTTCGCGTATGGCTTCATTTTCAATGTTTGCCCCGTAATCCGCAGAAAAAAATTCATCGCGCATAAAATTCATGCCTTCCGCATAAACTTGAATGGCGGCCGTACAATCACCCTTGTCCAGTAATTCGCGGCCTCTTTGCATAATATTTGCCAATCTGTTTTTGTTTACGTTAAACTGCGCTATTTCCTGGGTTCTGGACACAAAGTTTTCAAGGATGGGGTTCTTTTCGTTTTCCAGCGAATAAAGCGTGTTTGTCAGTTTAAGAATTTTTTCCGAGTTTTGAGGATCGTTTAAAATGGTATTTATTAGTTCATCCGCGGTATGGTTAAAATCATTCTGTAATTGATAAATTTCTCGCATTCGTTTCTGCGCCAGATCTAACTTGTCCGGGTTTCGTCTCGCATAATCGCTTAATATCGATATGGCCTCATTGTATTTCTTGTTTTTTATCAGAGTATCCGCTTTGGTCAAATCGGCATCCCGCATGCCGCCGCCAAAAACCGGAGTTATGACGGTAAACAGCAAAAAAACCGTGAAAATCCTGATAATAAACATTATATGGACAGGTTTAGCCATTGTTATTTATATACTATATTATATTATCGTATTTTTCCTTATTAACCTTCGTATATACTATTTTTTTTATATTTTTCCGATTATATTAGTATGTATCTGCCATTAAATGGCGTGGAACCATGGAATGATAAAATTTAGAATGACGGCCGTTTTTGCTATTTTTCTGCTTATTTTTTCTCATTTACCGGTATGGGCTGATGATGGTCAAGATGCTTACGGCGATATAACGGATTATTTAAACGGCATTTATGGAGTTGATGATAATGCGGGGTTAACCGCTTTTCCGGTATTGAATATTCCAATGGGAGGGCGTTCCGAGGGCATGGCCGGAGCGTTTTCCGCGGTTTCGGACGATATTTCCTTTCTTGAGTTTAATCCGGCAGGATCTTCAATGCTGGAAAAATCCGAATTGGCGTTTTTTCATAATAACTGGATAGCCGACGTAAAAATCGAAAGCATAGCTTATGCCGCGCGTATCAAAAACTTTGGTTTTGCCGCGGGAATGAAATGGCTGTATACGCCTTTTACGGAGTACAATTTTTACGGCGAGAGGGTTTCCAACGGTTATTATTCCGAAGGCGTGGCTGTTTTAAACGCTTCTTATAATTTTCTCTCCGGGTATTATTTTTCGGGGTTATCTTTGGGAATGAATATAAAAGGCGCATTCCGTATAATGCCCGACTACACCGATGATAACGATAATATAATTACAGGTTCGGGGTTATCTCAGTCTACGGCAATGGTTATGGCCGATATCGGTCTGCTTACAAGGTTCAATTTTTTAAAAGGATACGCTTCAAGAGAAAAAAATATGTCCGCCGCCATCGTTATCCGCAACTTGGGTCCGCCCGCATTGGATGAACCTCTGCCAACGGTACTTAACGCGGCAATTTCGTATAAGCCTATCCGCCCGCTTGCCTTCGCTTTTGAATTTTCGCTTCCGATTAATTTGATGGACATTTCCCTTTCCGAATCGCCTTACGGGGCGTTAGGTGTTTCTGTAAATATTACAAGCTTTTTATCAATGCGCGCCGGCGTTATGATAAAAGCGGGAAGCAGCCGTATCACCGTAGGAAGCGCGATTAACTTAAATAAAATTTCTTTTGACATAAACTATACTCTGGATTTGCTTACCCAGTTACAGCCTCTTAACAGGATCAGTCTTGCGGTACGTTTTGATTTAGGCGACGGAGGCCGCAGACAGGTATCCGACAAGGTAGACGAACTTTATCTTTTGGGCCTTGACGCGTATTCACAGGGAAAGCTTGACGACGCGAAATTGTGCTGGGAAGAGGCGCTCAAACTTGATCCAAAATATGAACCCGCGCGGGAAAGCCTTAATATGCTTGAAACACGCGAGGATTTAAGGCAGAGGATTGAGGAACTTTATAAATTGGATCTTTAAATCTACTTCTTTCTTCTAAAAACCCTATAATTAATATTAGGGAAAATATTATGTTTTCGTTCCAGATTGGTAAGCCATTCCGTACTTATGTAATTACTGCCAAGGGCTTCATAAATTGTTGTAAAGTTACGAAGGGCGTTCCCGGCCTGATTACACGCGTATTCGGTTGAATCTTGTCTGAATAAGAGAGAAGGCCAATCGGAAGATTGAGCGAGCAGTATTTCCCGCGCGGCTTGATTTAGCGCCCTTTCTTTTAAGCCTGTATCATCGGGGAAACGTTCGGCCAATTCGGTCATTCGTTCCATGGAGCGGGCAAGGTGGCGGTAAATCCAGTCATTGGAAACATCAAGCCATGTTTCGGCATAACCGTTTACTCCGCTTGATGAAAATTCGGGAGAGACAACCTGTAGAGAGGATAGATTCTGTTTGTAGATATATTCGCTGGGGCAGACAAATTTTAAGTCTTTATAATCGCAGGCGGCAGTACGGAACAGCGTTTCGATAAATTCAAAGCCCTCATGCCAGAGGTTTCCAAAATAGCCGGCGTTTTGCGCATAAAGGCTTAACGGGGCTTCTTCCATGTATTTTGACGCTTCTTCAAGACGGGCTGTCGTGTTGTGTATGAATGTTTTCGCCTGTTCCGCCGCATGATTGCAGGCCGCCTGAGGGTTATAATTGCCATTGCCGTTAATATGCGACCAGTATTTGTATCCCGTCCTGTGCCGTTCCCCTTCGGCGCTTAAAAACGCGCTTACAGTTTCAGGCGGCAGTTCATAACCCGCATCCCTGTCATTGTTACGGTATATTTCATCTCCCGCAGCTTTTTCTATTTCACGGGCGGCATAAAGATCCCTCGCGAGGATAAACGTGCCGTTAGGTGTTTTTACGGGAAAAAATGTTCCTTTACCAGGGGACGGGTTCGCGAATAAAAGTCCGTGGCTGTCTACAACGGTATAAGAAAAATTATATGCTCTTAGATACGATTCCAACGCGTGAGACCATCCAAGCTCCGGCAGCCAAAAACCCTGAGGAACTCCCGCAAAGTGGCGGCGGTAGCTTGAAATTGGAATTTCCATCTGCGCCTGTAAAGACTCGCCGTTATGGCTTATAAACGGTAAAAAAGCGTGAGTAGCGCAGGATGCGAGAATTTCAACTTTTCCCTTACGTCTGTAAAAATCAAACGCTTTTAAAAGATTTTTTTCGTAGCGTTCCGTATACACGATTCTTCTGTCTACCGTTATATTGTAATAACGTTGGGCAAGTCTGTTTAACTCCTCGTTATTTGCGGTTCGCTCAAGTTCCTGTCTTCCGAATTCAATTTGTTTGTCGGTATAAGCCAAATACTTTTTTTGCAGATGTTCGTCCGTTAACAGATGAATAAGAATGGGAGATACCACCAAAGCAAGGCGAAAAGGAATATGATCTGTTTCCAGCCGGTACAATGTTTCAAGAAGGGGAAGAAGCGTTTCATTAACATATTCAAAAAAACGGCTTTCTTCGCCAATCAAAGACAGATCGTCTTCTTTTTGAAATTCCCTGACAAAAGGCAAATGGGCTTCTAAAACAAGAGAGATTGCATAACGGAATTCCATTTTTATTGCCTCTTAACCGCGGATTGACGATCGGTATTTTTTATTATTGCCAAATCCCTCGCTCCGGAAAGGCGGATTAAAGGATTAAGGCACATATCCGCGATAATATCATTATTATACGGTTTCGGCAGGTAAAACGGCTGTGAGACGGCAATCGTTAACAAGTTATCGCCTTTATTTACGCAAAGTTGAATTACATAACAGTCAGGGGTATATGCGGTATGTTCTACAATACCTAAATATCTTCCGCAGTCTTCCGCGTCTATTGATACGGTAAAGGAGTTTTCATTCGATTTATTTTCTTTTCCGTCCTTGTCTAGCGGAATAACCCGCAGACAATATCCGCTAAAATTATCCGTATTCTCATGTAATTCCCGATCGTGTTTTTTTATTTCCCAAAACGCAAAAACCCAAAACGGGTCTCTTATTATTACTTCGACATAGGAGATATTATATTGCTTTGGCAGAACGGATGTTTCCGAATAAGAATGATTCACTTCCATGTCATCGGCGGCTTCCTGTCTTTCAATATTGGAAACCTCCAATATTTCCTCTATGATGAAAATTCTTTCCAGATCAGGAGGTATATCTATCCCGTTAGAGTCGGCAAGTTTAATTAATTGCTCCGTACTCAAACTTTCCAACCAGTGGCGTGTTACAGGCGCTTGACAGTTATCTTCCATATCTTTTTTAATTGTGAAAAAAATTTAAAATTAAGTCAACTATATTTGAAAAGACCCACACTAAGAACACAAAGTAAGAAAAGATCACAAAGAGGGGAAAGGGGGTTATTGTCCGTTATCTTTATCATAAAAGCGAAAGAAATATTCCGGTAATGGGGCGTGAATATCGATATTTAGTTCGTCTTTAATGATTAGTCTTGAGGCGTGAAGAAGCAGACGTTTTAAACCGGCGCTCTTGCGTAATTTTTTGTTGAGGGCGAAATCGCCGTATTTGTCGTCGCCAAGAATCGGGTTCCCGTTCATGGCGAGATGTCTGCGGATTTGATGCATTCTTCCCGTGCCAAGCTCCAGTTCCAGAGCGGAGTATTCAAGGGCTTCATCCGTAAAAACTGAAGTTTTTAAAACCTTATATCTGGTTTCAGAGCTTTTTAAATTGCCGTGGATTAACAATTTATCGGTAATTACCCCTTTTTCACTTTTTGGAAGACCTGCGCAAACGGCGATATACTGTTTCTTGATTTTTGTACCGTTAAGTAGGCGTGAAAATCGAGCCGCATTTTCGCGCCCTTTAGCCGCAAGCAGTACCCCCGAAGTATCCTTGTCCAGCCTGTGAACCAGCAGGGGCGCGGGCGCGCGAAGCTCGGTAAGAATCGCATCCAGCGAGGTTTTTACCCCTTTTCCGCCCTGAACGGCAAGCCCGGCAGGCTTATTAATAACCATAATATTGTTATCTTCATACAAAATTTCTATGTTTTTCATTCCGATAATATTAACATGAAACGTTTCTTTATTTTACTGTTTTTTATTCCTGTTTTTGGTTTTGCGGATCCCATGTATTCGCCTACATGGGGTTTTTATATCGATCTTCCCGAAGGCTATGAATATACGGACGGAGACGCAAAAGACCGTTTTTCATTCAAGGGGCCTGGCGGGGCAATGTTTGACATTGCCGTTTATTACGGACGTTACGCAAATCTGCATGAATTGATGAATGATGTAAATAAAAGCATCAAAAATAAGGGCGATGTCGATTATTACCGGTACAACAACAGGCAGACCGCAATAACGGAATTGACTTTTGACGATTATCACGGCTGGGCAATTGCCGTGGAACTTGATAAAAAAAACGGAAAGCAACCAATGCTTCTGGCTCTCGCATACGGCCTGTCCGCCATAAAAGACCTGGAAATATTTCACATATCGGCATTGGATTCAATCTGCCCTTCAAAAGAGGAGCGCCGTTATCCCGGCCCTGTAATTGATTACAGTTATCCGCGTGGAGGGCAAAAAAAAGTTACTATCGCCGCAGGCAACGTTAATGTTATGATTCGTGAGAATGACGCCGAGGCGGCGCAGGTTTTTATCGAGCGCGAATTCCAGCTTCTTCAAAATTATGTTAATTCGCAAAAATGGCAGGAGGCGTGGATTCGCTATTACAGATCCATTTACCGCGATTCCTATGACAGAATAGCGAATGCCGCTTCCATGATTGTCCGCAGTTGGGGCGGCCCCACCACCCCCGGAGACGCGGAAAGAAGGGCGTTCGCGCAGAGAACTTTTACCTTTGTGCAGGGGTATAAATACGAAAGAAACCCCAGAGGGAGCGATTTTATAAATCTTGTAACAGCCATAACCGAAGCCCGAGGAGACTGTGACAGCCGCGCCATGATTTGTGCGATTTTATTGTCGAAAGCCGACATAAGAGCCGCAATGATGATTTCACGCCAATACGGTCATGCTATGGGACTAATCGATATAAACGGAAACGGCGCCCGATTTGAAGCTTATGGGACAAAGTGGCTTGTCGCTGAGACTACGGCTAAGGTAGACATTGGATTGATAGCGCAGGATGTAAGCGATCCTAATTATTGGTTAGGGGTTGTTTTTGATTAGTAGTCTTTGACATAAAAATATTTACAAAGTGAAGGCAAGATGTATGCCTAAAGAATTTATTCGGCATACATCTTAATCGCGCATTAAAAAAACGGTGGTAAATACTACTACGTATTTTGTGGTAGAAAAAAATATTTGATCACAGAAGAGAGAATTTTTGTGTCAGGTACTGTTGCGTGACCGTGGTTTTTTAGCTCCTTGTACTGTTCCCTTTTTTTTCTCTCTTTTAATAGTATGCCGAAATTTCATTACCGCAAAATTTATCTCAAGAGTAGTTTCTGTTTCGGATACAGGCAAATCGGCGGCTACCAATTCAGAGAAAATATCTCCGCTTTTTTGCATAAGTAATTGTTGTTCCGGTTTTTCTTTAGCGTCCGCCAGCTTTGCGATTGTATGCGATAATTCGCGTAGTTTCGTAAAAACCTCAATAATGGAAATAGTTGCCGCCGTTGCTTGCGGGCTTTTTATTATTGTGGCAAGCATATACAGACCTTTTTCCGTAAAAGCCTTTGGCTGCGCTGTAGAGTGTTTCAAGTTTATGAACCGGTCAAAATTTTTGACCAGTTCACCTCTGTCGGCTTCAACAATATAACCGGAAGGAAACTTTTCTGGATTGTTCTTTACGGCTTGATTTACCTCTTTTGTTAACACGCCGTAAAGACTCGCTACATCGCTGTCAATTAAAACATTCTGCCCTTTGACTAATACAATAGCTTTTTCTATACCTGAAAAATCTATTGCCCCTACTTGTTTTTTCATTTTTTTTCTCCTGAAAAAAGAAATTTAAATGTTGCATACGCAACATATATATATGGCGCCCAAATATGCACCACGCCAGTGGTGTAGATGAATAACTTAACACGGCGTGGCGCTAAATAAACTTAATAAGATAAATAAATGCGCGAGTGCTTTAGCACGAGCAGTGCGCCCGGAGCGAGGTATGCGTTTTGCTTGACTGTTTGAGAAAAAATTTTTACTTTTTTTAAAAAAGGGAGTTACCTACGCTACAGGTAGTGTACCAACATCAAGAGGGGAACCTTCGCCCTGCAGGCTCGGTTGAGGTTCATGTAGGTACACTACGAAAAAGCGGTGACAGGCACTTTTGCCCAACCAGAAACTCTATCTGCTACCCACTGTTAATTTGTTTCTACTGTTTTGTCCATATTGAATTATATTTATTCACTGGCGCAGTTGTGGAATATGTTCCAATTCCTCCGGCAAGATACTTATCGCGCAAATCGCCATAGAATGGTGATTCAAACTCATAAGGATATTGAAAATCTTTACTTCCAAATTTATCAGAAGGAATCGTACCTTGAAATGTTATACTGGTAAGGTTGTAATTTTGAAAAGCCCAACGATCAATGCTAGTAACACTGTTGGGTATAGTTATACCGACAAGCGTTTTACAATTTTTAAAAGCATTTTCAGGAATGGTTGTTAAAGCGTTACCTGTAATGTTAAGACTTACATATTTGCCCGAAGCATTTATGGCTTCAGCTATTTTAGAAAGCATAGGCGCATTAGCTCCCATTGAAACCTTTATCGGTTTATCGGGACCATTGGCAGGTTGGCTGTCAAGATACTTCTTTAACTCCTCTGCGCTGTTTAGACTTTTTCCACCACCTCCGCTCTGACCAGAGCATGATGTCGCTGATATGGTGAATATCAACATAAGTAAAATAAATTTGAACACTTTGATTTTGTTTTTCATAGAATACTCCTTTGTTTGATTTGTATTAAAAAAACAGGTATTACCATATACATGGAAATCCTGCGTTTTTTTTGATAAGTGAAAAAATAGTGTTTTCATTTGGACAGACCTATCCCATGAAAATGTGTTTTGAGGTGATATTGACGATTCTCTTCTATAAAAGGAGAGAGAGAATTTGAATTCACATTGGGAAATGGTTTAAAGATAGGGAAGTTGGCGACTTTTTGTTTCATTGAGAGTATTTTAGCATTTTGTGGGGGAAGTGGCGGGGGGGAATGTATTATAGACAAAAATAGTCTAAAAATAGTAATATTAATGTATGTTTGAAGAAATTGAATTCAACAAGTCAGCCTTCAGGCATAATATCAGCGAGGAGGATATACGCTGGGCTTTTTTTCACTACCGTTATGATGGTCCGATTGAGAATATGGAGAACAAATATATCCGTCTTGGGTTTGATCGTTCTGGTAATTTGCTGACCTTCGGTCAGCTTGGAAATCATGTATAATGAAATAGATGAGCATACCGTGAATATTTTTCACGCTATGAGATGTCAAAAAGTTTATTATCCTTTGTTGGACGCATAGGAGGAGTTACGATGCCGAGAATGACCGAAGAAGAAGCTTGGGCTCTTGATGAGGAAGTAACAAAAAATCCGCCTCGTGTAGACCCTTCAAAAGCCCGCCATGTTTCCCGAATGGTGGCAATTGATGATTTTTCCGCCGAATACCTTATGTCTGTCTCTACAGTAACACATAAAACGCCATCAGAAATTATCAGCGAAATGGTACGCGAACGAGCTGCCGCTTCCTAATGATTGACCACGCATAACCTTCGAACAAAACCTGATTCTTCTTCGTACCTTTGTGCTCTTCGTGTGAAACTCTTAGCGATTTATTTATCCCCATTTACCAGCAAATCATACACCTGCTGTTCAGTCTGCGCCACCAAAATAGAATCCCTTAACTTTTTATTTTTCAATCTGGTACTGAACCAAGACAGTGTTTGCAGATAATAGGCGTGCTGGTTATGCGCCGCGGCAATCATGAAAACCAGTCTTACAGGTTCGTCGTCCAACGGTTGAAAATCGACAATATTCGCTCTGCTTACGCCGACAGAGACTACAAGGTCGGTTATCGAGGAAAGACGCACATGGGGAATGGCAATCCCGCAGCCGATGGCGGTACTCATCAATTCCTCGCGCTTTAAAATCTCCGTAGACAATTCCTGCCTGTTTTTCACCTGCGGCGCGGCCGCGAGATTTTCCGCCAGAGCCAAAAGCGCGTCTCTTTTGCTTGAGTAATTCATAAAAATTACGCGATGCGGCGACAGAATCGATTCGGCGTTTATCGGAGTTATCTGCGGATTTAACGAGGTAGAGACAAGCCTCTCATTGACCCATTTGTCAATCTCTGACTTTTTAAAACGCCAAGCGGTTCTTATCTTCCCCGCCGGAATCTCCCCCTTTTGAGCGCAATCGTAAATTGTCCGCTCCGAAACGCGCAGGTACTTTGCGACTTCTTCAAGTGTGAGTATATCGTCATCTGCCATAATGTACATTATAGCATAATACAGCAATAAATGACAAGATATTCATGTAAAAAGCAAGGGTTTCAATTAACAATGAGCAAATATCAATTATCAATGAGCAATTAGCAATGAGCAATGATTGTTGTAAGCAGTCTGATCGTGAACTGCCACGCTAAGATAGCTACATTGCTCACTCCTCACTCCTCACTCCTCACTCCTCACTGCTCACTGCTCCTTGCTCATTGCTCATTGCTCATTGTTCACTGCTCTTTGCTCACTGCTCCTTGCTCATTGCTAATTTTTCAGTTCATGCAGTGAATCAAAGGGGTAGAGCTCGCCTACGGTGGTATTTACCTGATTTGTGCCGCTTCCGGCAAAGCGGACGGGGGCATCGGGGAGCATAAACTCGCTTAACACCTGACGGCATGCGCCGCATGGGCCGGTTGGCTCAACGGAGTCTGGGGTAGAAACGGCAAGGGCGGTAAAGCGCAGATGCCCCTTGGCGACGGCGGCGCAAACGGCGTTTCTTTCGGCGCAGATTGTCAGACCAAAAGAACGGTTCTCCACATTAACGCCTGTAATGACGGTTCCGTCTTCGCATAGCAACGCCGCGCCTACCCTGAATTTTGAGTAGGGAGCGTAAGCCTTATCCGCAATCTGCCGCGCCTGCGCAAATAATTTATCCATTTGTTCTTTATCAATCATGCTTGTCTCCTTGAATTTTATATTATATAATGAAAATCACTAAATAAAAAACATAAAAAACATCAGTTTTTTGTGTTTTCCATCTTCGGTAGGGGTATTGTCTTGGCGCAGAAAAAAAATAGGGTTAAAGTATTTATAATAATTTTGATTTTTATTATCTATTTTCTTGTAGCCGCAAGACCTATTCCCCGCGAAACGGTGCTTGCTCAAAGTTGGATAAAATCATTGGCGACAAGCCCGCAAACTTCTTTATCGCAGGATGAAAATAATTCAGCGGACGGCGGGAATAAAACGGACGTTCCCGTCTTATCCGGCGAGCTTCTTCCTTTCACGTTAGGTTCAAGGTTTGGCTATGTCGATTCACAGGGACAATTTGCCGTCAACAGATCCATGATTAACGATATTTGCCTTAGTCCCAATATGTGGACGGAATACGGCGCGGAACCCGCTAACATTGTAATTAACAATATTTTAAATGACACAAAAATTAACATTGAAAACACAAGAGGGTATCCCGTTTTACTGGATGACAGAATTTTTATTCTTGGCAGCGATCAGAACTCGTTATCCCAAATCGACGAAAATGGAAATGTCCTGTGGACTTATGAATTCGGCGCTCCCCTTACCTGTATGGACGCGGCGTACGATCTTGTGGTTACAGGCTCTCTTGACGGAGCGGTTGAGGTTTTTAGCGGGAAGGGAGAGCGTTTTTTTTACTTTGAACCCGGAGGCTCGCGCTATTCGGTGATTTTGGGTTGCGCTGTTTCCAAAGACGGTTCGCATATCGGAATTGTATGCGGCATTGAACAACAGCGTTTCTTGCTGTTTGAACGTTTTGGAAGCGCGGGCGGCGAATATAAAATCATATACCATGAATTTTTGGGAGCCGGATTCAGGCGGCCTGTATATGTTTTATTTATTAATGATGACCGCAGAATCGTTTTTGAACGCGCGGGGGGAATCGGTTGTTACACGATCAAATCAAGACGCGGAATGTTTATCCCGTTAGACGGAAGAATTGCCGCCGTTGACGGCTCGGGCGATCAGGGAATTTTCTTTTTAATTACTTCCCATCCCGGTCAGGAAAAAAAACTCATCGGAATCCAATTTCCGCAGGAAGGTTTATTGGGATTTTTGGGAAACACGGAATTGGAGTCTGTTTTTTTAAAAGCTTCGTTTAAAAGCGACGATGTTTTTCTGGGCAGAAGAGGCTCGACAGTCGTAACAGGCGGCGGAGCGGCGTTAATTTCCTTTTCTCTGGAGGAAAAATAAAATGAGAAAATTTGCATTACGCATAACGGCAGTTTTAATTTATATTTGCGTTATTTTTTCCGTACATGCCTTAAATTGGCCCTCCGAGAACGCTGTCCTTGACCGTAATTTCGGTTCCAATGACAGAGGACTTCCTGTTTTGGGGATGATCTTCAGCGGAGGGACGGACGTGCTTGCCGCAGAGAGCGGCGAAATTATTTTCTCGCGGGGAAAGAACGACAAAGCGTCGCGTCTTCCCTCTCCTTTGGGCGCATGGACGGCTGTTGATCACGGTGACGGATTAATCAGTATCTACAGCCGTTACGCCGAACCTATCATTCCCATTACGGAAACACAGATTGAAAAACAGCAGATAATTGCTTCTTCGGGCGTTTCCGGCTGGTCTACGCAGAACGGATTTTATTTCATACTTTTCGACAGACGCGAGCGCCGTTGGATTAATCCCGCGATGATTATTACTCCTTTGCAGGAAACCCGTCCTCCGCAAATACTTTCCGTAGACTTGCGAAACAGCCAGGGACAGATGATGCAGTCGCGCAATTTAACGCAAGGACGCTACACGGTAATTGTTAACGCTCCCGGAGGAGTCCCATTGACGCAGAACTCCGCTTCCCGTCAATATGCGCCGCAAAAAATTATCTGCCTTATAAACGGCACGGAAGTCAGCTCCTTGAACTTTGAGGCTGTTTCGGCAAGAGACGGGGTTTTAATGGTTTACCGTAACGGCCTTGTTCCGGCAAAACAGATATATTCAAGTCTTACATCTTTTGAAGCTGCCGAAATTTTCCTGACTCGCGGACAGGTAACTATGGAGATTATCGTGCAGGATATATCCGGCGCTTCCCGCAACGCGATAAACCGCTTGATTATAAATTGAGTATAATTAGTGAAAACATGGTCAATGCCTATCGGCGCCGGAAAAAGCGAAATGCGTCCCTGCGCCCTTTGCGGCAGTCTCATTTTTAAACCCGCGCTTGAATGTGGGGGCTTTTCATTTGTAAAGTGTAAAAACTGCGGACTTGCGCAGAGAAACCCGCAACCCGATAAAAATGAAATATTGACGCGTTACAGCGACACTTATGGGAATGATTATCTTTCCTACGAACTGGAAAACGAAGCCGCTTTTCTTAAACTTCAACAGCTTGCGTTAAAAGACGCGGGTTTTTCCAGGTTGGAAAAAACGCTTTTTGCCGCCGCAAAAAAATTATACGCCGAAAGCCCTTCAATCCTCGATATCGGCTGCGCCACAGGAGCGCTTCTAGCGTCTCTCCGCGACAAAGGATGGCGCGTAACAGGCGTAGAAATCTCTCCCGGCGCAGTTTACGCTAAAAATGAGCGTAAATTGGACGTGCGCGATGTCCCGCTTGAAGAAAATAATTTCCCTGAAAACAGCTTCGACGTGATACTTGCGTCCCACCTGATCGAGCACCTAAACGAGCCAAAAATATTTCTGGAAGAAACATACCGTATTTTAAAAAATAACGGTTCATTATTTGTTACAACTCCCGATATCAGCGGTTTTCAATCCCTTCTTTTCGGCAGTCGATGGCGTTCCGCTATTTTTGACCACCTTTATTTATTTTCCAGGCGCACATTGTCAAAAATGCTAAAAACCGTCGGCTTTAAAGTCGTTAGCTGTCATTCATGGGGCGGCCTAGCGGCAGGGGTTGCGCCAAAGACCGTAAAAAAGGTAGCGGACTTTTTGGCAAAGAGCCTGAATTTTGGCGATGTTATGATAATTTACGCAAAGAAACCTCTCGCAGAGGCGCAGAGACGCAGAGACGCAAAGTTTTAGTTCGATATATTTTCGTTAAACAACCGATATATACAAAATTGAATATTGATAGTATAACGATAATATCACAAACAACAACTTTGCGCCTCTGTGCCTCCGCGTGAGGTCTTTTTGAAAATATTTATCACTAAGTTTTAATAGTCCGGTCCGGAAAAATTCTCCTCAGGTTCCCATTCTCTGCTTTTCCATTTTTGTTGTTCATCCTGTTTTAAGTATTCAAAAAGAATTTCCCTGCTTTCTTCGCGGTTTTTCGCGCTGCTCTCCGTGTTTGTTTCCATTGATATTGACATCAGGCTTAATTCCAAATTGCGCTTAGCGTCCAGTCTTTTTGGGTCCGTTCTTAACGCCTCCTTAAATGAATCGGCGGCGGAATGATAATCCCCTTCTTCAAAAAATATTACGCCCGAATTGTAGTGGTTTCTATACCTAAGTTCCTTGTGTTCGTTACTAGAAAATTTTTCCAGTAATTTATGGGAATCGCCATAGCGTTTTAACGCCGCTTTTCCTTCGTCAAGCTGATAAAATGTCAGCCCAAGACCGTATTCGGCGTAAGGGGCGGAGTCTTCATGGTTTATCGCTTTTAAATAAGGGACAAGCGCCTCGTCATATCTGCCTATCGCGTTTAAATAATTGGCTTGCAGAAGAAGAAGTTTGCCCTCGGAACAGGAAGCGAGGAAAAAGAGCGCGATTATCGAAGCGGCGGATAAACGGCGCATAGGCTTTTTTTGCGATTGACGCGTAACAAATTTAGACGCGCCGTAGGAAATAATGGCGAGTATTATAAATAGCGGTCTTCTTTGCTTTGGTTCCTGTTTCCTGTTTCCGCTCCCCATTTCCTGCGCAAGCGAAAGAAGATGCGAAGAAAGCGTCGCGCCCGAGTCTTCACGGCCTCCGTCAATGTAAATACCGCCCGTTCTTTCGGCGGCCGCTCTCATTACAAAAGAATCCCTGCGGCTAACCACGGACGGGGAATCAGGGTTATTAATTTGCGCCGTTATCTGCCGGCCTTCGTCACTGCCGACCGCCGCGGTATTTAGTATAATGCCGTCGCGGACACAGCGGTTAACCGCGTTTCTTAGAATGCCGGCATGAGACTCGCCGTCCGAGACAAGGACAATTACCTTCCGCGCCGGGGATGAGTCCTGAAAAGCGTCAGCCGCCGCGTCAACTAACGATTCAAGATTTGTGCCTCTCCCCGTCATGGAAGAAACGTCCAGCGATTCAAGGAAAATTAACGCGGCCTCGCTGTCGTAGGTTAACGGGACGGCCAAATATCCCCTTCCTCTGCCTATTGCGGCGGCAAAACGCGCTCCGGAAACTGATATGACGCTCTCCCTCGCGATTGAAATGCCGCGCTCAAGACGGGATTGAAAAGCGACGCGAGTCTTTGTTTGAGAGCCTGTTGGCACATCACGGATGTCCATACTGCGCGAAATGTCAATGGCGAAAACAACGTCAAGCCCTTTGCGGTATTCCATGGGCGCGTAACCTATTCCCCATTTTGGACCGATGAGCGCGATAACGGCAAATATTAGAAATAAAACAAAAAAAATCTCTGAGGCCAATAGTTTCTGTTTAAGACGATTATCAAATGTCATATCATAGCCCTCAGTAAAAACCGCCTTGTTATTTTTACAACCGCCAACAAAATGACGGCGGCCAATAAAAATTGAAAAGATACGGAAGTCATGCGGTTTATAACACGCGACCTCTGTACCGTGATTTCAGAGTCGTCTAACTGCGAAAAAGCGGAAGTGAAAGCGTCCGCATTCACGGCGGTTAAAAAAGTACCGCCTCCCGCGGCGCATAAGCGCCTTAGACTTTCCGTATCATAACGGGAATCAAAAATTCCTGTCCGCCGTATTTTTGTATACGGATCGACATAATCTATCGGCACTTCCCCCATTGAGCCTACGGCAATAACCCAAAATGATATGCCAAGTTCTCGTAACAAATCCGCCGCCGTTTCCGGATGAATCGAACCGGCGTTGCTTTCTCCGTCTGTAATTAAAACCGCAATCTTCCGTTTAGCGCCGGATTTATCAAGATGATATGCGGCGACCGCGATTCCCATGCCGATAGCCGTACCGTCTCCCAATTCTCCTATGCGAAGCTGTTCAAGACGCGATTCCAGCGCCTGCCTGTCCGCAGTCGGCGGAGTAAGCAAAACCGCATCTTCGCCGAAGGCTACTAGTCCTATGCTGTCTGTGGGACGTTTTTGCGCGAACTGGGCAAGCAATGACTTGCCGATTTCGTAACGATTTTTTCCGTCCATATCAATCGCCGCCATACTTGGGCTGACATCTAAAATAAAAATTATATCCGCGCCTCGGTTCAGCCAGACAATTTCCGCAGTCTTCATTGAAGGACCCGCAGCGCTGAAAAAAAGTAAAAATATTCCTGTTAATTCCAAAAACTTGAGTAATTTGACGATACCGTTTATCTGCGAAGTTTTAAAAGGAACGCCGCCGGGCGCGCCAAGAGGGATAGCAGCCACAAAAGGGTCTTTCATGCGTGAAAAAATTATTACTGAGGTCGGAATTATAAAAAAAGCGCAAATAAGTATAAATATGTTATCAAAGCCGAAATTCACGCCGCCTCCCTGTTATTATCTTTTTCCATATTTTCAAGAGCGTAGGTAAAATTGTGAAGTTCCGACAACAAATTAATTATTGCCCGCGCGTCAACTTCAGAGCCGGAAAAGCGCAGTTCATCGCAACGGCGGAAAAAACTCCCAAGGAATGACGCGCTGTCTTCCCGCGCTAAAAATTGCGGCGGCAATCGTGAAAAAAAGTCCGAAAATTCCCGCGCGGTCATGACGCGGCAGTTGTGTCCGGTAAGGATAGAAAGGAAATTTTTAAATTCATCCGATAGTTTATCAAGGATTTTTCTTTTATTCGCGCCTTTTAAAACCAGTCTATAAAGGTTTTTCTCGGTATTTTTTATCGACTTAAAAAGTCTTCGCCGTTTTAATTCCTCACGCAATTTATTAATCGCGGCTCGTCCTTTAAAGATAAACCAAAGCGCCGACAGAATAATAAAGACGATAACCGCCATTGAACCGTAAAGCATTGCCGCCGTCCCCGGCATCGCAAGAGCGGAAGCCGCGGAGGAAAGCACGGGAGCCGAACGGCTGTCTATTAATGAATTTACCGTAACGGTAAAGCCGGAAAAACAATCGCCTCCAATTTCTATATCAGGCAATTCCAAAACTCCGGCGGCGAAAGGCGTAAATTCAATTATCAATCTGCTTCCCGTAGTACGCCGTTCCAGAATTATTCTGTGAAAATCAATATACGGATCCGACGGAAGTAAATCAGTATCATATGATGTTATAACAAAATCTTGGTTTTGCGAAGAAGCCGGAAGCGGTAAAACAAAAGAGGCGGGGTCTCCCACATATATTATATGCGGGACAAGGTACGCGCTTCTTTTTTGCGCGTGTATGGTAAAGGTTATTATAAAAATGAATAAAATAAAAATAGAATATTTTTTCATTTCTTTTTCCGGTTTCTGTACCTGTTCATGGTGCGACTGCCGAAAAATTTTATCAGGGCGGAAGGCGCGTCCGTTTCCGTAGATAATTTTAAAAATGCCGCTCCGTTTTTTTTGCACTCCGCTTCCCAATGAGCCGATTTTTCTTCCAGCCAATTTGCCCAGCTTCCCTTGAATGAATCAAGTCCCGTCGGGGCTTCTATCCGCACCCCGGTCTCCGGGTCTTCCAGAGTTATAAGTCCGTGAAAAGGAAGTTCTTCAGGATCGGAAATTTTTATCGCTATTACATCGTGTTTTCTACAGAGACTTCCCATTTCCCGTTCCCAATTAATGCTGAAAAAATCCGATACAAGCACTACAAGCGAGCGTTTTTTTAAAAGCCTTTGCGCTCCCGTCAACGCGGACGCTATATCACTGCCATATTGGGATCTGCGCGGCATAATATTGTTCTGATAGTGAAGCGCGGCCATTACAATCGACATTATGGCCTTGCGTCCCTTGCGCGGCGGAAAAACTTTTTCTACGTCTCTGTCAAATAAAAACGCTCCCACATGCTGGTCCGTATGCTCCGCGGAAAACGCGATTAACGCCGTGCAGATCAGCGCCTGCTCGTACGGGCTTAACCTCTGTTGCGCGATATGCGTCCGATGCATGGAAGGAGAAATATCAAGCAAAATTAAAATAGTTAATTCGCGTTCTTCGCGAAACATCTTTACAAACGGAATGCCAAAGCGCGCGCTCGCGTTCCAGTCTATCGACCTTATATCATCGCCAAGTTCATAATGCCGCGCCTCGTCAAATTCCATTCCTTGTCCCTTAAAAATAGAGCTGAAATTTCCGGCGAGCATTTCATCGGCAAGTCCTCTTGAAAAAATGGGAAGGTTAATAATAGTCCGCAGTAATTCGCTTGTTTCCATATTAAGTTTTTTTACGGAACGGGGACATGGCTTAATATTCTTGTTATGACCGCGTCCGCGTCCATGCCTTCCGCTTCCGCTTCGTATGAAAGCACTATTCTGTGCCGTAAAACCGGAAAGGCCGCCGTTTTTACGTCTTCGGGACTTACAAAGTTACGTCCTTCAAACATCGCAAGAATACGACTGCATCGGTACAATGCGATAGAAGCCCGCGGAGAAGCCCCGAATGACACATAACGGTACACTCCCTCAGCGTCTGTTTTAGCGCTTTCCGTCTTTTGTTGCGGCGCGGCAGGAACCTGTCTTGTTGACGCGGGGCGCGTGGCGGTTACAACCGACACTATGTATTTGCTGATTTCCTCGTCAATATGGATTGAATCCGCGGCGTTTCGCAAAAGATTAAGTTTTTCCCTGTTCAGTACGGGAAAAAGCGCCGCCCCCTTGTTAGCTGAAACAGAAGACAAAGGCGGACTGTTTTTAACTATATCAAGTTCTTCCACGGCCTGCGGATAGAAAACAAGCAGTTTCATTAAAAAGCGGTCAAGTTCCGCTTCCGGCAGTGAATAAGTGCCTTCGTGTTCGATGGGGTTTTCCGTCGCAAGAACAAAGAAAGGATCAGGAAGAGGATGGGTTTCTTCCCCGATTGTCACCTGTTTTTCCTCCATCGCCTCAAGAAGAGCGGACTGCACCTTTGCCGGAGCGCGGTTAATTTCGTCCGCCAGAATTACATTGGCAAAAACAGGGCCCCTGCGCACCGAGAATCTGCCGTTCGCCTGTTCCCAAATCATCGTCCCCGTAAGGTCCGCCGGCAATAGATCAGGGGTAAATTGAATACGTTTAAATTCAAGACCCGTAATTTCAGCGAGGCTTTTGACGGCGAGGGTTTTAGCGAGTCCCGGCACGCCTTCAAGCAAAATATGCCCGCCCGCGACAAGGGCTGTTAAAAGTCCGTCAATCATTTCCTTCTGCCCGGAAATCCGGCGAGCCATTTCTTTTCGACATTCGGCGATAAGGGCCGTACATCGTTGGAGTTCTTCTTTTTGTACCATGTTTTATTTTAACCTTACATGGCAAAATAGTCGAGTATGATTTTTTGAAAACTAAGTTGACAAAAAACTTTAATATGCGTCTTTGTCAGCGTCGGTTTTTTTCTTAGAAGTATTGGGGTCCTGATATTCGTCCTGTATATCACCCTGTATTACGTATTGTTCAAATAATGCCGATAATTCCGCGGCTTGCGCTCTTGTAAAATATACGGTTATAATCGGACTTGTTTTATTATTATCTCTTGACTTGTCGTCAATATATTCAGCGCTACGTTGGTGTAATGTAAAATACGGCGATTTATCCTTAAAAGTATAACCTAATTCGATATTCATATTGCCGCGCGCCTGTACGGTAAAACTAAACATCTGCCATATCAGATAGCTTCGTATAATACCGTATTTAAGTTGTGATTTACTGTTACCTTTTTGCAGATTACGCGCATCATAATCCTCGTTATATTTTTGCAGAGCGCTTATAAAATTAAGCCGCCCTTTTTTATTCCAAAATTGATGAAATGTGTATAATTCATACTTGTATTTCAAACAAACGACATCTTCTTTTGGGAAAAATAATACGAATGCGGTTTGTTTTTTTAACTTGCCCAGTCCCATCAGTGTTTCAAACTGTACATCCACTTCTCCGATTGTAATTTGCGGCGAGTTCAGACTCACTGTAAAATCTTCGATTTTTGCCCGATTAGTAGTGTTACATGCGCTGATTGTTACGCTTAACGCTAAAACAATTAATAATTTACTTATTGATTTCATGTCTTATTTTATAAATAAAATTTACCGTTAGTCAAGCGGTATAATTAACTTTTTAAGGATGGAAAAAACTTGTCGTTTGCGATAAATTTTCGTATTTTTACATTATGAGAGTATCTATAACGGTAAGCAAAGAATTACTTGATAAAGTAATGACATATACCCACAGTTCCGTCCCAACCGAAGCCGTAAATATCGCCTTAAAAGACTGGTTGGTTTTTCACAGAATGAGAGAATTGAGCAAGAAATTGGCTAATAATTCAATGTATATTAACAATAGACAACATACTCAGGAATTGATAATTTAAATCCAAAATTAAGAACAGGCGGGTAACATTTTCTCTTTACGGGGAAATCCGTAATATCGAATCCCATGTCGGTATGTCAATATTCTCTGCCCGAAAATGTAATCCATTTGTACGGGCGAATTAGTATCATTACAAATCTCAGCGGAAATACGATAATATTTTTTGGATTTCTTTTTATCCAATTTTTTTAGCATGATTTTAACCTCTATACCTTTAAATTAAGAACGGCGGAATATCCGGGGGATACTTAAGGTTAAATAAATAAATCGCAAAATACGTCTTGTTAATTGAATTTTAAGTGAATTTTTTTTGGAGATTTGAGATGTGTATCGCGTTAATATCTGCCGTTTTAATGGCAAATACTAACACTATCCCTCAATTTCTTTATCGCTAAGCAGTCCTTTTTTCTTTTGATCCGCAATAAAAGCGACATAAAGCTTGTCGGTAAGTGCGATGTGGCTTAATATCCAGTCCCTGAGAATGCGTACAAATTGGTTGGGTACAAATTTTTTACCGTAATTATATTCATTTACCGATTCAAGAATGTCCTTTATCAATGAATCATGCATCTTCTTATGATCCTGATAACCGGGGTAATTAATCCGCTGCAGCATTTCCTGTTCGGCTCCAAAGTGGAAACGGACATACTCAACCATCCGCTCCATAGTCTCTTTGAACACTTTCTTAAGCGCTTCTTCTTCGCTCAGACAGGCGTGGAAAAGCTCATTGGTAATGGAAAAAAGCTCTTTATGCTGGCTGTCAATCAGGTGAATCCCCGTGGCATACTTTTCGTCCCAGACAACCACATCCAAATTATCGTTCGGGTTTATCATAATAAATCAATTATATTTGTGTTTTTAATATTGATCAACACTAATTTTTAAATAATACCCTCAATACCCTTGCCGAAACGCCATAATTTTGATAAAATAAAACAATGGCACAGCCTGAAACTCTGCTGAAATATTCCCTCTTTGGCGGACTGTTAAAAGAACAGGTGGAAGCCATCATCCCGCTTATGCAGGAAGAGAAATACAACCCCGACGTATTTATTATTACCGAGGGAAACCCCAACGACAAGATATATTTCATAATTGAGGGGCAGGTAGCGGTAAGCAAAAAAAATGTGGAACTGTCACGCTTCGGCGAAGGCGAGGCTTTTGGAGAAATGGAGGTACTTGATATTGTACCGGCTATAGCGTCCATTAAAACCATTTCGCAGGTTACGGTTATGTCGATATCCAATAAATCTTTACGGGAAATTTACAAAATGGATGTCAAAGTCTTTGCCCTTATAATTATGAATCTTGCCCGGGACGTATGCCGCCGTTTATGTAAAACAGATGAAAAACTAGCTTCATCAACGCCTATATTTTTATAAGAAGGAGATATTATGATTTTCAATCCTGAATACGAATGTATGGATGCACAAGCGCGAAAAAAACTTCAACTTGCCGCGCTTAAAAACCTTGTGGAATCCGTGTATTCGAGAGTACCGTTTTACCGCGAAAAATTAATCGCGGCGGGAATTACTTCTCGTGATATCCACAGTCTTGCGGATATTGAAAAATTGCCCTTCACCACGAAGGACGACTTGCGGATAAATTATCCCCACGGTCTTCGCGCCTGTCCTCAGGAAAGGATCGTTGAAGTCCACATGAGTTCCGGAACCACCGGAAAACCCGTCGTCAATGAGTACACCATTAAAGACATTGATATTTGGCGGGAGTCAATGGCAAGGACTCTATCCGGAGCCGGCTGTACGCGCGATGACATTGTTCAGAACTGCTACGGTTACGGACTTTTCACGGGCGGGCCTGGAGCGCATTACGGAGCGCTTACTATCGGTGCGGAAGTCCTGCCCATGTCCAGCGGCAACACAGAGCGACAGCTTATGGTTATGCGCGATTTTGGTTCGACAATGCTCACATGTACCCCCTCCTACGCCCTCTACCTCGCTGAAGAAGCCGCTGACTCCGGTATAGACCTTCATAAATTGCCCATCAGCAAGGGCTGTTTCGGGGCGGAACCGTGGAGCGAAAATATGCGCGTTCAAATTGAAGAACGTTTTAGCATGAAAGCCTACGACATTTACGGCCTTACGGAAATTATCGGACCCGGGGTTTCTTTTGAATGTGAAGCCCAGCAGGGACTTCATATCAACGAGGATTTTTTCTACCCTGAAATTATCGATCCGAATACGGGAAAAGCCCTACCCGCCGGAGAAAAAGGCGAACTTGTCTTCACCACAATAACCAGAGAGGGAACTCCGCTCCTGCGCTACCGTACAAGGGACATCACCTTCTTAATTGAAGAACCCTGTTCATGCGGACGCACGACAAGGCGAATGCACCGCCTATTCGGCAGAACGGACGACATGTTGATCATCCGCGGCGTAAACGTATTCCCAAGCCAGATCGAGCAGGCTCTTATCGAAATTGAAGGAACGGAACCGCAGTACCTCATCATTGTAAACCGCGGCGATAGCCATTTGGACGAAGTGGAACTACAGGTTGAAGTCAAGAAAGAACTTTTCAGCGATGAGACCCGCGGCCTTGAAAGTCTTCGCAACCGCATTGAACATGTAATGAAGAGCAAACTGCAAATCGGTCTGAAGGTAAAACTGGTTGAGCCGAAAACCATTGAACGTTCAATAGGAAAGGCAAAGAGAGTTATCGACAACCGTAAAATTTAAATTATTTTAAAGAGGAGAATTAAAATGGGAATTAAACAAATATCGGTTTTTCTGGAAAACACAACGGGCAGATTAAGCGAGGTTACAAAAACTCTCGCCAACGCCGGAGTAAACCTTAGGGCAATCAGTATTGCCGACACCGCGGATTTCGGAATCTTACGTATTATTGCCGATAAAACCGAAAAGGCTGTTGACACCCTGACTCAGGCGGGTTTTACCACACGGCAGACCGATGTGGTAGCGGTGGAAATTGAAGACGTGCCGGGTAGTCTTGCCAAGCTGATGGAACTGTTCCAGCAGTCGCAGGTAAATATCGAGTACCTCTACGCGTCGCTTGAGGGACAGGTTGGAAAAGCCGTTGTAATTTTCAAGTTGAAGGATCACGACAAAGGACAGCAAATACTGAGCGCCAAAGGCTTTAAAATAGCGGAAAATTTTTAATGAAGATTTTAATGGTTTCCAGCGAAGCCGTTCCTTGGGCAAAAACGGGCGGCCTTGCGGATATGGTTTCCGCTCTTTCGATAAGCCTTTCGAAACTTGGACATGAAATTAAAATAGTCATTCCCCGTTACTATTCGATTGACCGTAGCGATATGAAACTTCTTCCCGGCGCGATGGGAACGCCTATGGGCGGCGGCATTGAGGAATGGAGCGCGGTTTATTGCGCCGATATGCCCGGAACAGGCAAAAAAAATCCCGTAAAAGTTTATTTTATAGATCATGAAATTTTCTTTGGAAGGGACGGTATTTACGGAAGCCATGCGGATAGCGATTTTATCGACAACCCGCGTCGCTTCTCTTTTTTCTGCCGCGCCGCTTTTCAACTTTGCCGTAAAATTCAATGGTATCCCGACGTGCTTCACGCCCATGACTGGCCGGCGGCAATCGCGCCCGTTTATCTGAAGTTCGCCGAAAGAGGGGTCCCCGGCGGCGACAAAGGCTTTAAAAAAACAATTTCCATTCTTACCGTCCACAACCTCGGCTATCAGGGTATTTACGGCAAAGAAAATTACGACTATATGGGACTTGGCTGGGATGTTTTTTACAACGCCGGTTTTGAAGACTGGAGCATGCTTAATATGCTAAAAGCCGGCCTTTACAGCGCCGATAAAATCAACACGGTTTCACCTAACTATGCCGAAGAAACAAAGACGCAGGCAAGCGGTTTTAGACTGGACGGAGTTTTGCGTTACCGTAGCGCCGACTATTGCGGGATATTAAACGGGATTGACACAAACGTGTGGAACCCCTCAAAAGACAAGTACATTCCGGAGCCTTATTCGGTAAAAGATATGGCAGGCAAGGCAAAAGCAAAGGAAGCCCTGCAAAGAGAATTTAATCTGCCTCCTCAACCGGATGTTCCCGTTATCGGAATGGTTACACGTTTGACCGATCAAAAAGGAGTAGGCGATCTTTTCGGTCCCACATACGGCTGTGCATGGTCAATTTGCCGCGACATGGATTTGCAAATGGTTCTGCTCGGCTCCGGCGAATACTGGTGCGAGAGTGAAATTTCAGGACTTGCGTCGCGACTATCAAACTTCAAGGCAAAAATCGGCTACAGCGAAAAAATCAGCCACCTTATTGAAGCGGGTTCCGACTTTTTCCTGATGCCAAGCCGTTACGAGCCATGCGGTTTGAACCAGATGTATTCGCTTATTTACGGAACATTACCGATTGTACGCAGAACAGGCGGTCTTGCGGACACCGTGGAGAACTTCGACGAAAAGACAGGCGGCGGCACCGGCTTTATGTTTGATTACCTAAGCCCCTCTTCAATTTACGACACGGTAACATGGGCGGTATGGACATGGTACAACAGAAAGAAAGAAATCAAAAAAATGCAGGAACGCGCGATGACGCAGGATTTTTCATGGGAGCTTTCGGCGAAGAAGTACGTGAATTTGTACGAATCGGCATTCAAGACGCAGGGGATTAAGGCGCCGAAGAAAACTGACGCTTAAGAATTATCGGAAAAATTTCACATTAAGAGCATAGAGGAACAAAGATCACCAAGAGAGGAGATAATGTAGTCAGTTTATCATTTGCCTAAACTGAAAAATAAAGATTAAAAATAAGAATCTTGTTATCATTGAATACATATTGTGCCGTGAGTTGGCTTCTGTCATAACGGATACGACCGGAGAAAAGAAATAGTTTTGTAGTTTTTTCGTAACATGGAATTGTTTTACCGTTTTTCAATAAACAAGAACTGGGAATGCCTGTTTCGGGATGTTCATTAATGCTTTTTTCCAGGTGAATAAAATACTCTTCTTTTTCAGGAGACATTTTGATACATTGTTCTTTAACTCTGAGCGTAAAAGGGTGATAAATCAAATTCCTCACTATCCTCAATCTCCTGAAGTATTTTTTTAGCGTCAGCTTTTTCTTCATCAGTCCAAGGACGCGAATCAGTTTCCAAAGAGTAAACAGATTCTATCGGTATAACTCCGCCCATAGGAGTATTTTCATACACCATATCATGGGTAATTTCGGACAGCTTTCCAGCCTTATTTTGAGTAATAAACAATGCAACATCACGAATTACTTCAATAGCCCTGCTTGAAAATAAAGAATAATCGGGGTCACAAATCGCGTAATGAGCGTTTTTTACAGTCCGTCCCGTTCTTTCATGTAAAACTTTTATTTTGTCAAATTCCATTTTATAAAGCACGTCATGGGCTTCATAATCAGGAACCGGACCATACCAGTGCTTTATATAAGTAATGCCCGTAAGGGTTTCTTTGAAATAAGAATGATAAAAAGCGTCAATTAAAATCAACGCTTTATTGATTTGGACATTACCTAATCCGGGAGCGGTTTTAAGAAGGGCGAGTACGGTATTTTCCAAAATTTCTTTTTTCATAGGCATGATGGTTTTTCCTCTAAATAAAAATATAACACAAAACTCTTAAAAAAGAAAGTCTTTTCTGCGGGTATAATCACTCATTTTTTGTAATTTCATTAAGTATATTTTTCAGAAATTTATTCTTTATTTCAGAGTATTTTGAAACGGCAATCTTTTTTTTTAAGAATGCTGTTGTTCAAATTGTTGTTCTTGTTTCTGAACGAAGACGCATTTTTTAAGCGCTTTAATGTTTCAAAGGTGGCGAATTTATACGAAATTTAGGTAACAGATCCCTCCGCGTACTCACTGTTGCGTTTATCGCTTTGTCCAAAGGGAGACTTTCTCATCTTTAATAGTATTTGAATCTATTGTTACAAATTTACTATTATAGCTAGGACTATTAGAAGGTATATAAATCACAGATACTATTCTTCCTGATATTGAGTATGACCATTTAAATTTGTTTTTACTGCTATTTGCACTTGTATCAAGCGTACAAGTACCATCGTCATCAAAAGTCCAGTAGAAGCGACTGCCGCCAATGCTTGTGCTATAGGTACCTGAAACAGGATAGGAACTGCCATCTTTAAGAAACGTAGTAGGAAAAGAATTCAAACTGCCAACAGACTCAATTGTAAGCGTATCTGAATTGTAAATATTAAAAAATTTTAAAATCTCACTTTGAATATACTTGATTTACATCTTATTTTTGTTTCCAATTTTTCATATTTTTTTTGTTCTTCATCTCTTTTTTTTATAAGTTTTTTAGCACATATTTCCAAATTATTGAAATAAAAAACATCATATTTATTTTGATAAAAACGTATTATTTTTATGAATTTTTTATAATAAGCTATCACATTTTCACTATATGATTCATATGCATAATCTCTATTTAATATATTTATATTGTATAATATCGCAAAATTTTCGAGCATATCTAATATATCACGTATCTTATATAATAATTCAATATTTTTTTTATCAATTAGTTTTTCATAATCTTCATCACTTATTGTTTCTTTTTCCATGTCTATTCCGGAATCGCTGAGAATTTTTTTATTTGTAATCAATAATAATAAGTCTATTTTATCAGTCGAAAAACTTAATTTTTTCCATTTTGATTCGCTTTTTATTTGCCACCACAATAAAAAAATCGTTATTAATCCGACAATTCCCGTTATTGTTTGTATTAAGTCATAATTCATATATCATTTCTCCTCCTAAAAATAAGGTTCAATCTCAAGGCTACCTCACATAAAGTCAATTGCCAACTAACAGTGACGCTAAATGAATTCTATAACACCGTTATAAACTCTTGTTTTATTCACGCTAAAGGATTTGTAGATTTTATACATTCAATTCTTTCTAATCCCTTATTTTTTAAAATACTTTTAAATAATTCAAAGCCCTCTGCTTTTGGTCCAAAATAAATTTTAGCAATATGCCCTGAAACTTTGGGTGAATACTCAAAATACATTTGTTTGAAATAATCTTCTTTAATTTTAATAATTTCATCATGAAGATTAAGTATCTTAACAACTCTACATTCCTGTTCCTCTTTAAAAGCAACATGTTTTACAAGATAACGCAAATTAAGAAGTAATTGTCCTACAATGTCTTTGTCAAGATTTTTAACCCGTTCTTTTAAAGAATGCATTTCTTCTCTGACTGTTTCAATTATTTTATCCATTTCTTCATTATAATTTCTAAACTCATTCTTCTTTTTCTCTTTATAAAAAAGATATTCTTCTTTCTGTCCCACAGTTATCACATTTTCATCAGTTTCTGGATAAGGATCAATATAAATACAACGGTAAAGTGATGATTTCGCTCCATTTGGTGTTTCAACAGCCATGTCCGCATTTTTGTTGAAAAAAGTATCCTTGAAAACAAGAGATACCCCTGTCCCTTCTTTTTTAATTTCTTCTTTCCCATAAAGGCGAAACGTATTCAAATTGTCATAATCGAATACAAAACTACCAGTAAACGCTTCATACTCTGTATTTATTTCTTCATCGGTTTTGTAGTTGTTTTTTCCGTATAAAAAATCAAGTAAAGTCTTTCCCTCTGTTGGATCGTTAGAATAATCTGTAGCATTTAGCCAAAAATTGATGCCTTTAAAGAGTAATTGTTGTGATATATTTTTTTCACAATAATGCGCTACAAGTTTTTCATTTGGATTGTTTACATGTAATCGACTTATAATATAAATAGAATGAATATAAACAGTTTTGTAGTCATTTTTTTGTTCAGGTGTAAGTTCTTCTGTAATTTTATTAAAAAATTTACCATCCTTAGTATTCTCTGAATCTAATAAAAAATCAAGAATATCTGTTTCCTTAATTATTTTTTCTTCATCTTCTTCTTCTAAAAAAGTTAATATTCTTAAAATGCTCATTTCAGATTTTTTAAACAATTCTTTTGCTTTCTCATAGTTTTCTAATACAAAATATAATGCTCCCTTAATAAGTAAAGTTTCAGAATCTTTTACTTTATTAGACGCATTCTCAAAATTCTTAAATTTTTCTTTAAAATATTTATCTTTTTTTATTTTTGCTAAACATAATAAAGAAAGGCCCCAATGTTTATAATTATTAGTTGGAAGTCTATTTTTTTCATAACATTCTATGGCTTCTTTATATTTTTTATCTTTGAAAAATTCATCTCCTTTATTAATCAAAATTTTCGCATCTTTATTTTCCACGGTGTCTTTATCTTCTAAAGTTGAATCCATTGTTTTTCCCCTGTTTATTTATAATTTTAACCGTAATATCAATAACCATCAGTATTACTGTCTTGTCCGCAATAAACTGCCGCTTGTGTTTGTTCTTTCATTCATTCTCCCTCAAAGCATACTTCCCCCAAAAACCGCAGTACCGTTAATCTGCAACAACTGCACTATGTTTCTACTACTTCGTCCACTTTTCACTTTTATCACTTTCTCATAAAATACCCCCATTGAACAGACAATGTAATTATTACAGTTCTTACATTGTCTGCTCTGTTTTCTCTACTGCTTCAACCAATAATGCGTAATTCCGTATTCATCCCTCATATACGTCCCTTTACCACCTACCAAATACTTGTCGCGCAAGTCGCCGATATATCCTGAGGTGCCACGTTCACCGAATGCATATATATCAAAATCGCTCGAAGTAATCGTACCTTGAAACGTTACGCTGGTAAGATTAGTGCAACCGTTAAAAGCATAATCACAAATGCTGGTAACACTGTTCGGTATGGTTACGCTGGTAAAGTTTCTGCAACCATCAAAAGCATAATCAAAAATGCTGGTAACGCTATTCGGTATGGTAAAAGAACTTCCTATTTTTCCTGCTGGATATTGAATTAATATGGTTCTATTTTTGTTATACAATATACCTTGGTCTGAACTATAGTATGCATTATCTGAACCAACATTTATTGTGCTAAGGCTGGTGCAACTACCAAAACCATCAAAATAATTATTAACGCTGTTGGGTATTGTTATGCTAGTAAGACTGGTGCAACCCCCAAAAGCCCTATACCCAATGCGGGTAACACTGTCGGGTATGGTTACGCTAGTAAGGCTAGTGCAACCGTAAAAAACATAATTCTCAATGCTGGTAATGCTGTTGGGTATTGTTATGCTAGTAAGGCTGGTGCAACCATAAAAAGCATAATACCCAATGTGGGTAACGCCGTTAGGTATTGTTATGCTGGCAAGGCTGGTGCAACCATAAAAAGCATTACCCTCAATGCTGGTAACGCTGTCCGGTATGGTTATATTGGCAAGACTGGTGCAACCTCTAAAAGCATAATTCCTAATGCGGGTAACACTGTCCGGTATGGTTATATTGGCAAGACTGGTGCAACTATCAAAAGCATTGCTCTTAATTTCGGTAACGCTATTGGGTAGGGTCATACCAGTTAGATTTTTCATTCCACTAAAATCAAATTCCGAAGAACTGAAGGTACTATCGGAGAGGTCAATGGTTACATATTTTGTTGATACTCTACTCAACATAATTCTAATATTGAAATTAATATCATTATTGAAATTAATATTATTAACATTCAATACAACAATATAGGGAGTACTGGCGGTATTATCAGGTCTACCTTCCAAATATGTCTGTAAAGCATCAATGCTTGTAAATGTTGGATATAAAGTAATCGTCAGAGTTCCAGCGGATAAACCACTTACAGCATTATAGTTTGTTGTATCAGCCACATCGAAAGTAACGATGTAAGTACCAACTGCCAAAGGTGCGATTTCACTGCCGTTGTATTTAACATTTATTACTCCGTTAGATTTTCCTTCTTTTGATGTTATAATAACAATATTGGGACTACCATCATATGTAAATGTTCCAGTTCCACTGATATTAAAATCTGCTATTGTAGGAGTGGCTTTTTTAACCTCCAATGTTCCCGCAGAAAATCCGCTTGCGGCATTGAAATTTGTCGATGCCGCCACGTCAAAAGTTACCGTATATGTACCGGCCGCCGAAGGTGCGGTACTACTACCGTTGTATTTAACGGTTATGGCTCCGTCTGATTTTCCCGTTTGGGGCGTTACGGTAACAGCCTTAGGACTGCCGTCATAGTAAAATGATCCTATTCCGTTAATGTTAAAATCTACGGCTGTAGGATTGGCCTTTTCAATCTTCAATGTTCCGGCGGAAAGTCCGCTTACGGCAGTGAAATCTCCCGCTTCCGCTACGTCAAAAGTTACGTTGTATGTACCGGCATTTGACGGCGCTGTTGGAATACTATTGTATTTAACGGTTATATTTCCGTTAGATTTTCCTTCTTTACGCGTTATTGTAACAGTTCTGGTACTGCCGTTATAGATAAATGTTTCGATCCCGCTAATGTTAAAATCGTCGGCTTTAGGGGTTGCTCTAATTACGGTCAAATTATTAGTGTTACACGTTAAGCTACCATATTTTATCTCAACGGGATGTCCGTTATGCGTTATATATATTAAGTTATCGCCAACCACGGGTATCGTGGTTATATTTTTATCAGCAAAATTAGCGGCGTTAACGTCTTCCGTGGTGGTATCATCGTAGGTCAGCGTCACAGCAAGCCCAGCTAAATTAAGCGTATCGCCGTGCGTGTATACCAGTCTATTCGGCTGTGTTTTGATTGCTATACCGAAAACTGTTTGTATACTCGTCGCCGGAAAAGTGTGTGACAACGTAATAGCCGAGCCTGTGTTATTTGATACCGCCGCATCTTGCCCGTTGATAACCGCGGATGTCAATCCGGTAAAAGTATAGCCGCTGTGTGCGGTCAATGTAACCGAGGCGGTGTATACCGTACCGCCTAGAAACAAGTTTGTGACCGGCGACCACGATACCGTGCCAATGGAAAAATTAATTCCGCTTTCCGCACTGCCGCTTGTGTTTGCGGTCGTACTTGGAATCTCGCTTTTCACCGGAGCGGCAATGGAAACGCTTACGGAATGAATGATCGTCGGAGCGGTAGATGGAAATTCCGCCGTAATAGAACCGGAATTAGCGTCGTTACTAACCGATGTCGCTCCGTCAACCCTGAAAAAATTAGCCAACACGCCATTTAAGGTGTAACCTGCTTTAGGCGTTAAATTAATAGTCGCCGTGTATCGCGTTATTGCGACAAATGTCCCGATTACGGTCGGCGACCATGTTACGGTTCCGTTGTACTGCTCGTTTTCGGTAATTCTTGTAACAGGAATTTCGCCGTTTACCGGAACGGTAACGCCACGTATGGCGGCAATATTTATGGCGGTCGCGTCAGTCGATGGGAATACAGCGGTAATAACGCCGGAATTGTCGCTATTACTAACAGATGTCGCCCCGTCAACAGTGAAATAATTTGCCGTTACCCCTTGCAGGGTATAGCCCGTTTTAAGCGTCAGCGTAATTGTCGCCGTGTATACGGTCGAAGCGGCAAAGATTGGGTGATTCGGCGACCATATCACGGTTCCGCCGTACTGTGCGTTTTCGGTAATGGCTGTAACCGGAGTTCCGCCCTTTGCCGGAATGGTAACGCCCTGAATAGCGGATATTATAGATATCACCGCATCGGTCGGTGGGAATATAGCGGTAATTACTCCGGAATTGGCATTATTACTGACCATAATCGCACCTGCGACTATAAAGAAATTAGCAGTTACCCCCTGCAAGGTGTGACCGGTTTTTGCCGTCAAGGTAATTGTCGCTATGTATTGCGTATTTGCGGCAAAAGTAGAAGGATTACCGTTCCATGTTACGGTTCCTCTATACTGGGCGTTTTCGGTAATGGCAGTAACAGGTGTTCTGCCGGTTGCCGGGGCGGTAACACCCTGTATGGCGGCTATGTTGATGACATTATCACCAACAGAAGTCGGTATATTAGTCTCCGGTTCGGAACACCCTGCCAGCACGAAAACCGATATTGCCGCAAATACCGCAATGCTCAACCCTTTAACCTTCGTATTCATAAATCACTCCTTTTTGTAAAACGTTGTCTTAATTACATATTTTCTCAATTAAGACTTAAATTTCACTACAAATTCTAATATACATACCTATAAGATAATAACACACCTTACAGTAAATAATCAATACCCTATAGTAAAGATAAAATTAATAAATACCAATCTAATGGGTAAGTTTTGAGGATATATGACTGATATTCGCTTGATTTTGGCAGAAAATATGAAGAAATACCGTAAAATTCTGGGGATTTCACAGGAAAAACTAGCGGAAAAAATGAATACCGCTCCAAATTATATAGCTATGATAGAAGTAGGTAAAAAATTCCCCTCCGCCGGTATGCTGGAGCGGATTGCGTTGGCTCTTAATGTTGACACTCCTGAACTTTTTACAACTAATAATGTTACATTTATAACTAATAGCAACAAAACGCTTGAACGCCTGTATCAGGAAATTTTAATTGATTTTAAAAAATTTGAAAATGACTATAAATTACTTGAAAAAACCATTACCGAGAAAATTAAGCAATTGCGACAAAGCTGATATTGTTCCCTCTTTGTATGAGAAATTTTCAAAAATAAATCTTTTATTTTAAAATCCCCAACTCCGTCATCGCCTTTTTAATAATCGCTTCGTTTGACGGCTCAAGCTTACCAAGGGGAAGGCGCGTAGGTCCCGCGGGAAGACCCGCCCAGACAAGGGCTTGTTTAATCGGGACAGGATTTGTTTCTATAAAAGCCGCTTTTATAAAGGGAAGAATTTCGTAATGGATAGCTCGGGCTTTTTCAAAATTGCCGTCAAGAGCGGCTTGCGTCATGTTTTTTACTTTCGCGGGTAACAGGTTAGAGACGACCGAGATTACTCCTTCGCCGCCCAAACTTATTAAAGGAAGGGTCATGCCGTCGTCGCCTGAAAGTACCCAGAATTTATCCTGATTGTTTTTACGGGGTATCGCTATTTCCCTGATAACGTCTCCCATCTGATTAATGTCGCCCGAAGATTCCTTTACTCCGGCAATGCCCGGAATTTTGGCGATTTCTTTCATGAGGGGAGTGGGAATATTTTTACCGGTGCGGGAAGCGATATTGTAAACAATGATCGGTATACCGGGTTTTGCGGCTGCTTCAAAATGGCGTAACATGCCGCTATCGTTGGGCTTGTTGTAGTAGGGAGTTACCACAAGAGCCGCATCAGCGCCGAATCTTTTTGCGCGTTCAACGTACGTTATCATGTGCTTTGTGTCGTTTGAACCTGCGCCTACGATTACTTTTATTTTACCGGCGGATTCTTTTACGGCGATTTCTATCAGCTTGTCTTCTTCGTCCTCGTCAAGAGTGGGATTCTCGCCGGTTGTCCCGAGAGGAACAATGCCGTCTATCCCTTCCGTTATCTGAAATTGAATAAGCCTGCGGAAACCTTCATAGTCAATTCCCCCCGACTCCGTCATCGGTGTAACAAGCGCCGTATATGCTCCGCGAAAATTTGTCATAAATTCTCCTTAAATAAATCATTCATCATATCGTGAATCGTAAAAACCCCGTGCCGTTCTTCCGCAATAAGCCATTGCGCGGCCAATATCGCACCTGAGGCAAATCCCTCACGGGTGCGGGCTCTATGGGTAATTTCGATTGTATCCGCTTGAGAGTCAAAAAACAAGCTGTGAGTGCCGGGGACGCTGCCCATCCGCAGGCTTGGAAAATAAAACTCGTAGGCTTCCGGCTTTTTATTCATCGTCTCCCACACAATTCTACTTTTTCGGTCAATTCTGGAAAGTATGCCTTCCGCTAAAATTTTCGCCGTTCCCGAGGGGCTGTCAATTTTCTTGTTATGGTGAACTTCAAAGCCGCCTATGTCATATTCGGGAAAATTATTGGCCAACTCCGCGGCATACCATGCGACGCGGTAGAATAAATTTACCCCGATTGAAAAATTGGACGCCCAAATCATGGAAGTGTCCGCCTTATCAATCGCCTTACTTATTTTACTCAGGTGAACATGCCAGTCCGTAGTCCCTACCACTATGGGGATTCTCCTTTCCACAAGAGCGAGGATATTTGCCGCCGCCGTATCGGGCTGGGTAAATTCAATCGCGATGTCAATGGAACTAAAATCCGCCTCCGCGATTGATTTTGATATTTTTACTGCCGTTTGGGCATCCGAGGCAAACGGGTCTACAATGACGGATATTTTATGTCCTTTTGCGAGGGCGGCCTGTTCTACCATTTTTCCCATTTTGCCGTAACCGATTAACGCGATATTCATGCTTTCTCCTCAGCGCCGCTTGATGCGGGGCTTTTTTGAACTTCAAAAAAATCCAGATGAAGGGATTTAACAACTTCCGCAGCTTCTGTTTCGTTTACAATAAAACTGATATTTACCTTACTCGCACCCTGAGAAATCATCTGCACGGTTACGCCGATTAACTGACAAATTCTAAAAGCCCTTGCCAGTATTTCAGAAGAGCGCTTTACATTGCCGATGATGGAAACTATCGCTTTCCCTGTTTTTATTTCCACGCCCGCGATTTTACTTAATTCTTTTTTCACCTCGGCTAAATCGAATGCGGTATCCAGAGTAAGGGATACCGACACTTCGCTGGTGGCTACCATATCTATGGAAATATTGTACCTTGCAAAGATTGAAAAAACCTCCGCAAGGAAACCGTATTGTCCCAACATTCTTGTAGAGACGATATCCACAAGCGTTACATTGTGTTTTGACGTGATGGCGCGGACGGGAGGTCCCTTTTTTGCCGCCGCTGATGCGCTTTCAATCCGCGTACCGGGCGCTTCGATGTTATACGAATTTTTTACAATAACAGGCGTTCCCGTCTTCATGCACGGTTGCATTGCCCTTGGGTGGAGTACCTGCGCCCCAAAGTACGCAAGCTCCGACGCTTCTTCGTAAGTGACAAATTGAACGGGCTTCGCTTCTTTTACTATCCTTGGATCCGCCGTTAGTATTCCGTCAACGTCTTTCCAAACCTGAACTTCTTCGGCTCTACACGCCGCCGCAATCATCGTGGCGGAAAGATCCGAGCCGCCGCGTCCAAGTGTCGTAATGCCGCCTTTTTCGTCTTTCGCTAGAAATCCCGTTACAACAGGAAGAACATTCCCCTTTATCTGCGGCAGAATTTTTTCCGGAATCAAGTCCCAGCTTTCCTTAAGCAATTCGGCGCGGGTATAATCGGAATTGGAAATAAATCCCATCTCCCACGCGTCAAAAGCCATCGCGTTCATGCCGGAAGCTTTAAAAAAAGCGGCGGCAACACGTACGGAAAGCCGTTCGCCAAAAGAAACAAGGTAATCTTTTGTTCTTGGAGTAAGTTCCCTGATAAGGGCAATTCCCGATAACAGGCGCGTAAGCTCGTCAAAAAGGCTTACGATTTCTTTCTGAACAGGCAGTTTTAAATTTTTTATAGTCTCCTGATGTAGTTTTTCTATGCGTTTAATATCAACCTTTCCTTCTTTTAACGCCAGATTTCCGGCTTCAAGAAGATGATCCGTCGTATCTCCCATAGCAGATAATACCAGTACCGGGTGTTTTGGCATTTGTGTTTTTACTATGTCTGTAACATGGCGTACTCTTGAAGCGTCCGCCACGGAACTTCCGCCAAATTTCATTACAATCATTTCTTTCTCCTAATCCAAATAAAAAGCATTCCTTATATACCGTTTTTAACAATCGGCTTCATTACCTGCCTAATCCTATAATTGTATTTTTATCATAATTATATAAGAAAACGCAAATTGGGGCAATGGACTGTAATACGCTATTTTGTTATTATTTCCTTATGATTGGTTTTCTGATAAAAAAAACCTTATACGACTTATGGGACAATATGCTCAGGATTGTCGTACTTAATTTAGGTTTTTATATATGTACCGTAATTCCGCTTCTTCCTGTATTGCTCCCCAACATCTTCGGCTCTAATCTGTTAGTTATAGTATTTGCCATTCTGGGAACCCTTATTTGCTCGATATATCTTGCCACGGCTTCTTTTACGATAAAGTCACTTTCCGATTACGGGTCTTTTACTTTTAAGGATTTTTTAGCGAACTTTAAAACAGCTTGGCCTGCGGGCATTGCCATGTTTGTATTTTTATTTATTATTTATATTTTCATTTCAATTGTAATTCCGTTTTATGCCAGTATGGATTCATTAATCGGTTTAGCTTTATCGGCATTGCTTATCTGGGTACTAATATTCGCCTTTCTTTCTTTTCAATTTTATTTTGCCGTTTACTCCCGGCTAGGCGCAAATCTGATAAAATCATTTAGAAAGTGCCTATTAATTTCTTTAGACAACACCGGAATGTCAATTTTCTTATTCATTCACAATATTCTGGCTTTACTGATTTCCATAATATTTGTTTTTATGTTTCCCGGTCCCGTAGGCGTTCTTCTTTATCTTGACGAAGCCCTCCGTCTGCGTTTACTAAAGTACGATTACCTGGAAGCCAACCCCGAAGCCGACCGTAAAAAAATCCCCTGGGACACGCTGTTGATAGATGAGCGCGAAAAGACGGGAACTCGCACTTTGAAGAATTTTATTTTTCCGTGGAAGGATTAGGGTTGAGAAGCTTCACACGAAGAACACGAAGGGGGAGAAGAGCGCAAAGGGGGGAGTGGGAGATTTGTTCGGGTATGACGCCATTAAAGTTGAGCCTCTCCCATGAACCTAGAAAACGTAAAAGTTAAGATTGAAAAGGGAAACCAATGGAAGATAGCGGCATATTAAAATTGTCCGGAGTTATTACTGATTTTTCCGTTTGGGACGATACTATTCACTTGTCTGCTATAAAATTCCATAGCCAATATAATGTATACCCTAATATATTACTTGCTTCTGATTCTACCTACCGTAAAATTGATCTGTTTGCACAAATGCACCCGAATAGAATTGTTACCACCGGCATTGACGGTAACATTGAAACTATAGAAACAAGTAATGAGCCATACAACGGGTTAAGCCTTTTTGTAACAGAAGACTACGAGCTTGAATGTTGTTTGGATTATGATTTACAGGAAGGTTATTTTACATTGATTTTTGATGAAGAGCCGGACTTTGACGGGGAGAGAATTGAAGAGCCGGAAGAGCAGGAGAGTGTTTATAGTTATAGAAAGATTGCTTGAGGGAAAAATGTTTTACTCAATAATACTGACAGCAAAATCACGGCTGTTTTTTACCATCTTTAAATCAATATTCCTAAAACCATGTTCCAATATTAAATCATATTGATGTATTGCTTCTTTCCATTTTTTTAAATAACATAAAGTATTTCCTAATTCATAATGCGCACTGCTATTTTCGAAATTATCTTCAATAGCATCTTTGTAATTTTGGATGGCATTGTTATAATTTTTATTTTGAAAATTAATCAAACCAAGTTCATAATTAACATTAGATCTTTCAAAAAATATTTCTTTTTTTGTTGGTTTATATTGATCGTTAGCTGTTTGTAAAGCATTTGTATAATTTACTATTGCTTTTTGATATTCTTTCATTTTTTGATAAATATTAGCTATTGCAAAATAAATATTTTCGGGATAAGAAAAATTATTTTTTAATGCATTATTTAAATCATCTAACGCTTTTTGATAGTATTCCTTTGATTTTTCTGAATCGTTATTTGAATAAATATCGCCAAAAGCAGTATATGATTTTCCTCTATCAAAATAGACATTTGATTTATGAGTATAATAAATTTCTGATTTATCAAAATGATACAGACTGTCATTATATGCAATAATTGCGTTTGTAAAGTCATTTACCACTGTATAATAATCACCAAGTTTACAAAATGCAACGCCTAAAAAATAATAAGTTTCTCCATATTCATTATCTTCTGCCAGTGATTTTTTTAATTCATCAAAAGCGTTATCCAACAAATTTTTTATTTTTTTATCTGAAATTAAAGTGATTATATCCAAAATATTTTTTGCTTTTAAATTATGTTCAAAAACTGACTTCGGGGTCGGTTTCTTTGGAGTTGGAAGGACAGAATGGACATCTTCTTTTAACATATCACTTTGTATTACCACAGGTTGAGAGGTTTCTATTTTAACAGGCTGAGATTCGGCTGTATTTTTAGTACATTTATATATTATAAATGGAGTAATAATAGCAAATATAATGCTAATTATAGTCGTTACAACTTTCCATTTAGCATTGATTTTAGCCGCTTTAACTGTTCCCTCAGCGTTAATTTTAGCCGCACGAATTGTATCCGATTCTTTTTTCATAGTACATCCGAAAGTAACTGCGGGTTAGCGCTGTTAATGTCATTGCTATTCTCTTTAGTACAAATACACAATTCACCGTTTTTTTCATCATTCTGTACAAACCTCCTTTAAGGATATTTTATGTTATATATTGATTGGGAATAAGTAATTACTTGCTTATAACCAAAACAAAGCTCTTTTTGTTGAGATTCTCGAAAATCCTTTTGCAATGTAACCATACTCTACCCCTCCACCCACTCATACCGCACTTTAAGATCATTCCCCCAACTCATGGGAATTATTTTATCATGTTGCAACCTTCCCACAACAATACCGGGTGCAATGCCAATATGTACGGCAAATTTTCTTATTTGCGGTAATGTCGGCTTATAAGCGGATGCAAGAAAGCTTGATAACTCTTTCGGCGGTATTAACATATCCCGCGCAAAAGCATTTGCTTCATTTTCTTTCTCATCATCTTGTCCATGACCTTCAATGTAAAGCTCACCGTGTGAATGTTTAATAATGTGGCATGCTTCGTGAAAGAAAGTGAACCAGAGCTGGTCATTGCTTTTACCATATACGCTTAATTGCATGATATATTTGTCATTAAAACGGCGTGTTGCGCCGTAAATGCCAAGTTTGGGTAAAGCGGGAATAAAGACGACGGCAATTCCGGCGGCGGCACAAATTGATTCAAGTTTTGGAACAAAGATTTTAGGGGTATCTATTGTTGTAAGGGAGCGGATTTCAGCAAGACTATTCCGAAATTTTTGCTTATCAAATGATTCGCAACTCTGCTGTTGTGCGTCGATTTCTCCTTTACGAAGCCATGCGGAAATTACAGCGGCATCTTTAGGATAACTTTCTTTTTTGCGAAAGGCGGTTTGCAATTCATGTCCCCATATTGTTTCCCATCTCTGCGGAGACGCAATGGCAAAAAAGCGCAGTAACGCATCAAGCTGTAAAATTTTATCCTTGAATTTTTCTATCCAGCCGTATTTTGCCATTGCATTTACAGGGAACATATCAAGCCATTGCAGATCTTTCTCCAACTGAATTTTATCGGCAAGACGTACCTTGTCCTCTTGATATTGCCGCTCTAGATTACTCCAAAAATGCGCAGGACGACCAAGAGTACGTTCAAACTTTAATGCGGTTTCCGCGGTAATAGCGGACTTTGCTTTTACTATTTCATTTATTGTCTTTTTTGATAAACCTGTCCTGTCCGCAAGCGCAGCTTGTGTGAGTCCCGCATACCCAAGGTAATCCCCAAGAACTTCGCCAGGAGTAACCAGATAATCAGGAACATATTTATTTACTGTCTGCATATTATTCATGGGTATCCTCTATCCCTGTAATTATAATCGCCGTAACCTTTTTCCAATCAAGCCCGCCATCACTTTTAAGCGGAATCGGTTTATGATTCGGAAGAAATATAAGCCGATACGGATGATCCAAATCAATCGATAATTGCCCTTTACGATTCCCTGTTAATTCATGACATCGCCCGGGACCATCATATGGAGGACCTAAATCATACAGACTGACCGCCGCCCTAAGTTCAGCCAGTCTGATACTAATCATCTTTGCCCTGCGGCTTCCATGTACCTTTTTGAGTTTTTTCCCTTCGTTAAACTCTTCTCCAAACTTTGTACTTTTAAAAGATATATCCAAAACCGCCTCGCTGTCAATATATATTAACCCAAAAGGTTAATAATTGCAAACAATTAACAACCATCAAATATAGACAGTTTAGGTATCGAATTTATTTTATCTTTCTTACATTTTTATTATGTTAGTGCGGTAAAATCTCAAGTTTTCCTAAAACCCGCACCCCCCTACACCATATCGCTAGGATACTCCAAATTCTCCTTTGATGCCTTCTTTAACAACCCAATATACTTGCGCCATTCCCATTTTGCCATGTCGATGTTTTGATCGCGCCAGTTGCCGCATTCGGCGGGAGAAGCGCCGGGAATGGGGCCTTCGAATTTTTCTATCCATTCAGCCATTTCTGTTAACAGGGGAAGAATATCAAGGGATTTATAATCGCCTTCTAAAATCAAATAAAAACCGGTGCGGCAGCCCATCGGGCCAAAGTATACGGTTTTTGAACCCCATGTCTTGTGTGAACGCAGAAATGTCGCGCATAAATGTTCAATTGTATGCAGTGCCGGTTGATCTATTACCGGTTCCTTGTTCGGCTCTTTAAAACGAAGATCAAAAGTGGTAAGTACCACGTCTTTGAATTGATCTTTCCGGGAAACATAAGCTCCGGGTTTTAACCGGAGATGATCTACTTGAAAACTCGCTATTTTTTCCATACCGCTCTCCTTTCGCTAACTATAACAGGGAATATGCCAACAATCAACTAATTAAAGAGACAAATTAAATACCGTTTTAAGGTTTCCCTATTTCTCCGTAATGTTCAAACTTCCGTCCCAATCGGCGGCAGGCGGATATTCCTGATATTGACGGCAACGTTCAATAAAATGTTTGGAAGGTCCGTCTTGGGGATATAGATTTAATACCATATCAAACGCAACCTCGGCGTCTTTCCAGTTACGCGCTTCAAAAAGATCCATCGCCTTATGAAAAAGATAAACCTGTTCAAATAAAGCGTCCGATGCGTCGGCTTTTAATTCCAATATTTCATGGATACGAACAGGTTCGTTTATGCCCACGACTCTAACATAGTCAAGCCGCCGGGTAAGCAGGCGTCCTTTGGTTTCCTGTAATGTAGAGTCCGCGGCAAGAATCCATGTTCCATATTGCTTGTTCACTCCTTCAAGACGGGAGGCAAGATTTACCGCGTTACTGATGATAGTGTAGTTCATCTTTTTTTGCGTTCCCATGTTTCCTACAACCATTTCTCCCGTATTAATGCCGATGCGGGTCAACAGCGGCGACGGGCTTATACCGTTTTCCAAAACATATCTGTTCACGTCTTTTTCCACCCGCTTCATCATTATTCCGGCCGTGCATGCGCGCATGGCGTGATCGTCAAGTTCCAGAGGCGCGCCAAAGAAAGAAACAATTGAGTCTCCCTGATATTTGTCAATTGTTCCTTTTTCTTCCAGAATAATATCGCTCATGGTGGAAAGATAATGGTTAAGGAGATCCACCAAATGAGCCGGTGTAAGTTTTTCCGCTATACCGGTAAATCCTTTTATATCGGTAAACAAAGCCGTCATGTGCCGATTTATTCCGCCAAGCTGCATTCGGGTGGGATCGGATATTACTTCCTCTACAACATCTTCCGACAAATATGTGGAAAAAGCCTGACGCATATTATTGTTGAAATACTGGAGCTTGATATGTGCCTCTTCTATTTCATGCGCTTTCCTTCGATACAACAGCGAATTTAGAATGCCAAATAGCACAGAAACGGAAAGTGCGAGGATTTGGAGTATCGTCATAGTCAGTGAATATCCGCGTTGTTCCCTAATAATTTTGTCACTTATATCAACATCCGCAACACAGTAGAAATTGCCGTCCTTATCATACACCGGAGCAAAACCGGCAAGAAGATCTTCCCAGCTTTCGTTATAGTTACCAAGGTCTGTCGCCGTTACATCTCCTGAAAGTGCGGCTCTCGCGATATCCTGAATCGGTTTAACCGTCCCCGGACCTACTATGGTTTTGGGATCAAAATCATTGTCCACAATATACTGGAAATTGTTTTGATCGTATTGCCGCAGATAGGAAACATACTTAACATGATATTTTTTGGCAAACTGATCCAGCCGCCTTTTTAACTCTTGATAATTTTGATTTTTAGTATCTTCAACAGTATGGTAACGATCCAATTCTTCAACGCTGACATATTGCGCCGCAGCCTGCGCAACCGCCATTAAATGATTCTGAGTCGCTTCGGTAATCATCCTCTCGTAATGGTTCACATGAATATTCACCACAATCGAAACCATCAGCACCATCAATGCCGATATAAAAAACAGACTCAACGTAAACTGTACCCCAATCGCTTTAGTCAGTTTTTCTAAAAATGTGTTTGGACTTGTGGATTTTTGTTTTTTACCCATATACGTTTCCCTTTAAAAGAAAAGTATCATATTTTTGATGATTTGACAATTGCAATTCGGCTACGCCGACTTGCTGTCCTATAGACAAACTTCCGTAAAATCAATACACTTCAATTACATAGGCAGTATGTCTGAACTGCCGCCCAATTCAAACTGTCAGACTATGGAGGACTTTTTATGAGCGCCACAATACGGCTCAAAAGATTTGGAACAAAGAAGCGGCCTTATTACCGCATTGTTGTTATGGACAAACAAGCGCCACGGGACGGAAAAACCATCGAGGAACTTGGTTACTATCACCCCATCGAAGCGGAAGACAAGCAGATTGTTTTTGACGCGGAAAAAGCCAAAGCGTGGCTGGCAAAAGGCGCGATCGTTTCCGATACGGTACGCAGACTTTTCAACAAAAAGAATATTTCCGTAAAATAACAAAGAGACGAATACACATGCCCTTAACGGGCAAAGGTAATACAATGGAAAAAGATTTAATTGAATATCTTGCGAAATCCCTTGTGGACGATCCTTCACAGGTGCAGGTAAATATTGTCGAAGGCGAAAAATCCACTATTTTGGAATTGCGGGTAGCGGAAAAAGATATTGGCAAAGTAATCGGCAAACACGGACGTATCGCGAAGGCGATAAGAACAGTGTTACAGGCGGCTACCGCCAGAACCGGTAAACATACAGTACTGGAAATATTGGACTGAAACTATAAATGACCGAAAAGTTCATTATTGGACTGGTTGGGGCTCCTTTTGGCGTTAATGGTTTTGTAAAAGTTAATCCCTGTTCAGGGGAAATCGGGCATCTTTTAAAATTAAAATCGGTAGTAATAAGCAAGGACGGCAAAGAGCAAACTCTTCAAATTGAAGAAATTGCCTCCGCTTCGCCCGCCGTACTGGTGCGTTTTGCCGGAATTGACAGCCCTGAGAAAGCGAAAACCCTGAACGGGGCGCAGTTAATCGCCGGACGCGAGCAGGCCGCTCCTCTGGGCGATGATGAGTTTTATATTGAAGATTTGAAAGGGCTTACGGTAATTTCGTCCGGTGTAAACGGAGAGAAAGGCGCAAGCGAAGTAATTATCGGTTCTATTACCGATATAATCGAAGGCGGCAACGGAGAGCTAGCGGAAATTAAGCTTTCCAACGGCGAAAAACGATTGGTTCCTTTCAGAAAAGAATTTTTTTCTGAAATTTGTCCGCAAAAAGGCAAAGTAGTCCTTCAAAATCTATGGATACTGGAATGAAATATACGGTTCTAACGTTATTTCCTGAAATTCCCGACGCTTTTTTTGCCAATTCAATTATGGCAAAGGCAATAAAACGGGGAATTATCGAGTATCAGGCGATTAATATTCGCAATTTTGCCACAGATAAACATAAAACCTGCGATGACGCACCCTACGGCGGCGGTCCGGGGATGCTAATGTTGTCCGAACCGCTAGATTTGGCTATTAAAAGCGTTATTCCCTCGGAAAACGCCGCCGAAAAACCACGCATTATCTACCTTTCCCCCTCAGGCAGACCTTTCAATCAGGAACTTGCCCGTGAATTAGCCGCCGAAAAGGAATTAATCCTTATCTGCGGACGTTATGAGGGTATTGATCAACGTATAATCGACCGTTACGTGGACGATGAAATTTCCGTAGGCGATTATGTTCTCTCTTCCGGCGAAGTGGCGGCGCTTGCGGTAATTGACGCTACCTACCGCCTTGTGGATAGTGTAATCTGCGCCGAATCTCTTGACGAGGAAAGCTTTTCAGGAGGACTTTTAGAGTATCCCCAGTTTACACGCCCGGAAGTTTTTGATACAATGAAAGTCCCTGAAGTATTGTTGTCCGGGCATCATGAGCAGATACGTCTTTGGCGGCTTGAAAAACGGGTTGAAAAAACCCTGCGTCAAAGACCGGACTTGATACGGCGAGGCAAAGAATCGGCTCCAGACGGAAGCAGGATTTTTAACGATGAAATTATTAAAATAATAGACCGTTTGACCGCTCAATCCGGCGGTTGATTCGGGAATTTTGCAACAAGTATGTTACTTGTAATTAGTAAATTGCTAAGGAGAGAGAGATGAACGAGATTAAGGCCATTGAAGCCGCCCAAATGAAAAAAGAACCCAACCAATTCAAAGTTGGAGATACAGTTAAGGTTCATTTTAAAATTATTGAAGGTAAAACCGAGCGCGTTCAGGTTTACGAAGGCCTTGTTATAGCCATGAAAAATTCCAAAGTTGGGAAAACCTTTACCGTACGGAAAATATCCTACGGCGTAGGCGTAGAGAGGGTATTCCCGCTTCATTCGCCTCGTATTGTCAAGGTTGAGGTGGCGCGTCCCGGCAAAGTCAGACGGGCAAAACTCTACTATATCCGCGAAAAAATCGGCAAAGGCGCGAAAATTAAAGAACTTATTATTAAAAAGGGTTCCAAAGGCGCGCATGTGCCCGTTACCGGCGCCGCCGCAGGCGGTACCGCAGACGCAGAGTAAAATTTTTTATAAATTTTCTTTACACCTCCCTATTTTAAGCCGAAATTTATATGGGGAACCGTAAATTTATCAATATTAATTCCCCGAGGAAACCAGAATGAATGTTGTAAATACCAGCGACCTCAGACCTGGACAGATTTTTTCCGCGCCGGTGTATTCGGAAGGTGAATATATGCTTGTATCCGCCAATGTTCCACTCCGCCAAAAAGATATTGATGTATTAAATATCTGGGGTATTGAATATGTAAGAACAGACGGAGAAATGATAGAAACCAAATATAAGTTGAATTTAAAAGATGAATCGAGCGAAGTTATATTTAAGGTACTGGAAGAACAAATAAAAGAAGCGATAAACGAACAGGAAGAAATTCCACAAATAGAAATTCCCCTGAAAGAAATTCTACAAGAACAAATTCCGTCAAAAGAAACTCCGCCAAAAAAAATTGCTGAAAAAGATGAACAGCCTTTAAAAAAAGCAAATATTAAGTTTTCCATAAGTGATGTCCGTCAAAATTCCAGTTCATATAGAAGATATAAAACCTTTATTGATAAACTAAATGATTTATTTATCGGTTTAAAATTAGGAACAGATACAGAAATGCGCCAGGTCGATAATATCTGTGTTCAACTGCTTCAGGATTTACGGGAAAATCCGGACAGTTTTGTCGGTTTTATTCTTGGCGGAGAAGTATCGGGAAATGAATTGGCAAAAAGCTCGGTTAATACCGCGATTCTTTCCGCATTGACCGCCCAGGAGCTTAAACTGCCTAATCATAAAATACATAATGTTGTCGCGGGGGCGTTAATACATGATATCGGCATGCTCAGGTTATCCAAAGGCATTACGGAGAAAAAAGGCGGTCTTTCCGAGGCGGAGCTCGAACAGATAAAAAGCCATCCTTTACACACGTCAAAAATAGTTACAAAAGAATTATTCGGCCCTCACGAAGTAAATTTAATCGCCCTTCAGCACCACGAGAGGTGGGACGGCCAGGGATATCCCGATAAACTTTCAGGTCAGGCCATCGATATCGGCGCGCGGATTGTATCGGTAGCCGACGCGTTTGAAGCGATGGTCAGCAAGAAATCCTACAGGAATTCCATGATTGGCTATCAGGCGGTAAGGAACCTGCTTTCTGATAACGCTCGTCGTTTTGATCCAGCCGTAATTATCGCGTTTACCAAAATAATGGGGATTTATCCTATTGGTTCTATTGTCAGCCTTAATGACGGCTCTTTGGCGAGGGTTGTAAGCATACACATTGACGCTCCGATGCGGCCGAAAGTCCAAATGCTGACGGATAGAAAGGGAAATGCCCTTAGTACCGGAAGTATGGCAATTATCGATCTTTTGGAAGAAAGAACACTATTTATTAAGCAGGCTATAGATCCGGCTAATTATGCCTAATAGCGCCGGATTGGGTAAAGTGGGGGAAGAGAAGGCTGCCGCCGCTCTTGAAGCCGCAGGAATGAAAATAATTAACAAAAACTACCGGTCAAAAACAGGAGAAATCGATATTATCGCCCTAGACTGTGAAACAATCGTTTTTGTGGAAGTAAAAGCCTGGTCCGCGCTTGGCATGGAGGATCTGCAATACAGCATTGATATCAAAAAACAGAATAAAATCATAAAAACCGCTAAGTTTTTCCTGTCTGAAAATCGAAAATATAGTAATATGGCAATTCGTTTTGACGTTATATTTGTTAAAAATAATGAGTTTGTCCATCTTGCGTCAGCCTTCACGGAGAGTGTATGATGTTAGAACAGGCTTTGAATTCCAAAATGCCTGACATCAGGCTGGAATTGTTACGGCGGCGCATAAATGACGAAAACTACCTGCATGCCGCTATTCAAAGACTGGCTCTTGTATTGAGCAATGAAATTATGGAAATTACCCATGAAGGCGGGTGTTATGAGCGGCAGCGGAAAAGGCGGAAATAACCGAAAAAATCGTCAACGTTTCTCCGGGCGGAGAGATGATTCTCAAAAACATTTAAAAAAACATACCTCGGTAAATGATCAGGAAAGTTTGTTTTTTGACGGAAAATCGGAAAAGAACAAAATAAGCATGTACGAACGTCCTCAATGGACAACGCCGGAACTTCCCGCTAATCCCATCACAACTCCGGATTGCCCCTGGTGCGGAAAGCAAATAAAAGATATTACTACCGCTATTTCAGATAAGGAAACAGGCCGTCCGGTACATTTTGACTGTGTGCTTGCGCGGATTGCCGAGTCGGAAAAGCTTGAAACCAATGACAGCGTATGTTACATCGGCGGCGGACGTTTTGGAATAATTCATTATACAAATCCTCTTGATACAAGGGCATTTGTCATTAAGAAAATATTTGAATGGGAAGCCAAAGATACAGAAAACGAATGGCGTCGCCCGATAAGCGAATATTTTTCTATCACATAAAGGGAGATATTATGATTGGCGTTATCGGAGCGATGGAAGAAGAAGTGACTTTTTTATGCGAAGTCATGGGAAAGTTCACAAAAGAAAAAATCGGAATATTTGAATTTTTTACGGGAAAAATCGAAGGGAAGGATGTTACGATACTGAGGTGCGGCATCGGCAAAGTAAGCGCCGCAGTCGGCTGTACCCTGCTCATTCAAAAATTTGCCCCGGACTGTATAATAAATACCGGTTCCGCCGGCGGCATTCATTCCGATCTGAAAGTCGGCGACGCCGTTATATCCACAGGACTTCTTTATCATGATGTGGATGTTACGGCGTTTAATTACAAGCCGGGCCAGCTTCCCGGACAGCCTCAGGTTTTTCCGGCGGATGAAAAACTTGCAAAAGTCGCCGAAAACGCCGTTGATGAATTAAAAGCGGAAAATGTTCTTCCCGCCTCTTTTACCCACCGCAGAGGCATGATTGGTTCCGGCGACATTTTTATGCATGAACCCGAGCGTATAGCCGCGGTGCGCCGTATATTCCCCGATGTAGACGCGGTGGAAATGGAAGGGGCCGCAATAGCGCATTGCTGCCGTCTTTTTTCAGTCCCCTTTTTGGTAATCCGCGCGTTATCTGATATTGCAGGTACGCAGTCGCCGTTAAGCTTTGATGAATTTTTACCAATAGCGGCTAAACATTCCGCACATATAGTTATGAGAATTATAAGGAAGAAATAATCCCGATCTAAACGGAGGATGTTATGAAGAATAAAAGAATAACTGCGTTGTTTTTAACCGCCGTGGTTTTATGCGCGGTATTGGTTACCGGATGTTTACGCGCCGCGGCGCAAGAGAAGCCGAAAACACAGGAGCCGACGCGCAGTGAACAGCCGCAAACGGGTACGCCAACAGTTTTCATGACAGACAAAATAACTCCCGAAGGCCTGCTTGCCGTCTATGAAGCCCTTGGGCTAAAGGCAAGCGGAAAGGTCGCGGTAAAAATAAGCACCGGAGAGCCGGGCAATCCCCACTTTCTCTCCCCTTTGCTAATTAAGAATCTTGTGCAGAAAGTGAATGGCACTATTGTTGAGTGCAACACCGCTTACGGCGCAAAACGCTCGAATACCGCCGCCCATTATCAGGTGGCGAAAGATCACGGTTTTACGGCAATCGCGCCTGTTGTGATTATGGATGAAAAAACGGAGATTAGTATTCCCGTTACAGGCGGCAAACATTTAAAAGAAGATTTTGTAGGCGCGCGTTTTAAGGACTTTAATTTTCATATTGTGCTGTCTCATTTTAAGGGGCATCAGATGGGCGGCTTCGGCGGAGCGCTGAAAAATATGTCTATCGGATACGCGTCATCAGCCGGCAAGTCATGGATTCATTCGGCGGGAAAAAGCAAAAGCGGCTTTGGCGGCGTACAAAACGACTTTCTTGAATCAATGGCGGAAGCCGCCAAAGCGGTTTCGGACGCTAACAAAGGAAAAATGCTATATATCAACGTAATGAACAAACTTTCCGTTGACTGCGATTGCAACGGCAGACCAGCCGCACCGACAATGGCTGACATCGGCATACTCGCCTCCCTTGATCCTGTCGCCCTTGATCAGGCTTGCGTCGATCTTGTGTACAAAGCGAAAGACGGCAAAGACCTTATCGCCCGAATAGAATCAAGGAACGGTACTCTAACAATAAATCATGCGGAAGCAATCGGATTGGGAAGCAAGACGTACAGGTTAGTCCGCATTGATGGTTGAAATTTTAAAGCGCGAATATATTTACATTTGGTATTATTTCTCGATTCAGTTTGAACAGATTTTCGGGTACTGGGCGATTGGAATGGCGCTCGGCTCTTTTATTTCCGTATTTGGCAAGGAAAAAATCCATGAAATGTTTTCCCGTCTGCGCGAGAAAAAACTGGGCTTCCTCGGCGTTATACCCGCGTCGCTTTTAGGGATCGCCTCTCCGCTGTGCATGTACGGTACAATCCCGATAGCCGCGTCATTCGCCGAAAAGGGAATGGAAGAAGACTGGCTTGCCGCCTTCATGATGAGTTCAATTTTGTTAAACCCGCAACTTCTTTTTTACAGCGCCGCTCTCGGGGTAGACGCGCTTGTTATACGTTTTGTTATCTGTTTTTTGTGCGGCATTGCCGCGGGGGCGGTTATAAGGCTCTTTTATAAAAACAAACAATTTTTTAATTTTTCCGGTCTTACCGCCCCCGCAAACAGGGACACCGACCCAAACCCCGTATTACGCTTTCTCAAAAATTTCGCCCGCAATGTAAAAGCAACCGCCGGATATTTTCTAATCGGCGTATTACTGTCCGCTCTTTTTCAACGCTATGTTCCGCCGGAAGGCTTCGCAAGGCTTTTCGGCGGCACTACCCCGGCAGGACGGGGCTTCGCCATATTAATGGCGGCTACCATAGGCGTTCCACTGTACATGTGCGGGGGCGGAACCATTCCGCTCCTTCAAACATGGTTGCGTAACGGCATGAGCATGGGCAGCGCGGCGGCATTTATGATCACGGGTCCCGCTACCAAAATAACAAACCTCGGCGCGTTAAAAATTGTACTTGGCGTTAAACACTTTTTTTTCTATCTTTTATTTACGGTAGTATTCGCGTTTATCGGCGGCGTTTTGGTTGATTTGATTTACGGGGTAATTCGCTAGAAGTCAATAACTAATAAATATTTACAAAAAACCTCACGCAGAGGCGCGGAGGCGCAGAGGACGCAAAGTTGTTGTTCGAAATATTATCGTGATACCTTCATGAGCCTTGTTTTAAAGATAATATATCTTGTATAACGAAAATCTATCGGACAGAAGCTTTGCGTCCTCTGCGCCTCTGCGAGATAAAATTTGGGAATAATGTTTTGTTCGTCCCTGTAAATACCCTATCTTGCATACTCCGTAATGCGCGTCTCGCGGATCATCGTCACCTTGATGCGTCCCGGATAGTGCAGATCGTTTTCGATCTTTTTGGCGATATCCTTTGCCATTTCTCTGGTTTGATCGTCGTTGACCGCTTCGTTATTCACTATTATGCGAAGTTCTCTGCCCGCTTGAATGGCAAAGGACTTGTCTACGCCGGTAAAGCCGGTGGCGATGTTTTCAAGGTTTTCAAGGCGCTTCATGTAATTGTCCAGAGTTTCTTTTCGCGCCCCGGGACGCGCCGCCGAAATCGCGTCGGCTATTTGTACAAGAACAGCCTCTATACAGGTCGGCTCAATGTCATTGTGGTGGCTCCCGATGGCGTTGATAATCCGCGGGTCCTCTCCCATTTTACGCGCCATGTCCATGCCGATTTCGGCGTGGTTCAAATCGGAATTTGACTCCGTGCCCTTGCCGATGTCGTGTAACAATGCGGCGCGTTTGGCAAGATCGCGGTTACAGCCTATCTCAGCCGCCAGCATTCCGGCAATTACCGCCACTTCCTTTGAATGGTGAAGTACGTTTTGCCCGTAACTGGTGCGGAAATAAAGCCGTCCGAGCGCGCGTACGGCGTCCTGCTTTATGTTGTGAATGCCCATGTCAAAGAGGACTTTCTCGCCTTCTTCAAAAATTTTCTGCGAAATATCCTTGCTGACTTTTACGACAATTTCCTCAATCCGCGCCGGATGAATCCGCCCGTCAAGAATCAGCCGTTCAAGGGCGATTTTCGCTATTTCACGGCGTACCGGATCGAAACAGGAGATAACAACCGCTTCGGGCGTGTCGTCAATGATGATATCAGCGCCCGTTAAGGTTTCCAAGGTACGGATATTGCGGCCTTCCCTGCCGATAATCCGCCCCTTCATTTCATCATTGGGTAGGGTGACAGTGGTTACGGTAACATCGCCCGTAACTTCCGTCGCCAGCCTTTGAATTGTTGTTACAAGGATATCTCTGGCTTTTTTTTCAGCCGCGAGATTGGCTTCCTGCTCGATTTTGTTGATAAGCGATTGCGCGTCGTGCTTCGCGTCGTTTTCAAGGGATTTGATTATCAGAGCTTTGGCATCTTCGGAACTTAGTCCCGAAATACGCTCAAGCTCAGCGCGATAACGCAGTTCCTCTTTGGAAAGCGCATCCTCGCGTGTCTGAAACCATTTTTCCTTTTCCGCGAATAACTGCTCTGTTCTTTCTATCTGAGCGGTTTTTTTATCAATCGCTTCTTCTTTAACTACTACGCGGCGTTCATACCGCTGTAACTCAGCCCTACGTTCCCGAGTCTCCCTCTCCTGCTGGTTCCGTTCCCGGATAACCTGTTCTTTTGCCTCTAGAAGAATTTCTTTCTTCTTTGCCTCCGCCTCTTTTATTGCATCCTGTTTTATTCGTTCTGCGAACTGCTCTGATGCCGTAAGTTGAAATCTGGCATATAACCATCTAATAATCCAGCCTAAGGTTAACCCGGCAAGAGGGAGGATAATAAACCATATCCACATCATGCACCCCTTACCGAAGAAAATTTCAAATTCATTGTAAGAATACACTAAATTTATGTAGGGTGTCAAGGGAAAATACTGAAAAAAATTGAAAAAGTTCAAAAAGTGATTAAAATGCGAAATTTGGGCTAAAAAGGTGCGAATTTTGAGGGGTTTTTGAGGGGGACTTTGTGAGTGGACAAGAAAGCATAACGATTTTACACTACTAATAACAAACTAATGCTTATTGTTTACTTTTTCCCAACTTCAATAACCGCCGCCCTCAAAAATTTGTCAAATTGGGACAATAAATTCTCATGAATTTCCGATACCGATTCTACTGGGTAGTTTTTCATAGAAAAAAGATCATGAGCGTCGATTTTTAATGCTTTTGCCAAACGTTCTATCATATTAAATGATGGAGTTCGGTGTTCAGCCTCTATCATGGCAATATAGGTAGGCGCAGTATTTATCATTTCCGCCAGTTTTTCTTGAGTTAATCCTAAAGACTTCCTACGGGCTTTTATATTAGAAGCTAAAATAGATTTTAAATGTACCATATTGTACCCTACAGCCAATAGCTAAATAATATACATTTGGTTATTTTTTTTGATTAACTACTTGTAGAATTCTCTACTTTAAGGTATACTTTTCTAGTGTTAATGGAAAATTTTATGATTTATACAAGTTAATGACGTATATTTAACGTCAAAAAATTTAGCCCAACTAATAGGGGCAAAATTATTAGAAAGGAGTTTTTATGAAGAAAAAAATGGTTTTGGAATTGCTTTTATTAGCAGTTGTGGTATTTTCGGTACATTCTCAACAATACAACAATGAGAATGATTTTGAGGTTGAAAATGCCCGTAGTTCCCTTCATCGTTTTCTTGTGGGAGTTAAAATAAATCGCTACACAGGAACAAGTAAAACAGTCAGAATTCCGCCAAAAATACAAAACCAGAATGTTGTATATATTGGAGATAGAGCATTTGAATCAATGGAACTCATTAGCGTAGTTATTCCTGATACTGTTATATTAATTGGTAAATATGCGTTTTCTGAAAGTTCAGGTCAAGCTATGACTACTAATCAACTAACCAGCATAATAATTCCTGACAGCGTTAGCTCTATTGGTATCGGAGCATTTATGGGTAATCAATTGTCAAATGTCAATCTGGGCAAAGGAGTTAATTCAATAAGTGATTATGCTTTTGCGGGAAATCAAATTACAAATATTAACATTCCTAATTCAGTTGTTAATATTGGAGAAAGCGCTTTTGCAAACAATCCTTTGACCAGAGTTACTATCCCAAGCAGTGTTGCTATTATGAGAGGTTATCTGTCTATTGATGATTTTGATCGTAATATTCCTCCACAAAAGGCGGCAAATCCTTTTCCTTTTATTCCTTCACTTGAGTATATTTCCGTAGATCCAGCAAATAAATATTTTGTCAGTATTGACGGTGTTTTATATTCTAATGATAAAAAAGTACTTTATGCATATCCGCCAACTAAAGGAGATGCCTATACTATTCCAAATGGCGTTACTGAAATTGCATCCCGCGCTTTTGCAGGAAGCCAAATTGAAAGAATCAGCCTTCCAAACAGTTTAGATATTATTGGTGAAGGCGCGTTTATGCGAGCCAATTTGTCATCTATTGATATACCGAATAGTGTTACCAAGATTGACGGCTATGCATTTTTTGAAAATGGTTTAACAACTGTTAATATTTCCAACAGTACTAGATCAATAGGAAAATGGGCGTTTGCAATGAATCAATTAACCAGCGTAACAATCCCAAACAACGTTACCTATATTGGTGATTATGCGTTTAGATATAACCAATTAACCAGTATTACCATAGGGGCTAATGTAAATTTGGGTGGTGCATATGACGGTGAATATATCGATGCTTTTGATAATGGTTTTGATGATTTTTACAATCGTAATGGAAAAAAAGCCGGTACTTACAGTTATTCCCGTAATCGCTGGAGTAGAAGATAAAATAAAGTATGTCGGGAAATTAAACACACAACGGTGATCGAAATCATTTTTATATTAGTATCACCTAGCGATAATAAATATTTTATTTTGGAGGATAAAAAAGTATACTTTTCTAGTGTTAAAGGAAAATTTTATGTTTTATACAAGTTAATGACGTATACTTAACGTCAAAAAATTCAACCCAACTAATAAGGGCAAAATTATTAGAAAGGAGTTTTTATGAAAAACAAGACATTTTATTTAATGGTAACTTTATTTGTATTTATCTACGGTTCAGTGTTTGCTCAAGATCACCTCAGATTATCCGGTAACGACTTAGTACGAAGATATATTAAAAATGGCATAAATGAAAATATTCCTAATACGGCTTTAGCTCATCTTAATGAAAAAGAATTGGAAGTGTTAAGACTTGGTATCTATGCAAAACATGGATTTATTTTTGAAGATCTGGAAGATGCGGAAGATGATAAAGATTTGAAGAAAATATGGGCAGATTATTTTAAAGGAGTTAAATGGTATAAGCCTGGTGTTTTTAATTCTACTTCGTTTCAATCGCGGTTTAGTGAGGTTGAAGCCAAGTTAGAATTATCAGAATTAGACAGAACAAATCTTGCACATATTAACGGAGTATATGAAAATGCCTTCTGGGGTTTTCGTGTAAATCCTAACTTACAAAAAAAACAATTGGTTGGACATTGGATAAATATGTTTCCTGCTCCGGATAATTGCGGTTATCTTTATATAAATGATGACAACACGATTGAAATTAACGATTGGCCGTCTGATACTATTTATAAGGGTACTTATACAATTGAAAAAGGTTATCTTGTTGTGCTTGTTACCTCTCAATATGACAAAAATAAATGGATCACTTATAAGAATAAAGTTAGATTACAATTTCCGGTATGGAATTTAAATAAATTTGATTATGACGGTTACCAGGTTTATATAGGATATACTAAATGGTTTTGCGATCCAGATGAATGATATTAGGTAGAAATATATATTAATATCATTTAACAATGATAAATACTTTATTTTGGAGGATAAAAATGAAGAATAAAACATTTTCTTTGTTTATAATTTTGTTTGTAATGATTTGTATTTCAGCATTTGCCGGCGGTTCTCAAGATTATTTTGATACATCAAGTACTGATATGGTACAGGCATATATCAAAGCAGGTGTATTGGATGAAATACTTCCTAATATAGTTTTGGGTATGCTTGTTAAAGATGATTTACAACTGTTAAGAAATGCCATTTATGCAAGACACGGAATGACTTTTCAATCAAACTATTTGTCAGAATATTTTAAGAAATTTGATTGGTATAAACCTGTAAGCAGAAATGTTGAATCTCGGTTATCGGAAACAGACAGGACAAACATAAAAAATATACAGGTATTTGAGAACGCTAAACCCAATCCTAACTTACGTAAAAATCAATTAGTAGGGAAATGGGTAGATCATTTCCCTGTCCCTGATTATTGCGGTGAAATAAAATTTAATAATAACAATACAATTGAAATTAAAGATCCACTATTCGAAGGAACCGCTAAAGGAAAATATACCATAGAAAATGGTTTTCTTATTGTGAGTGTTACTGAAATATATGATTCCAGTAATGATAGAAAGTACAATTCCGATAAGGATAGGTGGCTCACTTTAAAAAACCCATATAGATTGGTATTACCAGTATCGGATTTGAATGAATTTGAGTATGGCGGTTTTCAGGTTAAGATAGGTTTTACTAAGTGGTTTGGCGGTCCGGATAAATGATACCGGGTCAAGCCTTGGTCACTTAAATTCTGTAATATCGTCAAAAAAATTGGTTACACTACTAATACTTTGTATGTGTTCTTATCCCTCTTGGTTTGCTCCTTGTTCGTGTGCTGTCGGCTGCCTAAAGTCAGCCTTGCTTTTATTGTAAACAGCGGCGTTTATTGGTGCTACGCTGTGCGGCATTAATGATCTACACGGCTACGCCGTACGTTTATTTAGCGCATGGTAAAATTTCTTATTATTTAATTTTCATTTAATTCGCTATCACCGTTACAAAAGATTTAAAAATAGTTTCATAGCAGTTTCAAGAGAAACCATATCATTTTTTAACAATTCTCCTATCTTATTCTTTAGACGACTTTTATCCGCGCTCATAATTTGGTCTGTCATAGCTTTACTTTTTTCACCATTCACTGTAATAACCGCTTCGCCGGGATATACACGAGAAATATTACTTGTGAGCGGAATTACTACTACTCTTGCAAGGAATTTATTGGCTATGTCATTACTTATAATTACCGCTGGTCTTGTTTTATGAATTTCTGTTCCTACAGCAGGGTCGAATTCAACCTACCAAATACTACCTCGTATCATACTGGTTTGGAATGAGCAGACCCAAAATAGGCGTTACACCATTCTCCAGCTTCCCGCTCACGTTCAGTATCAGCAGCCATTGCTTTATACGCATCAATATCATCTGTATTTTTTTCTTGCGCTCTTTGCCGCAAATACTCGACATAATTAAGCACTTTACTAATATATTTTGAGGGAAGTTTATCTATTTCTTTTATCAATTCAGCTTGTTGGGTCATATTAAAGACTATACAACATTTCAGGCGATTTGTCTAGGCAATCTTTTTTATAGGAACAATCTTTTTAAGTTCCGCGTTTATTTTTTGTTTTATCAAAGTAGTTTCAATATGCTCTTGTAAACGTAAAAAATACCCTTCCGAAAGACTAAAAAGACGGGTCAGTCGCAAGTCGGTATCAACCGTAATTCCTCTACGCCCATTTACAATATCTGTAATACGGCTTGGAGCCACACCTATGGCTTTTGCAAGTGCATTCTGGGACAATTTGTAAGGTTCCATAAATTCCTCAAAGAGAATTTTTCCAACATGATCCAATTTTATATGTTTATTATTCATATTCTGTATTCTATACTACGGAATACAGATTGTCAAGCGCTGTTTCCAACTACGTTCTTCCAAAATTAATGATAATCCACAATTTCAACATCTTCGGTAATTCCGTCTTTCCACTTAAAACATATACGATATTTATCATTTATCCGTATGGAATATTGACCTAAACGGTCGCCTTTCAACTGTTCCAGATGATTTGAAGGAGGCGATTTTAAATCGTCTAGTGTATTTGACACATGTATTGCGGCAAGTTTATTAAAAGAACGAGTTTGTAAGCTTGCCGGAAACTTTCGAGAAATTTGTCCTTGAAAGATTTTTTCTGTTTCTTTACATTTGAATGATTTAATCATATTCTGTATTTTCAGAGTACAATTATTTCGGAAAGTGGTACAAACTTTTCCGTATTATCCTTCAATGGATTGTCCAAAATAGTCATTGCACCATTCACCGGCTTCTCGCTCACGCTCAGTATCGGCAACCATTGCTTTATACGCATTAATATCATCTGCATTTTCTTTCTTACTCTCAATTGACCTCTTAAATCGCCTCGTCAAACTCCTTACTATCAAAAATAGCTAACATTTTACTATTACCAAAAATGGTGGCATACTTCCTTGCGCTAACGCCAAGAGCATCTTTAATATCCGGGTCAGCCCCGGCCTTAAACAACATTTCAACAATTTCCTCATCCCCTTCGCCTACAACTACAACCAGCGCGGTCTGTCCGTCCTTGCTCTGAATATTCACATCTGCTCCGGCTTCAATAAGAACTTTTATCATTTTTTTATTTTTTTCAAGAGCGCTGTCAAAAAGAGCGGTAGAACCTCTGTCCTCGTCAATGAGATTCACTTGAGCGCCGGAACGGAGCAGAAGTTCAAGAGTATTTAAATGTCCGTTTCTGGCGGCAATACTAATCAAGGGAACTCCTTTTTTATCTTTTGTGTCAGGTGAAAAACCTGCGGCGAAAAAGAGAGAAACTTCCTCCGCTTTATCTTCGGCAACACATTGGGCAAGAGCGTCGTTTGTCGTAGGAATGCCCTTGTCAAGCAGGGCTTGCCTGGCAAGATTTAATTCCTGCGCGGTTTCATTTTTTTTGGAAGTTTCATATTCGCCGGTGAAATAATCATATAATTTTTCTTTAGTATCAAAAAATTTAAAGCAAAAGGCAAATACATCCGGTATGATAGCGATAGCTTTTTTCCCAAATACAATAATAGGAATATGCGAACCGCAAAAAAAACCCGCAAGAAAATCTATCCACCCCGGTCCAAGCGCCGAAAGAATCACGACATGGGTGAAATTTTCAATTGGCCTGCGCCCTTCATCCTTGGTTTTAATAAGAAGCGTCTCCGATGGAATATCTGTTTTTTCAAGGAAAGACAAAAACTGCAAGGCTTTTTCTTTTTCTCTTTTCAAACAAATAATTAAAATATTCATTTTTATACCTCCTACATCCTAAATTCACTGCCTAGATAAACTTTTCTAACCATATCATTATTTAAAATTACGTCTTTATCCCCTCTCGCGAAAATATTGCCGTCCGCGATAATAAACGCCTCGTTTGTGATTTCCAGAGTATCGCGGACATTGTGGTCGGTAATAAGAATGCCAATGCCTTTTTTGGCAAGTTGGCGGATTATTTGTTTAATTTCGTAAACTGCGATTGGGTCGATTCCGGCGAAAGGTTCGTCTAATAACAGGAACTTCGGCTCTGTAGCAAGAGCGCGGGCGATTTCCGTGCGGCGACTCTCACCGCCGGAAAGAGTGTAACCTAACTGAGTGCGGATACGCCCGATACCGAACTCATCTAAAAGGCTTTCCAGTTTTTCTTTTTTTTCGTCTTCTTCAATGTCCTGCCGACTTTCCAGAATTGCCCAGATATTTTGTTCAACGGTAAGTTTGCGGAAAATTGACTTTTCTTGCGGAAGATAGGCAATGCCCATCCTTGCTCTGCGGTACATCGGCTTTTGAGTTATGTCAACGCCGTCCATTGTCACATAACCCATTGTAGGCTGATAGAAACCTACAATCATATAGAAAATTGTAGTCTTGCCCGCTCCGTTGGGGCCGAGAAGTCCGGCTACTTCGCCGTTTTTCATTGTAAAATTAACGCCTTTTACAACCAGTTTTTTTCCGAAACTTTTATATAAATTTGAAACACCTAACATGTGTTCCTGCGGTTTTGGCGCGGGTTTTTTTTCACTTATTACTTCAATAGTAACCAGAGTTTCATTTTCATTGTCGGCATTGTATCTTGTTAATGCCGATGTTATGATTGCCGCTAAAACATCAGGGGGGATTTCTGTTTCCGGGGTTTTCTCCTTGGTAAAAGCTTCTGTTTTTGTCATAAGTTTAATTCATTATTGTTCCGGAAACGGTTCCTTCCATAATAACGTCGTCCGTGTCTAAATCCACACGGATTTTATCCGCGCGGAATTCATCGTCCTTTTTGAATACTACCGGAAAACCTGAAAGATCGAGTAATTTTTCCTGGCGATGATAAATCGCGTATTCGGAACGGCAGACCATGTCGTCTTTGAATAGGCGCACATTGATTTGAAAAACAGCGATTTCGTTTTTATCGTCATATTCAAGGAATCGCGCTCTTGTTACAATCTCGTTCTCCCTGTCCTCTAAAGACGAATTCCCCTCAAGCCGCGCGATTTTTAATTTGCGGTCGTAACGAAGTTTATCCGTAAGAAATAAAATATTCTTATCTTCCTCATGTCCCCACACATTACCGGTACATACGATAAATTGATTGTCTTTTCCCTGTATTTCTATTCTGTCGGCGCGTAACAGCAGACTGTCAGAGCGAACTTCCGCATGCCCGGTTAAAATGGTCGTCTCGCCGCCTAGCGCCTTTGAACCGGACATTTTGTCCGCTTTAAAAGTAAAAGTGTCAGCGTTAATATATTGAACGCGCGATAAAAGGAAAAATAATAAACACAAGCCGCACAAAAATATATATTGATATTTCTTTTTTTCCCGTACAGGTTTGTGAAGATTTGTCATTGTTATTTTGCGATTATTCTTCAATTTTTGTTTCCTGTTCTTCGTCTTCCTGAATGTAAGAACCGCTTACATCTCTTAAAAATTCAAACTCGCGCCTGCGCGCGTCCGCGGTAAGACCGGTACCTATAAAATGCGTGCCGTTTTCGCGGTAAATATTAACCTCGTCTTCAGTTCCCGTTGAAAGAACATGCGTATCGTCTTTCCATTCAAGCTGGTTTGTTTCGATAATAATATCTTCGGATTCAACTTCAAGTCTTACCCCGTTTGTCATCTGAATATCACCGGAGTTAATATCTACGGAAGCGTTTCCGGCGTTTCCTATCGTATTAACTTCGCGACCTTTGTCTCCGTATTGTTCAAATGTAAAATTTTCCAGTTTCATAACGCCTTGTTTTTCGTAACGTTCCGCGCGTTCGGCGTAAAACCTCGCTATCGGATCCGCCGACCTTACGCGTATATATTCCACATTTACCATTACTAAATCGGGCAGTACTCTTTCCGAAGACTCTGTTTCCCCGTAATCAAAAGTACATGACAACGTTATGAGAAATATCAATATGCAGATTACCCCGTATACGGGATTTATTCCCTTTTTCATTTGCACTTCTTAACCGCGGCGATAAAATCCCTGAACAGGGGAGCCGCCGCCGTCGGTTTGGATTTAAATTCGGGATGGAACTGAACGGCTACACCCCACGGATGATCAGGCCATTCAACACACTCAACTAAAGAGCCGTCGGAATTAAAAGCCGCGAGTATAAGGCCTGTTTTTGTCATTTCATCGCGGTACTGATTTGTAAATTCATAGCGGTGGCGGTGGCGCTCCATTATGCGCTTTTCGCCGTATGCCGCCAAAATATGAGTGCCGTCCTCGTTTACGGTTTCCATCGCGCCAAGCCGCATTGTTCCGCCGTAATTTTTTACATTGACCTGTTCCTCAAGAAGACTCACGACGGGATGTTTCGAGTCGCGGTTAAACTCGGTTGAATCGGCATCAGCCCAATTCATTATATTGCGTCCCCAGTCAATTAACATTATGTGCATACCCAGACAAATTCCCAAATACGGAACTTTGTTTGCCCTTGCCCACGCCGCCGCTCTTACCATACCGCCGATTCCCCTCTCGCCAAAGCCGCCGGGAACCAGAATACCGTCAACCTGAAACATACTGTTTTTGGCGGAGTCGCCGCGTCCTAAAATAGCGTTAGTGTTTTCGTTTTCCTCAAGTTTTGATGAATCTATTTTTACAAGCTCCATTTTCACGCCGCATTCAAGGCTTGCATGAAACAGCGCTTCATATAACGATGTGTAGGTATCGTGCAATTCCATATATTTTCCGACAACGCCGATTCGCACTTTCCCTTTACGCTCCGTGAAATGCTCCATCACGGAATGCCACGGGCGCATATCGGCATGGCGGCTTTCAACGCCCATTTTACGCAAGATTACCTGATCAAGTTTTTGATCAAAGAAAACCATCGGTATTTGATAAATAGTCGTATCGATGTCCGGTGAGGTAAATACGGCGTCAATGTCAACATTGGTAAAAAGCGCGATTTTCCGCCGTGTCGCTTCCTCAAGCATTACGGGCGCGCGGCAGATTAAAATATCAGGCTGAATTCCCATTTCCTGCATTGACTTTACGGAATGTTGGGTTGGCTTTGTTTTTAACTCGCCGCTTACCACTTCGGGGATCAAAGTTAAATGTACGGATATAGCGTCGTTTTCGTTTTGTTCATGGATAATCTGGCGGGCCGCTTCAAGAAAGGGGATAGACTCGATATCTCCGACAGTTCCGCCGATTTCTACGATAACGACATCGGTGTCGTTTTCTTCTTTTGATACCGCCAGAATTCTGCTTTTTATTTCATCGGTGATGTGGGGTATAACCTGTACGCATCTGCCAAGATACTGCCCTTCTCTTTCCTTGCGGATTACCGCTTCATAAACTTGTCCCGTTGTTATTGAGTTCGCCTTGCTCAGTCTGCCTTTTGTAAAGCGGGCATAATTGCCCAGATCGAGGTCGGTTTCCGCCCCATCGTCGGTAACATAGACCTCGCCATGCTGATAGGGGCTCATTGTCCCCGCGTCTACGTTGATATAGGGGTCGCATTTGACCATACGGACATTAAGCCCCCTGCTTTCCAGCAAGGCTCCTATCGAGGAAGCGGCAACACCCTTCCCCAAACTAGAACAAACGCCGCCTGAGACGAAAATAAACTTGTTCATGTAATAGAATTATCGTGAATTTTAAGGGGAGATTCAAGTAGGCAGAAGCGGCTCCGCGCTCCGGTTGTTGAACAAACCTAACTTATGATATGATGACTCAACAGATATTAAAATGAAAATACGTATTATATTAGTAGTTATTTTGATTTTTTTGGTTAATCCTCTTTTTGCCCAACGGAAACTTACCATTAAAATGGCATCGCCGATTCCGGAAAATACCCCCTGGGGGCGTTTTTTTAACCAACTTTCCAGTGACTGGAGCAAAATAACCAACGGTGAAGTGGAACTGATCGTTTACCACAACGGCGTGGTCGGGAATGAAAGTGAGGTTGTTCGCGGACTCAAGCTAAACCAGATTCAGGCGGCGGTACTGTCCACACTGGGACTGTATGAAATCAGCCCTGAAATAATGACTTTAAGTTGCCCGTTTCTGATTCGCAACGATGACGAACTCGATCTGATTTTAAAGGAAGTCGTCAGCGGTTTTCAGGAAAGTATCAATAATAAGGGGTATTTTACACTTGCATGGGCGCGGGTCGGCTGGGTTAAATTTTTTTCCAAAGCGCCGGTTTTTGTACCCGCTGATTTAAAGAAACAGAAATTGGGAACCAACGCCGATCAGGCGGAAATGAATCAGGTTTTTAAGGCGATGGGTTTCCAGATGGTTCCCGTTGAGCGTAATGATATTCTTATAGCCCTGAACAGCAACATGGTGGAGGCGGTTTTTCAAAGTCCAGTCGCGGTGGGGAGTACGCAGGCTTTTGGGCTCGCGAAAAATATGGCCTCTATTAACGTCGCCCCTTTTTTGGGAGCGTTAATTTTTAACCAGCGGACATGGAGGGCGATTCCAGAAAAATACAAGCCTCAGATGATTGACGCGGTTAGAAGAAACGAGGCGAAACTTGACCGGGACATCAGAAAGATGGAAGATGACATGATTAAAACTTTGGGAAACTACGGCCTAAAAGTAAACCAGTTAAGCCCGCAACAGGAACAGCTCTGGTATGATGAAATCGGGCGCGCCATGCCGAACCTTGTCGGAACGGTATTTGACAAGAAAGCTTATGAACATATCGAAACCATTTTAAAAAACTACCGTAACGGACGACATTGATGGAGCAAAAAAAATTTTCCTTCAGTTCAATGTTTTCACTGATTGAAAAAGGCGTTTGTATCGCCGCCATTGTTTCTCTGATACTGATTGCCGCGGCGGAGGCTTGCGCCCGCTTTTTCGGCGGCGGAGTTCCGGCGGCGACAGGGCTGTTGATTCACATTCTCCTTGTGCTGGGACTTTTTTCAGGTATGTTTACCGCCGGAACAGGGGAACACATTTCCATTACTTTGATCCATTATGTAAAAGACGAAAAGACCCGGCGGATTATTGCAATGATTACCGGCTTTATAGCGGTCTTTGTCTGCACCATTCTCGCATGGTCTTCGGTTTCATTTATCAAAATCGCCATACAGCCTAAATTAATCGGCTTTATTCCCAATGTGGTTTTTATTCTTGCGATGCCCATCGCGTTTGGCGTTATGGCGGTACGATTTGCCCTGCAATCACCCGATAAAAAACGCATTGTCCCGTTACTCGCGCTGATTCTGGGAAGCGTCGCCGCTTTTCCGGTTATCGTTAAAATTATCTGGGGCTTTAACGCTCCGGATTCCGTATATAATCTGATCGATCTTTTTTACGATGTACTTTTGCGTATCAGACTGCCGTTAATCATACTGTTAATTACGGCGGCGCTCATGGGTACGCCTGTTTTTACGATAATAGCCGGTATCGCGCTTGTAGCCATTCAGTCAGCCGGGGGTGAGGCTGAAACCGTGAATAATTCCATTTTCTCGGCTTTCACCGATACCAGTATCATCGCCATTCCGCTTTTTACCCTCACCGGTTTTATACTATCCGAAAGCCGCGCAGGACAGCGGCTGGTAAATTGTTTCCGCAGTCTGTTGAGTTGGATTCCCGGAGGGATGATTATCGTCACGGTGATTATCTGCGCTTTTTTTACTTCCTTTACCGGCGCTTCAGGAGTGACCATCCTCGCGTTAGGTGGAATTCTTTTTACCGCGTTAACCGGAGCTTCTTACCCTGAAAATTTTACAATCGGGCTATTGACTTCCGCCGGTTGCATCGGACTGATGTTTCCGCCTTCGCTTCCCATTTTTCTCGCGGCATCCACATCCCGAATCAGCGTTATTTATATGTTTTTGGGCGCTCTGATTCCGGGTCTTATCATGGTCGCCGCTATGATCGTTATCGGCATTACCGCGTCAAAAAAAGTAAAGATTCCGATTGAGCCTTTCCGTTTCGGTACGGCCTTATCTTCCCTTAAAGAATCGGCGGCGGAAATACTGCTTCCCCTTTTTTTAATTGTCGGGTATTTCTACGGCGCTTTTTCCCTTAGCGAGATTGGGGCAATATCGGTAATCTATGTGTTTGTCGCCGAGGTGTTGATCCATAAGGATATTAAATTCTCCGCGCTTCCTCAGGTTTTTTACAAAGCCCTGCCAATTATCGGCGGCATATTGTGTATTATCGCCGCGGCGAAGTCCCTATCTTACGCCATTGTGGACACTCAAGCGCCTGAAAATTTTGCCCGCTGGATGCGGGGTGCGATTGAATCGAAGTACTTATTCCTACTGCTCCTCAATCTTGCTTTATTGGTTGTTGGCTGTCTCATGGATATTTTTTCCGCGATTCTGGTGATTCTTCCCCTCCTATCCCCGTTAGGTGAAGTCTACGGTATTAATCCGGTACACTTAGGCGTTATTTTTATATTGAATCTGGAACTTGGATTCCTAACGCCCCCCGTCGGGCTTAACCTTTTTCTTGCCAGTTACCGTTTTAAAAAACCGTTTACGCTGGTGTGCCGTTATGTGCTACCATTCCTGATTGTCCAATTAGCGGTATTGCTGTTGGTAACTTATATCCCGATTATCTCAACATATCTAACGAGGTTTTTCTGATGGAACCGTATATCCCTAAACTTAACTATGTCTATCCTTCAAAACTGGACGAGCACATGCTTGAGTTGAAATTCATTCATGAACTAACCCTCGATGAAAACTATCCTTTTTTGGATAAATCTTTCGGCTTTAGATTCATGCGCGTATTAGTACACCTGGGAATTTTTGTCCTTGTATTTCCTTTGTCTATCCTGCGCTTCGGGTTAAAAATCGAAGGCAGAGACATTCTTCGCAAACACCGTACGCTCCTGAAAAACGGAGCCATGACCGTTTCAAATCACATACATAAATGGGATTTGCTTTTTGTACTCAAGGCAATCCGTTACCGTACGGTATTCTTCCCAGCATGGAAGGAAAATCTTAAAACTTCAGACAGGGGTTTCGTTCGCTACACGGGCGGTATCCCGATCCCCGAAAGTATCAGTTTAATGAAATGTTTTAACCGCGCGTTTGATGAAATTCACGCGAAGAAGAAATGGGTACACTCGTATCCTGAAACGGCGATGTTTTATTTTTTCCAACCGATAAGACCTTTTAAGAAAGGCGTTTTCTCTATGGCTTACCGTTATAATATGCCGATTCTTCCCATAGCTTTTTCCTACCGTAAACCCCATTTTCCCTATACGTTGGTAAATCTTTTCCGATCAATCATCGGAAACCAAAAACTCCCCATGGTTACTTTGCGTATCGGCGAGCCTTTGTTATTCGATCCCAATCTGAGCCGCAAGGAAGCGATACTAAAAATGCGGAAGGACTGCCATAAAACCATAGTGCGCCTGGCCGGTATCAGCGATAACCCGTATCCAGCGGAAGGGGATTAATAAAGAATCGTATTGATCGTGAATACCGACGACTTGTTTAGTTAAAGAAAAAGGAAGAAATGAAAACTTTATGGCGTATAGCAAAAGAAGCTGTCAGATACAAAGGCTGGCTGTTGTTGTCGATTTTCGGCACGCTTATGCTGACGGTAGTCAATCTGATTGCCCCGAGAATAATGGCGGGTATGACCGGACTAGTGGCGGCCGGCATGACGCGGGAGAATTTGATCACCGTACTGTGGATGGCGGGCGGATTGTTATGTCTTTTCATGATACGTATCCTGTTCCGTTTTTTATCCAATTATTGCTCGCACAGGGCGGCATGGCGGCTTGTGCTTGAACTGCGGATAAAAGCTTATAACGCGATTCAGTCTTTTTCGATGGACTATTTTCATAACAAACAAACAGGCGAACTGTTAAGCAGAGTAATGAACGATGTCGCCACATTTGAATTGATATACGCCCACATTACTCCCGACATTATAACAAATTTTGTTACCCTAACAGGCGTAACAATTATTCTTTTTAATTTAAACGCGCGTCTTGCGCTTATCACCTGTATTCCCATTCCGTTTATTCTGTTATCAGGGTGGTTTTTTATCCGCAAGGTGCGTCCCAATTTTCAAAAAACGCAAAAATCTCAGGGGGAATTATCCGCGCAGTTACAGGATAATTTATCAGGCATACAGGAAATACAGGCTTTTGGCCGTCAAACTTACGCTTCTGAAAAAGTTTTAATCAAAGGTAAGGATTTTACACATAACATGCTTCGCGCTTTAAAGTTAAGCGCCATATTCCATCCAAGCGTGGAATTTTTAACTTCCATCGGCAGTGTTATAGTTGTCGGCTTCGGCGGATTTTTAGCGTACAAGAATCAACTTTCCGTTTCTGAAATTGTCGGTTTCCTTCTTTACCTCGCCCTTTTTTACGCGCCGATTACAGGCGCGGCGCAACTTCTTGAATCAGCCCAACAATCGCTTGCCGGAGCGGAGCGCGTAATTGAAATTTTAGACGCGCCGCAAAGCGTCAAGGACAGCCCCGCGGCAAAATCGATCGGAAAAGCGAAGGGGCAGATTACTTTTGAGAATGTCAGTTTTTCCTATATTCAGGGCGTTCCTGTTCTTGACAACGTATCGTTTGAAATTAAACCGGGACAAATGGCGGCGTTTGTAGGAGCGACAGGCGTGGGAAAAACTACCTTAAGCAAACTTATATCAAGATTTTATGATCCGACAGGCGGAAGGGTATGTCTTGACGGACACGATCTGAGGGACATCACTTTGGAAAGTCTGCGCGGTAATATTTCTTTGGTTTTACAGGATACGTTTTTATTTAACGGAACTATCGAGGAAAATATCGCGTTTGCAAGACCCGACGCTTCGTTTGAGGAGGTTAAAACGGCGGCGCGGACCGCAAGGATACATGATGACATAATGCAAATGCCAGAAGCTTATCAAACGCAGATAGGGGAACGAGGCGTTAAATTGTCAGGCGGTCAAAAACAGCGCATAGCGATAGCAAGGGCGATACTGTGCCGGGCACCCGTACTTATTCTTGACGAAGCGACCGCGTCTGTTGACGTACACACCGAGGAGCAGATACAGCAGGCGATCAATGAAATAGCCGGAAGCAGAACAATCGTAACCATCGCGCACCGGCTATCTACCATTCGTAACGCGGATGTTATTTACGTTTTTGAGAAAGGGCGTATTATACAATCGGGGAGTCATGCCGAATTGATTGAACAGGAAGGGCTTTACAGGAATTTATGCAGAACAAGTAAATAGTAGAAATTTATATACGGAAGTAGTTATCTATGAATAGGTCTTTAATTGCCGACTTGATTGTGTCAATTCACTTTGGATACGTCACAGTCGTTGTCGGCGGACTGTTTGTAATTATACTCGGCGGTATTCTACGATGGCGTTTTGTCAAGAATTTTTGGTTCAGGGCAATCCACCTGGCAATGATTTTACTCGTTGTTTTTGAAGCTCTATTTGGAATTTCATGCCCGTTGACGGATTGGGAATACGAACTCCGTATCGCGGCGGGACAACAAAACGCTAACGATGAGTCATTTATTGCAAGGCTGATTCATCTGCTGATATTTTATGAGTTTCCGCAAATCGCATTCACCATTGCCTACTGCGTCTTCGGGATAGCCGTTCTATTGTCGTGGTGGTTGATTCCGCCGCTTTTTCCATGGAAGAAGAAATAGGAATTTTATTCGAAAAGATTCACACACGTCAAATAAACGCACGGTGTAGCCGTGTGGATCATGAATGCCGCATAGCGTAGCACCAATAAATGCCGCTGTTTACAGTAAAAGCAAGGCAGCCTTTAGACTGCCTACAGTGCGCAGAGCACGGAGAAACAAAGAACACAAAGGGGACGGTACAAGACAAAATCAAATTTTTAGATTATACTCTAAAATATGACCGATAAACAGGTTCAATATTATGTTATGTGCGTCTCCGCATTTTCCAATAAAAAAGGTTTAAATCAGCGTGATACTTTTAATTATCTCTATGACCATAAAGGCATAGATTTTCTTATCGAATGTTATGAAGCCGAACATACCCTCTCTTTAGACGATGCGGTAGAAGATTTGACCAAGGTTTGTAAAAACCACGGGGGAAACATTGAATGATACTCTACCATGGCTCCAATATCGAAATAGAAAAAATTGATCTTAATAAATGCAGACCATTTAAAGATTTTGGCAAAGGTTTTTATACTACCACATTGCGTAACCAAGCGTTGGCAATGGCAAAACGGACGGTTAAAATATATGGCGAGGGAACCCCCTGTGTTACGGAATTTTATCTTAATAATGCGGTGTTGAAAGATACCCATTTTAACATAAAACATTTTAACAAACCAAGTCTTGAATGGGCAAAGTTTGTTGTAAATAACCGGAATCATAATTTTAAGGACTTTTCCAGTCCTGAATGTAATACAGACAATAAATACGACATAGTAACCGGTCCTGTGGCAAACGACGATACTACCGCCTTGTTGAATATATATCTGGCAGGGATACTTTCCGATGATGCGTTGATAAAAGAATTGACGTTCCGTGAATTGAGCGAACAAGTATCTTTTCACACTGAAAAAGCCGCCGCTTGTCTGCAAAAAAAAGAGGTACACCATGCCTAACGCAAAAATTCAATACATGATAGATTATGTTATCTCTGTAAATGTAGATTGTATAATGAAAGATCAAGGTCTGTCCGCAGATGAAGCGATGAAAACTTTTTACAATTCTCAGGTCTTTGATCGTCTTTGCGATGTTGAAACAGGGCTTTACAGGGAAAGCGGCGGTTATGTCTATGATCTTTATAAGATTGAAAGTGAGCATGGGCGGCTTGTGCAGTTGGAACAGTAAGAGAAAAGAAGTATGCCTAAAAATTTAATTATGTATTATTTTTTAGGCATACAACTTCAAGTGTACTTACCCCTCCATCCGCAAAAACCGCTATCTTGGCAGGTTTAGTTATTGAGTATTGGAAATTGCCATACTACCAGGTGAAGAAGATGAAGATTGGGAAGCAACAGCAAGGAATTTTCCACCGCCGTAGACAATATCATTAATATTTGAAGAAGTAGCAAATTGAGTTTTTCCAGTACCTGTACCACTATCAATATTTGCCCAAGTTATTCCATCATCAAAGGTGTTGTAATTTAATAACATCATAGATGTAATATTAACATCTATGATGTAAATATGTCAACAATAAATCAACAAAAAACACTATTTTAAGAATAAATTACCCATATTCTCATTTATCTTGTTATCTATGATGATATTTGTTAAACTATGATGATGACGGTAAATGAGCGGTTAGCCTATGCCAGAAAGAAACTGCACATGACCCAAGCCCAATTTTCCGAAAAAATATGCGTTAGTACAGGTTTTTTAGGCTCAATGGAGATTGGCGACCGTAAAGTCAACTCTCGTATGATTAAAATTATCAATCTAACCACAGGCATCAGCACAGAATGGCTGGAAACCGGAAAAGGGGAAATGTTTGCCAGCGAGCCGGATCGGGAAATTGAGGAAATTGTAAATCTTTACCGCCAGTTAAATCCCTTTTTTAAAGGCTATTTTAAGCGTCAGTTGCTGGAAATTATCAATTACGAAAATAGTACCCGAACACAAAAAGAGGAATAATTTAAAATATTTTTCATTTTCGGTCAAGCGCTGCGCATGTACGCGCCATATAAGGGTATGGAAATATTTGATGTTTTTGAATCTTCTCAAAGATTCAACCCTCTCTTTGATTTCCTTTTCTTCAAAATTTTTGGGGAAAAGGGCGATGAGAAACAACTAATCGGTTTCTTGAACGCCGTCCTTTGGCGCACCGGGGGGCGTTCTGGAAAAGAACTAATTAAAGATGTCGAAATTCAGGAAAATAAATCTTTTATAAAAAATATAATCGACGGTAAATCCTGTATTTTAGATATTTTGGCTATCCTTGAAGACGGAACTAAAGTGAACATTGAAGTACAGCTCAGCAATAAATACAATATGGAGCGCAGGAGTATGTTTTACTCCAGTAAAATACTCCTTGAAGGTTTTAAGGAAGGGCAGGATTATCGTGAATTACCAAATGTAATCGCTATCAATATAGTTGATTTTGATTTTCCGGTACATGGAGGCGTTCACACCTGTTTTCGGTTAAGGGAAGATACGGATCCAACAAATATATTGACTCCGGCTCTGGAAATTCACTTTATCAATATGGTAAAATGGAGAAAGCAGACTGAAAGAGATATAGTAAACGATCCGTTGCACCGATGGCTTATATGGCTGGACGAGACAAGCCCTGTTGAAATGGTAGAGGAGGTAGTGAATATGGACAATGCGATAATGGCAGCAAATGAGAGGCAGGATTTTCTTTTACAAGATGATGACGAGCGCAGAAATTACTGGTCGCTCAGAATGGCTGAACATGACAGGATCAGTAATCTTAATGGAGCCCGGCGCGAAGGCGAAGAAATAGGTGAAGAAAGGGGTGAGAAAAGAACAAGACACGAGATTGCCAGAAATTTGTTAGCCGAAAATTCTTCGCCTGAATTTGTGCAGAAAATTACGGGGCTTTCATTAGAAGAGATTGCAACTATTTCACTATAATTCCCCCAACACAGCCGCCAGCTTCGCTTCTTCCCCGTCGGAGAGTTCGCCGGGAAGGATCAGCGGAAAGGACGGGGTGGGCGGCAATAAAAATCCCGCTTCTAAAAATTTTTGAAATAGAGTAGACCAGTTTTCTGTTTCCGCTTTTTCCTTCAACTCAAGGTAAATACCGCGCCTTAGCCAGCGGCTTTTTTTTAAAACTTTTTCAACGCGCTGTAATCGAGAGGTTGCCCTATTCGGCGCGGCAAGCAGGTCGTGAATTCCGCGCGTAGCGGTCGCAAGCAATACGGGGGGAAGCATGTCGCTTTCAGGCAAATCGGCGGGTTGGGTTTCAGATTCAGCGGTTACCGCGCACAAACCAAATGGCAGTCCGCCGCGCCAGAGTTGAATGCCGGGGAGTACGGGGATAAGAATAGGCGCATTTTCCGTCACCGCAAATGGTGATGTAGGGTCGGTAAAAGGCCGCCAAAGTTTGGCGTTTCCGTTGTTGAAAAGTACGGACAATTCTTGCGGCGGCGCGGCGTAGAGGCGGAAAAAGCGTTTTGGGAAAATTTTTGATAACGCTTTCAGGTAACGGGCTTCGGTAAAGTGGGGGAAGGGCGCGTATAATCCGCGGCTTGCGGTGTTTTTTAGTTCGCGGAGAATGTTTGGCGGAGTATGACCCAAGACTGCCGCGCCGCCGTTTAGCCAAAGATCGACCAAACGTTTGCCGTTGGATAAATAAAGACGGAAGCCTCTTGCGCGAAGTACTGTGGGGATTTTTTTTAATAGACAGAAATCGTTTTTATTTTCCATATTTACTATTTTATACTTATTAACTTTAGTTTGTCATAGCCTAAATGCCTACCCAAGAAAGTGTTAAAAAACGAAGTCTTTTAACTATCTTCCCCTATTTTTTCATAGGCTCTGCCCTGGTACTCGCTTAAAAAACGTTTGTCCTGTCCTGAATCAAAACGCACATGAACGACGGGGCCGTCGTCACTGTCCTTTACTCCCATGACAGCGCCGTAGCCGTAATCTTCGTGAAACAGACGCTGTCCCCTTCGCCAGCCGGCGCGTTCTTCAAGTTCGCTGTTTGCGCTGTTTGCGCCGCTACCTGCGCCGCTACCTGCGCCGCTACCTGCGCCGCTTGCGTGTAAGTTTTGCGGGTTAAGCGGATTAAAACTTCGCCCGATGAATGATCTTCCGCCTGAGTACCGCGGCGCAACGAAATTTCGCGTCGCAGTAAGTTCCTCTATTTGCAGACAGTTTCTGTCAATCTCGCGCAAAAATAACGACGGCTGTGTTTGCGCGGTTTTTCCGTACATTCGCCGTTCGGCGCAGGTTGTTAAATAGAGTTCGTCCATGGCGCGGGTGGCTCCCACATAAAAAAGTCTGCGCTCTTCCTCAAGTTCGTCGCCTTTTTTGTCTTCTCTTGGAAAGATACCCTGCTCAAGCCCCGTCATTATTACGCGCTTGAATTCCAAACCTTTGGTATTGTGAAAAGTTATTAGCGTTACGGCGTTTTGTAAATTGCCGGATTTGTCCGCATTTGTATTGTCTTCCATTGAGCGGTCAAGTTCTATGTTCTCAAGGAATTCCGTAAGACCCTCGTAGGTCTGAGGATAATCGCTTGCCGCGTTTACAAGTTCCTGTAAATTGCCAAGCTTGTTGTTTCCCGTAATGTCATCCTGCGTTTTGTGATATTCAGCAAGACCGGAATCATTAATGATTTTTGTAACAAGACGAGAAAGATTATCGCCGGATATAAGTTCATTCCTCGTTTTAGACGAACGCTTTTCCGTTTGCTGAGTTTCCGCCTTGGGTTTCTTTTTCGCGGATTTTTTTACAGCGGAGTTTTTTATCTCGTCACTTTCAATTTCTTCCGGCGTTTTCGCGGAATGAGCCGGTAAATTTTTCGCTTCTTCTTCGGGTATTCGCGCCGGAGGAGCTAACAATTTTTTCGAGTCTTCAATTATCTTGATAAACTCATTAAGTCCCTTACGAGCTTTTGTAGAACAGTCCGGCGCGCGGCTTGATTCAAGTAAGTCGCCGCCGTACTCGCCGGAGGTTTCTATTATTTTATCAACTGTTACAGCGCCTACGCCTCTTGTGGGTTTGTTTACTATGCGGCGGAAAGCGACTTCGTCGCGGGGGTTTACAAGAAAAGCCAAAAGCGCGATAGAGTCTTTTATTTCTTCGCGTTCATAAAATTTTAATGAACCGACAACACGATAGGGAATGTTTTTCCGTAGGAAAAAAGTTTCAAACCCGGCGGATTGCGCGTTGGTGCGGTAAAGGATAGCCCAATCCGACCAATTTGTTTCTTTCTTTTTTAAGGAAGCGGTGATTTTATCCGCGCAAAAAGACGCTTCCGAGTTTTGATCGGGAAGGTAGACAAGTACGGGCAAAGGGCCGTCTCCTTTTTCGGCGCGGAGGGTTTTTCCCAAACGTCCGCTGTTATAATCAACCACGGAGGACGCGGCTTTTAAAATAGGGGATGTCGAGCGGTAATTTTGTTCAAGGCGGATAATGTCCGCGCCCGAAAAACGGTCGGGAAACTCAAGAATATTTTTTACTTCCGCGCCGCGGAAACGGTAAATGGACTGGTCGTCATCGCCTACGACGCAAACATAAGTATCGGGGCCGCACAGTTCCTTTAACAGCCTGAACTGCGCCACATTCGCGTCCTGATACTCGTCTACCATAATTACCCGAAAACGCTCTCTAAAACGCCGCGCCACTTCCGGCTGACCGCGAAGAATCTCGACCGGTTTTTTTATCAAGTCGCCAAAATCGACATTGCCTATCCGCGCCATGCGTTCTTCGTAGCGTTTGTAAATTTCGCGGAATTTTTTGCCGTGATCGATAATCGCAAGCTCCGGATCGTCAGGGGTGAGAAAATAATCTTTCGCTTTGGAAATGTTACGGGCGTAATGTTTAACGTCGGCCTTGGGTGTGTTTTCCAAAATGGAGGAAAGAAGGGAGACGACATCATCGTCATCGTATATGACAAATCCCGAATCAAGACCGGCAAGACTTCCGTTGCGCCGCAGGAACCAAGCCCCAAAGGAATGAAAAGTCCGCAACATCGCGTCCCCCGCGCGTTCGTCAATCTGCCTCGCGCGTTCGGCCATTTCCCTTGCCGCTTTGTTTGTAAATGTCACCGCCAGAATTGAACGCGGATCCATTCCCCGCTCCCTGATTAGCCACGCTATCTTTGTGGTAATTACCCTTGTTTTGCCCGAACCCGCGCCCGCCAGTATCAGCAGAGGTTTTCCCGTGTGCAGAACGGCGCGGCGTTGTTCTTCGTTGAGCGGTTCAAGATAGGGAGGATATTCGGTTTCGCGCATCGGTTAATTGTAACGATTAGTACATCGTTAAATCAACGCTGGAATTCAAATTCAAAGTTTACGGACGCGTTCGATGCGGTGGTAGCCGTAACAGGCATTTCTTTCGAGCTTGTTCCTACGGGGCTTGGGGGCATTAGGTTCGCGTTTCTATCGTCCCGCGGGTTTGTCGCCTGTCCCGTCTGTTCCACCTGACTGCTTCCGCCGGCGCCGACAAAAACGTTCTGCCCGCTGTTTCCGCTAAAGCTTACAGTGCCTTCGTTCACGTAAAGGTTATTGGTGTCAAATTCAAAATTGGTTCCGCGGACGGAGGCCGTCGAAGTCGGCGAGCTTACCGTCATAATCGCTTTTGTCCCTGCCGCCGGTTTAACGTCAACGCGTACCCTTCCCGCTTGTAGATTTACATTCAGGGTTTCGGTTTCTTCAGAGCTTTGAATTTCCGCCAATGATAGAGTCGTTAAAGGACGCACGGTTATGGTCGCGCTACCTATTTTGATAATGGCGTAACTTTTGAAACTTGTAGATATAATGGTGTCTTTAAAAATTTTATCCCCTTTGTTAGCGGCTCTAAACGACGCGTCTTTCGGCTGTTTGATTTCCACCGTACCGGTAAGCTGGTCGATAAACGCCTCCTGGGAGAACGCGTACAAACCCGTTAAAATAAAGATTGTCACAAATAATAATTTTTTCATCTTCTTCCTCCTATTAATATATCGAAAATACCAAATTAAGTTTTACGCGCCACAATGCGTCCGCTTCCGGTGCGGCGTCGCCGAGCGCGGGGATGAATACGCCGGTTCCGAAGTTCAGGCGGATTCCTGAGGTTATATTCCATACCACCCGCCCGAATATTTCGGCCCCTAGAAAGAATCCTTCCGAATTTCCGTCGGTTACGGGATAGTACCTGTATGTTCCCAAATCACTCCTGATAAATTCCGTAAACGCCGCGTCCACGGATAATGATTTTGTTATTCTGCCCGTAAAGCCCAGGGACAGGAGGGACAAACCGGTAAATTTGGCTTCTAAAATATCCCCCTGGGGAACCGTAGTCAGGGGCAGAAAAGCGCCGACGGTTTCGTCTTCGCTGACTCCGCTTGAAAAACGCCACGATAATTTTATATGTTTTTCCAACTTTGTCGGCAGTATGTACGTTACGCCGAGATTCGCCGCAAACGCGGGTTTTACTTCATCGTCATATTCGATTAACTCCAAACATCCGCCCGCGTCGAAAATAAAGGATTTTATCGGAACGGATAAGGCCGCCATAAAATACTGGCTGTGTAAATTATCGCCGCTAGCGTCAAACTGGAACAGCATGGAAGCTCTTAAGTCGAGGAGTCCGATAAGGGACGGGTGGTCGTATTCAACCGCCGCAAGAATACGCGAAGGGGCGAAGTAGGTATTGATAAAATCTTCATAATCGACTTTTTCACCACTGGATTCCATTTCGTCAGGCGTCATCGTAATCTTGGCTCTATCCTTGTATAAGAGACCGGTGTACCAAAATCCCGCGCGGATATTTCCGTCGCGGGTAATGACCGAAACCTGCGCTCCGTCAAAAAGCCCGTTCGCGGTTATTCCCAAAGGATCGTTATAGAACATCCGTCCCACGTTTAAATTGATAATTCCAAAATTGAAGTTAACGTCGGCTCTTGTCAGTTCCGGTATTATTGCGAAAGGATCGGTTTCGTCCGAAGGATCGACTTCGTAGCTTAAGGCGGCGGAAACGTACAAATTGCCTTTATCCCCGAGCGGCGTGGTAAACCGGGGCATTAAAACGCCCTTTATATCGAAACTTACTTGTTCAAAATCAAAAGCCGGTACGTCCATTTGCACGTCCTGACTAAATATAATTCCAAAATCGAAAGCGTAGAGCGAGAACACGCTCAGATAAAAAACTTCGGCAAGGAGTAATAATGTTTTTTTCATTGCGCGTCCCTCAACAGTGTAATTTCGACCCGTCTATTAAGCGCCATTCCCTCGGGCGTGTTGTTGTCCGCAACGGGTCTTTCGGAGCCGTATCCCCTGACGACTATTTCATTCGCTTTTCTTACTCCCAGGCGGACAAGATAATCCGCGACCGCCTGCGCCCGTTCGCGCGACGTGCGGAGTCTTTCCTGCTCGGTTCCGGCAAGCGCGGTATGTCCGGCGACAAGGATTTTTTTGCCCGGAATAGTTCTGAGTATCCGCGCGACTTCGGCAATTTCCGCCTTTTCCTTATCCGGTATTACGGCGGAATTAGCCAAAAACCGTATGTTTGAAATACTGATGGTTACGCCTTCATTAGTTACGCGGACATTGGTATTGGCTATTCCCATCGCCTTAATCTGGGCGGTTATTTCTTCCGCCGTTAAATCACGCGGAAATTCCCAGGGGTTATCTTCAAGGCGGTACAACAGGCGGTTAACGATAAAAAGCATTCTTTCGCCTGACACTTTCATGTGCGGATCGGTTCGCCCCTGTATCAAGTCCTGAAAAACCATTTCGCGGTAACTGTAATGGGAACTGTTAAACCATGTGTACATGGGTCCGCCCTTTAATTCAAAGGCTTTCATCACAAGATGAGAAAATTTTTCAAGGGAAATCTCTTTCTGCGCGTCGGCATTTTTCGGCAGCCACTTTTTTTCAATCGCAAAACGCACCACATCCTGCCCGTTTTTTTTGTCATAAGAACCCGTAACATCCGCCGCTTCCAGCACAAAACGCGTCGCCTGCTCGTAACTTACAGCCGGAATTTTTAAAAACGTCTGTATAAAATCGGCGGTTTGCGCATTTAACACGACGCAGATGAAAAACATAAAGAATGTTATGCCTATGTTTTTTTTCATTTTTACCCTTTTTTACTCCTTTTCTTTCATTGCTCTATATCTAGCGTATCTGCCGCTAACGACTACGTTGTAAAATTTGAAGCACTGTTGTGTCTACACTACAACTCTGCCCTTACGGAGAAGTCTTCGTCCAATAATAATTTTCATCTCTCGTATACGTTCCCAGTGTGCCTTGTGATGTGTTTAACACATCGTGTAAGTTGCCATCGAACGCATATTCGTCAACATAACTTGGTGTACCTTTAAACGTTACTCTGGTAAGGCTATCGCATAGGGTAAAAGCGTCACTCTCAATGGTGGTAACGCTGGCAGGTATGGTTATGCTGGTAAGACCTTTGCAGGCAAAAAAAGCGTTTGTTCCAATACTAGTAACACTGTTTCCAATAGTTACGCTGGTAAGACTAATGCAACCGATAAAAGCGATTTCTCCAATGTCGATAACGCTGTCTCCTATAGTTACGCTGGTAAGATTTAAGCAACTGTTAAAAGCACCTTCCCCAATACTGGCACTGAGTATGGTTACGCTGGTAAGGTTTTGACACCAATGAAAAACGCTTACCCCAAAGTCAGTAACGCTGGCAGGGATGGTAACGCTGGTAAGACCGCAAGAACCAAAAGCTTGCTTTCCAATGGTGGTAACACTGTCGGGTATGGTTATACTGGTAAGGCTTTCGCAACCGGTAAAAGCATATTCCCCAATGCTGGTAACGCTGTCCGGTATGGTAACGCTGGCAAGATTGGTGCAATTTTCAAAAGCGGAATTCCCAATACTGATAACGCCGTTTTGTATGGTTACGCTGGTAAGGCTTGCGCAACCGGTAAAAGCATATTCTAAAATGTTAAAACCGTCGGGTATGATTATGCCGGTAAGACCGATACAACCAGAAAAAGCGTCTTCTCCATTACTGGTAACGCCGTTCGGTATGGTAAATACGCCTGTTTTACCGACCGGGTATATGATTAGAGTAGTTTTATCTTTGTTATACAATACGCCATCATGTGAGCTATATACGCTATTACCAGCGTCAACATTTATCGTGGTAAAGCTGGTGCAATAGTCAAAAGCGCTATTCGAAATGTCGATAACGCCGCTTCCTATAGTTACGCTGGTAAGACTGGTGCAACTTCGAAAAGCGTAATACCCAATGCTGGTAACGCCGTTGGGTATGGTTATTCCGGTAAGTGTTTCGCATCCCGTATATATTGTTACCTTTCCTTCTTTATGAGACGAAACAAAAGCATATGCCGGAATGGTTGTTATGGTACTGTCGGAAAGGTCAAGGGTGACATATTTGGTATTATTGGCCAAAAGAATAGCTCCAACGCTTCCGGCAATGTCGGCTCTGCCACCGAGATCGCTCACGCTCAGCTTTACAATATAGGGGTTGGCGGCGGTATTGGCAGGTTGGGAAGCAAGCCATTCGACAAAATCGGTAACGTCGTTAAAGGCTACGGTATATTCACCCGCAAAGTCCAGCGTAATGGTTGTTGAGACGGACTCCCCCGCCCGCACTTCAACAACGGCGTAGCCTATGGCGTAAACTCCGTCGTCAAGATAGGCGGTAACCGTTATATCCCATTTTCCGGAAAAAAGAGTGACGCTGACCAATTCCGCGCCGGGCTCCGTCGGTCCGATTGTAAAGGTTGACGGGCCTGAAAAGTCTATGACGTAATATAACCGCGACATGGTTCCGTCGTCAAGCGTGTATATCACCCGGCTTCCGCGCCCGCCCAGATAAATGGTAAGGGTCGCGTCGCCGCCGTCCCAATGGCTAAAACAGCCGGAAAAACTTATTACAATAAAAACCGTTATAAGAATCGATAACTTAACAGAAAAATTTTTATATGCCCCCATTTTAACTATTCTCCTTTTATATTAACAATTATTAGTATATCTTATTTTAAAAAAAATATTCAAGTCAGGACAAATTATGCCTGCGGTGTCAATTTGACATAATTTTGGGTTTTGTCAAGATTAATGGTTGGGGGTTTGGAGGGTTGGTTTAAATTAATTAGGTTGAGAATTTTGTGTCGGACGCAAAAGAGTAACTAATGAATTTGCGGCAAATAACCTCATGATCACGTAAAAGTTTTATGAACGGCGGGAAGACTCGGCATAAACAGGTGTTGGCTTTACCGGAACATTTGTATTTTTAGAAGATGTTTTTGGTGCGGGAACAAAACATTCTCTGTCGTATTCCCGCATTTCTTTATCGTTAATTACTCCGATATTATTTAATCCAACGGCTGTTTCATGTAAAGATTCAAGAAAGTCGCTATTATATTTATTTTTCATATTAATTCCTCCTGATTTCCTCAAACACTCTTTCTTTTAGAGCGGTTTGTATTTGGGTATCGGTCATGGCAAATAAAGTTTTTGCCTGTCTTTTTGCTCTGACCAGTTCCTTTTTACTTATATTCGCCTTATCTGATTTTGCAAAACCATGTACATAAAATGTACGCTCCCCACTTTTGAAAAACATAATAACCCGATACCCGCCTGATTTTCCTTCGTCCGGTCGGGCTATCCTCATTTTGAAAACACCGCCTCCCAAGTCAGCATCAGACTGTCCTGTTTCAAGCTGATCCACAATATTCAACAATTCATCGTCATTGATACCTTCTTTCCTGGCAAATCGAGAAAACCGCATATATTTGATATTCTCACTTATTAATAATAATATAAAATACATTAGCGACAAGAGAGATTCGTAGTTGTTAGTATTGTTTTTTGTAAGATTATCTTATTTACCAGACTCACTATCTACTAACTATTATCTACTAACCGCTTCCCTAATTAGGGACGAACAAGGCGGAAACCTTTGTTGCTGCTCGGTAAATACGGGGTGTCCCAAAACCGGGACGCAGAACGCAAGCTACTAGCCGAACTAGTACAGTAACCGCCACGAAGCATGCGGCCAGTCCCCGAGGATGCGCCCATCGGGTTATATTGATCTTCGCTTGAGTAGTTACCATACCAATCCCAGCACCATTCATACACATTCCCATGCATATCATAAAGTCCCCATGCATTAGCAGGCTTTTTCCCCACCTCATGCGTCTTACTACCACTGTTACTTTCATACCACCCTGTATTGTCGCTAATCGTATCTCCCGTGTTATATGCGGTAGTCGTCCCCGCTCGGCACGCATATTCCCACTGCGCCTCAGTCGGCAACCGATACCCGTTGGAACCTGCTACTATCTCTACCGCATCCCATGTCGCATTACTGCTCCTCGGTACGCTCCCTCCGTTGGCCGTTATCCAGACCGCCGGATCAGTGCTTCCAGATATACGGTATGCGGGGCTTAATCCTTCCAATATGCTCAGCTTGTTGCAGAATACCAGCGTGTCATACCAACTTACCCTCTCCACAGGTAATCTGCCCGGCGTTCCGTTTTCCCCTGCTACCGCTGATTTGAAACTACTGGGATTTGTCCCCATTACCGCCTGATACTGATCCTGCGTTATCTGATATTTACCCATATAGAAACCGCTCAGCGTTACCGAATGCACAGGTGTCGCAATAACTGTTTGACCCATCGTAAAGGTTCCGGCGGGTATTGATACCCTTTCTATCGGGATGTGTGATATATTCGCAGTTACGTTTGCAGGCTGTGCTGAAAGTATATAGTTACCCGCATCCGCTCCTGTTAATGAATATCCGCTGAATGTAACTGTCTTACCGTTACCTACTAACGTGTCTGTAAATGCGGCGGTTCCCGCGCTAACAGTTACAACATCGCCGCCAATCAATCCGTTAATTACCGCTACTCCGGTAACCATCGCCACCGTTGTGCCGTCGTATTGCTTGTTTGCCGCCGACAGCCCTGTTATGGTAACAGGCTTGGGATTAACTGCTAACGTATATTCCGTTTGCGCGCGGGCGTATACCGTATCAGCCGCTTTTTCGGCGGTAATTACGGCGGAACCTGCTCTTAGAATCGTAACCTGTCCCGAACCGTTTACCGCGGCTACGGTCGTATTACTGCTGTGATATGTGATTGCTCCGTTGCCGGAGTATCCAGCGGCGATAGCGTTTGTAAATGCCGCGTCTCCATAGGTTTTGGTTATATGTCCCGCGGTATCGGTAAATGAGATTGGGTCAAGTTCCAGATTGGTATGGGTAAATATGGCGGTAACGGTAATAACTCCACCCGAAGCGTCAACCGTATTTACGGTATAGGTTCTAGTCCCGTTTCCAGCGTTGTTTACGGAAGCGATAGGGGAAGTAACACCGCCGAAGTCCAACAGATTATGAAGCGCCGTATTCGCGACCGTGTACGTAAACGTTACGGTATCACCCTCATCGCCGGTAACAGGAGACACCGTTACGGTATCGCCTGATACATTGCCGCTTATATCAATCACAATGGTATACGCATTTGCGGAATTAACCGTAACTTTTACCTGATTGCTTTTAGTGGTTTTCCCGTTTCGTTTATTTGTAATCACTACATAATAGTAGGTAGTACCATTCTCATCCGTAGGCGGTCTAAAACTGGGTCCGTTAGCGCCGGGTATCGGCGTTCCCCCTTCGTTGTCATTTTCGCTATTGCCGTACCACTGGAACGAAAAATCATCCTCATCGCCTTCTACGCTGACCGTTAATACTACTTCTTCACCTTCGTTACATTCCACATCAGACAAGGCAGAATCCTCAACAGAGATAACCGGAACTTCAGATGTGACTTCTCTTATAATTCTCTCGGGAAAAAACGGATTATTACACGCGGCAATAATCATAATTAACGCCGCTATACAGAACGGTAATTTTCTTTTCATGACCTGTCTCCTTAAAATTTAATACCCGCTAACGCCCCGATACCGAATGCGAAAGGGTAGCCTATTCTGCCGAAAGGTTCGACATAAAACGAGTTTCCCAACGGGAAACGGAAGCCGCCGCGAAATCCCCCTAGAAACATGGGTGTCAAGTCTTCATCTTCCAATATAAGATAAACCCCCAAATCCGCCTGGATGAAAAAACCGTTATATCCGCCCAAGAAATACCAGCGAAGAAAAGCCGCGGGTTCTATAACCGTAATGCCCGAAAAATTACTGCTTGCGGTCACGTTCACCCCCAGCGCGAAAGCGCGGGGAAGGTTGTAATCAAAACTGAATACCGCGCCGCCAGCGAAATTCTCTCTCGCGTTCATGTTCCACTCCAGCCCTATGCCGATGGCGGCTTTTTTTTCCTTCGCGTAAAGACTGGCGCTTAGAGCGAGTATCAGCGCAGAAAGAAGTATAACTTTTTTCACCTTATTACCTCCACGGCGACCGCCGACAACGGAAATATATTTGAAAAAAGAGAAAAATAGCTTTTATTAGATTGATACTTAACGGGGGGGG